>Ga0179593_1258012_pt1 | contig 22957 bp, 20 predicted proteins | sample CZODoug2_1_08_16_FD_185931 | JGI IMG/M metagenome (GOLD analysis project Ga0179593, IMG submission 185931) | Vadose zone soil fungal communities from Angelo Coast Range Reserve, California, USA - CZODoug2_1_08_16fungal (PacBio error correction) | ecosystem: Environmental > Terrestrial > Soil >...
ATCAATTCGGAGAAGTGCGGAAAGGTGAGCCGTAGACTGGGCGGGGACACATTGCACGGCAATGAATGCAAAAGGAGGTAAAAAAAGACGATTAGTTAGTGTAATTGGGGGCAAACCGCCCGACAACTCGAGAATAACAATGAATTATAGGAAAGCAAAACAAGTAACACTTCAGGGAAGCAGCCAAAGAGACTAAGCGCAAGGTGCATGGAACGGGACATGGGGGTCATGGTTCCGGGCGATAGATTGGGGGGAGGGGAAAAAGAAGCAGACTGGATAAGGACGGTGAAAAAACAATTGCCACAGGCCACGGAAACTGGTGGCGGGGCTCAGAGAGCCTCGCGCGAATGGCTATTCGTAAAAATCGGGTCTCAGCCGAAATCTTGTAACATGACAAACACAGGAGAATAACGAAGGGGGGGTTTAAGGAAAAGCACGACGAAACCGAAAAGAAAGGGAAAGATGCCAAGGGTTTTGGGCTATTACGGGAGCGGGTGAAAGGGGGTTCCGAAAAGCAAAAAACGGAGGGAAGGTAGGTCGGGGGAGTAGGGAACGCCAAAGATGCGACGTAGGTGAAAGTGCCTCCTGAAACAGCAGCCAAATCTTCCGGTACTGTTTGGGCGATCCACACAGAGGAAAGAAGAGGAATTTTCCTAAAGGTAGAAAAGGAGAAGAGTATGCAAAAGAGAGGGGAACGTTGAAGACTGGCTTGCCCAAAAATCAGGCGTAAAGGCGACGGTGTCGCTCCCTGGAAGGTGGACGCAAAGGAAAGAAAGGGGAACATCGGGAAAGCGCCACCTAAGAAGATGGGCTCAGTATATGGAGGAGTCCTGCATGAACATGTGCGACGGGAGAGCGTGGAAGCGGCGGCGCGCGTGAGTCTGCCTGCTGAAGGATGGAGCTATGGCCGTTATAAGGGGGAAGGAAAAAATCTCACGAAGGAGCCGTGATTGCAAGTTCTATGTCACACTGCACGCCCCTCACGCACAGTTATGGCGACACTCCGCGTCGTACAGAAGCCATGTCAAAGAGGATCTTTAGGAAAAAGAGGTAGGGAAAAGAACCTCTGTGGATTGAAGAAAAAGATGGGGGGTGCCGATGTAGCCGGGCGAGATGGGGGACGTGAAGCACCTTGTGGCCTAGTCCAGCGCCATCTACCAGGTTGGGGGAGATTAAGAAGGGACTGGGGAAAAAACGTGCAGGGGGGGGGGGGGGAGGACCTAACCGCAGTGCGCTTCTACCCGGAGTCTGACGGGAGGATCGCCCAACTCCGCGGAATATAACCATCAAGACTGATTGGAAAATGACACGTAGGCAAGGGTGTTGCGGAAAAAAAAACGGGGGAAGAAAAAAGGGCCTTGATCAGGAGGGGGGGTTCTTTGTGGTGAAGTCCTTCTGGTTTGACATTTCACCGGGCAGAATCAGCCCACCTTGGCCACAAAGAAAGGATAGCAGGGAAGGATCATCCGACCGGTCCGGGGCCGGCGAGGCCTGGAGTTTTAGCAAAGGTGCCGTCCATCTTAAAGAAGAAAATTGACAAGAGGGTTCGAGGAATAGGGACCCACGACGCGGTAGCAATCCGCCATGGGGTGGGAGTATCGCTATCCAAACAAATGAAAAGGGACATTTCCATTGCTCTCGGGCAGTTCCTCAGAACCCTTTTTGACAAAATCTAGAGGCCCCGAGGTCGGGAAACGGCATGCGAAGCGTGGAAAAAACTCCGGTGAAGACGAAAAAGGAAGACGGGTAAGGAAAAAACGAACAAAGCGAGCGAAAGGCGCGGCTCGGCTTTTGCGTCTCGCCGTCAGGCCCCCCAACTCTGGAATGACGACTGACGGTCCTTACAACACTGGAAAATGAGGGGGAAGTGAAGATGATGAAACTGAAAAAACGAACGGACGACAGTAAAACCGAGCAGACCACTCGCGGGAACGCTTCACTTCAATTCGCGGATCAATCGAGATTTCCTTGGGAAAAGGGTCGAACTCTGAACAGCTTCCAGGAGAAAAGAGGAGAAGGGGGCCCCTGAATTGGGGGGAAGAAACAAAGGAAGGAGCTTTTATTACCGGGGATAAACTTCTGGAACTCCGAACCGGCAGCGCAGGATGGGGCCGACGGTCCTGTTCGACAGGAAAGGACGAGCGCCCCGCCAGCAACAGAAGAGGCAAAGAGGGAAGGGCAGGAATCGGAAAAAGAGAGGGTATAGTTGCCATGAGGCTGTCCTCCGCTTTGTTTCCCATCACTGCCAAGCGGAAAGATTAGCCGCCGGCCCCGACGTAAACACAGCTCGACTCAACAAAAACACTGAAAAAGAGAAAAGGGGGGATTGAGGACGGGAACGAGAGGAACGAAGACAGGGCGGCGTGCAGCTAATTTGGAAGAAAAGACTGGAAAGCATAGGACAAATTCAACTATAGACTTTATCCGAACGCTGGACCGATGGCGGGGAAAGGCCGGGAGCGAGGACTCATGGAAAGGAGGAAAAACTGCGCCTTCAAAGAGCGGAAAAAAAAAAGACTGTCCCGAAAAGGAAGAGTCATTGTGGGAGAAAAGGAAAGACACGTAAACCTGCGAGATCAGGAGCGGTCAAAAAGAGTCGCCGACGGGAACGCTCAGCGTTTCTGAGCCGAGAGAAGAGCTCACAAGGAGGGGGGGAGGGAGGCAAAGAGAAGGGAGAGTTCCTCCCAAGGTGGAGATGACTACTAACATGGGCCATATTCCATTCCCTCCATGAGTCGTCACTCACTGTGCAGTTCTGCAAACTGAAAAGGAGAGCGCAAGCGCAAACGAGAAAAGGAAAATTTTGGGTGGAAGGAAAAAAGAAGGTCCGTCGTGGCCTCTTCCGATTGGAACCTCGCAACGGCGACGCGGGGATCTAATTGCCGACAAACCAAGAATGGGATGAGGAAAGAAAACGAAATGGCACCTGATCACCACCAAACATGGGGGAAGAGGAAGACGTTCTACAAAATTCGGAGAACGGAGAAGACGTCGCTGTTACCATAAGTCAGCATCTAAAATACGGCGGCCCAAGTGGCAACGAAAAGGCTACAACTTGAAGGCCTTCAAATGCGACTCCGGGAGGAGGGGACAAGGAGAGCAAGGCCGGAAGGAAAAGGGGGAAATTTAGGAAATAACATCTCTTGGTCCCAAAGAAGGTCAAATCAAACCAAATACAAACCTTTCAGAAAGATGGAAGCCAGGCCCCAGTTTTTGGGATGACAAAGCAGAAAACATGGCGCCAGGTCTTCACAGAAAAAAAGGAAGGGAAGCATTATTGAAAAAGAGGGGAAGCAATCAAAAAACGTCGATCGTCACCGTCCTCAAATGTCGCGCGCGGCAGACCAACAGCCGCGCCAAGCAGGGAAAGCACACGGCTTTCAGAAACCAAAAGTTCGCTGGCTCTAAAAAAAAAAAGGGATTAACGCGGGGAAAAAAGAGTAACGTCTACATCGGCACCAATATGTGACCGGCTCCCAAATAGGTTCTTGAACAGGAGATCCGCATATCCAAAGAAGCCGGCTTAGAGGGTAAAAAGAGGAGTGACTCGGACGGAAGAGAAAGGGCTCTTAGAAGGAGCAGTGGGAACCACGCCACAATCACACAAAGCACCACACTGCAGGCGGCGGCTAGTGCCTACCCTCAAGGCCCTCGAGCAAGCCGCGCAGCCGACAGAAGAGCAAAGGAAAACTCTTGAAAAGCATAGAAGTAAAAAAAACATTTGCAATTTACAGGGCAGACGCCTCATTAGTAAAGGCCATTTCCGCGAGCCTCAGCACAGCAGGACGATGCGCCCGTTCACAGAGTTGCGGCACCCGGGAGGAGTCTTTTGCGGTCGAAACGCCCAAAGAAAGGGGGGTTTTTTTGACGAAATAAGAAGTTGACGACAGTCTTCAGAGGCGATGGCCATCTCTGCCGACCTGATCCCAGGAGGGTGGAAAAACCACGTCCATAAAGGACAGGGAAGACGGGTGGATCCTAAAAAAAAAAAGACAAGAGACGGAGATGGGTGACTTAATGCAAGGGAACAACGACTGGTCCCCCCCAAACGATGGAGAAGCCGCCCACGAGAATAGACCTTTGTTGCGTTGAGAACCGCAACCGCTCCCTGGAAAAACCAGGGAGGGGAGGAGAGGGCCTCAGATTTTTCAGAGCATTCAGTGCGACTTAAAAAAAAAACGAGGTCGGCCGAGAAAGTGGTTTGGCCCAGTTCAAATGCTGGCTAAGAAGACAAAGGAGGGACGGATAGCCAGCCTCGCGAAGAGGGCGAGCAAGCACTCGACCAAAGTTTGCAGCAGAGTGGGGGAACAGTCAAACTCTTCAATCTGAGATTTAAGCAAGCGAGCGCCAAAGAAAATGGAAAAAAAGGGAGGGCCGTTAATAAGAAGGGGTCGCTGATCTGGGGAAAGGCAAAGGAATTGTTCCGGGGGTGTGACATACTAATTCCGGGGGGAGGGAGAAATATTGGGGGGGAGGGGACAAAAAAAAAGTCCGGCGGGGAGGGGGGGTACAGCCAGGGTGCAGAAGGACGGTGCACAGTGTCGCTAACCAAGAGCGAAGGAGAAATTTTCCGAAGCTTCCGAAGTGTGCTCATCAAAAAGAAGTAAAAAAAAAAACTAGAGGGGGGGGAAAAAAAAAAGGGATCCAAGGAGGAAGCTTGAAGGACATTAGAAAGGAGCGACAAAAACTTGCCCGGCAGGAAAATGAAACAGGATGTTATAAACACAAGGAAAAGGGGGAGGGGGCAACAGGAACAATCTCACTCTAAGAACAGCACACCCCCGAACACGGCGTGAACTCATCCAACAACAGTCAGCGCACTTATGCAAGAACATGGCGAAGGGGGGGGGAAGTTTAGTGGTCGCGAGATGGCCATCTCAAACTTTACGAGGACGTATAACACTTCGGCGGTCAAGAGAAAAGTGGGTCTTGGATAGGAAATGATAGGGATCTGAGTCTGAAGAAGGAACACGCTAACTCATAGGGGGATCAGCAAGGACAGAATTTGAAAGAAACCAAAATCGGCGACGACGAGGGGAGAAATCGGCGAAAAGTAAAAGACGAAAGATCGGCAGGAGGCGGAAGCGAGCAGGGTGGCTCTTCGTTAGCGGTTTCTTTCTCCACGCAACAAACAAAAGGAAGGAGGGGGGCGGAGGTTGCCTCTCACAAGACTAGGGGGTGTGGACTCCGTACCAACAGCCGCGCGGACTGTTGTTGCTGATCCCCATTCTTCCAATGGCACTGAGATGTACTGCAAACGACGGGATAAACTTTCGGAGGGGGGAAAGAAAAAGAAGATGAAGGGGACGTTCTTCAGAAATGGAGGGCGGCTACGTCTACGGGTAAAAAAACAAGGCGCCAGGGGGGGGACGCAAGATGCCGGCCCCCCCAAAAAACACAAGCGATGAAAGAGGAAGGCATGCCAATCCGATATGTCGCCTTATATTGCGTCACGAATGCACAGCGCGGGCGGATCGGAGAGTTGTCCGCCTAAGGAAGAGGCGTGAGTCTGCGCTAAGGGATAGATTTAAAAAAAGGAGGGGGGACGAACTACCTCCTATAAAGGAAGGGTCAAAATGGCCTCAATGACATGAGAGGTTGGCGCACGTCAACAATGCCTGAAGTCTCAAAGCACAGTATCAAAAGGACAGGGCCCGCGACCAAGCAGGAAGAGAGACAGAGTAGGGAGGAAGGAAAGTAGATTGTCTGTGGCCAGCACACTTTCTTGTTTGAAAATAACCATCTTTGGCAACGATTAGCAGGAGAATTTACGGTTTGGAAAAAAAAAAAAAGCCCTTCTTGGCCGAGTCCAAAACAGCAATGGGGAAGCCTGAAGGAAGGGCCGGGGGAAAAGAAGTTTGCTGCCCAACAAATTGTAGATAAGAGGGGTGCGACGTTCCGCCCCAGCACGAGGGGGCCATCAGCAAGGACCTGCTTGTCAGTTTAAAGAAAGGAGTCCAAGGTGGGTTAGAAAAGACGGAGAAAAAAGGAAGGGGCCGAAGTAGGGGGAGGAAAAAAGGGGGGTCCTTTACTGGGGGGGGATAAGCGGTGTTACCAGGGTAAAGGACCGACTAAAGCCGACAAAAAAGGGGCCAATCACTTTCTAGAATCAACGAAAAAGCGGACAGACTTCGAAGGAGAGGAGGGGGAAGGTGTAGTCCATCAGGAAGATCGCCAACCAACTGGAATCTTCTGGGTGAGAGGGAGTATACCGCGACGAGGGTCAGCAGGAAGAAGAATCTTGGTGGAGACGGTCCCAAGCCGAAGCAAAACCACATTCCGCGGGGAGATGGAAAGCGCTCGGGGGAAGGAAAAGAAAGTTTATTGGTGTTTTCTCATCGAAGCCCCGCGAGGGAGCACGCTAGAGAACGTAAAACACTCACGTGAAGCCGGAAACGACTACGTGCATGGGCAGTCAAGAGCAAACAAAATCGATCAAAAAAAAAAAAATTTCTCAGAGAGGGGAAGACTCCTGCAGGGGGGGGGAACGAAAGCCCCTCTATGTATGAAATGAAACTTCGCCCAGCGGGTACCGATATCCACCTTGGGCGAAGAGCAGAATCCTGCGATCGATCAACCAAGAAAAGGAGCTCTTTTAAAGGAGCCGGGAAAAAAAATGGAGGAGAGATTTCCTTGGGTGTCCCGGACGGAGGGAATCGAAGAAAGGGACCGGATCAATACGAGAGGGACAAGTCCTTGAAGAAAACAAGATCCGGATCTTGTATTTACCGTTGACAGATGGCCGAAGACACAGCAAGAAGAGAGGGGGGCCTACTTCGGAAAGGGAATGGCACACTCCGTCCACATCATCATCGTACAGAACACGAAAAAGTGATATAATCATTTTTGTCAATACTTGCTTTGCCAGCCTTTGATACACAATATCAAAAGCCGAACCGGATTCGTCCGCAGCGTCCCCAAAAGCAAAGATAGACAAAAAAAAAGGACGTAGAGGAAAAAAAGAGGAAAGGGGGGAGGGATCGGACGCTTGCGGAAGAAAGAAGGGAGACAGCTTTGGAAAAGGAAAATAGGGGACAACGGATTTTGGACCATACCATCGGAAAAAGACGAGGCGGGCAGGCCTTGGCCCAACCCCGGAGAGAGTCAAGAATGTCAAGGGAAAAACCTTCGTCAGCAAGAAAAATGATCAACGTAGAAAGGCGTCTTTTTTAGTCGCCCTGACTAAAACTACGCTAAACGGGCAGATAGAGCGGTCTCCGCAAGGAAAAGAGGACCAAGGAAATTCTGCGACGGGGTTCTGGAGCCACGGGTGAAAGGAGAGAAAGGGGAGAGTGGGAGAGGAAAGGGAGAGGCAGATTACTGAGCGTTCAGCAACAGGGGAATATCGGCGTGAACAAGCAAACAAAAGTTTCATTACCGTCCATGTCGAAAACCAGAGCTGGGGGGCGTTAGGCCACCAGACCGTCGAGCGAAAGAGCGGACCGAAAAACTACTCTGGGGGAGGAGGAAGAACCAATTCCTGCAGACGGGGGAAGGTAAACGTGGAACTCTCTTAAGAAGTCACGAAAAACATATGGTGGCCCGGACAAAAAAAATGGGGATGGAGGAACTGACCGAGCTCGGGCACGGGAACACCGCTGCATTGACAGAAAAAGGAAAGGGCTCAACCACAGGAGGAGGAAGAGAAAAACCGCTAGAGGGGGTACAATATCACTACTAACATACTGGCGAAAGAAAAAATGTGCAAGGGACGACAACTCAGAATTCTTCGCCACACGAACGTCGGCGATTATGCGGGAAAAACGCCAATTGTGGGGGGGAGGGGGTCGGACCCGACGACAGAATGGCAAAACCTAAACTCATCACCAAGAAACGCAATAACGCACGTATGGCTACCAAGCCAGCTGAATCATCAAAGCAAAAAAGGGAATCCGGGAAAAAATGAACACGCCTTTCAAATGACTCATTATGCGCGGCCTTGGTGTGGCACTCCTTTCAGCAACGTCCCGGCCTCCAAAAAAGGGAGCCAAGGGCGCGTTGTCGGAAAAGAAAAAAAATCATCTAAATACTAAGAGGCGAAGAAGGCATGCCAAGAGAAAAAAAAACCAGCCTGCAAGGAATCTGGGGGAAGGAAGGCAGGGGAAAAAAAACATACCATCTCGAAAAACCTAAAACAGAGTCACCAAGGAGAGTGGTCAAGAAAAAAAGAGGGGCGAAAAAATCCTTCATCAGATAGAAAAGATCGTCGCGGCTAGTTAAAGACCGGGGACGTCGAGGGCCTGTATCATCGACCTGGATCGAGAAGGTTCGGTCAGTTGGTTGACCGGGCGCACACTCGCCATAAACCGGCCCTAAAAGCGTCATTGCGACGGAAATAAAGAAAGCCAACGAGCAAGCAGGACAAAGGGAGGGCAACGCAAAGAGAACGCTGCGGGGAACGCGAGAAAATACGGCCATGGTGACCGCCTATAAGGCCCTGGACTCCCAGAAGACAGGCGCATCTTAAAAGCGGCTAGGCTAGGACATATGGAATCGGGGAAAGATCTTTGGCTTCCACCAAAAAGGGCGAACGAAAACCGGAGACAGGAGAAGCCATGAATTGAAACGTCATTCTAGGCGATGTCAGCAGCTATGCACGATACGAGGGCTGCAAACAAAGGAAAAGAGGAGTGCACTGGTCTGGGAAGAACGAACAAAAAAAAAAACGCGCTGCTGGTGGGAAAGGGAAGGCAATTTCAACTAGACGAACTCAGTAAAGGGAAGAAAAAGGCATCGAACGGGTGGAGGGGTGTGAGACCGGAGAAAAAAAAAAAAACGAATCAAGAACTCCAACGACTTGGCAGCTGACGCCGAACTATTTGAGGCGCAAAGGTCAGGGCAAAGTGGAGAAAACTGCTGTCGCCGTCATGGGGGGGGCAATTTAAAATTCAAGGGAAGGCTGAGACCGGACACAGAGGTGCAAGAAGCCAGCCCGCGAGAGCTCAGGAAAGAAGCCCCCAACTTGTCCTCGTTGCGCAACACTAGTGGTGGTACCCGTCCTCGCAGTGCGAGATTTGCGAAAGCGGAGCGTAAAGCGGAAAAAAAATTGAGCCGTAAAGGAAGGCAGGACAATGCAGCTAGTATTATGAAAAGAGAGGTCCGGGGGGGGTCAATTCTATACTTATGAGAGAGATATATTGTGCATTAAAAACGTATCCGGCAGATCAGAAGGTCTTGAGGAACCAGCCAGTGGGGGAAGTAATTACGGTTCAAAAACTCCGCTTCCCGTGTAATGATTAATTTTTCCGAAGACTGAAAGGGGAGCGATCTCACACAAAAGGGGGGGAGGGAGAGAAAAAATATCCATGCAGAGATGAGGAAGATGGAGACTGACCTCCGGGAGACGGAATGCAACGTCTTCAAAATAAAAAAGGATGTTATAAAACACCGGACGATGAAGGGACGGGGGTCAAACTAAAAAGGAGCTCACGGGAAAAAAATCAAGGAAAAGGTTAGAGGCCACACACGTCCAAAGGCTTTGACAATCAGCCCACGAGCAAAACACACGACACAGCACAAATTCACAGCAGCACAGAAGAATACAAAGTGTTTCGGGGAAGTTACAAAATCTCATACTTGGAAGAGGAGACGGTTACACACTCGGCGGTCACTAGACCAAGGGGGGGGCATGAGAGCCTAGCTCTCGCGCGATGAATTATTCAAAGGAACTCCGTCCCAGAACCTAACCGGCCAGAAGGTGGAAAAAAATCCAAACACCTGTCTTCTAAAGGGGGGTGTCAAAGCGATAGAGAACAGCACAAGAGAGGAAGTAGTGGAAAAAGTTGAGATTCGGGAGCGAGTCGGTCAGAACGCAAAGCGAATTCTGGTGAAGGAGAAAGAAAGCACCATCGAGACGTGAAAAAGTGCCGTTAAAAACATCAAGCATCTGGCGACTAGGGGGTGATGAGAACCCAGCTGAAAAACTTCAGGTACGTGGGGCAAACGCGGATCAGTCGCATAGCAAGAAAAACCGCTAAATAAAGAGGAAAAATTTGAAGGAGACTAACGGTTTGTCGGGAAACCGAGCCAGGGGGAAGCAAAGAGTAAGCCGGCGACTTCCAGGAAAAAGAGCAGCAAGACGCCGAAGGTCGAAGGTAGTTGGCGTCTGCCTGCAGGCCAAGAGGGGAGGAGCGGGAGAATTTGAACAGACAATTGGTTCCCTCAGCCGGAGGGGACGAAGTGGCACGGAGAGGGTAAGGAAAAAAAGTCTAACTGCCGGGCTGGCCTAACGTTTGGCAATGGTTGGCGCAGTTTAAAGCGAACGACCTCGAGCACAGAAGGGGAATGAAAGAAGGGAAAAAAGACTCGGCTTTACTATCCGAAGAGGGATCGGGAATTATAGGGGAAAAAGAAAAAAGCTTGTGATTCACAGCACATCGGGGGGGCCAAGTATCCGGAGAGATGGTTTTTTACGGAACGCCACTGATTGGCCTTTACATCGACAAGGAAAGGGGGGAATCCTTTCCGGAACCTATGTGAAGGAGTCTGGAGGGTGGTAGCCCCGAACGAAACCCGTGGAAGCCGGACGGAGTCTACTTTTAAGAGCAAAGCCAGGTCCCGCATGAAAACGTCGAGACTGCTTGGGAGGGTAAGAAAGAGTCCAGTGGGGGGGGTTTACGACGCACCAACAAAGTCCTTGGTTCCCAGCGGAGGGGGGTCGGTGGGGGAAGGACGAGGGGGGGACCAGGATGAGACAAATCACGACAGACAAAAAGGGCCGGCAACTCGAATCGCGGGAGGAAAGGAGGTAACTCGGCCTAATTCCCTTTATTGGTAGCAATTGCAGGACATCGCGGAAAAAAGGCCACGTCCTGGGGGAAGGGACTAATAGGTAAACGAGGAAGGAGGTAGCCGAAACCGCCATCGGGTGAGACGGTAGAAGCCGAGGACAACAAAAAGGTGAATCAGGGAAGGAGTATCGGTCAATTTGATCCAAAACAAGACAAAAAAGGGGCGGGGGGTGGACCGGAAAAGGGGAAGGAAGCCCTCCTCAAGACAGGAGAAGAGGGGGGTCCAACACTCCTTAGCCGTCCAGAAAAGTGGCGGGCCGTCAGCGCACAAAATCGGAAAGGAAAGGGCGGGAGAGAAAAAAAGGGGGCACTAGGCCTTGGTCAGGTGGAAACGCCCCAATCTAGGGATACGACGATGTAAACGTGAAGAAGAAAAAGAGGGTCACGCAGATATGAACGGGGAAAACAATGACCGTACTCCTTGCGAAAAGATAGACCACTAGCGGAGCCTTCAAGCTCAGAACACAGCTGAGCGATGAAAGGAAAGTCTGCGCAGCTGATTATACCGCTTAGAGAGAAGGGGAGTAATTCCTCTCCAGTGGAAAGATCAAAAAAAATCTTGGGGTAATGGGAGAGAGAGGGAAAAAGACACAGGCAGGCGCATGTTTTTGCCGCTTAAAGTTGGGAAAAGGGAAGGTGCCTCGATCCGGGCCCCCGGTGACAAACTAGATCGAAAGAAAAGGAGAGGAGAAGGGTGTGCATACTGAGGGCAAAGGACGTCAAACAAGCTAAAGCGCCCGTCTTCAGTGACTAAAACTCATCCATGACCCGACCGAACAGGCACAAACTCACTCAAACAATGAGGACAAAGAATGGAGATGGGCACGGTCGACCGGGGACGCTGCAAAAAAAAGAGTACGGAACCAGTTTTTTAAGCTGCAGAAAGAGGTGGGGAAAAATGATACATAATTACTTTTTCCCTCATCCAAAAAACGCTGGACTGGATCCGGCCTGCTGATAAAGCACTCATGTCGACCAGGAAGGAGGCAAAAACGGACACTGCCCGTGTAAGCAAGAGGATCAAAGTAAAGAATTCCGGATTGGGGGGACCGAAAAAACGAAACCAACGATACGGATATATCAGGAGTATCCAGCAGAGGCGCCGCCTGGTCCAAAAAAATCGGAAAAAACGTTGTTCCAAGAAAGGGAAGGACGTCTGACACCGTGGTTAGGAGCGATCAACAGAAGGACTGCTGGAAAACAAGGTGAGATCGCTAAAAAAGGGGGGGACAAAAGAGTTTCATTCCCCGATCGGACATCCGAGCTGGGGCGTTGCGACACTCAAGCTCATCAGGAACCGCAAAACGAAAAGCAGAGGGTGGTGCGCTTACTGAACCCAGGAAAAAGACGGGGGCGGCTTTCAAGTGGGAAAAGATCTAAGAAGGGGCTCTAAAATAAAACAAAAGAAAAGTGGAGTGAGGAAAGAAGAGCGAGGGCACTTGATAACAAGGAATGGGGGGGCATCTTAAGACAGATAAAAAAGGTCTTCTTCCTTCTAAAAACAGCGCGGTTCCTTTCAGAACGAAAGGAACAAAGGCTGCAAGGAGAGAAGAGTGGAAACATTTCTAAAACGTCACCGGAAAGATACGACTAGATGTCGAGGCGGAGCGGACTGAGTGGCCAGTGGTGAGGTCGGAACCCCAACCCCTGGACAACAACGCAAGGCATCAAAAACCAAACACCTTCACGGACAAGAAAGGGAAAGGACAAGGGGGAGACGGGCGACTAAACAAGGACTCCGCGCGTCAAGAAAACGTCTATGAACTGGGGAGATGGAAACGCTAGGAAAAATCAAAGGAAAATGCGGAAGATCAAACGGAGACAGGGGAGGGTATGGCAGACCAGCCACTCCTAGTGCAAAGTGACGCAATCACACGGGAACAAAAAGGAGAGGGGGAGTGAATCGTGCCAAGGCGTCACCTAAAAAAAAGATCTCCCGCTCATCAAAACAAAGGGGGGGAAAACATCCACCAAAAGGTTGGAGGGGAAAAAAAAGACTTCCGAATCCCTAATCGAACGCTAGTAAAGACAGAGATGCGGGCCTGATAATGTGCAACTAAGAGAAGGAATGTGTGACCGGACGAAAAATCGCCAGCAACGGAGGGAAAAAGGAGGGAGATCGTGCAGGGACAAGAGAGGGAAAAATCCAGACAGGCGCGTAAGACGCAGAGAAAAAGCCTGCACAATATCGATCAGCCCTGTGCATGAAGACGACACCAATCTGCCTACATCGGGACGGAGAAGGCTTCTCGGAAAATACAGAGCAGAGAGGAAACTGTGTCGTCCACCCGTGGCGGGGCTCACGACAACCAGTCGACCGTCTCCAAGTGAAAGGGTCGGCAAGCCCGGAGGAAAATCGGAGATGTCATTTGAATAGAGGGAAAAAAGAGAACTGACCTGGAAAAAAAGAACTACCGGGACCTGGGGGAAGCAGGGGTGGTAAAACGCAACCACCAGTACCGAAAAAAACTTGGGAATGGCAAAGAGCGGTCCACGGAGGAAGAAACCTCCTCACCACGAATCAAGAGCGTTTGCGTTGAGAACAAACAAAACAAACGAAGCGCCAACCTGGGTCAGCGGACGGAAAACGAGTTTTAAGGAGCTTCAAGGGAGGGAAAGGTGATAACCTCGAGGGAGGAAGAAAGGGTTTGCAGTTTTGGAAAGGCTCACCTGGGATACAGATGCGGACGCGGGTAAACTTATCTAGCCATCCTCTCGAGGACCGCGAGACAAGCAAACACCTGGATATGTTTTGAATGGAAAAAGGGGGGGAAAAGCGGAAATAAAGTCTGAGATTTGAACAAGGGGGAAGCAGGGGGAAAAAAAATGGCCCCCCATGAGCCGGGACCGCAGCAGTCAAAATGAAAAAAAACGAGGGCTGAGGAGTCCAGGCCGGAGGACCGTGGTGGGAAGGATAATTCCGTATTAGAAAAGGGGCGGTTTGGGGGGAAAAAAAGAAACAATTCTATAACATACTGTGGGCAGGGGAATGCCTGCACGTTCGCTCCCGGAGCTAAGTGCTAATTGTCCAAGCAGGGACTAATTGATGTCTCGAGAACAAACAAAGGATGGGGGTGACCCGATAGAAATGTACAGGGACGGGAAGGCGAAATGGGAAGAAGAGCGAAGTAGCGACCCTTTTCAAACATTAATGAAAAGGTCGACAACGCAAAAAAGTAAGTTCTGGACACCCGCCCAATATCGAGAGAGGAAGAAAAACAAATTAGAATGAAAAAAAAAAAAGAAAAAACGGCTTTGCCACCCTAAAAAAAGCACTTATGGAAAACGGGCGAAAGGGGGGGGAATGTTCTTTTCGAGACTTGGGCAGAGAAACGGTATCGAGAACTGGAACACAAAGGGAGAGAAAAGGGGGGAAACACTGGGGGGAAGGAGAGGGGAAAAAATCAGAGTAGAGTATGCTAATGCAGAAAGAGGTACGAGAGGTCTCAGCAGCCGAATTTTGAAAGGCAAAAAAAAACCCCAAAAAACATGACGGCGACGCCTCGGGACTGAATTAGTCGACAATATAAAGGGACAAGAAAGTGTTTGGAGAGGGACTGTTTTAAAATGGTCTAAACGAAAAACGGGCGATGATGAGTTGGACGCGGGAGGGTCATAAAAAGAGAGACGTCAGGGAAATTTGCCTTCCAACGCAAAAGAAAGCCAGGGAAGGAACGGGGGGGGCGGGGGAGTCACCCACCGCTTCCGTACACGGGTGCTTTTTGAAGACGGAGAGGTCGGGGATAGATGCACGGAAAGAGGGGGGGACGAACTGGATTCGCAAAATTAGACGTCGAAGGCGAAAAACGGTGTCTGCACCCCTGCTCCTGGTGGAAAAGGCCAGTCTGCGATTTCCATAATTTGACGGGGAATCATCAAAAAACCGGATGGGAGGGCCATAAGGGAAAGGGGGGGGAGGAGGTTCGCATACGGGAGGAATCGAACGGTGTGCCGCGCGTCTCGAATCTCACCGCGCCGGCCTTTCAAGCCCGAGGGGAAGTCCTATGTGGTCCGGCAAGACAGCCTCAGAATGTAGGGTCCTCCAGTGTGGGAAAGGGAGAAGGGGAAAACCGTGAAGAAGAAGAGAAAACATTGGATGACAGGACCTCGACTGACGGCAAGACCGAGCCGCGCGAAAGAGGCTGCCGTCAGGATCTTGAGTAAAGAAAACGAGGGAGGGTACAGTCACAGTCTAGGGAGGGAAATCCGGCTAAGTGGGGGTGGTTTGGGGTTTGGGGGGAAGGGGGAGAAAGAGGGGCCTAGTCCAGTCCAGCGACTTGTGCAGCCGTGCTACGGCCAAGGTCACGGCGTAGTTGGTCACCGAACGAGCCCATGAGACGTTGACGTTAAATGTGAAGTCGTCACAAATACCTGGGGGAAAGCATTCAGGAGAAGAGAAAAAAGTTGGAAGGTTTCATACGGGCAAGGTTGTGCGGAAACGCAATCCCAGTGGCAAAGGGCCAGCGTGCGGAAGGGGTTTGGAGGTGGGATGCCCTTGTTTTACAATATGACCAGGAAGGAAAAGAAGGAACCAAAGGGGGGGGAAAAGAAGAACTTTGATAATCTACATAGCCGAAGGAGCAGGCAACAGATACTTTAAACCTTAACTCGCCGAAAACTTGGAAACAGGGGAGGGAAAGAGTAACACGACGCCTTAAAGCAGGAAAAAGGGAAAGCATAGAAGAAAAAAAGACGAAGGTATCATTGCATGCAGGATTTCCTCCTACAAAGTTTCATTGGGGAACAAACGTAGAGCCCCGCGTCACCACTGGACAAGAGTTAAACCACTCACGTTAAACACGAAGGGGCAGAGACAGGTGCGCACCAAGAGGGGAAAGGAGGGCTAACTGTGAGAGCGAGAAGGGAAGGGAAGACACCATCCTTCTGGGATCTACTATGACGGGAATGAAAATCTGACATGGTAGCCGATTTCCACCTGGGGAGAAAGAAACCGTAATACAGCCGATCGGCAAACAAGATCTGTTAGCAGGGATGGTAAGAGGGAAGAATACAAAAATAGAAGGAAGGAATCAGCATCTTATGAGAAAAAGGGAGCAATCTCCGACGGAGCGAAGGGAAAAGAACCTTGAGAGAACCAAAAAAATCCGGAGGTGTATGGAAAAGAAATTCTGAAAAAAGCCCCCGACTGCGAAAGTTGGGGGGGGGAAGAGAAGGGGAAAGAAAGTGACGCGAGAAAGAGGGAAGAAAAGACGCACCAACGGGAAGGGGATACGAAGTCATAGATCAGTTTTGCACCATACTCGTTCCTCGTATCCGCAAATAGCTGCACAAAAAGTGAGTGACGAAGGAACCTACGAACGACACCATAGCTCAAAAAAGGAGAGGAGAAGAAGATGTTCGTTGTCTGGCGGAAAAAGCGGGGGAAAAAAACGGCACGAGGGGGGGGGAAAAAACAAGAGGAGGTAACAAAAATAGAAAAGAGTAAGGGCCGATCTCACGCACGCTGCCTAAAGCGGGAGCAGACGAAGAAGAACATTAAGTAGGTGCAAAACACAAAACGGAAGACCAGAAACGTGGTCCGCTTTCCGAAATATTAAAACGGGAAGTAAAAAGAAGATCTGGGGAGAGAAAGGACGGGACAATTCCTACTGGACAGGGCGGTATAAGAAGAGGCAACGACTTCCTCTGCTCCCGACGGGCAAAAAAAAAAGTAAGACGCTCACACTATGAGATGGGGGAGAGAGGATTACGCTTCGGCAGAAAAGGGGAGGAGTACAAAGAAGAAAGAGGTTCAGTCCCTCAATCGGCGTCATCCAGCTGCTTTCGCAACAGGAAGGAGAGAGAAAAGAAGAGCACCACGCGCGCCCATGGTTGGTACACTGGAAACGAGGGAAAAAAGGGGGAACGTCGTAGGGGGAAAGGCGGGAGTTGGTGGAAAACGCAAAGCAGGAGGCGACGGCGGGGCTCTGATTTGCAAAAAGCAAAAGGGGAGGAGGAAAGGAACGAGCGCAAGTAATAACGACGGATCCTCGGCATACAACTGGGATAAAAAAAGGGCAAAAGAGTAAAACCACGGGGAGAGATGGGAACGAGAGACCTAAACGGGGGGGGCGGCGTGAAAGAACGAGATGGAAGGCAAAAAAAAGTCAGCCTTAGAATGAAAATACGCTAGGAGAAAAAAGTCCGAGAAAAAGGGGGGGGGTCGTAGGTCTTCCCTTAAACATGCCTTGGTCAACACGCCGCATCACCAAAAACAAAAACCTGCCGCAAGATGAACAGTCCAAAGCAAGTACAAACAACCTTGAACGCAGGCATAAAAGGACAAAAAGGGGGGGATATTAGGATGAGGGAAGCGGGGGCGCATCACACTTCGGAAACGTAAACGCTCCAAAGTGACGAGTTTCGGTCAGACCACTAATAGCAGATTCCAAATGCAGAGGGGAAGGCTTAAAAAAAAGGAGCGTTCAGCGGTAATCAACAAGAGGAGTAAAAGTCAACAAACCGAATCGAAATCGAGAAACCAATATTTTTAAGGTCTAGAAACAAGGAGGGACTGCCAAGAAAATCTGCCTACAAAGCACGAGCGCGCGAAGACAGCCCGAGGAGGCAGGCCTGAAAGACCTGTGCCTAGATGAACCGGGGGGGGGAAGAGAAAAAGACGGGCCATCAAAACGGCTAAACAGAAGGAGTGAGGCACGTTAGGGAAAAGACTTCCAGAGAGCAAGCCGGACAACGCACGGCGAGGACAGCGCGGAAACGCTCTCACAAAGCACGCTGTGCAAAGTGAGGGCATAAGAAAAGCATTACGGGCGGAAAGAGGACAGGGAGAGACTGCAAAAATGGACCCTTAGGAAGAGGGAAGCGGGTGCATCCACCCTGGCAGGCAAAACGAAAAAAAACGAGCAATCGACGCCATGACATTGGAACAAAAAGAGTTCCATCGGCGATGTCATGTGGGCAGCTATGCATACATAAGAAGCAGGGAGAAAAAAACGTCCATCCGCCGTTCACGGACCTGGGTGATCCGCAACAAACCATCAAAGCAAGGCTTGCGGGGAGAAAGTGAAATTTCCCCTAACGGCGACGAGGGGGCGAGGAAACAGAACGGGGCCCACAAGAAGACGTGGGCGTTAAACCGCAAAAGCGCCGAATCACCACCCTTGGCAGATGACTGAGCGAGTGTGGAGGAGCTGCCAGGAGACGTTTCTTCGCACGCAGCGTAGAAGCAGGTGGTTGGGGGAAGGGAAAAAAGGAGGGGCCGAGGAAGACAGGTGGGAGGAAGAGGGGGAATGAATAGCAACAGCTAGGGCTGCCGAGCAAGCCCCCTTGTAAACTCTCAGCCCGTGTTAACCGTCCATCTGGAGGAAAGAGGGGCGGCCAACGATCGGCCCATGACCCCCAAAAAATGGAGAAGAAAGAAGGAGGGATCTGCAAATAAGGGGGCTGATAAAAAAAACAACCGGGTTCAGGGGGTGTGCATGGGAATGACAGAGTAGAGAAGGGGGATTTGCTTGGGTCCCATAAAGAGGGAAGGCGTGATAAAGACTTGTGAGACTGGGGACCGGGGACAACTGCGAAAAAAAAAAAACCGGAGCTAAGGCTCAATTGGCCGCCTTCCGAATTGTAAAGCAATCCGAAACACAAAAAACGGGAGTAGGAAGAGATAAAGCATTGAAAAGAGCTTTCGAAAAATAGAAGGAAAAAAAAACAATGCAAAGAAGGAAGGAAAAGGGTTAAGGACTCCCATGGAAGAGGAGTTAATGTGGCAACCGCCCAAGAGCTAAGCAATAAGGAATTATAAGGCACACCAAAAGCACAGGCGGACATAACAAAGCCCCAACCCAAAAACGGGGGGGGGGAAGAAGAGAAATGGGGCCGGGAAAGGAGAAAATTGTTTGAGGGGGTCAAAACTGTTGGAGATCGCGTGCCTCAGACGTCGAGGAAAGAAAATAGTGAGGAAAAGAGACATAGTGAGTCGGCAGGGGGAGTCTCTCGCGGTAGGCGGGAAAAAATATCAGCGATAGGGGGGGGGGAGAAAGCCATGAGGTAAAATTCCAAAAACCAAAAGGGCTCACGGCGACAAAAGGAGAAACGTCAAGCTTAAGTCGAAAAGAGCAACAAAGGGAAAGGAACAAGGGGGTTGATATTAGGGAGACGGGTGAGGGAGAAAATCAAAAAAGGGGAGAAAGGTCTTTGGCTTCGGAAAAACAGGAGCAGAAGTAGGTTTTCCTTTCACCCATCCGCGGCCGCGGCATGTTTGGGGTGAGGATCACAGCTCGCCCTGGAAAGAAGGGACCTGACAAGCGGAAGGGTCATCGGAAAGAAAAGAGGAGGGGAAGCTTTCAGAAAAAAAAAAAAGGGAGGGGATCTAATCAGGGACGGGGGGGAGAGACCATCGAAAGGGTGGACGCAAAAAACGCCGGCGAATGTCCATAGGAAGAGCAGCCAGCCGCCGAAGAACGACGTTGAAATTGGGGGACTTCTTCCGCATCAGGAGATCGAAATGCAGATAGGGGGAAGGATATGAAGAGCCGGAGTTCTCGAGAAACGTCAGGGGAAGCAACGAGCTCCAGGGCAGGCTGCCCGGATGGCGATGGGCGAACCCAAGAATAAGACCACCTCTCAAATTTGGAAAGGGGGAAAAAAAAACGAAAGCGTGAGCCGAAGAAATCAGGAGTCTCGGAATCTTGCTGCAAGCAAAGGGGGGGATTGCAGAAAAAACTTGGGGGGGCCGAGGGACCTAGAAGAAGGGGGGGGGACGGTTAAAGAAAGGAGGGTCCAGAATTCCATCCAGCGGACTTGGGGGGAAGCCGTGCATCCGACAAAACGGATTGGCAAAAAAGCAGAACGCGCACTGTGATCACGGGGATAGCGAGGGTGGAGAGAAAAAAAGCGGGGCCAATCAGAAGGGGGGAAAGATACAAGGCTTGGGTTCAGTAAGCGGGTCACAAGGTTGGGGAGGACTAAGACAACCCAGCTGGAAATGGTCCATCGGGAGGAAGGTGGTGTCGTGGGGGGTGTGAAGGGGGAGTGGTGATAAGGGAGGGCGAAAAGTGCCGCACTCCTACACCACAATTGCCCAAGCAGGCAGGACGAATCGAATCGCCGACGACGCAGCGAACCGGGGGAATTTTTCCCTGGACCGTCCATCAGGGGAAAAAATGAGGGGGGGGGAAGGAAGACTTGGTGAGGAGTGCGAAAGGGTAAAAGGGGGCGACGCGGGCCGAGTCGCCATCTTGGTGGGAGAACCCCCAAAAAATCGCCGAGCCACCCACCGCCGGTGATCTGACATACGTCTCGTTCAGTTCACACTAAAAAGGGGAGGGGTGGTCTGCAAAGCATGAGAGGAAACTCAGCTCCGCCTGCCTAAGAGCGTGTCCAACCCTAAGGAGAAACAGACGTGCATGGGCCTAAACAAAGGAGGGGCGAACGGTCGCGGGCGAAAGGAAGAAAGAGGGGTGAGAAAAGCAAGAGAGGGATTACGAAATATTAAGGGAAGTGAAATCTTGCCGCATGCGGTAAAGACAAAAGCGGACGAAGCCGGGAAGCTTACGGAGTCAGAAAAATCAATCTGAAAAGTGACTGAAAAAAGGAACAAAGGAGGAGAAAAGTCGGTTGACCTTCTGGCTCCTCCTGAAAAAAAAAGATCCTGGAGAGGCGCAGACGTCCTTGAGATTAAAACATAGCCGGACTTGTATTGACCGTGATCTTCGAACAAACGGGGGAAAAAGGAAGCGAAGTGGTAAAGGAAGGGTTGAGGGAACGTAGTGCCGAGGGGAGAAAGGAAAGAATCCCAATAGGCCCCGAGGGAGCTGAAATAGAGGTCTCATTTTGGTCCATACTTCTTGTGGAAATGCTTCCAAATAAGACCGCCCGCTTCGTGCGCAGCGTAACCGACGTAACAAAATCTCGCTCAAACCAAAGGGGAAAATAGAGAGGGGATTAGTGAGGGGAAGAGGGAAAAAGAGCGAGGCTTGAAAAGGGGGGAAAAGGGGGAACGGCCAGGAATTTTTACAAAAATTATAATAAACTTCCGAAGAACTCACGCACACGGCAGAGGCTTCTGGCCGGGAGCGGAAAATATCGACGGAAGTCGTCAAAACCTGCGACATACCCGGTCGGAGGGAGTTAACATATTATAAAGGAAAGAATAGGGAGAGGGGGGGGACTCAAAAGGGACTTACCCCTTCGCCACGAGGAGATCAGGAGCTCAAAAAGAGCAAACGGACAAGGGAAATCACGGATCAAATCGATCCAGGGCGAATGGGGATCGTATCACAGAGGGTAAAAAGGGACGCAAGGTTACCGCTAGTCAGAAAAAGAATATCGGCATGACCCGCATGCCAGTTGCATGCACCGTCATCCAAGAAAAAAGAATTGGAGGTTCGCCACTGGACTCGGAAAGCCGAAAGGGGCGAAACCAAGACCAAAAGAAGGGGTGGCTCTGAAACGTCCCAAACGTCGGTACGGGGCACGTAAAGAGTGGGAAACCTCTCTGCAGTAAGGCGGACGCGGGGCTCCTAAGATTTACGACAAACCAGAAAAGGGGTGGAGGGAGAAATGACCGGCGAAGTGGAAGGGAGAAACGCTGGAAAAAAAAAAAAGGGGGGTTCATCGTCTATACCGAAAAAAAAAAAGATGGGAGATGCCGGCTAAAGCGGCCGACCTATTCGCCCTCTAAACAAAACGGAAGCAAAAGTGCTCGACGTATATGGGAAGGCGGTCTACAAAAAAATTCAGAGTCCGGGAGCCTTCGAAGGAAGGAGATTTAGGAATTCAGAGCAAGGCCTGAATGGCGTGGGTCGTAGGTCTGAAACGCGACATAGGGGTCAAAAAGGGCCAACAAAAAAAACCCCTTCCGACAGGAAAAAGCCGGGGGGATGAGGGAAGTCCGACCAAAAAACTTAACTCCGTCTTCACCCGCAAGAAGGATAGGGACCGGCATGGAAACGGTGGGGCCGCATCATCAACGAACCGTCAACGGAACACTCGTTCGGCAACAAAAAGACTACCCTTCCAATGACCTGCAAGGAGGGAGAAAAAAAAAGGAGAGGGGGCGGCTGGAAATCTGGAAAATAGTGTCGTCAGAACACAGAACACCAGAGAGCAAGCCTACAGCAAATGCCTGAACATCCCCAGCAGGACAGCAATCCTGAACTAAAAAGACCACGAAAAGCGAAGAGAGAAAAACCCAAGGGAGGATCTGTACCTGATCATAACATGGAAACTAGTAGGCGGCCTTGAGGCGCAAACATCGAACGGCGGCCAGCAAAATTCATTGATGAGGGCGGAAGGGAAAAAGGGGGGGTACTGAAATCTATCAATCAGGGGACAAACAAGAAAGCAACGCGAAAAAACGAAGCAAACCCAGATCCGCACGACTGTTCAAGCCAGGCACGGTACTAAAATCATTACAGGAAGAGGAGCGCTGTCTATAAAATATTGTACAAGAGGGAAACATTCATCGGGGGAAAACAAAGTCACCCTGTCGCAGGAGAACCACCGGCGCCGGTCGAAAAGGGAAAGGGTCGCAAAGCCAGTCTTCATCGCGGGCATGTATAAACTATCTATGGACCGACAGCCAGAGGAACCACGAGAGATCCACGCCCTTTGAAAAGAACAGGTCAAACGCAACAAAAAGTCCTCGCCGCTGGCTGGTGACGGAAGGGGGACACTAAGAGCTGGCGAGAACCTCCCCATCCTCTGGAATTTGGAGGAAAACCGCACCACGAAAGGAATCTCCCACCCTGGGAAGAGGGAAAGCCAATTTAATCAGGAAAAAAGTGTCAGCAACCTCGGAGTCAAATGGGTGGTTGGGCATTTGAAAAGAGGGGGGGGGAAGGGAGAGAAAGCTGAGAAGAGGGAGGAGAGACAAAGAAACGCTACGGCGCTCTTCCTACGCCCCAATTGGTCTCGTAAGCACGATTGTGTAAAAGTCCTCAATCGGAGATTCGGCCAAGCAAAAAAAAAAACGAAAAAGAACACAGGGACACGGGGAAAAACTGAATAAGTTGCGGATGGCAACAGGCATCCAAGGAATGTTCCGGGGTGTGGCAGGATAAGTCCGGGAATCGAAGAGTGGGGAGGGGGGAAAAAAGAAGAAAGAGGGGAAGGGCAGGTCCTATCATAATGGGGTGCAGGCCGCGTGTCGCTCAAAGAGCTAAGAACGGATACAATTGACGAAAACAAGCTTCAGGACGGGGTAT
>Ga0179593_1736319_pt1 | contig 22957 bp, 30 predicted proteins | sample CZODoug2_1_08_16_FD_185931 | JGI IMG/M metagenome (GOLD analysis project Ga0179593, IMG submission 185931) | Vadose zone soil fungal communities from Angelo Coast Range Reserve, California, USA - CZODoug2_1_08_16fungal (PacBio error correction) | ecosystem: Environmental > Terrestrial > Soil >...
ACCGGGGGACACAGACTGACAAAAAAAAAAAGGAAGAGATGGGTAGTACGCACCTTATGTCACAAACAGAAGTGCTCTGCGCTTGCTTTCGCCAGAGAAACAAAAGAAGAAAGTCCTTCAAAGGGCGAAGGGGAAAAAAAAAGGACGTAATCACGCTTTGCATTCGAGATAGGGAGGGGGTCCCCCCCCCCCAAGGGAATGTGGGTCACGTTGTTAACGGATGCAAGGAAAAGGGAAAAAAGCGAATAGGCCGAGAAGAGTAATTTCGGCAAGGAGGGGGAAGGACAACGCGTTCAGTCTTCGAACAGGGGGGGGAAAAGAAAAGACTATACCTCGTTCAAACCGGTTAACAGAAAATCTTTGCCTACGGCGGTTAATAAAGAGGGTAAGCTAAAGAAAAGAAAAAGGGGGGGGGACCAGCTCGGCTTCATCAAAAAAAATCGCTCTCTATGTTTCCAACGAACAAAAGGAAAAAGGAGCCTTCTCCGACCAGAACGTCCGCCGAAAATAACAAAGCGGGGCACACCGACGCAGGAAAGGAAGGAAGAAGAAAACCGTCCGTACAATATCGTATACGAAAAAAGTGGCGTCAGCACATCGTGGATGGGTCCATCAAAGCTTTCAGCAAAAAAAAGAGTCTTCCGTCAAAGAATGGATTCAAAAAGAGTAGAGAGGCTTCATCAAAGGAAAAGGGGGGGGAGGAGGACCAATTGACTCTGCGAGAGGGTCCAGCGTTTGCGTCATCCGGGCAAAAAAGGTTCGATATGTCGCCGGAAGGGAAAACGCGAGAATCTCGGGATGCAAGGAAAGAGGAGGCCGTCGTCTAATCGAGAAAAACGCCAGCCTCGTGCTCATCGCGGTCAGACGAGAAGAAGGTTTACTCAATGCATCGCGCTGAGAAGAGGGGGAAGCCGAAGGATAGGACGCGAGAGGAGAAAACGCCTCCGCGGTCGTGGAAAAACTCTTTCAAAAAACAAGGTAACCGGATCATGGAGCGCGTTTTCCCAGAGGGTCGTATTGAGGAGAAAGGAAGGGCGCCTTGCTTTTTCCCGCGAAAAAGGGAAAGTCCTCTCCACCGTCCATGGAAGGCCGTTATGGCCTCCAACTACAAGGTGACGTTGGGGAAAGAGGGGGGGGAAGGGAAGAAAGGGAAGCGCCGCCGCGTAGGAAGGTCTCGCCGCAGAAAAAAACGCTAGAAAACACTCTCCGCCTGCGAAGAGAAAGGGAGGAAGCGCTTTTACTTTGAAAGTCGCCGACCTCGTGCGGAGAGGAAAAGGGAAAAGACAAACCCGGATCTCTAATAAAAGAGTTCCGATAGCGCTGCGTCGCGGACTCCTCACCGATCAAGAAGAAGATACCAGCAACTGCGCGGAAAGGGAATGGAAAGCAGAGAAGAAAAATAAAGGGGCTTACGACTCACCGGGAAATACCGTTTTGCTGTTGTCTCTCGGGTGAAAAGGGGGGGACTACTCTCGAGGGGAGAGAAAAAAAGGGGTAGCCAAAAACTCGAAAGGGCGCGTGCGCGAAACAGGAGAAAATTATCCCTTCCTGTCCCAGTACAGGGAAACGGGGCTTCTCCTGAAAAAAGGAAGTGCCGGAAAAAAGGGAGGAGTGGCCGAGGAAGAAAAAAAGGGAAAGGTTTCGCTGGTGCATAAAAAAAAGGCCCCATTCTGTCCCAGAGACGCTCTCCAGAAGTGGGGAGAGAAGGAGCGAGACAACAGGCGGCAGGGGAAGGAAGAAAGAGCGAGTGATCCCCAAGACCCGCGTAGGCTCAGAGGGGAAAGAGGGCCCGCACTGCGACGGGCAGAGGGGGAGAGAAGAGTAGGGAGAGGAGAGAGGGGAAAAGAATTGGTTTAATAAGACGCAGAGTTGAAAGGGGAGAGCATGCCTTCGCACGGAAAAAGGAGGGGGAAAAGGTCAAAAAAAAAGAAAAAAATCCTCTCAAGGGGATGAAACGAGCGGCTCGTGTGTGGGGGGAAAGGGGGGGTGACACATTGGCCGTTTTGACGGGGAAGCAGAGCCAGGCCCGACATCACAAAGGGGGAAAAAGGAGAGATTAACAAACGGCTGCGTTTTAATAAAAAGGAGCGTGCTCACCATTCACCTGGACCTCTGAAGGTCGAAACAAGAGCAGACTCCGGGTCACCTCCGCGGATAAGGGGGGAAAAAGGCACTACGATAACCAAGGAAGGAAAATGTGTGATCTCATCGGAGAGAAAAGTCTTTTGTTACCCCCGGCCGGCCAAAGAAGGAACCATTCCCGGGATGAAAAAAGAGGGGAAAAAAGAGGGTAAACGGTGGAGGGAAATTGGACGCATGGCGCCGCCTTTTTGGGGGGGAGGGACGCACGGCTTCGGAATTGGCAAACAGGAAAGAAATCAATCGCTTTTCGCGCCAGGAAAGGGGGGGAAAAAATTGGGAGGAAAAAAGAGTGTCCTCTCACCCAGAAGAAACCACAGCAACAACTCTACCGAAAAAAAGGGAGAAAGGGTAGTACGGTGGATCTTCTCGAAGGGAAGGGCGAGCAGGTCTTCCCGCGGCAGGGAGGGGGGGAAGGATAGAGGAGTTTCGGTAGGAAGGAGATAGAATGTCGGAAGTCAAAAAAGCCAGGACAGCCCGCTATATAGATCATGGGAGAAAAACGGAAGAGACGCCGCAGGTGGAAAAATTAGGGGAGTCCCCTCGCTAGATGTGGTCCGGGGAAAAAGGAATTCGGAGAAGTGTTTCGAGCGTGTCGCCCGGGGAGAAAAGAAAAAAAAAAGGGTCGAGCGCTTAAAGCGCCGCGTCCAGCAAAGAGGGGGGAGGAAATCACGGGAGAGGAAGAAAAGGGCGGGCCGGTGTGATATGAAGGGGACGACACCATTTCGCTGTCCCATCCAAAGAGCTAATACGACCGGAAGGGAGAAAAGACCTAGAAGGAGTTTCAAAGTGTGGACAAGAAGAAAGAAAGTGGACACGCCCGCTCGGAGGGGATACGATCTCGTCTTCCATTCGGTAGAGGCTCAAAGGGAAAAAAGGACTCCAGCCTTTCCGAAACCGGAAGAAGAAGGAAAAGGGAGATGATCACGCAGGAGGGGGGAGGAAAAAAGGAAATCGGCGTGATCGCTTCGAAAAAAAAAATGCGCGCGTGTTCCAACTAGCGAAAGGAAGAAAAAGGCTCTCAGCACGCGGCCAAAGAAAAGACCGGAACCGATTAATCGAAGAGGGAAGGGGGAGAAAGAAGAAAAAAAGGAAGATGACGTCATCTCGACTAGGTAGAAATTGACCGGCAGACCGGCATCTATTGGGTTTGCAAAAACAAGAAAAAAAAACAATCGCCATTCCGGAGCATTGATGATGTCCGGAAAAAAGGAGGGAATCTCCGCTTAACGAAGGAGAAAGGGGATGGTGACGCGTTCGCCTGCGGACGTGATATACACCGATCGCACCGATCAACATTGGGTAGGCCTCGAAGGAAGCCTAAAAAAGGACTGCCCCCCATGTTATCGGAAATTTTGGATTAAAGCCGGAAAGAAAGATTGCTCTCCGAAGAGGGAGGAACACAGGGGGAAAAGAGTTATAGAGATTGGAAGACAACAGTTCTGAAGACTAAGTTTGGGGGCGGAAAGCGTCCATTCCATTGCGCTCCGAGGAGTGAAGTCAACGGGGAGGAAAAATACACAGAATGTGGTCCCAACCTTTCCCCACGAACATTGATGACTGCGCGGCACAATCGCGAAGAGAAAAAAAGCTTCCGAATCTCGGAGGCAAAAGAGAAAGGAGAAAAAGACAATCCGCGCGCAAAAGAAAGAAGGGAAATGTGGGGGTACATAAGTTGCTCTCATCAGAGGGGGGGGGGGTCATCGTCGCTTGAAAACCGGAATAAAAAAAGAAAAGGAAGGGGGGAAAGAAAAAAAGCACGATGATAATCTCTACCTACAGGGCCGAAATGAGGCCCCAGTACTTTCTGCGGGCGCGGGGGGGAAAAAAGAAGGGGCGTTTTGTACAGACGAAAGATGAAAGAAGAAGGGGAAAAAGACCTAACGAGGAAAAAGGGGAAGGAGCTAGTCGCTGCGCGCAGTCAATCCAGGGGAAAAGATGTGGGGCACGGTGTGAACAATTGAAGGGGGGGGGTTGGAAAAACCGACCGCTGAGCGCAATGGCCCTTGCAAGGGGAGGGGGGGGGAAAGAAGCCAACAAAGAAAAAAGGAGGAAGACGGTGCTCTCCCCGCCGTTCAACCCTGGGAAATCCTTGGGTTTCTGGAAGGAGCGGTAATAAAGGGGGACCTAACGAATCAGGGAAAGATCGGAGGCAATCAACGTATTTCGGAGAAAATCTCTATGATTCAGCACCACGAGGAACGGCGATTCTCCTGCGAGGGGGGAGACCTGGGGAGAACGCGGACACAATCTTGACAGCGGGAAGAAGAAGGGGACGCGGCGATTGCCAGCCGTCCGGAAAAGAAAAAAAAAACAGGGCATGGCGATTGGCGCAGCACATGTGTGGGAAAAAAAATGGAAAAAGAAGGCGGGCCGTTCAAAGATAGGAGTAAAAAAAAAAGGCAAGCAGTAGGTTGTTACTCTAGCGAAAAGAGGCTCCGGCTCGGGGGGGGCCTTTCGAGAAACGTGGAGCAAAGGAGATAATGGAGGCCCTCCGGGTGGGAAAAGGCGCTCAATAGGAGAGAGGACAGGCGTCCACCAACAAAAAAAAAAAAACAAAAAAAAAAAAAAAAAAAAAAAAAAAAAAAAAAAAAAAAAAAAATAAGAGACGATCCGTTTCCGGGGGGGGGAAAGAGTGCTCATCGCGGTGTCAGACGCAAGACATAAAAGAAAGGGAAAGCCGTTTTACGAAAGGCATGGTACAGGAGGGAAGGAAGAGTATCGACCGAGAACGAGCACCCGCCGCGGTCCGTTTCCCACGGGAAGGGGGGGGGGGAAGAAAGGCCACTCAACAGAGGAAAAAAGAAGTAGAAAGGAGGAAAAGGGTGGCGTGTTTCCGCGAAGGTGGAGAAAGGAAAGGAGAGCCACCTGCCCCGGAAAAAACCAGAATGCCGCCTCCGAGAAAGTGGAATTGCTGGACGCTTCTGCTTATCAGCTCGAAAAACGAAGGAAAAAAAATCTCTTTGATCCGATGGAGAGAAAAAAAAAAACACTATCGCCTGGTTACCAAACTCACCACACATAGGTCGAGGGAAAAAAAACCTTCTTCTCTCGGCACGGTGAGAGAAGAGCTAAAGGGGGCTCGGAGGGGAAGGAAGAACGGATAAGCGCTGCGGAGAAAATTGAGGACGAACTCTAAATCTCTCGATAAGAGAAAAGAAAAAAAAACAAACTGATCGCCATTAAAGCCAAAGGAAAAGAGAAAAAGGGGGGGGCTTACGAAGACCGCACCAGGGAAAGCCGTTATCTAATGGGCTTGGGGGGAATGGAGCATTTGTTTCGAGGACACGCATAGTAGAAAGGGGGGGAGAAATGGTTCGAAAGAAAAAAACTGGCAGTCCAGGCGCGTCGAGAAAAGGTCGCGTATATTCCCTTCAAATTAGCGAAAAACAAAAGGGTGCGTACGCGTGGGCTGGGAAAGGAAAAAAAAGAGTCGCCAGGCAAAAACGGAGGGGGCCGCTATCATCGAAAAAAAAAAAAATCTTTTTCTCTGTTTCAGGGGGAAGGGCATCCCCATCGGTACAGGAAAGAGGAGTCTTCAGAACGGTACAAAATACTCTTCGGGCAAGGGCCATGCGCTCCAACCAAAAAATGAAGGATCGAGTTCATCCCCTAAGCAGAAGGAAGGTGACAAAGGGAAAGGACAATGGGGATCGTCTCGGGGAAAAAAAAGAAGGGGGCTGGTGAGCTACGATCTGCCGATTGAGTAGAGGGGGTTTAATAATACGCAGAATTTGACAAGAGAGGGAAGGGAGGGGGAGCAGCAGTCGAAAAGCAAACTCTAAAAAAATCTCTCAAAACAAACAAAGAAGAAGACATTGTCGGTGGAGAGAAAAAGGAGGGCTCCGCCAAATGCCAACAGAGGGGGGTCGGCGTATTTCGGAAAGGTTTACTAGTCAAGCGTAAGATCGAAAAAGAAAAAGCATTTCGGGCCGAGCCGGAAGGAAGGGGGAGAAGACGGGCCGGGGTAAAAGAACGAGGGGAGATGTGAGCATAAGGAAAAGAGAATGCGCCTGGAAAAAGAGGAGGGTCACTTTCTGGCGAGCGGAAGGGAAAGAATGAGCCGGAATCACGGATAAAAAAGACCGGGGGATAAGACCCAAGAAAAGGAAACAGCGAAACCAGCTTTGAACTGGGGAGTGAGAATTTAAAAACGGCATGGAAGGGGAAATGGTGGGCAGGAACACACCGCTTTACGCCGCGTCCGAAAATAAGAAGGGCATATCGACGAGGGAGGAAAAAAATACTTCCCGGGTGTGGAGAGAGGGAGGGAAAAGGCCCGACCGAGAGTTCAGCCCACACCAGAATCACCATTCCCAGGAAAAGCGATACCGCCTGTCGAGGAGAGCCCCATATAAGAGAAGGTTTGGCTTTCATGCGGTAGAAAAGACAGTTCTTGGTCCATCGGAAAGGCGTTCGATTTCGGTCGAATTGGGGAAGCGGAGCTATCGCCTCGGCCGCCGGGAGGAAGAGAGAAAAAGACTGGGTTGGCGGAGGAGAAAAAGGGAGAGCACGCATGTGGAAAAGAGGAAGATCCCGCTCTAGAATGGGGGCCGGAAACATAAAAGAGCTTTGCGCGCGCGGACCAGCTCTGGAGAAGAGGACGAAAAGGACGGCGCCCGCCTGTTTAGAAAGGGAGAGCCCGCGTACAGCAAGTACCTTGGTTGGGGGGATGAAAAAAGGAGGAAGGAAGGAGATTCAATTTCCCTGGGGGAGAAAAAGGGAGGAGGAAAGAAAAAAAGGCGCAAGTCGGAGAAGGACAGGGAAAAACGGGAAGGAACGCGCTCCTCTAAAGGGAGAAGAGGATAAGAACTCACTAAAAAAAGGAAAAAGCGCGCCGATCCTCGGCGGCCAAGAAGGAATTTCGTGAAAAAAAAAGTCGCCAGCCTTAAAAAAAAAAAACCTGCGGGACGGTGCTATACACGCGGCTAAACCGGGAAAGAACTCTAAGCGGGAGAGGGAGGGGAAAAAAAGGGGGAGAGATAATTCCTCTCTATGCTCTCGTGGGAAAAATCCGAACCGGGCTCCACGTTCCTCAACAATAGAAAGCAGAAAAAGATCGCTATAGTAATTGGTAGAAGGGGAAGGAAGGGGGAAAATACGGCATCGCTAGGGGGGGGGGGGGGGTTGGTGGTTGGGGGGGGGGGGGGGGTGGGGGGGGGAAGGGTCTTTACGCGAAGACAAGAGGGGGTGGGAAGAAGCTCTGCACGCAAAGGGAGGAAAAAAAAGAAAAAGGGACGACCAAATCGCCGGCCGGCGCATTGAGAGGGGAAGGAGGGCATCGCCGCTTACGCCTCTAGGGTACGGAAATTGGAAAAAGGTTCTTCGCAGGCGTAATCGGGAAAAAGGATCAGGAAAGGGCTCATCGTGGGGGGGGGAAGAGCGAGACCGCTAAAAATATGCTTCTGCCCACCAGGACGGTAGACGGGAACTTATGCGACCGATGTGGGAAGGGAGAGAGAATGCCAAAAATCGTGAAACAGGTGAAAAGACGGAGGTTATAGAGATTGTCGTGTGGGGAAAAAAGGGAATGAATTAACGCTTTTCCAGGGTTTGCCGGGCTCTCCTCGTTCGGCATCCGAGGAAGAAAAAAAGACCATCGCGTGACAAAAAAAAACAAAGTGGAAAAGCCGCCATTGTTATTGAAGAGGAAGGCAAAGACGGAGTACGACTGATGTCTTTAACAAGCGGAGGACCGAACGCCTAAGCTGTCGAACAAGCAAGCCGCAGCGAAAGAGGAGGAGGGAAAATGGTTGTACTAAGGGGGTGATAAGAAGAAGGGTCAAAAGTGGCTTGTCAGTCCGCTTGAAACCGGGAAGAAGAAAAAAAAACAACGGAGGAGAGTAAAGCGGGCCAAAGAAGGAAGGGGAGGCTGAGCACCTTAGTACAAGGAAAAAAGGAGGGCGGGAGAGGGAGGGGAGGAGGGGAAAGATAGGCCTCGGGATTGCGGGAAAGAGAGGTCGCCGTGCAAAGACTCCTAGTCAGGGAGGACAAGGGCGCTCATCAATCCCAAGGCGGGGAAGGGGGGGGGGGGGGAACTTTTGTTGAAAAGAGGGCCGGAGGGGAGACGTTCCTTCCCGGAGCAAAAAAGTAATTCGTCGGCACAACCAACGAAAGAGAGGTCTCCCCGCCCAATAGGACAGGGGGAAACCCTGTGGAAAAAGGGGGGAGTGCAAGGAGAGCAATCCATGGGAGGTCGCCTACGGCTGTAATACCAACAGTTGGGAACCGAACCGCATCGAGGAAAGAGATGGAGGCTCTCTATGAAGGGTACAACACACGCTGATCGGTCGACGGGAAAGAACAAAAAGACCTGCGAACTGCGTCACAATCTTGAAGAAGGAAAGTCGGCGTAAGCGGAAGAAAAAAACAGGACAGATCGTATACTACTCACTGGCCCGGAAGGGCGAAAAGGGAGGGCAAGCGCGCCGTCAACCACCATCGGAGAGGAAGGGAGGGTACAAAAAGAAGGATCAACTCAAAAGGGGAGAAATAGGTTGGTGACTCGATCAATTCAAAGCATAGGAGCATCCCTTGCCGCGTGCTGCGAAGAAAAAAGGGGAGATATGTCGCACGGCGCGAGGGGGAAACCGCCGCCATCGCGGATAATCGGGGGACGCCGGCGTTCGAGCTATCCAAACTCTCCGGGAGAAAGAATAAGACATCGCCCATCGGAAGGGAGAGGAAGGAGGGAAATCGTTGGAAAGAAGCGAAAGAAAAAAAAGGGAAGCCGAGGAATCGGACGAAGAAAGTAGTCCGCCTCCGGCGTGTCCACGGGAGTTCTCTATCCTCGGGAAAAAAGGAGCGCGTGCAAATGCACGGTGAGGGAAGTCACCGGCGAACGATTTCCCGGGGAGGGAAAAAAGAAAAAAATGGGGGGGAGTGAGCCCAACAAAGAAAGGGCAACTTTTCCAGTATCATGCCAAGGAGGGGAATCCAACGAGACCCGCACTTTTGCTGGACCTGGCAAAAAGGAAAAAAGGCGGGCGCCTCCTCTATTAAGTCTCGAAAGGAATCAAAAGACCGAAAACACAAAAGAGCCGCATGTACGCAGGGGCGAAGAAAAGGGGGGGAAAAACATCTCGCTCGGGGAAGGGAAATCGCAGCACCCTTGCGTGCTCTCTGCAACAAGCAACTTTACGGCGGAACGATTTCCGAAGAGGAAAAAGGGAAAAAAATTCCTCAGTAAAATCGCAAGACACTTGAGGGGGCGAGAGAAGGACAGATACCAATCAACTGCTCGTGGGGCCCGAGGGAAAGAAAAAAGTAACTCACTGCGTAAAGAAAATGGAGGACTCCCGAAAAAACGGTATCGAGGGTGGGCGGATTCAATTGTTAATGTGTGGTTTCTGGGAAAAAAAACATGGTTCTCACAACCCGGTCAGGGAAAAAGAAGAAAGGGGAGCATTGATCGTCGGGGAGGAGATAAAAAAAAGGAGACGAAAGGCCATTGTTTCCCGGCAGAGAGGCGGGAGGCCATTGCCCGTAAAAAATGAGGAAGAAAGAAAAGGGGGAAATGGTTTCGAGGGGGGATAAAAAGGGGGTCTTCTGCCCAGTCCGGGAAGAGGGTCCGGCGCCAGCGTTACAAACGACGCTCGAATAAGTTTGGGGAAGGAAAAGAATCTGAAAGAAGAAGGGAAGAACTCCGATCTAGCCACGAGAGGGGAAAAAAAGAGGTCTGCACATCCCTACCAAAGGAACGAACTGCGACGAGTCAGTTGCGGAGAGGGAACCGTTTGTTAGAAATAAGGGTGAAAAGTGATGGAGGAGAGAAGACTTAGCAAGGGGAAAAACACCGACAATGTCAAAACCACGAAAAAAAAAAGAGACTCACAACAACCACAACGATAGGGTAGGAAAAGGTCGGAAGGTTTTTTTGACGTCCAGGAGAAGGGAAGAAGGAAACCCAGCTGGTCAAAGGATGAGGTAGGGTAAAAAAACGGCTTCTTTGAAGAGTCGTAGCTCACCATCACCTCAGGCGCAGGAAAGAAAGGAAGAGACGACTCCGGGTCACCCTCATCCGGAGAGGAAGAGAGAGAAACCAGTGAGAAGGCGCAAAAGGGAAAAACGCTTCGATCAACTTCATGGAAGAAAGAATCCGCCTAGCTGTCTACCTACGGCGAAGAAAAAGGAAGGGTTCGATGATGCGGCCCCGCCCTCCAGGAGGGGAGAGCACGTGGGAATGAGAAGCCCAACGCGGTACGCAAAAAAGAGGAAACACTGGCCTGGTATCTCAAAGAGGAACGATCAATTCTCTTGCAAAGCCGGGGCGAACCATGTCGTCAATAGACCTCGAGAGTGGAAAAGACCACCCATAATCAAAAAAGAGAAGAAAACCAGCAACAAGTCGATACCTGGGGGCCAGTGGGGGGAAAAACCAAAAGGAAAGGCCATGTTGGCGTCGTACTCAGGAGAGAAAGGGGGCTTTCTGGGAGTCAGGGGGGGGGGGAGGGGAAGCGCCAGTGCTTGGTATCTGTCAGAGGGGAGAAAGGGATTTGCGATCGAATGCGGACGCCAGGGACTGAGAAAGCCTGGGTGGCTGCCTCACCGGAAAAAGGGGAGGAGGAACGTGTTGACGGAAAGAGAAAAACAAAGGTGTCCCGTGAAAGAAACGGGAGAGTGTTTTCTAGCTTGTGTCGAAAGAAATTCCTCGCGGCCGCGCCAGAAGAAAGATGAAAGGCTCCGCGTCCGCAAAGGAAAAGCGGGGGGTTGAGGCCTCACGGCGTCGGAAGGAAAAGGGGAGATGAATTTCCCGGGATAAAGACCAACCAAGAAAAGCTAAATACTAACCGGGAAGGGAAAAAAGAGAAGGAGGTGGCAAATGTTTGGCAGAGAGAGAAGGAAAAAAGGGGTAACACTCCCGCGGGAAAAGACACGAGCCTCGGCTCCCCCGGTAGTCAAGAAGGAGAGAAAACGAACCTGAATTATGCTTCGTCTGAAAGGAAGGAGGAGGGCTGCCCCTGAACGGAATAAGAGGGGGAAAGAGGCCAGGGAGCCGATAAGTCATCCGCGATGCAGAAAGAAAGAGGGGCCGCGACATATCGAACCGAAAAGTCAAAGGGACGCCACCTACTCTGAGCCCGAGGATAGAGAGGGAATCAACAACTAATTATGACGCATAAACGGAAAAGAGGGGGAAGGGGAATAATATTCTTTGACGCAGACCGGCAAGGGAGGAGAACGCAGGATTGCCCCATCCTATTGCGGAAAATCGAAAAAGGGATGAACTCTGCATCGCCGCTTACGCAGGGAGGGGAGGAAACGTTCTCCATTAGACGTTATGGGAAAAACGCTCACAAGCGATCGCAAAAAGGAAAAATCATATAGAGCGAACGACCGAGAGGAAAGAAGTCGGCTTGACCATATTTTTTTGGAAGCCGGAATGCGACCGAGGTAGAAGGATCTCCTGCAACGCAAAAAGCGGGAAAAAAAAAAAAAGGGGAATTGGCGGTTGAATCACCAAAAGATTTCTTTCCACATTACGCGGCTGGCAAAAAAGGAAAAGGAGAGCCGTTGAAAAAAAAAAAACCATACGCGTTCACAACCGTGCCCCACGAGAAAGGGGGGTGCCTGCGCGCCTCGCAGACGCAGGAGAAGAGAAGATGTTCGGCAATCTTCGTATGACAAAGGGGAATATCTGGCGAACAAAAGAAAGAATCTGGACTTAATGCGGAATTTGGGGGGGAATATAGGGTAAGATATCATCTGGCTGTAGACCGAAGGCGAGAGATAGATATCGTTTGTCAGCGACTGCAGAAAAAAACTATGGGAAAAAAATTAAATTACAAACATTAAGACAGGAAGGCCCAAGAGGAACGTTGCGCTGCGGCCTGGGAGGGGGGAGGAGTGCGTTTTGCAAAACGAGAAAAGCCGAAAAGAGGTGCATTCGCGCGTAGTCGCGGGGAAAAAAGAGGGGGGGGAGCTTCAACAGGGGATGTGGGGGGGGCATGAACAGCGATGGGTAGTGTTGAGGAAGGGGAAGCTGAGCTCAATTAACCTAAGCAGAGAAGGAAAAAAGGGAGGGTCCGGACGAAAAACGGGGGCTAGGGAAAAAGCCAAATCTCTAATACAAAGAAAAGTGAACGCTTTTTGCTTTGAATAGTATAAGGGAAAGAAGCCCAAAACTTATGGTCAGCCGAAACAGGGGGGGGGGACAGCCGCCTCGGGCGCAATCAAAGAGAAACTCGCTCCTCTAGGATAACAAAACACGAGAGGAGATACGGTCGATTCCTCCTGCGCCGAAAAGGGAGAAAAAACAACAATCTTCCCTCGATGACCGGCACGGAGAAAGAGGCGATGCATAAAGGAAAGAAATCATCATCTTCTCCTCCGCGATGGGAAAAAGAGGAGCTTTCAACCACCATCGTGCGAGGAAGTTCAAATAAGAAAGGATTAACAAAAAAAGAACAGGGAGCGGATGCGTCCTCATTAGTTTTGGTTAATCTCAAGAAGAAAGGGATCCGTTCGCGTTTCGGCATCCCTTGGAGACGAGGGAACGTTTTCCCCGGGTCGAGAGGGAGAAGCAGCTATTTGGAACACGCGCGAAGAGGGCCTGTGTATCGGGCTTCCTGCCTGAACTTGAAAAAGAGAGAAAGGAAAAAGGAGGGGATCATCGCGGTTTCAACAGCCGAAAGAAGGAGGGGGAAAAGCTTGGGCGAAACAGGGGGAAAGGAAAGGCATCTCGCTGCATTAGAGGATCGACTCGCTCGCTCCTAGCCAGAGCAAAAAAAAAGGTGCCCACTCCGTAAAAAAGGGGGGGGGAGGACCCTTACCGGTTCAGGAGGGGAGGAAAGAGACGATTGCGCTTGGGCAGAGCTGATCCCCGGTATTATCCAAAGGAAAAGGGAAAGGGCCGTTATTGCTCCAAGACCAGGTGACGGAAAAAAAGGGGGAGAGGAAGGCGCTACATTCGGAAAAAAGCGAGGAAGGTTCTCTCCGCGAAAAAAAAACTCTGAAAACATCTCCCGATGGTACTCAGAGAGAAACCGGAAGGCTTCGCAAACCGTTCGAAAGGAGGAGGCTCGCAAGGGAGATCCACCAGGATCGAGATGTACGTCGTACTATCAATACGAGGGGGGCGAGCCTAGGCGGGGAAAAGACCTTGAGGACGAAACAGAAAGGAGAGGACAGATACAACAACTGGCGGAAAAAAAAAGGAAAACGGAGAGAAGATCACCTGCCAAACGTACAGGCGGAGATCCTTTATCGACGTGTTGATGGGGGAATGACATTGGGGTGATGCATGGTTGTTCGAGAGGGACGACATGGTCGCCACACCCGGCAAGGACCGGGAATTGACATCGCGCGATATGCCCGAAGAAAGGAAAGTTTTTTTCCGAACAAGAGAGATCACGAAAAAGGCGGAGGAGGGGGCGGCGCCGCTATCATCGACAAGTTTTAAGAAAAAAAAGTGGGTCACTTGGGTAGGAGAGGGTGAAACGAAGAGAGGAAAGAGAAAAAAAGGAGCATGCTGGTTACAAAAAGGAAAAAAAGAGCCAAAAAGATTCCGCTGCGCTCCAACAGGCGGAAAAGGGGGAACGGGAGGAGAACCCTCCTTCTAGCAAGAGGAGTACAAGGAGGAGAGCCTACCATTGGGAATCGGAGAAGACAGGGGCGGTGCTGTTTATCTTATCGAAAGGGAAATAATAATAACTACTCAGAATTTGACAAGGTTGATGGAGGGGAGGGAAGAGCACGGACGTCAAAAAACCAGCGACATCTCTCTCACCAACACCACGAGTGGGAAGGGTTTTTTGACATGGGGGGGACTTCCCCGGGCGGAAAAAGAAAAAGAAAAGAACCCGCTTTCCAATTCTGGAAAGGGAAAAAACGCGTCGTTTAAGGGGAGAAGCTAAAAAAACTGCCCTTCTTCAGGTGCTGTCCCGAAGGGGAGGGAGTTATCAGACGAAGGGGGAGAGAAGATCGGAGGGATCACAAGGGGGAGCAACGCCTTTTTTTATGCAAAAGCTGCAAAAGAAACTTCTGAGTCGGGCGCCGTAATCCGCCTAGCGGATGTAAAAAAAAGAAAAATTATGCGGGTGCCAAAAGAAAAAGGGGGATGGACCTATATATGCGGCCCCGCAAGAAGGGGGAAGAAAGCCGCCCTTTTTTCATGAGAATAACGCGAAAGAAAGAGGGGCTCAGTAATTTCATATCCGCGACGATAAGGAGGAAGGAGAGGGACTGCCCTTTGTGGCAGAAAAAAGGAGGGTAAAGGCCTACTCGAGAGAGAACCATTCCCAGAATAAACGACCAGAAAGAGCCGAGAACTGTGTCGTCGTACGCAGTGAGGGGGGAAAGGAGAGACGGTTGGCTTTACAGGAGGAGAAGAGGAAGGGGGAGAAAGCAGTGTGCTTGTATCGGAAGAAGTCCCTTCAAGGTCTTTGCGATCAAATAGAAGAGCCAGGAGTCGCCGTCCAGCCGCGCGAGAGGAGGGGGCTGCGCTCACCGTGCAAAAGAAAGGTTTGCGGCGAACGGTTAGGGGGCGGGTGGAGACCGCTGCGGGGGCCGGCTTAAAAGGGAGGGGAAGCGATCGGAGAGAGGGGAGGGAACTCCTCGCGGAGGGGAGGAAACGGTGTCGCGCGCTTCAAAAAAGGTTGTTGGAGCATCAAGTGGGGAAAAAGTGGGTCCCCGGGGATTCCTCGCCACAAGAGGGGCAAAGAAAGGCGCAATCGGGAGCCGGGGGGGAGGAAATACGAACGCGGAAGGAAGAAAAAGAATTGCAGATTATATACTCCATGACAAAGAGGAAGGGGGGGGCTTCCAGCGGCAATGAAAGGAAAGTGCCGTAAAACCGAGGGGAAAAGGACCGAAACCGTAAAAAAGAATGATGGGCGGCGTAGGGGGGAGTCACTCGGAGGAAACTGCACGACTCGTATCGGGGGAAAAGGCGCCGATAATCTCCGAAGGCGAAGGGGTGAGGGCTACCTATCCGACCGTGGTCCAAAGAAAAAGGCAAAAAGGGGAAAAAGAGACCGAAGGCCGAGATCGCGAGAAGGAAGAAAAAACCTAATGAGACCCTCGCGACTGGTTTGAAAAAAGAGGGGAAGTTCCGCCGCGCTGCACGCAGGATGACAAAAAGAGGAACGCCAATCGGGCAGAAAAGGAGAGAAGATTTTGTCCGACGGCTGGCCAGTAAAAGAAAAAAGAGGGAAAGTATTGTGATCGGGAGGGAAAAAGTGGCGCAGGAGTAATCAGAAGAATCAAAAAGGAGAAGCGTTTTGTTGGAAGAATAAGAGGAGAAAAAAAATCCGAAATCCGTTTATGCCGAAGGACGAGGGGGCGGCTGACCATAATTTGTGATTAAAAGGGAAGGCGGGAGGAGCTCCTTCAAGCCAAAAAAGCTTTCCAACGAAGGGGAAAGAAGATTGGAGGTGGAGAAAAAGGTGAAACTGACGCGTTTGCCTGGGGTGAGGGAAGGGGCCATTGCGCTCCGCGAAAGGGAAACAAAGAAAAAAAACTACGCCATCGCGGGGCAACACCGTGGGGAAAAAGAGCCAGGTTGAGCCGCCAGTGGATTGACGGGGAAAAGGAAAAGTCGGAGTACGACGTGGGGTCTTGAAAAGTTAAAAGAATCCTCGTCCTAAGCTGGCGACAGCAAGCCGCAGCGAAAAGACAGGGAAGAAGAAATGTTTGGACATACGGGCTCCGCAAGCAGGGGTGGAGGAAAGGAGGGAAAGGGACGCTGGGAAACAGGATCTCTCTCAAACACAACAAAAAAAAAGGGGGGTTCAGCAATGACAATCCACTATGATCTCGCATCTAAAAAGGAGTAAAAGCGTTGCGCTGCGGAGGAAAAAAGGAGAGGGTTCTTTTGCAGACGAGAAGTCAGAAAAAAAGGGAAAGAAATCCCGTCTACTCCGAGGGGGAGAAAAAGGAAATTCAATGGCGGCTGAACTGGATGGGCAGGGGGAAAACCGCAAAAGCCTTCACCGAGCCGACCAGGAAGAAACGCTTAATTTCGCAACAAAAGCCAACAGGAAAATCTGTGCCGAACCTGGTGCTCTCCGACAATAGAAAAGGAAAAAAACGCTTTTGTCTTGGGGAGAAAGAGGTCGAAGACGGAGGGGAAAAAAAATGATGGTCCAGCCCGAACTATAAAGGACGCATCTTTAGAAACGGAGAACACTCTGATCGGTGCGATCGGAGAGGGAGTCCTCCCCCCCAACGAAAACAAGAAAAGGGTCCTAACGCGTCACGATTTCAAAGACGGCCGTGCTCGTCGGCGAAAACGGAAAAATGCGCCGGCATGGCCGATTGGTCGGGTGAAAGACGGACTGCGGCAAACACCAATCGTGCGGGACTCAAGGGGTTGGAAAAGAGTCCGCTATGCGTCATCATGGGGAAAAACTCTAAAGGAAGAGAGGAAAAGAAAGGGGGATCCGGTCGCGTGCGTAAGAAGTGGCTGCGAAACGTTGGCGGTTGGTCGAGTGGAACCCGCGCGCATCGGAGGCGGATGTATCGGGGCGCCGGCGTCGAGGAAAGGTGGGAGGGTGGGCCTCCGACGAGAACATAGATCATTCCGGTTTTCGGGAAGGAAGGGGTACTTCAATGCATCGCGAGGAAAAAGTAAGAAGATGATCGACTCGCATCGGAAAAAAGTCAAAGTCCGCGGCGTGTCCAGTAGGGTCTCGGGGAAAAAAATGAAAGAAGGGGAGAAGTGATCTCGTCCCGAAAGGGACGGAGAGGATCACCGGCGACGATTGTCGCCAAAAGTGGCGCTGATCCCCGGGAAATATCAAACCGGGAGAAGGGGAACGGCCTCCGAAAAAAAAATTCTTTGGAGGAAAAGTGGAAGCGCTCGAACAGCGGGGAGGAAGAGAGGAAGGTCTTCGAGCTGAGCAACTCTCGAAACACTCTCCAGGAGGGGGGTCTGCTGGCTCTCACCCGACCCAGAAATCGAAACCGTTCGCCGCAACCGAGAACGGTTGAGCGCCGAAATACCAGAGGAAGAGCGCAAAAGGGGACGATTCCTATAGCGCCTGCGGCGCGGAAGAAAAAATTCGATCGCAAAGAAAAGGGAAAAGAAGAACGCCTCTATTCAAAAAAAAAAGGAAAAGGTCGTGCCCCGACCTGATCGCCAAGACAAGGAGGGAGAGAAAAAGAAGACACTTCTTACTACGCCACCGGGCAAAAGAGAAAAAGGCCCGTATCCGGGGCTGGGAGGATGCATTGGGACTGTTTGATTAGTTGTTTGGGAGGAAACGACGCCTCAATGGACGACATGGTGAAAAAAAGGGGGGGGGGGGAAGAGAAGGAGAGAAACGCGCAAAGTGATGTAAAAAAAAAACGGTCCTGTATCTACAACGGAGGCCGGAAAAAAGAAACTCTTGGCTCAAAGAGGAAAAAGCATAAACTTGAGGGCGGGGCCCTATCAAAAGTTTCCCAATCTGTTTTCGAAAAACACGGTAATGTATTTGTCACGGTGGGGAAGCTGAGCACTCGCTAGGAGAAGAGGACTAAAAAGATTTGTACAAAAGAAGGGCTCACAGAAGTTTATCGAAGAGGCCTATGGGAAAAGCCCGAAACGGAAAATCCTATCTAGCCGCGGAGAAAAGAAGGGAGAATCCTACCAGGTGGGAGAGAGAGACAACTGCGACTGCAGGGAGAGGGGGGGGTGTGTGGGTCAAAGGATCGGGGGCCTCCTTTTGTTAAGAAAAGGAGGGGGAAAAAATTTTGGATGGGGCGGCGAAGGGGAACGGGAAACCTACAATTCAACCAGGAGAAAAACCAAACGGAGGAGAGGAGGGGAATTTCTCGGGGAAAGTGTCGGTTGGAGAAACGCGCCTCCTCCACCGTCATATGGAAGTTTTACTATTCAAGCCGAGCAAGGCAAAAGAAACGTCCCGTCGCAGGGTCGGAAAGGGAAAACATGGTAGGATGAGCAGACCAAGAGAGGAGGGGCTGCACTCGAGACCTGAGAAAAAACAAGAAAGGAGGGCCTCTTCTATCAACTAAAGAGGGGGTACCCGCCTGCGACCGGGAAGAAGACAGCAGCCTTGGGCGAAACCCAAGGCAAAAAAGGAAAACACTTGGACACGTTTTCTATAGTACCCAAGAGGAAGGATGCATTAGAAAAGGAAAAACTGCGTCGGAAACAAATAGCTCAGGATGGAAAAGCAATGCGCTTTAGCAAAAAACGGGACGTCCCTTCCGACCTCGATCAGAAAAAAGGAAGACACCATGCGAAAGCCCCACCAGCCAACACGGAAGAAGAGAGAGGACGCCATGGTGGCGTCTAAGCATTGGGGAGGGGAAATAGGGAAGTCATTTCGATCAGTCTGGAAGGGGGGAGAGTCTATAAGAGGAGGGAGGGAGGGAGAGGGGCTTTGGCGATCTAATGCGGAGAAAAAAGGAGATCGATCGTCCCCTCCTCGAAGGAAGGGGGGGAAAACTAGCGCACGCAGGGGAAAGGGACGAGTCCCCAACGAGAGGGGGAAGCCAAGGAGTCCAATGCGTAGTTGTTTGAGGGAAAGAGATCGGACCAGGAGGCAGGCTCCCTCCTGTTTCGAGCGAAAGAAAAAAACTTCCATGGGAGTGGGGACCATCACGGCGGCGGGAGAGGAAGGGGGTGGATGAGGAATTTCAACTCAGCGAAAAAGGAGGGGGAGACCCAAGGAAAAGAAAAAATCGCTAATACTAACCGGGAGGGAAAAAAGAAAGGAAAGTTTGGGCAAGAAAGGAGGAAAAGGGGACCCTCCGCGGAGGAAAGAAAAGAGACCCGATCCTCGGTTACAGAAAAAGGGAAAGGGGCCAGCCTTTCCGAAACAGAAAAAGAAGGGAGATGAACACCTCGATGAACACTAAAAAAGGCACGGACTCGACGGGATCGCTTCAAAAAGAAGAAGAAAGGCAGCCTCTCTGCATGATCTGGAAGAAAGGAACCGGTGCTCCACGTTCGGGAAAAAAGCGCCAATGTATGACAAAAGAGAAACCGAGCTCGCGAGAGAAATGGGGAGAAGGAGACGCATCTCTACGAGGGTGGGGTGGGAAAAAATGAAAAAGGTGCCGCCGCTGGCTGCACCAGGATGGGCCCCAAGAAAAAAAAAAAAGAGAAGCCTGTCTCATTGATGAGGGTGAAAGGTCCGACGCGGGCATCGCCCGCTTAAAACGCAAAAGGGTACGCGTTCGCCAGGCGACTTAGGTTAGAAGGAAGGAAAAAAAAAACGATCAGCGTGTGTGGAATCAGGAAGAAAAGGAAGTGATGGCAAAAAGAAACGACCATGGGGATCGTTCGAGAAGAGACAAAAGGGAAACAAGAAGGGCCAACCGGTTGCAGCTCTGTATATAGAGGAAAAAAAGTCTTACTGACTGAACGCAGTTGGAAAGGGATGGCTGTGCCGAAATTAAAGAAGGAGGAGCTCCGCGTCTGCTCCTAAAAGGCGAAAAACAACCGGCCCACATATCCAGGGTGGAAGGGGGGGAGGAGGGGGGATGCGCCCGCGACTATCGCGGAATGAAAAGGGGAGGAGTATTTGAACGGCGCTGCTCTTTCAGGAGGCAAGAAGCTTTGCGAACAATCAAGCTTCACGCAGACTGGGAGAGGGGGGAGAAAGACATAGTGTATATATTCTCATAGTGCTTGTAAGAAGGGGAGAAAGAAAAACAACGTATGAGGAGGGAAAAAAAGAGAAGAAAGAAAACTGACAAGCCCACTATGATAATCTCAGAAGAAACATTCCGCCATTAGGCCCAGACTGGGGAAGAGCGGGGGAAAAATCTTTATTGCGTTGGAAAGAAAATATCTGCGCCGGTAAAGAAAAAGAAAAAGGGCATTCCGTCTCTCGTCGATCGACCTTAAGGGAGCGGAAAAACGGTTTTTAACCGCGATGGAAAAGGCATTCACCGAGCCAGACCAGCGTATCTCACGCGTAATTTTCGCACGAAAGAAAAACACGAACGTGGGGGGATCTCCACCGCCAATTCTCTATAAAAAGAAAAGCTTTTTGGCGTGCAGAGAGAAAGAAAAGAGAGAATAAGGCCGGTAATCCCAAAAATATGGGAAAAAACCGAACGACCCAAAGGTGTGAGGAGCCGAAGGAGCGTTCTCGCTCGATGAAAAAAAAACGCCTTATCGGGTGCGAAGAGGGGGAAAAGGACCTCAGGCGCCGACCTAACGTCAACGAAAACCGACGACTTCCTGCCGGGCGTAAGCGCAGGCCGAAGTAGAAAAGGGCTATCTCGTCAGACCTCGGGATGGGGCCAGCCAAAGAAGAAAAAAAAATCGCTTCAGGCTGCGGTCAAGATCGGATGAGAAAAGAACATCGTCGCGATCTAAATTAGGGGGGGAAGATCAAGTCCTCTCCGCGACAAAAGAAGGGAAAAGGGTCTCGTGTCGTCAGCACATGAGGGAAGAACGTGGGCCCCGTTGAGGAGAAACGAGAGAAGAGGGAGGTCTTTATCTGCGCAACGACGAATCCCGCTCGGAGAAAGGAGGGGCCGCCATCCCCTCTCAAAGGGGGAGCATTCCTGTTTCGGAAAGGCTGGGGGGAAGACTCAATCATCGAGCTAAAGATAGCTGGAAGCCTAGTATCGGAAAAAATGCCGCCGCGTCCAAAAAAAGGGCGAGAAAACTCCTTAGCAGGGAGCGCGTGGAAAAGGAAAGGGGAGGAAGTTCTCTATACACCGGCGCGAGTGCAAGATTGTCCCAAGAAAGGGAACCGGGAAATCCTCTCCCCTTCCAAATAAAAAAAAAAAAAAGACTCCGTTATTTCTAAAATGAAGGGGGGAACTGTACTCGTCAGGTCGTGAAGAAGCTGGAAAGAGAAGGGTCTCTCCTCGCTTTCTCAAGTCGAGCAGACAACTCTCCGGGGTAACCGAGAAGAACGGGGGACCACATCTCGCGCGTTGAAGGGAAGAGCCGCACCTTCGTGCTAAAAGGGGGGTGAAAAACTCTCGTCTGGACTTCGAAAAAAAAAAATATCGCTTGGCGAAAGGAAACTTCCCGCTTAAAAGACACTTGTAGGAACGCATAAAGCTAAGGGGGGAATACCGAATTATCGCCATGAAGAAAAAGAAGAGTCACTGCGTCGAGGGACCACCATGGCGTCTCTCCTCGCAAAAAAAGGGAAGGAGTGGGTGCGAGCATTGGTGAGAGGCGAACGCAAGGGGGGAGGACAATGGTGAGCAACCGGTCAGTCCTGCGCTGGTAGAAAGAGCTCGTTATTCAGGTCCGAGAAAGGGGAGACGCCTTTCTTAACGCGGGCCTTCAAAAAAAAAAAGGCGTAAATTCTGGGCGCCATGGAAGTAAAAACTGGGGCGGGCGCTATCATGAGGAGGAGGGTTGCGCTGTTCCTTCCCTAAGGGGGCACTGGAACCATTTTACATCTCGGAAGGGGAAAAGTCTTTTACAAGAAGATACCTGATCTAAGATGCCGAGAGCGGGCTCCTCAAGTCAGGAACGACTCTCCTAGTAAGGTACCCGCGGAAGAAAGAACTTTGGATAGGAGGAGCACTAGAAAGGGGCAGGGGAAGGAAAAAGGACGAACTCCTTTTGTTAAGAAAAGGGGGAAAAAAGAGGGTGATGGGGCCGGGAGAAGTAGCACGGGAACGTCAAAAAAAACCATCTACATAAAAACAAAAGCGTATTATGAAACGAGAGAGATGGGGGGGGGGGAACATTGTCGGGGGGACGGAAGGGAAGGCCTGCGCCGCCTCCGAGAGGACGTATTTCTTACAAACGAGGGGGGAGATCTCTAATCTCACCAGAAAGTCTCATTGCGGGCACCGAGAAAGGGGGAAGGGATGAGCAGATCCTGGGAAGAAAGAAGGGGGGATGCACTCGAGAACCAGGAAGGTTTTCTCGCCTCTGGCCTCCTTCGAGGAGGAAGAGGGGAGGGGTCCCCCCTGGAGAAGGAAAAGAAGATGTACCTACTGTTGTCAGAAAAAAAAAAAAGGAAACAGCGAAACCAGCTTTACATTCGGGGGAAAGGAGGGCAAAGGGTACTTCCCGTCGCCGCCTAAGGGGTAAAGCACCTCTTTGTACGAAAAGTCGGAAACACTGGCCTTGTAAGAAGGGATATCCTCGCCTATCGGCGCTTTAGGCGAAGGAGGCGAACATGTCGTCCATGCCGAAGGGGAAATAGGAAAAAAGAATCCCCATTCCAATGAAACAAAAACACGTCGATACCGGCCTGGGAGGGGGGGCTCGTACGCATTATTACTCTGAAGGGGGGAAGCTGTCACTCGCATAGGGGGGGTAGAAGAAAAAGAAGTTCGAGTTCGTAAGGAAATCGGATGCTGAAGTCCGCCCAGCAAGAGGAATAAATAGATATCCTGGGTGGAAGAAAGGTGCCAGAGCGCACGAAGGGCGGGGCGAAAAAGTCCCCCGCGCAGGGGGGGGAAAGACTGCGTCCCATGCGGATGTGTTGGGCAGGAGCTCGTCTCTGGCAGCAGGGGAGGAAGGGTCCTCTCGGCCGGGCGACAGTTGGGGTTGGGGTACCCCCCCCCCCCCCCCCCCCCCCAAAACAAACAACCCCCCCCCCCCCCCCCCCCACACCCCCCAAAAACCCCCGCCCCCCCCCCCCCCCCCCCAAACCCCCCAAAAGGGAGAACGCTTCCGCAAATTCACAGGGACCAGAAAGCTGCGTCAGGATATAAAAGGAACGGGTGAGAGGCATTTCCCGGTCCGGGCCCAAGCCAAGCGCAAAGAAAAGGGGTAGAAAGGGAAGGCTCTCCCTGCCCGGCGGGAAAGGGAGATAAAGAACGTTGACACGCACCGCGGCGAGGAGAGAGCGTCCGATCTCGGCTGCCAAAGGGCAATTGCGTAAACTCGTGGAAAAAGTTAAGGGCGCGTCTTACACCGCGATGAAGAGGGAGC
>Ga0179593_1562735_pt1 | contig 22950 bp, 25 predicted proteins | sample CZODoug2_1_08_16_FD_185931 | JGI IMG/M metagenome (GOLD analysis project Ga0179593, IMG submission 185931) | Vadose zone soil fungal communities from Angelo Coast Range Reserve, California, USA - CZODoug2_1_08_16fungal (PacBio error correction) | ecosystem: Environmental > Terrestrial > Soil >...
AACAATCCGAGTAAAATATTATCCCAAAAACCTTCCTCCTTCAAAGGTAGGTCCCTTCAGTTCCCAGATTCTGTCCGCAAAGAAGAGATGCGGCCGTCGCTGGCAGCAGCAGAGAGGGACGAAAAAAAGGCGGGTCGAGCCAGATCTGAAAAAAAAAGTGAGCGCACAGTGACAGCCTGAGGACGGGGGGAACCGAACGCTTAACAGTTTATTCAGACGAGCACTTGGACAAAATGGGCCTCAGGTCTCACTATACCTGAGGACGATCGACGATTGATAGGAGGAGCGAAAGAAAAAGGAGAGAAGACAGCGATCTGCTCATTGTTCGGCCGAACCCGAGAGAACCTGGAAAGGGAGCGGGGGGGAAAACGGCAAAGAGCGACGCCACATCGGTGGAGCAAAGTCACCGATCGCGATGCTCGACGAAAAAAGGAATCTGGAAAGTGGGGAACGCTGCAGGCGAAGAACACATCTCTACCATACCAAGCTTGCATGCCTGAGCGAGAGCGGAGATTTACTAAGTGGAAAGAGCGGACTGCTACCGGGGAGCACTGTAACTGCCTCAAAAAAGGACTGAAGCTAAGCAGGAAAGCTGGGAGAAGTGCAGCACAGTAAAGTCATCCCGTATCCAGCAGTCTAATCCAAGAGAAGAACGAACCTTAAAAGCCGAATCGCCTGAAGCCGAGAGATGAATCTTATAGCATCAATCGGCCGTAGCGCATGAGACGAAAGGAAAGGGGGAGCAGAGGGGATGAGGGACCCTGACACTCGACACAAGCTCGCGCAGAAAGAAAAAATACATGATAATGTCGGGACGGGGGACAGAGGTAAAAATTTCCTGGTCCAAGCCAAAGTGGTACCTCGCCTGTCGTCAACAATGGCCGACTTCATCTAAAGGACTCTACAAAGAGGAAGAAGAAAGAAACGCAGGGAGACGGAGGGACGCCCTAGAGACGAGGCCTGAGTGAAAAGCTTGGTCCTGAACGACTTGAAAAAAAGCGGCCACGCCAAGAGTTGTCAGATCAGCAAGCAGGGTAGAAGCGCTGCCTATTTTGAGGGCCAAATGGGAGCGGTTCAGCGACCGAAAGACAAAAAATAACGACGCCTATCGAAGAGGGGGAGGGAAAACCAGTCGCCGCCTCAGCAGGCATAGCGATATCGCGATGTTGTCCTAGGCTACATACGAGAACTATATCTTAAAAAGGTTTCGTCGTCTATTGAACACTACGCCGAAGGGTGGCCGGCCACAAAGGGGGGGAACCATACCGCCTGCGTGCCATTGATCAAGCGGGCGTTATCGGAGTCCTGTCAACGTCCCCGGAAATCCGGGAGGGAGGGATCTCCTTCGAATACGATAAGGCCTCTCAACAAAGGACCTGGATAGGGAGGGGGAAACTACTTCTACTCAAATAGGATCTTGGCTTCAAAAGAAGAAAATTCGGCCCTACCGCCTGCGCATAAGCATGATCCTCTCTTTGCACTCCTGCATCGTCCTGGGATCGATGGGACTATAATGTGAAGGAGGGGGGTAAAGCACATTTTCAAGGCTCCTCCTCCCGGCCGGGAAGAAAAAGAGTACTGGGGAGAGAACTGGGAAACGTCTTTATCATCTAGAACGGTGGAAGGAGGGCCCTTTCCTGGGGGACAACTGCGAGGACCGAGGCAGAGAAAAAAGTCGCAAAATCTACACAAGGCGGTCTGAGGGAAAGAAAAAGTTCGCGTCTGCAAACCATAGGGAGGAGCTGCCCCTGAAGCGGGAAAAAACGAGCACGCCTTGCTGCGCCCAGGGTTAGAGGAACAAGCTCGTTAGGTCGGATCCGATCGCAGGTGGGCTTTAAGGACTCGACCCAATAGTACATGGGCAAGGGGGCAGGCGGTTGGATCAAACTCGAAACTATTTCAACGGCGGTACACTGAAGGGATAATCCGTTGCCGCTCAGGGTATTTGACGGAAAAAAAAAAAGCCGAAAACCACGAAGAATTGGGACACAATGTTCGAGCGGGGGCGCCGCGCGCGTAAGGGGGTGGGTTTGCAGCCTGATTCTCTTTCCACGCGAGCGAAAGGTATACTCTAGGGGAGCTACCTGCAGAGAAAAAAGGTCTCCTTCAGCAGAGCGGTCGAGAGCGCGAACACACGGGCTTGCTCAAACAGTTGCTGAGGTATCCCGAGATAGGTTCTTCAAAGGGTAGAACTAAAGCTACGTGAAGTCGATTGCGATCAACCGTAGCCCTTCGAATCTGCGTGTCGAAATGTAGCCTCATCGTGGGCATCTTCGGCTCGGCGCTAAAAGAGTTCTAGCGGATGAGAGTGGTGGCTCTAAGGGGGCAATCCCCCCCCCAAGCCAACGCCCCAAAGCCCCCAACCCCACACGACCCGACCCTAGCTTTTTCTGCGGGAAGAGCGAAAAGAAAAAGACGATCGAAGAGTGATGGAGTCGGGCCGACAGAGCTCAATGGCTCGCTCTAAAAAACCGCCGAACATCTGGTGGGAAGGGCTCAGAGGACTGGCACGAAGTCAAAAACTCCGGAGCTAGAAGAGGAAAGAGGACGCCTGGCTCGTCTTCCCTCTGATGCTACCCTAGGGGCGGCCACCGCCAAGTCTGCAAAGATCCGAATCGAATGCTGCCGGAGGTCTCCTGCAGTAAGAGGTCCAAGTTCTAAGCTAGGCGAGGGGGGGGGGACAGAAAAAAAGCGCTTGTGCTTTTCAGGCAACAAAAGTGATAAGATTATGGAGGGAGGGGTAAAAGTGCCATCCTGTCCGCTGGGGTTTTGCTCGAGCCCGAAAAAAGAGGGAAAGGAAACAGAACCGGGAACGCCATTGAGCTGTTTCGAAAGGGCGATGCCAGCGGGGCTGAAGAAAAGCAGCGCCGCCGCCTTGAGTCTGAGTTGCGTCTCGGCATGGCCGGGGACACCGAAACAAAGAAAACCTGGGTTTTCACGGAGACTGAAAGTCAGGCTTCGCAGACCTGGGGAGATATACTCAAAAGGAAATTACTCGATCAGTTGGGGAGTCGCGGCGACGGTCGCCAGGTATGTCAGCGCCGAGGACGCCGGGGAAAGACGCGATTATCCAAGCGACCCGCCCGGCAAGCAGCCGGTCATGTCTAGCCGTCTACAATAACTCTTATAGAGAAAGAAAGAGAGCAGAAGGGGGCTCGCTGATTGGCGAGTGACCATTACCGGCCTCAATGCCTTGCGGCAGGCATAGAAGGGAGTGGATGTCTGCAAAGGACCCCCCCGGCGTCATAGGCGAAAGACAGCTACACGGTGGGGAGCCCTCACAGAGTCGTCGATGGAGGGCCCTTGAAGTATCCCCTTCCGGGAGTTGTACCAGGGCAATGCGGACCCCTTTTGACCATAAAGTGACCGGAGTTTTGGTCCGAAGAACTGAGAAAGTTCCATGCCTAGACGGCAATAACGGCATAGCGGCGGCCTCTCAGAGAGGGGGGGAAATCAAAATGTCACAGCTCCATGGCTCCAAAAGATGTTGCAAAACAGTTCACTTGGGCGGCGCTATCAAACGCGGACAGGATACCTGAAGTGGGAACTTAGTACTCACTTTGCTGTTGGACCTGAAAAGCAACACCGTTCCTCCGTCAAAGGGGAGCGAGCTCCCCCTAGCCTCTCTTAGAGAGTGCGAAGGAAGGAAGTCCAAGGCACTTTCGTCGTGGGGGGGGAAAAAGCAGGATCAGCTTTCTGTGGGCAATTGGGCGGGGAACCATGAGTGTAAAGGAGCCACTGCGCTAGGAGCGCTCGACGCAACGGGCTCGTTTGGGGAACGTGGTCCAAGACAAGCAAATTCCAGATCATATGGATCGAGTGGGGGTGGTCCGAGCAGAGCATTTCAACGAGAGGGACTCCAAGGCCCGCCCGATTTCTCTCCGATGTCAAAGGGCGTCTGAAAAAAAAACCCCGGGAAAGAAAACATCCTCCCGCCGCCAAGGGCAGGGACGATGGCTGGCCGAATAGGCGGGCCGCAAAAAAAAAACAGCGAGGCGGCGCAGAGGATTGGACAGAAAAATCACGGCGAGATAGTCGCTTTTTCAACACAGGGGGACCTGGATCGACTGTAAGAAGGAGGGTCCTCACCCATTGACTAGGTCGCTAATCCGCCAGAACCGCGGGCCAGGAATCTTGTCTCTCTCTCAGATCGACCGCCGCGGGGGAAGTAGCCTTTTGGGGTCACTATCATCACACTGTAGCCAATGAAGGAACGGCGAGCTCCCAGAAGGTCTCGAGGAAGGTTAAATGAGATCTGGAAAGGGGTCAAGAGCGCGAAGCGCTCGAAGGTGGGTCCCCAATGCCAACTGCATCGAACTTAGAGCGGGAACGGGAGGAAAGGGAGACATCTGAGAACTGCGGATCGAGCCGAGAGGGTAAAGAGAAGTCGACGTTGAGACCAGACCTAGCCTGCGTGTATTAATGTCACTAGGGAGACCTCAGGCCAATCAAACAATGGGTTGGGGGAAGATAACCGGAGCGGCACTCTGACCACTCCACGGGTGGGTAGAGCGGGAGTAGGGAGGCTTTCAGTGTTGCGCTAGGGCCGCGGTGAAACTCGCAAAGTCCAGAGAGCCGCAGGCGTCTAAAGCGCAGGTGCAAAAGAATACGAGCGGGAATCTATCTACCAGGTGCACAAAAAGAAAAAAGGGCCTGGAGGGAGGAAAAAACGAAGGGGAGAGCTTTAACTTCTTCAAGAAAGCAAAGCGCGTCTTCGGGGGCAATTCGGGGCGCCCAACGAGTGGTGGTCAGAACTAGAGCGTAAGCCTTGAAAAGTCTTCGAAAGTAGGGGTTCAAAACAAGGAGAGAAAGAGACCCAGGCGAAATCTTCGGAGAGTATCGAGCTGCAGAGAGGGCGTAAGGAGCCGAGTCTAATACGACGCCGATCCTATCGTAATGAGGTGAAAAATCTGAGAGAGCCGGACCCTTCTCTGGAAGAGGTGGCGCATGACGAGCCCTCCTACCGATCTCCTAAGTTCATTGACCATCCTGACCATACTATCGACAATGCTGGGCCCAAAGACGGCTATGGGGGATTTCCTTTGTGACTGATAGGCACGCGAAGAAGACGAAACCGCGTGAAGTCCAGTCGAATATCTGCTCAACTAAGAAGGGGGAGAGGCCTTGGCATAAATCTTCACTTCCGCTTAGCCGGTCGACTGGTGGAGCAATCTAGCGGGCGATAGGAGTCTGGAGTTTGTCTTTCGGAGAGGAGTCTCTGGGAAAAGAAAGATTGCGGGAGAAAATTAAGAAGGCGATACCAATTGACAGAATCTTTTGGAATGCAGACTGGGGTCGCAAGTAGTGGGAAGGGAGTCAGGAGAACCATGAGTCGTCCATCAGCTTAGGCTAATCTTCCGTCGGGCAGAAACGGTCTGACGCCTGTAGCTTCCGTCCCAGAATGTTGGGAGACGGAAGGGGAGAAGCGGATTGCCGTGGAGTACATAAAAATTTCGGCATGTCCTAAGGCGTCATCAGCAAGTCTCGTTTTATTTTTCATGAGACACTTGGAAAACTCGGGTGCAAAGGTCCGTTTGAGAAAAGTCCCACGCCGGGCGCTACCAGGGTTCAATCGAGAAGAAAAGTCCGGCCGGAGGCGTCTTCGATCAAGTACATCTCGTCGCTGAATCTCGAATGAAGACATTGAGTGCGCTGGGGGGGAGGAGTCGCTGGGAGGGGAAAAAAATGCTGGTGCCAAGAGGAAAAACCGCAGCTTCGAATTGCTCGTAGCGACCTGAAAGGGGCGGGCAGGCGCGGGAGCAAGCAGGCGTCCCCCGGCCCAGCGGGCAACAATAAAAAGCAAACTCTGTAGGCATGCCGAGCAGCGTTTTGAGGGAGGGGTTGTATTCCGAGGACCCTCCTGCATGGGAAAGCGGCACATTCAGCCTGATTGAAGTTCTAGGTCTCGATGGTGAAGTTTGTTAAGGGGACACGGGGGGCTAGAATGGGAGCCGTTGGGGGAAGGGAGGAACACGGAATGGGAGAGTCTGAGCGGGCTCTCCAGGGGGGGAAAAATCAAAAGCTCGAGCGCTGAGGACGCATAGTTTGGGGAAGGGTCTTAACGCTACGCGCAATCGGACGGCGTAGGAAGGAAACAGTTGGTGTAGGGGAAAATTTTGGGGGCGAACCCAAATAAAAGCCGCAATACGGCCGCGTTCGGGGGGGTGACCTGGGGAAAGGGATGGAGATCCCATATTCCGCGAGGTTGCGACGACTCGGAGCATTATGGGAAAGCGAGGGATAAAAGGGGAAAAATCATCATCTCGTCGCCATGCGAAAGAAAGGAAACGGGCACATTTGGGAGGAGGCCGGCGGAGGGGGTGGGGAATATAGGACAACACTCTACGCGACCTCCAGAAAGGGGGAAAAGGTCAATAGGATCAACACAAAGGGGTATGATGAAAAGATATATGGTACACTAGGCCGGTCGGATGGGGGGGGACTCATATTACCAACCACTCAGCATCCAGGGAATGGCATTACTTCCTTTCACATATTATCAAGAACGGCCGATCCGCCTCGTCTAAGAATCATCGCTGGGCGACTGGCGGTCCAAGCTGAAAGAAAAAAAACTCTTGAAGCGGATACTGCACATCGACAATTTAGAAGAAGAAAGGTAAAGGACGTGCAAAGCCTCTCATCGTGGACGCGCGACCCAATTTCCCAAAAAAAAAGGACCGAAAAACGATTGTGCGCGAGTCCCCCCAACCCAAAACAAAAAACCAAACACACCCAAAACCCACCCAAACCCCACCCACCAAAAACCAACACCCCAACGGGGGGCCTTAAAAACCACGGCTTCGATCAAGAGAAACATGGGGAGAACAGACCAGCTCCGCCCATTCCGGCGCATTTAGACGAGGGCACGGCAATGCCCAAGAGCCACAGAAATCTGGGGGTCGCAAATTCACCAAAATCTCAGGGGGAGAAAAAGGCAATCAGGGGGACGGAGCAGTTGGTAGCATGCAGTCGCACCCCCATATTAACCTCGCCAAGACCAAGCTGCAAGAATCCGGAAAGGTCTGGTACGCCTAGCCCCTCCGTGCGTCGGAAGGCCCCTTGAACGCTCTGCGACATTGCCCCACGGACGGCCTCTCAGGGAAAATCTCGCGGAAGTTTCATGGGGGGAGCAAAAAGAATCCTTCTATCCCGATTCCTAAACCAATCTGCATTGCCGAGCCTGGAAAGGAGCTTACTCGAAATGGAAGCTTAGGACGCTCTCAATCGTTAAGGGGATGCGCCGGCTACCGAAAAGCATCTTTTTATTTATCTAAAGGACATGCACCGACACCTCTGAGGCGCCCCCGCAGGGACCAGAAAAACGCACCAGAAAACGACGATCGGAAATATTTAAACTGTAAAGGGAAGGAAAAAACTCTGGGCCCTCGAAAAAAATCTGGGCCGCTGAATACGGCGGCGCCGGGAACGGAATGAACTGCACAGGATCGGACGATATCGGAAGGCAAGAAAAAAAAGAGATGACGAAGCGATGCCTGCGTCAAGGTTCGCAAATACGGATCGAGGCCGTAGCAGCGCAGGGCCAGCCGGGAGCAAGGCTTCTATTTGCAGGCGCCTGCCACGAAAGAGAAAGAGTGGAGGAGAGGGAAAAACACGACACCTATCGCCCCGCGGTAGTTGCTTCCACCAGTTCGCAAGATCGACGTGAAGAAATAGGAAGAGGGGCCGTTCTGAAGGCAGAAAATCCGTGTGCTATTTCGTTCAAACTCCATAATGAGGGGGTAGCGAACGCCCGTCGTCTGCCTGAGACTCGACGTCAACAAAAGCAGAAGAAAGGGGGGGCACTATCACTGATTCACGCTTTATCGAGGGGCCGTGATGATGGACAGGGCTACAACGATCCGGTTCCGCTGAAGTCCTGCGCCACGAAATACTAGAGGACACGCCTGCTCGGGTCCTGATCGGGGAAAACCGCCGTCTGCGCCAAGATGATCGGAGTCGAGCTCCAAGAAAGAAACGTCGAACGACCACTGAACTCGCTCGAGCCGATTGGCCGCCTGCAACCTGGGAGAAGAAGAAGCAACTTCTTTTCGAATGCAGTTCAAGGCTTCCTAAAAAGCCTGAGGAAAAATCATGGGATGGGCGACAAGAGGATACGCGGAACGCTTGAGCCGTTTCATCTCGCGCGGGAAAATGCGCTGCACGTTCATGACGGAAGAGGACGAATCCTCTCTCGATGCTCAGGCGCTCTACTACGCCTGAAAACTGGATTAAAAAAAGAAAAAATCTTAAGAGGCGGCGCGGCAACTGCCAGCTCGACGATCACGCGATTCTGCGAAACCGGTGGAGCTGAAAAAGCAGGGGTTAGCGTGGCCCAACCCAAGTTGGTGTCTTGTCAGGGAAGGAAAGAAGGAAAGAAAGAAGGATCATGGTCTCAACTCGAGATTGCAAAAAAGGGGGTCGACACGTAGGCTTACGCCTGAAATCTCATACCTTGAGTAGTCACTTCTGCGATCATCAGGCCTGAGAGGAATTGGCCCCGGTTCTAGCAAGGGCTCACCAGTTGGGAGGAATTGACCAGTGCCGGCCGATCGTTTACCACAATCGCAGGGAATAGAAACTGGGAGAAAATTGCGCCTGCAGGGCTTAAACACTCCTGCTCATTGCGGCGGTCGCATCTAAAAAAAGGAGGGGAAAACTACGGGGCTGTCGGGAGCGTGACGATATCTTCTGAAAGGGGAGGCCAGCCGGACCCTCCGAGGCGCTGTGGGAAAAAGAAAGATCCGCAGAGCCTCGGTGTCGCGCGGGGTTCTAAATAAAAGAGAAGGGTGAATCGTCGCCTATGGGAGCACAGACGTTACTTCAAAAAAGAGCTCGCCGGGCTGCGGGCGGGGTTGGCGACGTTGCTCGCAAGGGTGCTGCTTCCTAAATATCTGAGCTTGATCACGATCGAGGCGGCCAGTTGGAGAAGCAGAGTAGGTGGCAATCGATCATCGGATGCGGATTGTGAGATTAAAGAGGAAAAGCGTCAAAGGAGGCGGTCGAGTCGAGATCTTCGAGCGGGGAGGGAGAGGAGAGATCAGAAACCGCAAAGGGGACCCCGCAAGCTGCTCATCTCAAGATCGGGCTAGAAAAAAAAAAACCGGGAACTCCTTGCTTCTCTCGCCATGCTCATCGAGGCCGAGAGTTACAGGAGAAGGGGATGCGGTAGCGGAAAGTGTTGCGGGGAAGGAACCAGCACAGGGTAAATTGGCAGCAGATTCGATTGTACGTGCCAAGAAACAGGGGGGGCCGCGGAAAATGTCATATGAATTTAAATCTTTAAAAGAGAAAAGGGACCGATGGCTGGGACATGACAGTTTAGGGTGCAAGCGGTCTTTCTGAACACGGCCGCCGCTCTTGCGGACTGTGCCGTCTCGGCATGGCAAAAAAAAGAAAAAAATCTCGACTGGAAAATGGGCTCCATGCTGTACTAGGCCAATGGAAGGGGGGGGAGGAAAAGGAAATGAAAGGGTACGATCGAAAAGGGGGAATTCCTCGGCGCGACAAGAAGGATCAGTCGGTCGCCGAGTACTAGGGGTGTGGCGAATCAAACCAAATGCGCGCCTCCAAAAATCATCCTGTTCTATCTCGTCTAAAATCGCGCGCCTTAATGCAGCTCTCTAAAACAACGGGGAGGGAAAAGGGTATATGAGAGGAAATGGGTGACGATATAGACCACGGCTGCTTGCCGGGGCAGGGACGGAAGTTACTTTATGCGTTGACCCGAAGAATAAAAAGGATGAGAAAAAGGCGACCGTCCGCCGCCGATATTCCACCCTGAAAAAGCGATCGTAACGATTCAAGGAGGGGAGAACGCCGTCATTGGGAGTACAAGGAGAAACCTGAATTTTCCAGTCTAGCGAGATGGTGTTGCTCCTTCAGCCCGTACTCAGAAGAAGAGACAAAAGAAAGTCGGGGGATCGCGTCGAAGAGAGGGACATCGAAAGGGAGGGGGAACCGCTCCATGAGGAAACTTTCTGTGAAGGGTCAGCTAAAAGAGAGCAAAACCGGCGGAAGCCACGGGGAAAAGGTGACGGAATAGGCAATTACTACAGGGGAAAGGAAACCACACCGAATCGCTCTTGTCAAAAACGCTTAAGAGAAAAAGGGGGAAGGATCCTCTGATGGAGAGATGGAAAGGATCCTCCGGCAGAATGCACTTTCGATCGGCGACAGCAGCTTGAGGAAAGGAAATTAAAAGGGGGTCCTCATGATGAGACGAAAAATCCACGAGAGAAAAAGGAATTCGCGCTAAAAGCATATAGGAGGGGTTGAACGCTGTCAGCGCAACGAAAACAATTGGAGGATTGGTGGCCCGCGCCCGGATCTCTGGCGGGCCTCCGAAAAAAAAAAGCTGCAGATCGTGCAACCCGAGTGTAGACGCGGTCGGAGATCCCGCTCGTCAAGGAAAGCGGACCGCGCCTCCGGCAGCCGCGGAAGGTGGGGAAAAGGGGGAAAAGGACAGAGGGAGCGGAATTTAAAGAAACAGCGGCTACATCGAAGGCCCAAAGAGACATCGGGGGGTAAAACAAAAAATGGATCTTCCTCAGGAGGATCCTCTTGAAAACTCCGGGATAAAAAATCTTCCATAAAAAGAAACGTCGGGCATCAGACTCTGTGGCCGCTCTCTACCAAAATGATGCCGGGAGAGACATCCCCTGCAGTTCTCAAAATGAAGGCCGCCGCCATGGGAAAACGGAAGAGAAACAAGTAAGTCTCGCAGAATTGGGTCAGAAAGCTCAGGGACGAGCGCGCTCGGGAAAAAGCGCCTGCAGAATAACTATCTACGGCTGAGAGGAGGGTACACAGGAAAGGGGAGTCACGGTGAAGGGAGCCTCTACGACTGAGGAAATAGGTAGGTGCGTTGAGACCAACCGGACATTGGCTGCTTTCAGGGGGAGAAGTCAGGAACCGGAAAGCAAACAATTTGTACGATAAAGAGTAAAACGACGGGAGAGAAGCTCGGGGGGCTCATCCGGGGATAGTCGCCTCTGGGTGGTGCGCGCCGCAAAAAAGGTGAAAGAAAGAACGTCTTGTCCTATGAGCCTCAGGCTAGGAGGGTGACGCATAAATAGAATGAGTACTATGCCAAAAAACACCAGGAAAAGGAAGCCATTTTCCGCACCCGTCAGACGGGAAGCAGTGCTCGTCTTAGCGTTGCGGCGCCCAGGTCCAAAGAGGGAAAAACTGCAAAGAGAAGAGGGGATGTGCTTTCTGACCGGCCTTTCCACACGTCGTAGATTCAACCTAGATCGCGCCCCATGCGATGAGGGGAGATTGAGATGCGAGGCTGCAGCGCGGCGCGGAGAGCCGTGCCGAGGGGCGGTAACTAAAGAGATGGCGTCGCTCTAAAAGGGATACCAGAAATCGGGAAGGTCGCTGGCCGAACTGATTGTGGCGCAAAAAATGCGGAACGTCTCCTCGTCCGGGGGACCTGTCCCAGAAACCAGGGGAAAAAACCGATGGATAACAAAAAAAACCGCCGGTCGATGGGGGGGTTCAGGTGGGTGGAATCTATGCCTTCTAGAAGACTACTCACGGCGTGTCGAGAGACATGAGGAAGCATGAACGAAAAGAAGAGCTCTTGCTTCGAACGGCACATCAGAAAAAAAACGATCTTAGGAGGGGAGAAAAGGTGGAAACGACCTCGGTGCGATAGTCATAGCATGTTTTGGGAGGCGGGGATGAGACGCCAAATTGGGGGAGCGAAAACCACACCGCGGAGACAAATGGCCCGAGCTTTTGTAAAGCTCGGCGGACAAAGGGCGTAGACAAGAATAAAGTAAAGAAAAAGTCTCCTCGGCGGCTTGTGATCAAAGGGAGGTCCGGAAAGTTCAGCGATGTCGGCGCCGAGTACTGCGGGGGGCCAAGAAATGTGACGAAAAAGAGCATAACAGGGCGGTAGGGAAGCTGGGAGGGGGGTTGAGAAAAGGGGCACGGAAAAAAGAAACAGCTCTGTTTTATGGAAGGGAAGGAGGACCGGGAAGCCGATCGCGGTGTAGGAAGGTCTTGCGATCAATAAAAGAAGCCTGCCGAAGAAGAGACAGGCCGCTTGGGGCGTCACGTCGATCCGTCTTCAGGAGCCACAAAAAGTCGGCCAAAGGAAGAACCATTCATAGTTCTTCGAAAAAATGACGGGCTGTGGTGTTGGAGACTATATCGGGAGGGGAAGATGATTGAAAGAAGGCGGTGGGGGGTAGGGGTCAGCCGCGCGATTGAAACCATACCGTCACAAAGGGGGAAATCTGCTGGGGAAAGGGGTTCGGGGAGACGCGGTGGCGTCTAGGGGCTAAGGCAGACAAAAGGCAGGGACAAAAATCGTAAATGATCAAAAAATACAACAAAACAACAAACACAAAAAAACAATCGCGGCAGGACCGGAGGGACATTGTGTCTGAATGGGGAGTCGGGGAGAAAGTAAAAAGGCAAATAAAAAAAAGCCAAACAAAAACGAAAAAGAAAAAAAAAGAATAAAAAAAAATAAAACGAAAAAAAACTCGGGGAGGAAAAACAACAAAAAAACTGATAGCAACAACAAACAACAAACCACCCACCATTGAGGGGGGGTGGGGGCTTTGCGTGCTCATGGGGGGGGCGGGGGGACCGAAGGGCTCAGGAGCGTCTCAGTGGGGGAAGTGTAGGGACAATCAGTGCCATGAGATAGCGGGATCAGAAAAGGGGGGGCTAGGCTGGCGTCAAACCTACGAAAAAAGGATCAGGGGGGGAAAACGGGAAAGTATCCTAGACACTTTCATGGAAGGGGGGAAGGTCAGGCACCCCCACGATGCGCGGATAAAACTTCCGACGCAAAGTAGGGACCGGGCCAGGAGTGTCCGATGCAGGTGAAAAAACTTCAAGACGAGAAACCGCAGTCGCACAGCGAGGGGGGAACCGAGCAACCTTCACTCGGCCATTGCGCGAAAAGAAAAGGGAGGCATTTTGAAAGCCGGCGGGAGGGTGGTGTATACAGAAACAAAAATAACACAGGAACACTATGGGGAGATCAAGAAAGGAGGTGGGAAGGAAGGAGGGGATATTGACCCTCGAACCTTGATAGAGAGGGGGCCCTCGATATTCCCCACACCGACGAAAGGAAGCTAGACAAATGAGGAAAATATTAGGGGCACGGAGCCGTCAGGTCTGCGTCGGCTAACGGGGAAAAAAGAATCGAGAAGACTTGCTTCTAGATCGTCGTCCACAAATTAAAAAAAGAAGGGGATAGAGAGAGAAAGAAATTAAGTCACCGGCGGGCGTCGGGGAAGGCAAAAAAGAAATAAAAAAATCGGGGAGAGAAAAAAGTGTGAAAAAAAAGTTTCTCACGAAGAGGCTCGCCGAAATGGGGAAAAAGGAAAGTAGGAAAGAAGTAAAGCGGGCGTCTATCAATCGATCTGCATTTGGACTTGGGAAGAAAGGAAGAAAGATCAAATACCAGCCTGCTCTGAAAGACAAACTGCAAAGGAAGCAAGCTCCAAAAAAGAAGGGTCTGAAAAATAGCGATTCGGGGACGAAGCATAGAGGCCGGAGCCGTTGGGACCTGACAGGAATATCACAAAAAACGGGCAAAGACCAAAATCGCAAAGCCTCGAGGAGAGTCAGGAAGGGAGGAGTCCTATGGGGACCGAGAAGGCGCGGTGACGCAGTGCGCGACCGGTCCTCGCAACATTGAACCGCAACAAGGGACGGAAAAGAACAAAGCGTCGAAAGGTTGGCTCGTAAAAAGGGCAACAGCATCCAAAAAATCCCACGTAGAAATCCCAAGAAAGGGGAAAACGAGGCGAACGAAAATGAGGGAAGGAGATGAGCGATCTAACGCGATCAAATGAGGGAAGGGGGCAAAAAAAACTCAGGGGATTGATCCTAAACTACTCTGAGGAACGCGCTCGGTCGGCGAAAAAAAAAGGACGCAGGAAAAAAGAAGGAGAAGCAAAGAAGGAAAATAGGCATTACTTTCCCGGCAACTGAAAAAACGCGTCCGCGCCTCGCAAGGCTCCGCGGCAGATAGAGAAAAGAAAAAAAGCATAGGGGGGGGTTTGGGAAAAAATTAGAGGAAAAAAAAGGAAAGAAGTCAAAAAGAGGAAGAGGTCTGGGGGGGGACTGCGTCAAGGGGAGACGACGGCCGTCCACGCGAACATAAAAAAGTCGGGCCATCCGTCTCGGAGGTGTGAAAAAAAAAGACACTAGAATGGGCGAATCGGTGAGCACCCTGAAAGACAAAAAGATCTACTGAAGAAAAAGGGAATTGGAAAAGACGGAAAGAAAAGAACGTTAAGACGATATCTGAGGGAGGTGCCGTCGAATGGCAAGAGCATCCTTAGTTTCGTTGGAAGAAGAAACGGAAAGTCGTCTTAAGACTCTCATAAGGAAAATCCAATCCAAAGGTGCCCGGGCTTGATCACAAAATAGGGGTAGCCGTCACCTGGAAAAGGGGAACCGAAAACGTCGATGCGAAGGTTCAGAGGGATAGCCTGATGAAAAAGGCCGGCGAAGACCAAAAGGAAAGGCCTACGTCTAAGAGGCGGGGCGTCGTAACTCAACCTCAGGAAAGAAGCTGAATCGCTCGAGCCGGAGCTTTTCCTGCCTTAAAAGACGAAGTGCTAGGTAAAAGAAGGAAAAAACTCCGGAAAAGAGGGTCGAAGCAGGGGGGGAAACAATGTGCTTCGAAGGCGGCTCCACCACAGCATGGGAAGAACTGGCTCCGAAAAGAAAAGAAAGAAGACGGAAAAAAAAGGCTTAGCGTTAATCTCGAAAGAGTGGTGGCAGAAAATGCGCCCATGAGGGGGGGAATCGGCATACACCTCTCGCATATGCGCAGGGGGCTCTCTACGACGCCTGCGGCAGCGAAACAAGAAAACTTGGGTCTTCCCAAGAAGAGAAAAAATTGACGGACTATCTCACTCACAAGCGCGTCGCAGGGAGGGGGACTAAAGGAAAATCGATTCGGGCTTAGAGGAATCGTCCAACCCTTGGGGGCCTTTAAAAGAAAAAGACAGGCAGGAAGCCTCGTCTGGTCGAAAAAGAACTTCACGATTTGAACGACTGAGCTCGGCGAAAGGCAGGGAAGGATCAAAAATTTCGTCCCGTGTGAGATCAGCCGCACGAAGAACGTAAGATCGAGAGGGGGACACCCCGGAGCGGGCTGAGTGACCAGTGCCTGCTAGATCAGTTACCACGCTCGCGACAGGGGAGTGAGAGGAAACGGGCGGAAAGAAAAAGGGGGGAACTTCCGGTGCTGGGTCCGGTCATCTGGGGGGGGGATGCAGCGGTCGAGAAAAGACACGCGGCTTCTTGACCAGACGTCTCAGAGGGGAAATGCGTTGGAATCGTCTTCAAGTTAGGCAGGTGACTGAGCGCCAGGCCGGTTTAGATTGCTGATCGAAAGTCGCCTTCGAGGAAACGCGTGTCCGAGGCAAAAAGAGACAAAGCGACAATGGCGGGGAACTCGTACGGCCAAATAAGAACCGGGCGGCGGGAGGTCGGAGAAAGGAAAAGCGAGGCGGTTGCTGCTTTCATACAGAGGGAAAAAGAAGGAAAAGAAGCACGAAGGAGGGGGGCGGCCGCGAGATAAGGACGCGCCGCCACCAATCGATCGAAGGGGGATAGGGAACGCGGCCTGTGCACGACTTTCCAAACGCGCGTCGCGTGATCGGGGGGGGGGAAGGAGGTGATCGAGAAAGAGGGAAAAAAACGCAATTGCGGCCACTACTCCTGTCGCACGATGAATCTCAGCCGGAGGGAAAAAAAGTAAAATAGGGAAAATAGAAAGCATCGGGGCGCTAAAGGGGGCCTTGACCGAAAACGTCAAGAAAGTCAAAAAAAAGAAGGGGAAAAAAAGAGGAATCATTGCCCGTGAGAGTCCCGCCGTTTTTGAACTCGGGAGAAAAAGCTGAGGGAAAAGCCGGGAGAAGGGGAGCCATGGAGAAAATGACATTTCGATGACGGCTTCGACGCTAGAAAGCGGCCGCCGGGGTGGCCGTCGGTAGGGGGGGGAAAAAGAGAGGACAAAGAAAAAATGAAAGCTCGACTGAAAATTCAGGAGCGCATGCCTGTACTACCCTCGCCAGTACGGATAAGGAGGAACCGAAGAAAATTGGTTTTGAGATCATGTTGAAGAGACAGGCGGCGACGGGGCCCTGAGGAAATGGAAGTACGCCGGGGAAATCAAAAAGATTTCCAAAGAATGGAAAAAGACCCGGCAAGCAGCGTTCTTGTAAGAGCGTCTACAAGGAAGAAAGAAGAGAAAAAAAAAACTGAGGGAGGGGCAAAGGAGAGAGATGCATAAGGCGCCGCGTTAAAAAGAATGCCTTTCGGGGAGGAGAATTCAAGCGCGTTGGATGTCGCCCGAAGTTCATAGCGCCCGACAGAATACAGTCGCCGACGAAAAAAAAAAAAGATAGATAGTAACGGGAGTCCTTCGACAGGAAGTATCACCTGTCCTTGAGTTGAGAAAAGAAGGGAAAACAGAATTTGCAGGGGGGAGTTGGGGAGACCTTTCCGCCCGGGCTAGAAGCAACGTCCAAGTGCCGAGACGCAACAAAACTGGGGGAGAGGAGGGGAAGGGGGCTGAAAAAAGAGGAGAAGAGGGGGGGCAAGGAGGTCCATTTGAACAGCTCAGGGCTCCCGTCGAGGTAGGGGCAATTAGGTAGGGAAACTTTCGAAAAAAAATGCAAATGTCACTGGGCAACTTATCGGAAGAGATTTACTACACAAGGGGATGTGAAGAAAAAAAAGGGGCTCGCTTTCACGAGGATCGAGACTCCCCGATCTCCTCGAACGATCATAGGGGAAAAAGCATGAAGGGAGATCTGGGTCGATCATGAGCATCGGGCCGCAATTGCATGGTCGCACACCATGAAGACGAAGGACGATAGGAGAGGTAAGAGACTCCGACGCGCGTTTGACCGTGACACAGGACTCTAAGAAAAAGGGAATTGAAAAAAGAATGGATATCTGGGGGGGGCCGAGCGCGCATTTGTCGGGGGGCGGGCGACGAAAACATGGCCGCTCGAAAGGGGGAATGCGGAGGCGGACAGCAGCAAACGCGCGCTAAGAAAAAGGAGCAACTCGCGAAAAAAAGGAGAAAAAGGTTCTGAAGTACGAGTGTCAAGGGCAACTATATGGCCCCAGCGATGCGAGAAGGTGGAGACAAAACATTGAAGGCGACGGCGGGAAAAGAGCAATCGCTGTTCAAAACAGAAAGGATCGAAGTAAGGCTAAAAAGAACTTGACGACTAGCCTCGGGAAGCTGCCAAACCGGCCAAAAAAAGTAGGGAGAAAAAAAAAAGAGAGAAACCGCCGCAATGGAAAAATTATCTTGTTCAAGAAAAAGGAGAGGCAGAAAGAGCTCAAAAAAAAATCCTGCGAGGAAACGGTGGTAAATTAGAAGATCAGTAGGTTCAAGTTTAAAAAGGAAAGAAACAGTGGTGTCCCATTCACGCTCAGCTTACGGGAAAGGGGGGCTGGGTCGCAAAGGGGAAAAGATTCAAGGTCGGACACGTCGGATCGACTGGCTACGGAAAATAGTTAAGCGAGGTTTAGACTAATACCGTGAGGGACTGCATACGGGAAAGAGGCCGGAAAGCAACAAAGACTATCCCGGCTTAGCCAAGAGAGGGTGTCCTCGAACCAACCGCACCTATTTATATAAGTCGCAGAGTGGGGCAGTGGCGCAATACAGGAGCGGCTCAAACGAGGGGCCTTCTAGCCATCGTATAGAAAGGCTGCGATCGTTGGAGGGCTTACTAGGTAAAAAAAAAAGCAAAAAAATCCTGGGTGAACAAACAAAAAGGGAAAGTCAGGAAATTTTCTGCACCCGCCGTCGAGGTAAAAGGGGCAAAGACGTAAAGAGGGGAGTGAAGGGTGCGGCGCAAGACACATGATTGGTGGGCCGCGAGAAAAGGAAGAAGGGAGGGGATGACCCAAGGAACCACAACGAGGGATAGGAAAGATCGCTCCCCAGTAAGAAACAAAGACGAAACAGGGAAGGGGGGATCAAAAAGAGCGTATAGCCGCAGGGATGGCGACTACCCAAAAAAACGAAAAGGCGTCGACGTCACGGAGAAGAGAAAGGAAAGAAAGCGCGCCGGCCTTCCTCGTGGAGTTTCGCAGACGAGCCAAACCGGAGTAGAAGGGGAAAGGCCGACAGACAAAGAGAAATCCTCAGGGATAACAGCTCCGGCACTCCGAGGTTGGAGCCTTTGGTTGGAAAAAAACAGAGGACGTTTCGCTCCTCTCTGCATCCTGCTAATGAAATATCCCTGGAGGAAATGGAAAGGGAAAGAGAGGAAAAGAGGGGAATCTTAACGGAGAGGGCAGGCTAACTGTGGGGAAGACACTGAAAGAGGGGAGAATAGGCAAAAAAAGGGAGGGGGGGGACTTTCAAAGGGCGGAACGCTCTCTGCAAGCTTCTATTAGGGGGAAAAATATAAAGGAAAAGAGGAAAGGATGTGCAAAAAAGGGGAAGGGATATTCGAAAACGGACGCACGAAAAATGAAAAACTACCTTTACGCGTAACGACCATGGAAAACTGTCAATCTCGAGAGAGAAGAGATCTGTTCAGCCTCGGGGCGGCGCCGCCGTAGCAAAGCTTAAGAGGAAAACAAAATGTTGCAGGGGAAAAAAGGTATTTCCATGAATTACAGGAAAAGTCGAATCGTCTGACAGGGAAGAAGATAAGGGGAAATTGTGGGGGGCCTGCGGCCTCACCGCAACTCTCTAGGGGAAAGGTTCGAAGAGAAGACCGAGGAGAAAGCTACCAAACTGAAAGGAGCCTGCTTGAGCTCGTTCGCGCGTCATCAAGTCGGCGGTCCGAAAAAGGAAAAAGGAAAAAAGGGATCGTAATGGCCGCTTGATTCGACGAAGAGAATTATGAGGGGGGGGGGCCAGGAGGAAATATAAATAAGCTATTAACGGAGTCGTTCCCTTGGGCTTGGAGGCGAGAAAAGGGGCGAGAAGGAAGTCAAAAAGAGTCCCCTATCGGTCAATAGGAAAAGTATCATCCCCTACTGAGAAGAAACTTCGAGGGGTTAAGAAAAGATGGTGGGAGAAACTGCAGCGGTGACCAACGGCCCTAAAGAGCCTTAAGTGCTTAGAGGAAGAGAAGGGGTTGACGACCCTAGTCCGCGAGGAGGGCCTGGGATTTGCAGCGAGGGGCAGATCTCCGGTTCTTAATTACCATGATATTCGGGGACTGATGAGAAGAAAGGGTCATGCCTTTCTGCGACGCTTACGCGAAAATACTGAGGGGAAAAAGTATTCACAAGGGGGGGTGGTGGTGTTCGGAGGCACCCCCACGAGAGGATGAAAGGGGGAAAGAGGTGGCCATTCCAGGCGTGTCTAGCCGATATCCCCCATCATCTATTTGGGAGAAGAAGAAACAGTCGCAGGGGGGAAAAAAATGCATCGCGTGCGCGAAAATCTGGGAGGGACTGACATGGGGGGGGAGTGGGGGGGAATATCCCACACCTACTAACGACGCACCGATGGAAAAGTAAAACAAAAAAAAAAGGAGAGAGATAGGGGAGAGGAGGCATGTCGTAGAAAAGGGACCTCGATATTCCCCCCAACACTCCGACCGGATCACGTCAAATGGCGCAAAGAAAAAGGAGGACACGAAAAAAATGCCGGCCTTCTAGAACTCACATCCTCAAACTGGGAGGAGAGAGAGGGGTAGAAGCTCTGGGGGCACAGGAAAGGGATACGGCACAGAAAAAGTCGGGAAGGCAATAAGCGTAGGTTGGCGTGGGAAAAAGTGGAAGAACGCGTGTCGCACAATACCAGGGAGAAGACGATTTTTCATATCTGTCAAAAATCGAAAAAGGATAAAATGGAATTGTCCTAACCCGGGAAACAAGGCTCGAAAAGGAAGCGTTTCGAACACCCGGCAGAAAGGAAAAGACCACAGAGGAAGAAAATTCACAAAGGGGGGAAGGGGAGAAGAAAAAACCTGCTCTGGACAAAACCGTTGGTCACGCTGTCAGTCGGAATAAACACCCATCTGTCAAAAAAAAAAAAAAAAAAAAAAGATGGCGCCTGCCGCGAGCAGGGGGCTGATCTTGAGGGAATATGGCAGCGGCGAAAAAGGACGGGAAGAAAAAGGTCCTAAGGACATTGCGCCCACAAGGGACGGGCCTCAAAAAATAGAGTGTGGGGAGGGGGTTCTAGGCAGCAGGGCAACATAACTATCCCCGATCGTAAGCCCAAGAGGAGAAAAAATACTTCAAAGAGGCAGTCAAAAAAAGCCGACGAGATGAGCTGATAAAAAGCACGCTCAATCTCCGGGGGACATAACTCCGCTCAAACCTGCCGGGCGCCTTTCGTGGGAAATAAACGCACAGCAAGGACACGGGCGCTCGGCAGCCCAAGAAGCAAATGAGAAGACAGGAAAAAGATGGAATTCATGTAACATTGGGGCCGGAAAACTACTCGCTGGCGCGGGATGACGTAAAAAGGGAAGGGACGGAGAGACTTCGGAAATAGCCGAGTCTGCATTATCTGACGCCTCTAAAAAGGGAAGAAGAAAAGCAGAACTGGAAAGGAGTCGGAGGGCCGAACGACGTGTCGCTGAAACCTGAGCATTTCAAAATCGTCGGGTCCAAAGTTTGAAAGCGGCTGCCGTCTAGGGGAAAAAGGAGACAAATCAGAGTTTGCTCCGCACGCCGAAAGACAAATCGCTCGACGCCTAGAGCATTCTAGGGGAAAGGGAAACCAGTAAAAGGGAGGATCGATGAAAAGGCCGTTCGAAAAAAAAACTCCGGGCTATTTTCGGACATTCCAGGGCGAGAGAGGAAGGAAAGAAAGAGGGAGGAGTCGGACGCTCGACGGGGAAAAAGGAATCCACATCGCCGCGTGGCGATGCCTGAAAATCAGAAAAGGGAAGAACCGGGGAAAAGCCGCGGTTCCTAGCTCAGTGCACGCACAGAGATAAAGAAAGGTCAGGCAGGAAAAAGGGAATGGGAGGGGACTGGTAAAGTCATACTCCAGAGGATCGTCATCCAGCCAAAAAAGACAGCATAGGAGACTACTACAAAAGGAAGAGAATGAACGCGCTGACCTTCCTCTCCTGAAACGATCTGATAAGAATGTGGAAACTGAGGGTCAAATCAGAAAAATGTCTTCGCGAAGCCAAACAACTCATGTGGAGAAGGGCCCTCAACGCTCGAAAAAAGAGCTGCAAACAGGAGAGAAAAGCTGCGGCGGTGAAATGCATTAACTGGGTGTAGGAGAAGCAAACGACAAAATCCCTCGAAGAAGGTCAAGGAAAAGGCTTCCTAAAAACATGAGATCAGAAGAAAGGGAAAAAGGGGAGCGTGAAGGAACGGCCTAGGAAGAGCGCGCAAACACCCGCGCCCGAGAAAGAAAAGAGAGGCCGCGCCACCATGGGGGACTGGTTCTAGGAGCGTTAAAGGACGGTAGCGGTCGGAAGAAGGGGGGGAGTTCGAGGAAAGACGTCGAACAAGATATGACAGGGAACGGAAGAAATCTGGGGGCCAACGAACTTCCCTATTCAGACAGGAAGTACAGAGAAAGGAGCGCCGGGAAAGAGGGGAGGGCGAACTTCTGAACCGCACGATCCGTCAGCCGAGGATGGAAACCCTGTCGAGGGGTCGGCCAGTGAAATTGACCAGTGGCGGAGTGAATCAGGGGGAAAAGCGCAGGGAAGGGGGGAGCTCGAGCAGAGGAACGACAGTTGCATGCATGGGCTGAAACAATCTAAGCAGGGGAGAGGAGGAAGGAGGCGAAACGCTTGCTTCCACGTGCTCTCCGTTTCAGGGCAGAGGATAAAAGAGTCGGGGAAGGGAGAAGAAGGGGAAAAAGTCGCTCCGGCCGTAAGCGATTGCGATCTCGCCGTCGTCCAATGATGAAAGCTTGGGTCGAAAAAAGAGTCGCTTGAAATCTTCTCTCTTTACGAAAAAAATTCGTAAAAAAGCAGCTCCGTGCGGGAGAGGAAGGGCGGGGGGGGTGCACGACTTTGGGGGAAGGGTCTGCTTCGACGCGAGCGAAACACTCGGGATCACGATCGAGGAAAGCCAAGGGGGGGGAAAAAGGGCGGGAAAAGAGAGGGAAGAGAGGAAACAACTCTCTCAAAAAGATGGGCGGAATTTGGAGGACTTAAAAAGACCGGTCACACGTTCAAACGCCGCTTCTGAAAAAGTAGGGAAATCTGAAGGGGGGGGGAAGCAGGCTCGTCTTCAAAATGATCGAACGCAATGCGTCCCCTGAGATAAGATAGAGATGGATGAAGAGGGAGCCTTAAAACGAACAAGATGCTCAAGAATCGGTGCGCTGAAGACGGCTACGGAAGAGAGAAGTGGGGAAAAAAGAAAGAAGCACATGGTGCAGCTATTCTATTCGGGTGGGCCCCGTGCCTATCCTGTGAAACCTCAGGTTGGGCAATCAGAGGGAAGAAAAACGCTAAAAGGCCATGTAGCTGTTTCAATGACAAGGTCGATGCAGCGGCGGTCGTACGCGAAAAACTGCCCGCTGCCGTCTGTCTTGACGTCTCAGGGGGGGAAAGGAAAGGGCCAAATCCGGTTCAGAGACTTTGAAAAGTCAGTGCTCGCGGTAGACCGAGAAAGGGACAGGGATTCACTGAAAGGAAAATAGGAAAAAAAAAAAGAAATCGGTTGAAGGCTCGTCGGAAAGTCGCCCGATCATGTCGCTAGGAAAGTTAGGGGAAACATCAAAAAAGGCCAAAAACAGCCGTCATTGTCGATCTCGCTACAAACTCTTCACCTGGGGAGGAGAACAACAACAAACAGAAAGGGGAGATCAGAAGCGATTGTAGAAGAGAAGCCACAATGACCGCTGCTTGGCGTCGAGGGGACTGGTATCGCGTGGATGGGAAGGGAAAATTCGTCGACCGACATTATCCTGTCTAGCTCCGCGAGCCTTCACCAGAACTAAGGGAAAGGAAGGAGAAGAAGAAAGGAAACGTGGAAAAAAGGGTCGAG
>Ga0179593_1635710_pt1 | contig 22950 bp, 26 predicted proteins | sample CZODoug2_1_08_16_FD_185931 | JGI IMG/M metagenome (GOLD analysis project Ga0179593, IMG submission 185931) | Vadose zone soil fungal communities from Angelo Coast Range Reserve, California, USA - CZODoug2_1_08_16fungal (PacBio error correction) | ecosystem: Environmental > Terrestrial > Soil >...
AGACATCAGGTTCGGTTAGGGGAGGAACGGCTTCTAAGGGTGACAGGGGGCTTACGATGCGTCTAGAAACTCTTACGCTGGGGGGGGACCTTATGGGCGGAAAAGAAGAGAAGATTTCTTCTAGGGGGGGGGCGGTAGAGGATTTGGCTTTTGACCGGAGCAAACTCCCCGACCGTGCCGCCGGCAGGAAAAAGTCAAAAAAAACGGAGTCGTCTTCCAAAAGGAAGACGGACCAGGGAAGGAATTTTACGGGAAGGTCAAAAAGTCGAAGACTTATAAACACACGGGGAAAAGGCACGACTACTAGACCGCCTCAATCTAAAAAAGAAGACCTGCACTTTGAAAAGCCCCGAGAGTCAAAAGTCAGCTATCTCAAGCACCCTCGAACGGCCTGACCATCCTCCAGAACAAAGATGGCAGGAGCAATTTCCCAGAGGGAGGCTTTGAGAGATGGGTCCATCCCACGGAACCGGGGTCGGGCAGGGACAGGAGGACCACGAGGAAGACCCCGTCTCCTCACTGTCTCCATCGGCCCTCAATCGAGATTCTCCAGCTCTTGAACAAAAGTTCCCAGGCTCCTGACTCCTTCACCGCACAAAAGGCCGAAAAAGATTCCTCGAACCGCACAACCCTCGAGGGGGAAGACGTCCACAAAGGCGCTAGGGCGGCAGCCCAAAAAAAAAACAAAAAAAAAAAAAAAAAAAAAAACCTTCACCTCCAACGCGCCCACGAGGCAAGACCGCAAAGACGAGAACGCCTGGGGGGAGGGAGTAGGATCCACGAGAAAAAGACCAAACCCACGAAGGCGCCTAAGAAAGCGGGCTATGACCCGGCGCAGGACCCGGTTCGCACGGACCCCTGCCAAAGAACGAGACTAAAATCGTACCGTCAAAAAGGCCTAAGATTCAGGGGAAGGACCAATGCGGCCGTAGTCAGAATCTGGTTTATTGTAACCTGCCTGAGGGGGCCCCCAGAAGGGGGAAACATTTATCTCTTGGCCTGGAAAGATACGGGGGTCCGCGAGGCAGCCCCGAGGCAGTTTGAGGGAAACCGACCACTTGAGGAAGGGGTCATTCTGACGAGGTTGTGGCGATCTTCTCTTAAGGGGCAGGCTGGGGTGCGCCGGCAGAAAACGTGCTTTATGGGAGACAACGATCGCCCCGGGAGGGCTTATGGGGCCATGGGCAAGGGAGGGCATCTTCTGACAGGGGTCCGCCAACGTCGCTCGGAGCAGTCAATTAACTTGCTGTAGTTTCTTTCCCTTCACAGCCTCCACGTGGGAGAGCCCGGACCATGAAGAGGGGTTCCCGCCATAACCGAAGTCTCAGGGGTGTTGGAAAAGATTTTCCATGACAAGTATTGGAAAGCCCGAAGTGGCAAGGCTGTCTCTCCAAAGAAAACCGCCACCAAATGGGGTCAAGGGGGAGGAGGGCGATCATCAGGTGAAAAAAGGGCCCGTCCGCCGAAGTCGAGGCGGGTGGAAAAAGGGGGAGGGGGTCTTCTCACGGGGAAAGGGGTTTAGTCATATCTTAAGGGGGACTCTCCAGGCGGCGATTGAGGACCCTTCAGAAAGGGGGGTTTCCTCCCACTAGAGGGGAAATCGAGCTGGTCAGTGTAGAAGGAACATCTGCGTGTAAGCCTCCCGGGGAGAGGAAGTAAAAAAAATGGAAATAAGAGCTGCCCTTCGAAATTAGCCTCGTGGTTCAGTGGGAACCCGGGGTAGAAACCTCAGCAGGAAAGAAAGAGACTACACGAAAAGAGGGAGGCGGGTCTCGCAATCAGGGGAAAAAGTGAATTACTTTGAGCGGAGGGGGTTGATCAATGGCACCTTGGCCTGACTGTAAAACATCCTACGGGCCCCGAACCCGCACAGGATAGGGGGGGGGGGGGTCGGGGGTGTGTTCCGTCTCCCTTCAAAAAAGAAAAAAATCGGTTTTCCGCGATCAGGCCGAAGGGAAGAGAAGCCTATTTCTGTTCCGGGGGGACGACGGAGGGCCTTGGCCTGCGGGTCAGCCCCAGTGAGGGGCAAATCAATTTTAGGAGGAGAAAAACGGTTTTGGAAGGGAAACCGTCGTGAGAAAGGGATACGATTTCGGCGAGGCGGGTTCCCACTCGCAACTAGGGCGCGTCACCGAGCCATGCTTCGTCTAAAGAACCAGCGCCTGAAAAAAAGCGCCGTCCAACCACGGCCGGCAGACCGGGCGGTGAGGTAATAACCATTCGTCGGGGGGGAAGAAAGGCATGACTGGGGGGGAGGGCGGGGGCAAGGCTGGCTCTGCGGACAATTTCAAAAGGGGGCATTCAAGTTCACCAGACGAAGGTACCTCCTTCTTAAGGAAAAAAAACTGGGAGGAGAAGGGGCTTTACTCTTTGTCCCCTCCTCCGAAAGAGACATCATCTCGGGATAAAACGGGAAAAAGTCCTCGGGATCCCCAGTACGGGTCGTGGGACCCTCCTTCATAAGACACAATCCTCTTTTGGGGAGGAAGACAACTCAAGGGGAAAAAGCCGTGGAAAAAAAAGGGTCGATACTTCCCCGTCGCAGAGGAGCTCCCTTCCACAGGGGGGAATCATAACCACATCCACGACGCTCCAGGAAGAGAGATTGCGCCTGGAGAAAGGAAAAGAAAGCGGGAAAGGGGGAGGGGCATTGGACAGGACCCGGCAGGGTCGGAAACTCAAAACCCAAGTCTCCCGCATCAAGGCTGGCATTAGCACGTTGACAGTAGCGGTGGAAGGGGACCGTCCCTTAGTCGAACTGAAAGAAAAAAGGTTGAGAAAAGGGGGGGAGAGGGAGGCATCTGCCTTCCTTCGTCCGATATCAATCACAACACAACGTAGGGGGGAGTGCAGATTCCCCGAACGCCCAACCTTCTCACCCTAGGAATCGAGGGGGGAGCGCTCGTTGGAAAAAAATAAGCCTGGGGGGAAAGAGGGGGGGCACTGCTCCTTCCCAGGGAGGGGGAGACCCGGGAGGGAGGTGATGGAACGTTGCCTGGGTCCGGTCAAAAAGCAAAGCGGCCGTTCTGGGAAAGAAGGGGAAAAGCGCTAATCAAAGATATGGCACGGGCGGGAGCGGGGGGGCGCCGTTTTCGTGCTCAGGGGGCAGGCTCTCCTTGCGGGAGACGACAAGGGAAGTGGGAAAAAAAGGCTACACAAGAGGAGTGCCTGCGCACCCCAAAGAAGGGGACTGCGTGAGTCGCGGGGTCCTTCGGGTACCGACGACCCGTCAAGAACTTAGATGCCGCCCAAATCAGATGAAGCCCTTGGCTGCTTGATTAAGGAAGGACCTCCGCGACTGACCGGCCAAAGCACGGGAGCCGTCTTCGGCCGGAGGGACGAGCCTGCGGGGGGGGAAGAGGTGGCCCAGGGGGGGAATCCTGCGCCAAGAGGGAGCTGTCCCCAAAAGTCCTGCGAACCCGGCTCCCACCGCCTTGGGTATGCCCGTGACCGACCAGACACCCCAGGGCGGAGAGAGGAGAACGCCATTTCTCCTTTTTTCCAAAGGTCGCCGCCGCCTGCGAGCTCCCCGCGGCAACCTCCACACCCCGCCCAGTACCCGCCTCTCCGACAGAGGAGAACGAACGGGGAATAATGAAGAAAGTGGGGGGTTCGCTAAAAAAACGCCCGAGGCTCCTCCGGAGCTCCGGGCGAAAAAAACGCCCAAGAGCGCAGAAAACAGACTATCGCTTCTTCAAAAAATAGTTCCTATCGGTTTAACAACATGTGAAAAAGTTGAAGGCTTAACCCTGGCCTACTAAGACCAAACCGATCAGCGGTGCGGAAGAGAGGCGGGAAAGAAAAAAATGATCTCACACCACTCGGCAAATACTTCAACCTGTCAGAGACAAGGAACCTTTGACGCGCTTGAGAGGGGGCCATGCGAGTGGGAGAAAAGGGTGTTGTACCACAAGACACGCCCAGACACGACACGGCTCGGCCGGCGAGTAGCCGAGCCTGACAAGGGATGCGTTAAGCGCACGAAGATCTTTGACAGCCGTTTCTTAGGAAGCCACGCAGGAAAGGGGCCAAAAGGTCCTCAGTAGAAAAAGAACCGGCCAAGCGAGGCGTCAGCTAATAGGGTAACCGTATTAGACGCACACCCCTCCCGGGAGTAGACCGAAAAAAGAATGTCGAAAAAAAAAGAAAACTTCTGAAGTAAGTTCGACTTCGATATCAATAGACAGAGCTCGTACCCCCATAGAAAACTTTGTCCTTTGGGAAGGCCAGGGGGGAGAAAGAATTCGACCTCTTGGCGAACACGGGGACCGTCCTCGGGTTGGGTCCAAACACACAATTCTACCTAATGGCTGGGGGCATCCCTCTGACGGGAAATCCCCCTTGCGTCGACTGAGAGCCATAAGTTGAATTCGAGACCAACCGCAGCCTGCCACGAGAGAAAAAAACTCGCCGAGACCAAGGCCAAAAACCTAAGGCCGCTCGAAAGAAAAGATCTATGTCGGGGGGACAACGAACGGACTAACTAGAGAGCACGTTGTCAGAAGGATGGGAACACACAAAGTCTTCCGCTCAAGCGCTGAAGAAGAAAGCTGTCGCGTTTTGGATGGCCTTAACGGGAAGGAGGGAAAAGACCCTCCTTCTCTAGTTAGGAAAGGCACAGGAAAGATATCACTGCAAATTCTGCCTCTTGGGGCAAAACAGCCAGGAAGGAGCAACCCGAGAAAAGGGGGGGGACTCCTTCCAGGGACCTTCCCCCTTAATTCTGAGACCTGCTACTACATGTGAAAAGGCGGGCCGGGGGAAAAAGGAAAAAATGACGAGGGAAGAAAAAAGGACGCCTTCTCCTAGACCTCAGCCTCGCTGGAGCTGCTCGGGGCGGGGGGGTTGCTTTGGAAGCCGGGTCCCGAAGCCGCGCGGAAAAAAAAGTCGGCCTAACTCTGAAGAAGGACTCTTTCGGTCTTGGTGGGAAAGGGGAATTTTCCGCTCTGCGCCGTTTGGGGGAAGACCGTCCTCCGGGGAGGGGGGGGGGAGTAAAATCTTGGGGGAGGTCGTGGAGGAGAAAAAATTTATGGAAGGGAGAGCCCATTGCACTCCGTTAAAGGGGAGACAAGACCCGTCTGGCAACTTCGGAGAGGGTCCGTCTATTCCTTGAAACGACGGTTCCGGCCGCTGGAAGGAAAACCATCCGGACAGAATCAAGTCTTTCTTGGAATGGGACATCAGAGAGAAAAGGGAAAAGAATTGGGGAGGATGGTCATAAACCGAGGGTGAGGGGGCGGTCTATCGATGTAGGGAGGTTGTGGAACGGAGGATCTCTCGAAAGGAGGCGGGAGGTCTTCGAGGAGGTCGGGCTTGCAGGGGGGAAAAAGCGACTGTGGAGGGGGGGGGGGGACCTTCTCCGCAGAGAAAACCCCCCTAAAGGAGGACCTCTTCTCAAACCCAAAAAAGGGAGAAAATATATAATCCTTATGCCCAGGAAGGGAGATGGCGGAGAAGGTCAAAGCACCAAGCGCAAGGACACGAAAATGAGAAAGACCTCTTCCCCTCCGAAAAAATACCGAAAACCAAGAGAAACTATCGACCGCAAGGCAGCGAGCTCAGGGCTAAATAGGGAAATTACCGAAAAAATTTCAGAACTTAGCTCGAAGCAATTTCCCAGCCTAGCGGGGCTGGCGTATGGGAAGATCTCTCCAAAAAACGAGGGGGAGGCCGTACTATAACAGGAACCAACTATACCCCCCTGAAGGGATGAATAGAAAGTTCTCGTCAGCTCCCGCAAAATGGGCACGGGGCGCCTCCCAAGGCAACCGCTCACAAAAAAAAAAATTCCCAGCGAAAATGGCCTCGTAGGGGGGGGAATCGACGGCCACAGACAAGGGAACCTCCAACGAAGAAAAGGGGGAAGAGACCCGAGAGGGGGGGGAAGACGAAACTCCGTTCTCGGGGAGGAGAAAACGCTCCAACGGAAAGCCTATCGCCCCGCCAGAGAGGGGACAATTCTCAGTCCTTCCGGAAAGGGGTCATGGCAAAGAAAGCCCCTGAAAAAATCCCCTCTGAAGGACGAATACCAAAGGTGTCTTACCTCCGGCGTGAGGGGGGCAGGCCCCCTTCATGGAAAAGAGCTCTCTGGGGGTGGTGAAGGGGAATCCGGAGGGAAAAGAGAGCCGGGGGGGTATCGGGCCTTTTGCGTCAGGGAAGGAAGGGGGGGGCCAGAAGAAAGAGTGACCCGAGGGGAAAGTTGTGCTGGCACCAGAAGAGAGGGAGAAGTTTAAAGCTGCGACGGGGGTGGGGAATCTTCTACGAGGGAATGCATGCGCAGGAGCAGGGCCTTTGAATGGGAGACCAAGACCCCGAGCGGTGCGTAGGTAAAGGGGTTGACGGAGAAGGGCGAAAAGGCGGGGTAAAAGAGCGTGGCGGCGGAAAATAATTCAACGAAGTGTCGTGTTGGGTCGACGCCGAGAAAATGGCAGGCCATGCTAGAGGGGAACCGCAAAGTGTCGGGGTTTTTGTCCCACTGACACAATGGGGGGAAACCCTGGCCGGGAAAAGGGACGTATCTTTAAAGCCGAGTCCACCGGAAAAGGACTCTCTGGTGGAGAGGGGGAGGATCAGAAAGGACAAGCGGGAAGGGGGCCGCGCCGGAGGGGGTAAGGGCCCGTGGCTCGTCGACCGGTGGGGGGGGGTGCTTAAAAGGGGCAGAAGTGGAGAAGAGCGCCTCTCTGGAAAAAAGTGAGGAAAAGTCGGGCGGGGCCGCCCACTTCTTTTATGGGGGGTGTTGGGGAGGACCTCGACGAACTTCTTTCCCCAGGGAAGCTGAATCCACCTCGTTGACTGCAAGGGAATTCTTAGAAAAGAGAGGCTCTCAAAAGGTCGCGAGGCTGGAGGGGAGGGTCCCACCCACTTTGGGGAAAAGAAGGAGTCACAGTAAAGCGGTTCCACGGCGTCGATCTGCCATCCGGGACATTTTTGAGAAAGGAGCGTGGAGGCAGCGGGTGGAAGAAGAGGTGCCCTTCTGTTAAAGAAAAGAAAAGAGGAATCGGGGGGGCCGTCGCCCTGCACTGAGAAGGCCACCCAACATGTCATCAAAGCGATCAGGAAGAAAAGCCTCGGATGGTAGGAAGTCTTGGCGTTGCCTTGGCCTTGGGGAAAAGGAAAGTCAGCGGAAGGAAGGTATTTCGACAAACACCTGGGGGAAGGTGAGTCCCGGGGAAAAAAGGGGGAAAAATATTGAACTTGGGGCACTGGGCGGGGTTGAAAAAAACGGGAGCTCAGCAAAAAGGCGGCGTCAGACGGCTGAAGAAAATGCGAAAGGGCGAGTAAGAAAAAAGGAAAAGTCCCAGGACTGGGAGCGGAGGATGGCGTTGCGACGGGAAAATTCTCTGGGGGAAGGGAGCAGGACGGGTTCAGGGGGAGCGGAAGGCTCTTGCGCATGCTTGAGAAGGCCACCTTGTCCGGTGGGACATGAGAAAGTGAAGAACGCCGTTTCCCGCAGGAAGGACGGCAACGAAGAAACATCGGTGAATCCGAGCAAGGGCTCATCATCTCGGAGGGGGGGACTGGGAAAAAAGAGTCATCTCAAAAAAGGGAACGGGTCTTCTTGAAAAAAGGCAGCAAGACCCACCTCTCCCTTGGGGACCGGGAACCTATTTTCTCCCGAAGGGGTAAAAAAGACATTGGGATCTGCCTCCGAAAGCGCCTTCCACCTTTATCAAAAAATTCGTTAAAAAAAAAGAGAGACTCCAGGAGAAAGCCATCTATAGAGGAGGGACCCTCGGAAGACGAAAGTGATTCATTGTACATGAAAGAAGGTTCTTCCACGAAAAAGGAGGTCCTAACGCGTCTCCAAGAAAAAGAGGAGCACGTTTTTTTGGAGAGGGGGGGCCAAAGGGCGACTGGAGTGTCGAACTAGAAGAAACGGCGATCCTCCCTGGGAAAAAGGGGAGGGGGAGGACATTGCTCCCAGTAGGGGAAAGAAAGAAATAAAAAAAACGGGGAGGAAAATAGAGAGATATTCGTCAAGAAAAAACACTACCGCAAAACCTTTAGAAAAATGCGGATCTCCGGTTTTGAGAGGGTCGAAAAGAGAATCATGGGGAAACCGGGAAGAAGCCACGTGCTCCTGCCGGAGGGGGGGGGGGGGGAAGAAAAAGCCGTTTGAGGGGAAGAGGGACTAACTTTGGAATGGGGACGGAATCACTCTTCCTTTCCTAAAAGATTTGTCAGGAAGAGAGACGCAGGGGGGCGCCTTTCCGTTAAGCGGAGAGGGGGGGACGCCTTTCGTGAACGGCTCTCCAGCAAAAAAATACTTTTAAGGAAAAATTTGACCGGGGGAAAGTCGGCCCGAAAGAAAGGGGGGCCCGTCTGTCACCCAATGAGAGGGTGTGTCGTCCTCTCTGCAAGGGACCCAGGAAATAATTACAGAAGGAAAGAAGACCTTTATCTGAGAATTTGGAGGGAGGGAACCGAGGTCCAGAAAGGAGAAAACGGAAACCGTCCGATGCCGCCGGCGAAAGGCTGCGGCCTTGGTAAGAAAGAAGACTGTTACAGGTGCCCTTGGGAGCAGGGGGAGAGGGAAGGCGCTGGGGGGGAGCGACCCTTCAAGTCCTTCTCCGGCTAAAAAACTCCTGGGGGAGGGAAGGGAAAGACGGCTGTCCGGGGGGGGAGGAGCTCTTCCGAGGAGCTCTGGTTTCCTCGCGCGGGAGGAAGCCGCCTGGCTCGTGGCTAGCAAAAGGGAAGCCTCAACCGAAAACCCAGGAGGAAAAAATCGGATCAAGGAGGGGGTTCCACCGTCCAAAAAGGGGGTTGTCGACTACCTCCTCCTGAAGAAGAGGGGAATTTCGAAGGGAGACCGGCCAGGAAAAACGCCAAATTCTCCATGAGGGGAAAAATTCTTCTTAAGGGAAAGAGGAAGAAGAGAAGGAAAAAAACCGACCGGGAAGCGATCATTGTCAGGGCGAAAGGGGAAGAAAATACGACCCCGCTGTTCTGTTGAGGAGACTGACATAGCGTCAATTCACAGGGAGAAACAAAGACTGCAGGAAAGGAAAAACGGCCCGAAAAGCGCCGTGGACAAGGGAGTAGTCTAAGGATGACAATTTTATACCAGGGGGACCACCACCAAAGGAGGAGGACTCAAAAAGGACTCGGGGCGGCAGGCAAACGGCCCGGAAGAATTCAGCGAATGACCCATGTTCATGACCTAAAGAAGGAAAAGCCAGTCTAGGTCCTCCACTCCGGAAAAAGGCCGGGAAATTCTCCTCCTGAAGCTCATCTCAGATCAGGAAAACTACCTTCAAGAAAAAAACTCCAGGGGGGACCTACCCCTCCGCAGAATCCGACGGCGGGATCCTTCTGGCGCTAATACCTGAATTCTCGAAAACAAGCTTCAAAAAAACTCCGGAAAAAAAAAGGCCCTGGGGGCGGGGGGGGGGGGCGGCGAACTCGAAGCTGTTGTCAAGGAAAAGGAGTTTGTTGAGGGGAACAAAACCCCCTTCGCAGCTTTCCCCCCTCGAGGCCCTTTTCCAGAAAGGAGAACCCACAGTAGCGGAGCGTCATGAACGCCCATGTCGAGTGAGTCCTTCACCAAAAAAGGGGAAAGGAGTCGTCCAAAGAAGCTACGGGGGAACTGGCCCTCCGAAAGAAAGACAATTCGACTCTAGGAGGTGTTCTCCCAGTCAAGGGGACTCTGATACGGGAGGTAATCAAGCCTTCACTCCCGAGAGAAAAAAAAGGGAGGCCAAGAGAAAGAAAAATTCTCAGACTTGCGACCGTTTATGCACAAAGGGGACTGAAGTCCTATCTGACCCTAGACCTTAACGTCACAGGACAAGGGAAATTGTCTGGCAAGATCCGAGGGGTGGGGAGCCAGGCCTGAGAAAAAACTATCCAAAAGAAAATCCTGACTGAAGAATGGCCCCCCTGCAAAAGAAAAACGTTCGGGCGGGTCGCTGGGGGGATTCTGCGGGGAAGGGGGGGGGGGGGCCGGTGGGGGAAAACTTCTCCACAGGAAGCAAAAAGGGTCCTCCTCATCCGGGAAAAAGGGGAGATTCTGCAAGGGGGACTTAGGGGGCGCCGGAAGGAAGCCGCGACCGGCTTCTCGGGAAGAAGATGAGCTCTCGGAAAGGAAGGGGTCTTCTTTTAGGTTTGAAAACGAATTCGGAAGGGGGGGAGAAGGGAGCCGCCGGGGGGGGGAGAGGAAGAAGGGGTGGGCTTTTACTTTTATGAGTCTTCTCCCAAGGAGGGAGCGGAGAAGACCGGGGGAGGGGGAAATTGCCTGATCTGTTTTCATGAAGAAAGGGGAAGGTCCGGAAAAAAGAAAGGGACTCTTTGATATAAGAAGAGGGAACAAGACGAACACCTCCGGAAGGGAGCCTATCTAAGGGAAATAAAAAGAGGTGGTCAGGCCGCCGGCTGGAGAGAGCTGAAGACCAGGTTTCTCGCTGGGGGGAACCCGGCCGGGGAATAGATGAGGGCCGAGGGCGTTGGGGGGTTTCTGTCTTGACGTCTTTGATTGGAGTTGCTCTGGAAAAAAGGAAAGACCAGGTCCTTAAAGAGAAAGAAAAAAAAAAGATGAGGGAAGAGAGGAGAAGGAACCGGAGAAGGTCCGGGAGATGGCGGGGGGGGGGGAAAAGCCAAAGGTCGGCCATACTAAACTAAGGGAAAACTCCTCTAATAAAAAAAAAAGCAAAGAAGTACAGAAGGGGAACAAAGACGAGATCGACTCGGGAGAGAGATCCTCACCCTAAGGCCTTACGAAAGGATAACAGGGGAATAAAGGAGCTAGGGAGCAAGGGAAGGGAGTCCTGTTCAGGGAAGGGGCCCGATGCTCTCGAAAAGACCGGAACAGGAGAAAGGCAAGAAATGAACCCGATCCGGAGGACGCTAGGCCGCAGACTCCTGGATGAAAGGCGGGTGGGCGCCGCCTAAGAGGGAAACGCCCCACCTAATTCCACTCAGAACCCGCACCTGAAAAAGAGACCACCAAGAGAGAAGTAAAAACCTCAAAAAGAGGCCACGAGGCCGCCCGAAAAGGGAAGGGCGAGAACGCAAGGGGGAGGGGCTTCTTACCCACTAGCCAACGAAAAAAGAGAAGAGAGCCGCCAGGGAAGGGACAGCGCAGGAGAAGGCGCCGTCAGTCACCGGAAGAAAGGCCAAGCATTTCTTATCCGGCCGCCTACCTACCGGGGTAAGGACGAGGACACCTGCAGGCCGGAGTCCGAAAAAGGGGGAAATCGTTGTGGCCTGTCTTTTGAAACGATTCGCAGGAAAAATACTATGGGGGGAATGGGGAGGGAAGGAAAAAAGGAGGGTCCTCCTCGGAAGGGAAGAAGTAGGGGGTGGAGGGCACCCTGCGACCGAGGGCATCTTGAAAAGGGGGAAAAAGGGGGGGGGGAGTCTCTGCGGAAGGCCTGCATGAGGGCTGAAAGGAAAGCTTGAAGACTTTTATCCCCAAATCGAACACGCGAGCGAGCGTAGGGTCGGAAAAGTTGAAGGCACGGGCGAGTCTGGGGAAGGAAGGGGGAGGAGGCGCAAGGGGGGAAACTCTACCTGTGCGTCGTGGGAGAGACGCCGGAAGGGGAAAACCGTCAGCTCCTGCCCGCAGAAAAGTCGCCGGGGGACGAAGTCTGCCCCCCAGGCTTGCATGTCGAAGGATAGTGCGAAGGCAGAGTCCACCTCCCCGGAGAGGGGGGGGGGTCGAGGACTCTCATCAGGTAGAACGAAGGCCCGAAGTCCAAAAAAAGGAGGTCTTGGTGTGCAGTAGGGAGAGGATCGTCGACCTGGGAAGGAAGGGAGGACGGCCAGGTGGAGGATGCTCCTCGCCTTTCCGAGGAAACTTTAGGACAAAAAAGGGTTTCCGACCAAGGAGGGGAACTCGACTAACGGCTTGTCCAAAACTGAAAGTTTTGTGGGGTGTTGGGGTGTGGATTGTGTTTGGGTTGGGAACATAGGGGGGTGAAGGCGCGGGAAAAAGCCTTGACCTCTCCGAAAAAAAAAGAGTGAGAGGAGATTTCGATTTTTTCCACCGGGGGGCTCCACTCGCATGGAAAAAGCAAGGAAGCGTCCAACAGGGGCTGACCAAAATAAGAATACGGGTCCTGCAGCGAGGGAAGGGAAGAGGGGGACAGCTTGGAGGGACGTTTCCCTAACCGCACCGCTGATCGGCAGAGTATTCCAGGAAAGGGGGGGGGGAGCCGCTGAAACCAAACAGGAGGGGGACCAGCGGAACCGGAAGAAGCCGATCGTAGGGAAAAAAAGATCTTTGGGGGGGGGGTCCCTTTTCTCCATTATGAGGAATGCCTCCGGGGAAAGAAAAACCACCTGTGTGGAGGAAAACGTGAGGGGAGACGAAGGAGACCGCTTTCTGAGGGGAAACTGTCTTTGTGAAGTTCTCTCGCCCCGAGAGGCGTCGCCTCCGAAGGGGCTATTAAGAAGAGAAAAACCTTGAAGGCCAGGAAATGGTCGTGCTACTTTAATAAAAAGAGATGAAGGGCAGAAATTTTTCGTTCTTTTAGCGGCCGGCGTTTACCCAAGGAAAGCCTCATGCCGACGGCCTCCGAAAAAAGGGGGAGGGAGAGACTGAAAAAAAAGCCTTCTCCTGGCGTACTCTTTCCAGAACCGACGGGCTCATCAGAAGGGCGGAGGGGAGACCAGACTGTGAGGACGTCAGCTACTCACCGAAAAAAAGAGTCCGCGGCGCCTTTCACGACCTAGTTTTCCGAGGGTCCCCGAAAGGGGTCCAAAGGGATCCGCAAGGGGAAATTAGCACGAACTGTACCACCATCTCAAAAAAAAAACCCTCTACAGAGGTAGGGGCTGACGTCTGACTTAACAAGAACGGAAAAAAGGAGGGAACATTCCCAGTTTAATACTCTCTTCCCGTGGAGGACATCCCCATCACCAACTTCATTATCAACGTTGAGAAACCTGCTGACCGGAAAGAGAGCCCAACCGGCGATCCGCAGGGTGAAGGGGAAGGGGGGGGTAGTGCATCTGATTAATCTCTCTCCCAACACCAAACGGGGGAAAGATATTATATTAAAAGCAAGTTCCAGGACAAAGCAGAACAAGTTCATAAAAGCCCGGTTGGCTCTCTCTTAAAAACGGAGGGGAAACCATGGCAGAGACCTGCCAATGGGAGATTTCGGGAAGAATTTGAGTTAAAAAACGGGACAATTCCTCACTCTTCCGTTGAGGGGGGGGGAGTCCAGAGACTTCGCTCAAGGGCGCCTTTAGGAAGAAGGTGTGGGGGGCCGCGGTGCTAGGACGGCGCTAAAGGGAGTCGTCCGACGGGTTAATCTCTACCCTGGTACGTGGGGGGCTACACAATAGGAGGAAAACGACGCCACCCCAAGATGCGAGGGGAAAAAAAGAAACGTCGCTGGGCTTTTAACGATCCCTACGAATGGGAGCCTTAAGAATTGCCGAATCGAGTACGTGAGAAAAGTTGTCGTCGGTGAACCAGGAAGCAAGAAGCCTTCTTTTTCCGTAGGGCAAGGAAAGCTTCGCCTTTAAAGGAGAGAGGAACCCTTTTCCCCGGGGTTCAACGCCCTATCCTTCTACCCGGAAAGAGAACCCGGAAAAGGACAGGCTCCCAGGGGATCCTGTGGGATAGGCGGGCCTCCCATGAAAAGAGACGGAAGGGGATGGTTACTTCGCTCTGGGAACATTGCGCTTCAGCCAAAAAAAGTAGGCGGGGCCGGGGGCGCAGGCGCCTCCACACCCAAGGGGGTACCACACGACGGAAAGCAGGTTATTGTATAACTAACTAAAAAAAGGAAAACCAATCAAGTTTTTTGTCGAAGAAAATCCCGCCGGGAAGGAAGAACGCTCTGGGCGAAAAAAGCAGTCCAAGGAAAAAGCCAAAGATCGCAAAAAAAAAAAACTTCTTAAAAAGCGATTTGCACCCCGACCTGTTGGGAAGAGCAGTTTCAGGGGGAAAAAGCCTACTAAAGGGACCCCAGTCAGCTGGTTGCGGGGGCCGGGGGGAAGGGAGGGGACAGAGGAGAAGGGGGGCCCATTAGCTCACCCACAGGAGAAGTACTGAAAAACCCGGATGGGCAGCCCAAACGCAAGGATTCCGTGGCGGTCGTCAAAGGGTGTGATACCAATGGTTTGACCACCAACCGCGGAGTAAAAACCTTGCGATGCGGGCGATGGAAAAAGAAGGCAGCTCCGTCCCGAAAGGGAAAAAAAAAAAAGGGGTCATCGACATACTATCTGGGACCTAGGAGGGGGGACTCCAAGACGAGTGTGGTGCGTCCAACCCGTAAAGGGTCCTCAAGAGGAATCTATGCGCAGCAAAGCCCCTTTCCTCTAAAAAAGGGGGACCCACATCGTAGCGAACCGAAAAAAGAAAGGGCTAAACCAGAAAAGGGGAGGACTTCGGGAGAAAGGGGCTCTACTGATTCTCCCAGCTGAAGGGGAACTAAAGGATGGGGGAACGCCTGGGAAGGAGAGAGAGGAACACTTCAGGAGGAGGGTGGCCCCAAGTCCGACTTAAGGCAAACCCAGAACATAATGGGAACCTCGAAATTTTCCCGGGCCATTCCCAACGTCTACGAGCCAACCCGAAAGGGGCGATTGAATTCCTGCTCTTGAGCCGTCGAAGCCTACGAGCCGGGGACCTTACTGAAAAAGGGGGCGAACCTACGAAGAAGGGGGGGCTATCGGAACCCATTAGTCACGCGCAAAAGGCGAGCCAGAGTCACGCCCCGAAAGAAGGCATCTCAATCTCTGAACAAGCTGCCTGGTCCCAAAAAAATAAAGGGACCGCGGGCCTGACTAGGAGAAATCCGAGAAGAAAACCGGCCAATATATACCTTTTCAAAAGGCGCCTCGTGGGGGGGACGGCCCGGAAAAAAAAAAAGACAAACAGAAGAGAAACGGCCTGCAGGGGAAGAAAAAAAAGTCAACCGGATTGAAGGGAGGGACTGGGAAGGAGAAGTCCTGCTTTTCCTGGGCCGGTTCAAGATGAAAACGGAAGACTTCGCAGAAGCCTCCTCTTCGCGTTCCTAAAGAGAAAGCTGTGGTGTTTAGGGAATTTTCTTCCTTGTGGTGGTTTTGCAGAGGAGAACCTCCTCAGTCTTTCTCGGAATCCCGGCTGCGGGCGGCGTCCCTCGTGAAAGAGGAGTGGGGGGGAAGGTCCGTGCTCGTGATGTCCTTCTATGACAGCCCGCCCGGTGGACGGGGAAAAAAAGAGAGTGGTGGAGGGGGGGGGATGAAGGTCGAGAAAAAAGGAAGGTCAGCGAGGGTATCCGACTAACTGCGGTGATTAGTTGCGGTGCGGGTTTCATGAGATCTACGGGAAAAATCGGCAGCCCGCAGGCGCTGGAGAGAGCATCGGAAAGACCGAATCCGTCCGCTCGGGAGGGGCTCCGAGATGCCAGCGTCGGAGGGGGAAGAAGTCCGGAGGGGGAGCTCGCTGACGGGAGTTGTCGGTGAAGCTGGGAGGTCCGGAAAAGGGATTCAAGGAAAATGATTTCTTAAGGGGCGTTGAGGGGGAATCTCTACTTTGGGCAAGGGACGGACGAAAAGGACTGGAAAGAAACCTTCATGGTCAAAAACAAAACACAAGCTTTAAACAACTGAGACAGCTCTCTCCTAAGACCCAGGTCTCAAGGAATGTCGTAGCACAAAAAGGGCAATTCTACGCCGTACCCCCGAAAAAGCTTCCAAAGAAAAAAGAACCTCTGCCGCGAAAAAGACGGAAGGAACCCCCGCTCCGCCAAAGCTACCGCATAGGGGGGAGCGCACCATAACGAGCGGGGGATGACCATCCCAGAAATGATGGATCGTAGCAATTTCCCAGAGGGGGAGGCTGGTGGAAAAAAAGCTCTCCGCCAGCGGAACAGAACCGGAAGGAAAAAACAACAGTAAACCATCAGGAAAAAAAAAAAAGCAAGGCCAAACGCGCCTGTTCTCGGGATACGCGGCGTGAAACTGCAGGGGGGACGCCCAAACGGCACCGCCAAAGAAAACCGATGAAAAAAAAGCCTCTTCGAGCGGCTAAAAAACCCTGCTCAGGGGGAAAAAGAAAAAATACCCTTCCCACGAAGCTAGGCCCGCAGAAGGGACGCGAGAAAACGCCGGAGTCGAAGAAAGGGGCTCCAACGAATACCCTCAGGGGGAATCCTATATCAAAATGAGGCGAGGGTAAAAGGATCATAAAAAAACGTCCACCAAAAAAGGACCCTCATACTCAGCCACAAGGAGTAGAGTGTACGGCGTTCAAAATGGAAGGAAATCCGCTGCTCTCCGTGTTTGCGCGTTTGAAAACTGAGGGGGCACAAAAAAAAGGACGGGAAAGGTATCGAGGGGATCAGGACAGGGTTTCCTCCTCGGCGTGACCCCCGATTGTCCTTGGGGGGGTCGACAAGCTGTGAAGGACAAGGGCTGCCGACGGGGGGAGGAACAAGCGGAGGAAAAGGTTCCAGTCCTGCATCGGGTCTTTGGCAAGAAAAACAAGAGCCCTCGTCTGCCCCCTAGGGCTTATTTGAAGCAATTTCCTTCGGGAAAGGAAGCCGATCGTGTGGGGGGGGGGGCAGGAGGCCGGGGTCGCAAAGGGACCTGGTCTTCGTGGGGAAGTCGCACAAAAGCATTACAGAAGGCTCCGATGGGAAAAGGGCCAGGGGGGGAAGTCTTCCCTTACACAGGGCCAAAGATTAAGGGCACGTAGAGTCCGCGAAAAAAAGCCCCCAGTGCCCTCGGGGGAGGATGGAAAGAGACCCTAAGGCGCCTAAGGAAGCCGGAAGTAGGAGTCGGGGAAGGGTCGGCTCGCAAAAAGGTGGAAAAGGGGAAAAGGGGTCGAGGAGCGGGCCGTCGGCAGGGGGACCGTCTCCTCCGGGAGCCTCGACGAACGGCCTGTCAAACAGAGGGCGCGCTGAACAGGTCGCGGGAGTCGGGGAAAAAAGAAGGGAGTCTTCTCCTGAGAGACTTCGAGCAAGCGCTGGTGAGGAAGGAAAAACAATGGTCAGAAAAAGGCAAGTCGACGACAAGCCCGGAAGCGTCAAGGGGACGCACAGAGGGAAAAGTACTTTGCCTGGAAGAGGTTTTTGAGCCTCAGGGAGTGCCCGCCGATTGGAAAAAATCGGTCCACTACCCAAAAAGGTGGGGGTCCGTAGTAGGCCAAAGGGAGCCCTGCAAAAAGAAAAAGGTCGGTTTTCCCCTCGAAAGGGTGCCCGAAGAAGAGAAGGAAAGGACTGGCGACATTTGGGAGGGGGGAGAGTGCAAGGAGACCAGGAGCGTCCGCTGAATGAAGGTCCGAAAAAAGGGAAAGGTTATTCCCCTTTCGTTCAAAACAAGGAGACGATGTAGGGGAAACTTGTTCGGGTGTGGAGGCGCCGCCGGGGCAGGACCAGCGCCAGCGGCGGAAAGAAAAGAGGCAATGGCGAAGGCCTTCACCAAAAAGAAAGAGGAACGTCAAGGGGAGAAGAATCCCCATTAGGTGGGAAAGCCGGTTCTGCATGGCGACGGACCGCAGGGGAGACGGGGTGACCCCAAGGGGGATTCCTTCTGAAAGGACGGCGCCTCCTTTGCCGCCAGGCCCTCTACGGACCACTAAGGTACATAGGGGTTCCTCCGGAACAGGCCCAGAAAAAGGGGAGGGCACTGTGCAGGAAAAACATGAAGGAGGTCCCCCTTCATCCACACCTCATAAAAATTTGGGGCGGGCAGAAAAGATTGTCTCCCGTAAAAGCCATGGGAGGGGTAAAACCTCCTCCTTTATGCTCCGTCCAAAAATAACGTCAGAAGTAAAACGAGCCCCCGCACGTCGCAGGGAGGAAAGTCTTCCCCCTAGAACCTTCAGGGGGGAAAGGTACCTTACTCCATTCCTCCTTTAAGAAAGGGTGCCCGCAACGGGCGTCGCAAAACATCACCTGCGAAAGGGAGGGGCGGTGTGCCAACCCATGCTTACGGGGGGGGGAAAAAGATCGAGAAAAAAAAAGGAAAGTCGAAATTTTCTTTCTTTTCTTCATGGAAGTCGGCGAATATCTCTCAGAAAAGAGATATATCGTCGGCCGAAAGCCGACGACAAAAGAGAACCATGACGGATCGCCGGTGGGGATCGTGGAGGAAAGAGGGTCCGCCTGGTCACACCGCAGAAAGGGCTCCTACGCCGTTGAGGGCAGGAGGGATTGGGGGATGGAAGAAAGAGAAATGCCTCAAAGCGGCAGGGGGGGGGGGGGAAGGCAGAGGAAAAGGAGGGATCTTTTCGGCGGGAGCTGTACGGGCTTTTTGGACGCCGGGAGGTGAAAGCGCTCCGGCTGCGGCCGACCGGGGGGAACCCGGACACTTCCTTACACCTACTGATGTCCCTGAAACAATATGCGCGGTGTGTAAGGTCGGTTCGTCAGAGGGGGAAAGCCCGACGACCCGTGAGAAGAAGTGCCGGAAAGGAAAGGATCTCAATCGAATCCCGTGGCGGGGGCTAGGAACCTGAAGAGACTTCCAAAGAACTATTCAGAACCCGGCCTTGGGATAAGGACTATAGGGGCCCCTTACTTGGGGGGAAAATGGAACCTGAAGGAAAACTCGGAAGTCCATCCGGTCAAATCCTTCCTGCTAAATGATCGCCACCGGGAAACTCTCCGACCAGGAAAAAAAAACGGAGGCCGGAGGAAGGGAGCTCTTCTCGCCATTGCATAGGTCTAAAACCTTTCTCTTTTTCTCCTGACAGTCATCCAAAACCCCCCCTCCCATTTTTGAAGACCAAAACGCCTCGCCGACCTCGTGAAAGGCTTTGTAGAAAAGAGGGAGCCTTCCACCCCCCTTTTTTGAGGAAGACTCTCCATACAAACCAGCATTCCGAAAGACCCTGGAAAAAGGGAAGAAATCCAAATCGAGCCAGGGACCAGACGATAGGAGATCTCGGGGAACCCCGCTGTTGGGGGGGAGCGAGAGGGCAGGGCGACGGAAACCTGGCCTACAGAAAGAAAAAAAAGATCAGCGGGTTCAGGGGGGGAGCTGACATAGAGGTCAGGGGGGGAAACGATGGGACTGAGATAGACTGCAGAAACCAAGGAGAATGTCCCTCTTTTCTATATCCCAAGAACCGGACCGAAAAGTATTCGGGTGAGCCACAGGTTTGGGTGACAATGGGTGGACAAAACGCTCCAGGCTCACGAAAAAAAGCTCGCAATGCAAGAGGTCACGCAGGAGGAGTACCAGAAAAAACTACGAGAGACGTCGATTTACTAGGTGGAGGAAAAACCCGAATCAAAGGAAAAACCGAAGGGGGGAAGCTCCTCGAAGGCCGCAAAAGCCGGAGACGCACCCCAAAGTCGACGATACAGAAAACCGCCTCGACGGAGCGACGTCTAGGAAGAGGAAGAAGAATGTGCTCGCAAAAAAAAGATTCAAGGAATGGACTCCTTGGGAAAAGCGAAAGTTCACTTAGGAAAGACCTCGGGGCCACTCTTTCCGGGAAGGGAACCACCCCCAGGCGACCGAAGAGGGGGGCACCAGGAATTGGCCACCCAGGGGGAGTCCGAACTGACCGCCAACAATCAATTGAGGGAGTCATTTCCAGGGAAAGGCTCCGCCGAAAAGGAAACCTACGACCGATGAAGGGGAAAACGGGGTCCCTTGCCAAGACAGATCGGTGCGAGGGGGCCCAAACCGAATTCTAAGTCGGGAAGCAGCCTTCACGCCCGAGCAATGGAGGGGACTTCAGCTCAGGAAGGGAGCAAGTCTTTTCTCCTTTGAAACCACGAAAAGTTAGAGCCGAGGAGGAGAAGGGATCGAGTCCTGACGGAAAGATCTTACACCGAAGATGTTTTCCCCGCCATGGGGGGACCATTCACAAGACCGAGAGCGCGGACGAAACCGACCAGGGGGGCCTTCCCGAAGCCGGAGGGGAAGAAGTCTTAAAGGGCTTCAGGATGAGGAGTTGAAGGTTCCTTTTGGATTCCTGGGGAGAGGGGGAACACCACCTGGAGAAGTCTCCTTGGCTAAGCGTGCGGGTAACTCAGGATCTTTTTCTTTTTTCAAAGGGGGGGGGGGAAGTTTCTTCCTCCTCCAGGGCTCAAGGGGCTTTCTCTTCTACCTCGGATAAGTAAAGGCCGGGGGGGGAAAAAGGTCTGAGTTTGGAGGCGCGCGGGTGCCGAAGACTCGACGAGGCGCCGTTGGAAGAATATGTGGGGGGGGGAAAAAGTTTTCTTGAAAGGTTTGATTCGCAACCAGGACCAGAAGGGACAAGACGAGCCCGAAAAGTCCATGAAGAGTTCATGATTTTTCATGTTCGACGGACCGACGTTTAGCATCGGGCCAGTTAAGAACTCAGAAGGCTGGAATGTGCTGGAGAGCCTTTAGAAATTCTCTTTGCTTGAGGACGCCGTCCCCAGCTCGGAGTCATGACGATAGGGATCGGGAAAAATGTGTTGACGAAGGGATTCGTAGAGGGGCGAGTCTTCAGTTTCCGTTGCGGTCTTCTACTGGGGGATTTACCTTCGCAAAGAAGGACGCTAAACCGTTTCAGGAAAGGCTCTAAACAACAACCCCTTCGAAACCTCATAGAAAAAAAGTGAGGGAATTAGATATGGCGTCTCCTTGGTCGAAGGAAAAAAAGAAAGGAAACCTTCCCTTCAGAAAACCTCTCCGAAAAAAAAGCCTCATCGAATACGCCCAGATACCGGAGAAAGCGCACAAGAAAAAATCTACCTCATCGTGAGACTAAAATAGAGCGGCGGAGGAAAATCCTCCCCGAAGTAAAGAAAGACCCTTCCCAGAGCGAGGCTGGGGGGCCAGGGGAGGAAGGAAAAGCAGGAATAGAAAACAGGAACCATATGGAAAAAAGGCCTCATCAAGGAGCTTCTTCTCCTCTCAAAAGAGGGAGGGAAAGGTGGAAATCAAGGCACAAAGCCGCCAAACTCGACCAAAAACCTGGCTGCCTCGTAGGATCTACGAGAGCGGCACTTCAGAAACAAGGAAAAAGAAGAAGAGAGCCCGCAAGAGAACTCAGAAGGGAAGATTCTTTCGACGAAAAGCTAAAAACAGAAAGAGGCAGCCGAGACCAAACCCGAGGAGTACCGAGGCTCTGAGTTTCTCCGTCATAGGACACCGCCCGAAGAAATCAAAAGGGCGAGAAAGGGGGACCGTGCGTGGGCTGCAAGAGCCCCTTCAAAAAGGAGGAAGCGGTATTTTGGAACTGGAGAATGGCTGGGCCCCAACGGAAAGGCCATGTTAGTGTCCTTCATGACCTAGAAAAATCAGACTCGGACGTAAAGAAAGGTGGTGCTGGGCACCCGGCGGGGACAGAGGGTCAAAGAGATTGAGCTGCCGAAGGGGAGACATGAGCTGCGTGAGGGCGCCGGGGCCGATAAGGGCCTGTATAAGGAAAGCTATAGGAAAGGGGAAGTTCTGGCCCTTTTCTCGGGGGCAGATTCTATTCCGCCACGAAGGGGTGGGCGGGGGGAGTAGGGCAGGAATTCAACACGTCTTGGAGTCGTACTTCCTAAGGGGACATGGCCCCGGTACAGGCCCTCCAGCCCGGAGGAGGAATGGGGGTTGTGGAGAAGGTCGCCCGACACAGGGGTAGCTTTCGAGGGAAAGAAGGGGAAGGACCCCATTTTTTGGAGGTCACCTCCCTCCAGGGGGAGTCGTGGGCGAGATAAGGGAAGGAATGCGCCGAAGGGAAGGTTTTTTACAAAAAGGGAGGGTCGGCAAGAAAACGTTAGTTTGGAAAAATGCTTAAGGGGTCAGGAGCGGGGCCTCGAGGAGCGAAACTTGGAGGACCCAGGGGAAGTTTGGAGAAAAAGTGTCTTCCTCTCTCTCGAAAAAAAGAACAGAGAGTAAAACGCTGTCAGCACCGGGGAAGGGGGAGCGGAAGTCGGCGGCAAGAGGGCTTCGGGGCCGCTTTTTCTGGGAAACAACTGGGTCCCACCGACCGCCTGAAGAGGGGTCCACGTGGCTGGGGGGGCAAAAAAGCCGGGACAGTTTGAAGGAACGTGGTGAGAAAAACTTTACCTCCTCTGTCAGAGGGGACCCGAACCGCACAAATAGTAGGCCAGGGTTAATTCGAGGGAGGAAACCCAAAGGTCGGGGTTCAAAAAAAAGGGCCCGGAAAGGGGTCTGTTCCCTTTACTTTCTATCGAGGGATGGGCCTTTGGGAGAGAGATCCGGCGAGGAAGAAAGGAAAGGCGAAGGGTGGAAGGTGAGGCAAAAGAAACTAATAGAAAAAATCTTCTATCTGGGGTTCAGGGGTCGGGGCCTCCGGTCGAGAACCCCCCAAACCACAACAAACCCCCACCACCACAACCCCGCCAAACACAAAAACCCCCCCGCCCCCCCCCCATAACCCGTCCCCCCCCACACCCCCCCCCAAGCCCCCCCTCAGATCCATTCTAAAAAAGCTTAGTCAAACCAAAAAAGAGTGTCTATTAATAGTAAAAAAAGCTCCGGGGGCCTGTGGTAGTCCTGTTCTTAGGGAACGGAGTCCTGTTGGGAAGGGGGGTTACTTTTCTGCTTAAGGAAAGGGACATCTCCGGAAAAAACGTTACCAAGGGCCCAAAAAGGGGGTTCAGGGGACATTAGGACCACGTCCGAAAAAAGCCTCTTAAGAACAAAAGTCCTTCTCCTTTCTTACGAAAACTAAGCCGCCCCCTGGTGCGAGAATCGCAAGTGCGGCAGAGGCCTGAGTTCTTAGGAAAAGGGCATCTACAAAAGGAAAGAACAAAGACCTCTGTGGGGTGGGGCGCAGGGAAAAGGGAGTTGTCGCCGAAAGTCCATTTCGAGAAATGAAGGATCCTCCTTAGAAAAATTTAAAGAGTCTTCCCCACCAGCGAGGAACTGAATAAAGAGGGATAGCGCCGTCTTCCCCGAAACTTCCGAGGGGGGGGAGGGAGTACCGTGACCCATTCCCCTTTCGAAAAAAAAAGAAGAGGAAATCACGGAGTAAAAGGATTATCACGTTTGCAGTGCGGGACCAGGATGAGGGGTCGAACGAGCGCGCCCAAAAAGAAGGGGGAGTTCGTTGTAGGGAGAGAGGAAGGT
>Ga0179593_1277879_pt1 | contig 22948 bp, 41 predicted proteins | sample CZODoug2_1_08_16_FD_185931 | JGI IMG/M metagenome (GOLD analysis project Ga0179593, IMG submission 185931) | Vadose zone soil fungal communities from Angelo Coast Range Reserve, California, USA - CZODoug2_1_08_16fungal (PacBio error correction) | ecosystem: Environmental > Terrestrial > Soil >...
TACTTAGCATGAAGGGGATGCCCTAACTGTGCAAGGACACTAACAAATGAAACGGGGGAACGGGCTAGCCAGCACAATTGAGACCAACGGCGAAGAAATACTAAAAACATGGCCCAAGGGGACGAGCCGTACAAAAAAATGACCGAGTAAATCGAACGCGGAGACTAGAAGGGGGAGTAGAAAGGGAATTGATAGGAAGAAAACTAATTGCAAATGTAAGCGACGCGAGTATCTGGTTGAAAGGGTTTTGGTGGGAATGAAAAAACAAACTACCGGCGCACCGACAGATGCCTACTATAAAAGGTGGCCGTGACACTTTGCCAGGAAGCGACTGTCACTTGGTGCTCTTGGTGGGGGGGCAAAAAAACCGCGGTACCACGGGCTCATTCAGGCGATTAAAGAAAAGTAGGCCCTAAACCGCGAAACAGCAAGAAACAAAGCTCCGGGGGCGTACTACTAGAAAAGAAAACTTGATAAGAGCAATTGAATCATCTAGGAGGGGGGTGAGAGTTAGCCAAAAAAAGAATGTCCGTACTCAACAGTGGAATAGAGGGAGGAATGCGAAAAGTTAGGTAGTGTATCGAAGAAGGGGGAGAGATCAAGGTCTCGGGGGGCTTCTGTGACTGGAAAGGCGGGGGGAAAAACGTAAATACATAAACGTCCCGAAGGGGGGGGGAAGAAAAAAACACCCCGGGGGGGGAAAAAGATGGGTTTGTTGTCAGACAACTCTCCCACAAACACAGTCCGTAGGAGAAAAAGAGTTTTCCCTTTTTGTCAGGGCCCAGGGTCGCTCGTAAAGCACGAGGGGGGGGGTGGAACAACAGGAAGGTCGTGGGGAACGGTGCGAGGGGGGGAAAAACTCTTACTCGCATACTGCTGTGCCGTCAAAGCTGAAACGTCTTATTCCTTTTTCGTTGACTGTGAGGTTTGTGGAGGTGCGTTCAACTTCCACCGACATACTGTGGGAAGTAAATAGAAAAATGTGGGGGCTCAAGCAAATCAATGGGGGGTTTTGGAAGAAATAGAAACTCGGCCAACAACCAAGACAGGCGGAACAAAAACGTTGGATTGGGCACCAGCGAAGTCGAAGACAAACGGGAGAAAGGGGGGCGACGGTGGGAAAAGGAAAGAGTAAATCTAAGGGAAGCGTCCGCAGGGCGAGAAATCGGGAACGGAATTTCGCGGCAAAGCAAAAGCGGGAAGGAAAACCGAACCGAGAGGCAGACAGGAAGCCAAAAAACGTGATTAAGGGGGTTGAGTAATCGGTAATAGTGTTCACAAAAGGGGGGTCATCAGGAAAAGTCGACAGGAAAGAGAGAGGGAGTTGGTGCAAAACCATGTCCCTTGCCGGAAAATGTCTCACAGAGACGGCCGAGGAACCACAAGGGGTCATTCGTAATGTTGCGAGTCTGGAGATGCGGCAAAGGCCGGATCCATTGGCGAGGACAATTGTAAAAGGCTTACGGTGATGGAGGGGGTGGGGGGGGGGGGAGAGACTTACTTGAAAACTACTGTTTGAAACAACATCACTCCATAGGTGCAGTTGAGAATTCCCCAAGAGGGCCCGAACTCCGGAAGAATCGTCCTGCATCGGGGAAGGAGGAGAGGGCTAAGAGGTTGCTTCGAGTTTAACATGCAGAGAAGGGGCAGGTGTGCGGCAAAAAAATGACCATGAAATATAATAGGAAGAGTGGATTGCGGGGTTGGGAACAAAAGGGGGAAGAGGCGTAGTCGATCGATGTCTGCAGAGTGCGGCCGGGAAAAGAGGGAATCGCACGAGGGCGAAAGCACTTCGAAAGGGAATGGGCACTTGATGATGGTAGTGAAAACCAGGGGGACCCAAATCAGAAGCTTGAGAACAACCTTGCGGAGTACCCAGGAGGACTGCAGCGGGAATATGAGATAAAAATAAAAACGGGGGAAGGAGGTTGTTCGGGGCGGGCTTGTAAAAGATCCAGGGGAAAGGGGGTAAACCATCAAATGTCCCACGGGGATGAAAGTCCAACAAGGGAAGAACAAGGAGACGGGTGGATTGAAATGCGACTGGGAAGGGCATGTGCCTGGCCAAGTGGCTTGTGGAAGGGGGGAAAAGAGAAAACAAGTATAAACCAGGCAGGAAAACCAAAAATTGTATTTGGTCAAAAGGGGTAGGGGGGACCGGGCTGGGAAATCATAGACAAAACGGGAAGACTTCGACACTGAGATATGGGAGGTAGGGGGTCATGAAGTGGCGACAAGGATCAGTGAGACGCAACCGGGGTGATCTCACAGTGGGTGGAGTAACAAGTGAGGCGAAGGGAGAGCGAAAAGCAGAAGGCATGAAAACAGTCTTTGATGAGACGGAGAAGACTAGAAACGGTGGCGAAAAGGAGATGGAATGAGGGGGGGCAAGGGTATATCGGTCGCTTGTAAGAAAAGTGAAGTGTAGGAAAAGGACCCCAACGAATCTTAATACAGGGGGGATTTAAAAGCGGGGGAAAGCGAGGAATAGTAAGTCGCGAGGTCGAAAACGGAAGGGCGGATGATATGAATCGGTGAGGGAGTTAAAGAAACCAAAGAAAACAGACATCGGCAATGCAGTTTGAATGAGACAGAAAACCGGACGGAAGGAAGGAATTGAAGTGAGGGGGGTCTGAAAGGGGGCCTTCGTATTGAGACGGACGGAATAAAAGACAGAAAACAAAAACGGAGCGTCAAAAACTATTCTTGGGAGTCTGGGGAAAATGCCATGTATAAGGGCAAATCCAAGGATGGCCAAAACAAAGCGCAGTTATAGGACCGAAGACCGGGGGGCGCTGGTAAAAAAGCGCGAAGAAAAGAAAGGTAATTCTATCTTGGTCCGAGATCAGGTGTCGTGGATGGGTTCACTTGCAGAAAAATCGTGACGCAGGCGGGTCGCATGATGCGGGAAACAGGGTCCATTGAAAACAAAAAAGTAAGATAGATAAAAAAAAGGGAAAATAAGCACTTGTTTTCTGGGTGAAGCGGAAAATAAACTTGGTATCTGCCAAAGCCCTTGAAGATGGGCAGAAAAAGGCAGCGGAAAGGACTGGACTCAAAAGATCAAGAGGGAAGAACAGATACTGCAAAGGGGCGGGGCGTAAAAAAGGGAAAGAAAGGGAAAAACTCGCGTGGAAAACAAGGGGGACGAGGAAAAATGCGGAGCGGTATTCAACGGGTGTTAGGTCGCACTCCCCAGTGACGGGGGGACAGATCGCAAACAAAAATAGGTGACGAGTACACCTAGAGAATAAGAACTGATCGGGGACGGTGTGCGAACCAGCGGACACCCTGAAACGCAAAAGAGATTTAGGGTGGAGAAAGGGGGGGGGGGACGCGGAGGTGTACGACGCCTTCAACGGGGGCACATTAGACAACAGGAGATTCAATCCAGAGGGAAGGAAGATCACTTGCAATAGTGGAGAGAAAGCATGCGACCCGGGGGGGAGGACATCAAAACGCAAAGTATTCCAACGATCAAAAGAACACCAATAAAAAACGAGGAAGGGGTGGAATGAAAAAAGGAATCCATATATGGAGTTGTGAGGGGCCATGGAACACGTGCGAGAACATGGGACACGAAACTGACGATGTGGGTAGGCATAGAAAAAGAAGGAGAAGGGGGGACAGAGGTCCATAGAACATCTCTTCGCAGAGAGGGCGCTCAACCCCAGGGCAGTGTGGGAGACATCAAAGAGTGGAAAAAGGGAAGAAAGGAGAGCCTCCTGCAGGAAATCCGACGGATTGGGGTGACTCGGTGATGAGGAGACTAAAATTCCTGAGAAGGAGGGGAACCACAAACCTACCTAAGGGGGTAGGGATTGGGGACCCTGCAACGCGGACACAACAAGGGGCAAGGGGTGGTCGTTAAAGGGCGAAGAAAAAACAAAGGGGGGTTAGGTCCGAACATCAAAAAGAAAGAGAAAACGCGAAGGAAAAGGGCGAAAGTCGATGGTAAAAACACAGAGAAGAAGAAAAAGGGATGGGGAGGTCAAGAAGAAAACGCGGAAAAGGATACCGGTAAAAAGAGGGCCAGGCAACTTTTGAACACAGCTGGACCCTGATTTTGGGCGAGGGGGATACAGAAAAAACGCGGGGTTCTCAGTGCAACATGCCAAAAAAAGCATAAAACCAGGCTCTAGAGAATCAGCAAAATAAAAAGGGAAAACGCATACGTGTAGCGGCGTATGGCAAGGGGAGGAAACTGACACACGCAAAAAGCAAGGGGGAAAATTCAGGGGGAAAGTACAGGAAGGCTAAAAAGGGTGATGAAAGAAAAAAGGGGAAAAAAAATTGCATGCAAAAGGGGAGACAAGGGTGGAGTACGTTCCGGCGCCCACGCAAAAAGGAGAAAATGAGGACGGAATGGGAAAAGAAGGGGAAAGTTCGGGGCAAGCCAACGACAAAATGCGGTGGAAGACGGGGGAAAGGTAAGGGAAAGGGAAGAAGGACCTTTGGGATGAGGGGGGAAAAGTTGGCGGAACAACTAAAGAGAACAAAAAAAAAAACCACAGAAGAAAGAGGCGGGAGGGAGTATTAAAAAAGAAAGGAGCATGATGGGGGGGCTGCAAAATAAACGCAGGATCAAAGCAGTACAAGAAACTAATTACGTGGGAAACGTGAATAGCATCGAGACAGCAGGTGACAACAAGGTAACAAGTAGCTGAAGCGGGGAAAAGACAGGGAAATCTGTGCCATAAGCGAAGGTGGCGGAAGGGGACGCTAACCCTTGTTGAGAAGAACGGCAAAAAAAATGCCAGCCGACTGGGGAAAGAAGAAAGCGATGCCTCTAAGGATGAACACGGCAGAAGAATACACAAAAGGGTGAGCGTGGGGAGAGGGGGGCGTGAAATAAGGCGGGGGGACAAGAAAAAGGGGAGAAATCAAGAAGGGCTTCAGGACGGCATAGAAGCGAAATGTAGGACTTATGGATGGGGGTGAAAAGCGGAAGAAAAGCTCAAACCTATAGACTAAGAGCATTGGAAAATCGGCCGCACAAAGAGGCGAGTCTTCAGGTCGGGAAGAAAAAGAGAACGGGGCTCCTAGGGAGCAACGTGATGAAGAGGAGTTTGTGAGGAGCGGGCACGGAGGAAATGGGTTCAAAAAAAGACAGTTAAGATAGACCGAAACAACAAGGGAAACATAGGTAACGCAGCCCAAGAAACGATTGGTGCTGGGGGGTCTGAAACAAGGGGGGTATAGCAGTAAAGGAAGCAGGCGAACCTCGGAAAGAGGAGAAGCAGCAAGGCGAAGAAAGTCGCGTTCAGAAAAAAGGATTGGAAAACAGAGTGTGGATCGTTCCCGTGTCTACGCCAAAAGATGGCTTCATGGCAACGAGAAAGAAAAGGTCAGAGAAACGATTTTTGAGTCGTACAATAAGGGTAGAAAAAAAACGAAAGGGGAGAAATGAGAGAAAAAAGAAAAAAAAGAGAAAGGGAGATAAATAAAAAGGAGCCCAAATGGAAATGGATGGGGAGGAGCAAACACAACGCACAACAATACAAAGAAGCAAAAAAGTAAAAAGGAGAGCACTGTTATAATTAGCAAAGGACTCGAAGCGAAGGGCGGAGTACGCGAGGAAAAAAAGAGCGTTTCTTCCGGTAGAAGAGTGAAATTTGACGCAAAAAAGCACGAGACAGAAAAGTGTAAAGTGGAAGGGGAAAAGGGGTTCAGGAAAGGATCAAAAAAACATAGTTTGGGGTAAAGGTTATGAAGGAAGGAAGAGAAAAAACGGACGGTCCACAGAACACTAATCAATGAACGACGGGAATCGGATGCGAAAGAGACCGAATTAATTGCGGGAAAACAGAAGCGACAGAATTACCGTCGGAAATGGAGGGAGCACAAATAGAAAGAATCAAGTGCAAAAGGGGGCAAAGAAAAAAAACGGGGCTCGAAGTCGGGGCAGGATCTTAGGGGAGAATGGGTGAGGAAGGGCTAAAATATATAGAGGTACAGGGGTGACTCACAAGAGCACAGAATGGGTAGGCAAGTAACTGCGTGCAGTAAAGTAATCGAGTACTAAATCTTATGGGAAGGGATGTGCGAAGTCAACAAAAAAAGGAGGGCAAGAAGAGCCTCTCTTTGAATAGGGGGGCACAACTAAGGAAGGGAGAGTGCAGGCAGAGCACTCGGAAAAACTGGATACATCTAAGAAACATACACAAGAATTTGGTCCCGCTACACGATGGGTTCCGGGGGGGGGCGCGGCAAACAAAAGAGGAGAAACAGGGGCAGAATGTTTATCTTACCTGAAGAGGAGCAGGTGCGCACTTGATGTTGAAAGAAGGGGGACGCGTTCGGAAGAGGGGGGGTAAGGAAAAGAGGCAAACTTAAGAAGGCCAACGGCAACGTAATCAAAGTCTACAGAGGCAGGAGGAGGGGACAAAAGGAGAAAAAAGAACATACAGGGATAGATGAAGGACGCATGAACCAAAGGTGTCCGGACATCACCGAGTAGGAAAACAGCGGTTGAGAATGAACGAAGAAAGGGGAGCTCAAGACTCGAGACTGCAGGGCGCAGGTTACGAAAGAGAATAAACGCACCCAGAAGGAGAAGAACGAGTAGGAGGTAGACATCATTGAAAAAGGAAAATGAATACGGGAAACCTGAGGGGAAACTTAACAATCGAAAAGTGAAAAAAAAAGGAATAGAGCATAAAGGGGAGGGGGGGAGAGTAGGGGGGGGCGAAGCGGAACAAATAATGAGAAGAATGACAAGAGGGTGGGTTAATGGGAAAAAGAAAAGGGGAGAGGGGAGAGCGTAATTTGATATCAGGGACTGCACAAAAAAATTTTTTGTGACTAAAGCCGAAAAGGCACGGGGACGGCAAAGAGAAATACAGTTTCCACCTATTAGGCAAAGAGAAAGGCACACGAGGGTCCAGCGGGTATCTCAAGGGTGAGGAAGAAAGAGAGTCAGACCGGCGCCTCCGGAGGCGAGGAAGTTGTCTAGGGTTCAGAGAATACAGATATCAGGCGGCCAACGGGCAGAAAAGAAAAAGGTCGGGCGTCGACTGATCGGGGATAGAGGCAAGCAGCTTCAGGAGCAAAAGCATCTACGGGAGAGACCAAAGAAAACATCGTACGGGGAGAAAAATGCCTGAGCGACAGGTAGCGAGGGGGGAGGCACCATCGTGACGATGCGTAGGTGAAAAGGGGCGAGCAAAACAAGAAAACAGTCCCACCCAAAAAAAAAAAAAAGGTTTTGTTCCTCCCCCGGAAAGGGAAGACCCGATAAGAAGTGTGTTGTCGTCTCAAATCAGAGCAACCTGCAGGATCCAGAATCATCTAGAATTCGCGTAGGAACGGGGCGGAATCAGGCGCCAGTCACGTGGATTAATAAAGTGTCGGTTTTCAGTTGAAAACGGGGAAGGGGGTGATGAGTGGGAAAATGAAAATGGGGCTTCCCGTCAAGCAAATGGATTTCAGGAAAAAGGAGAACAGCCAAAGGGGGGGGCTCGCCAGGAGTCTAGAATACAAGGCACAAATTGCAAATAGAGACTCGGGAAAAGTATGTGGCCTCGCTCAGAAAACGAATTAAAGGGGTGTAAGATCGAACGAGGCGCTTGTACATCAAAATACACGAAGGGAGAAGCCGCTCTCGAGAAATCAAGAAAAGGGGTCGCCGTTCCGCAAAAGAAACCGGAGGGCAGTGGACGCCAAAGTGAAGGGAGGGCCCCGGTTCTAGAAATGGGGGGACGATCGGCCCGCGGAGGGGGAAGAGTCGGGCGAATTCCATTCATAATCAAGTGGGCAAAAAAACAATGAGAAGGAAGGGAAATGAAACGGACGACTAGAAGAAGAACGAGACAAGTAAAAGGGAATCGGAAGTCTGTTGAGGGGGGGAAGCGTAGGGCGGTGGCCTAATTAGGAAAACGGGATGCGGAATTAGTGATGACGTCTGGACGCTCTTTGGTGCTTGATTTTCCAGAGGGGAAGAGCGCATCACAAGGAAGGGGTGAATCTTTTGAACTAGTAAGTCACACCCAAGGGAATCCCGGGACGTGTAAAAACAGCCTCCGCGCAGCTGGAGGGGGAAGGAGTTCCGGTTTGCAAAAAGAGGAGAGGAGGGACGGACCAGGGGGAACGAGGGGGGCTTTCTGAGCAAGGAAGAACGGGGGACGGGGCCTTGGGCAAAACGTCAAGGGCCAGGGGGGTAGTGAGTGAGGAGAGAACGGGCAAAAAGGGGCACCTGGTAGGAAGGGGCGGCGTCGGAATTATAGTCGAGACGGGCAAAAGACGCCAATCGGAAGGAATGCACCTGCAAGGTAGTACCTGATCTGGAACAGCATGAGGAATATGCACCATACAAGAAAAAGAACGCAGGTTTTGGGAGGTGCGCTGAAAATTTGACAAAGCAACAAAGATAGGGGGGTCCAGCGATAAAGATATTAGACGCCAAAACCTGAGAAGCAATTAGACGAGTGGCTAACGGGTAGAATCTGAATGAAATGGAGTCAGAATGAAAACAGTGGGAAAAGGGGTGCTGGAGACAAAAAAGAAAAAAACACCGAAAGAGTGGAAGAAAAAGGTTTAATCAAAGAATGTTCATAGACACACGACGAAGGAAAAAGACTGAAGGTGGATGAGTGGGAGTAAAAAAAGAATGCGCTACAGCGAGCAAGAGTAGCGGTAATAAAAGTCAATTGTGGTAGGGCGATAGGCGGTTTAAAAGGATCAAGGGCATTGACATGTAGAAAAAAGAGTGATTAGTCAAAAAAGTTTGCGAAAAGGAAAAGAGGGAGGTAAGGCCTTGTGGTGCAAGAATAGGAGGGACAATCTGGGCAGGTTGCAGGGGGAAGGATATAACCGCAAAGGCCTGCTCGGAAAGGCATTCTGACATGAGGCGAAAGTAAGTGCTACGAATGGGGAAGAAACTGGGGGGGTAAGGGGGGGGCAGTTAGGAAGAAACAAAAACAACAGAGCGTGAAGCGGTTTGGAATAGAAAAAAAAGAAGAAAGCCCCGTCCGTGAGTGGGGGTTGAGTGGAACCAAAATAAAAAGGAGGTATTCGAAAAGGGGAGGATACGGAAGAAATGAAAAGAAAAGATGTACTGGGAACTGGGAAGTTTGCACAGGCCGACAGAGTGTCTTAAGGGCCAAAGCAAAGGGAAGGGCCAAAGAGGGAGAGGACCGGCCAGATTGAAGAGAAAGGCCTATCAGAATATGCAAAGGGGGGATGGGTACCCCGATCTGCTGGGTTATAAAAGGGGGGGGGGGGGGGCCTCAAACTCTACCGCTCTTAAGTTGTCGCCAACGGTTCTGTTAACGAACAACAAAATATTGAAAACAGAACCGAAACTATCTTCAAAGCTGACGTCATTTGTAGGTTCACCAAAAACTTGGGGAATAACGGGGAGGAGGGGAGTGAAAGTTGGCAGCCCGGGCGGCACCAAAGGGAGCACAGCAGAACGTGAATTAACTAGAGGGGAGGACGGGGCGCATAGACCAGTCTCAGGCGGGTAGAGGGAGGATGAAAAAAGCGGGTCTTCAGGAACGAGGGAAAAAAAAAAACAGGGGGAAGAGAGGAAAAGGGAAAGAGGGGGCGGAGAAAAAAAAAACAGAAACATGAATAAACGGGAAGGCTCCGGGGTCAGGAATTCATTCCACCGGGTAAAATAAAATGGTGCAAAGATAAGTTGTGGATAAAGAAAAAGTAAGAGGGGGAGAGGGGAAGTGACACACTGAACGACACCAGAGCACACCGAGTAAACGTTACGGGGGCTCTAAGAGCAACAACCCCTCTTCTCTACACGGTAAAGATGAAAGAATAAACGGAGTGGATCAAAATAGTACTGGGGAAAGTACAATAGGGGGGAAATCTGACCATGAACAGCAGCTAAATGGGCCGTGGGTGCGAAAAAAAAAGAGCACATAAGCGGAACGGAAGGTAAAAATGGATAGGAAGAACCGGTTAAAGAAAGTCAAAGATAGACAGGCCGATAAAAGAAGGGAAAAACATGCGCACTGTGGAAGGACAAACATTATAAAATCACTCGGCAGCTAGGGGAGCAGGCAGGAATTACGGCAAAAAGTGAAATAAGAATGTTCATCTTTTTGGGGGGTCGGAAAAAGGGCTGGTACTAAAATAAAAGGAAATAAAAAAAACCGAATAAAAAAAGATAAGAGCGATCGACGGAGGGAAGAAAAAAAAGCTTGCTTAAGAAGAGGGTTCTCTTGGGTGGAAATAGGAAAAAAAGACGGCAAGGGGTGGCAGGGAGAACAGGAAGCGGGGACAGGGATGGTGCGTCGGGGGAAAACGTTAAACACAGCCACGATGACGAGGCGGAGGAAAAAGGAAGAAACCTAGGAGCGGAAAAGGGAAAGGCTCAATCAAAGAGAGAAGACAGGGGGAGTCTGCGCGCGATGAGGAAAAACAGGATCAATAGGGAGCAATACGAATCCATGGGTGGGGGGAAAGAAGACATTGATTTCTTGGCGACGCTGGAGGAGGGCTAGAAACAAAAAATCTCAAGTTTCGGGATGTCTCTCCCCTCCACAACTCATCCACAGCAACCGCCCAACTGGCAAGCACTACCAGAAAAACATCTTCTTCGAGTTCCCCTAGTTTGATATTGTGGTGGGAGGGGGTGTAGTGTCGGAGCTTCAATCCGAAGGACGGAGAAGACCTTCCGCCCCAGCAGGGACAGCGGAAAAGAAAACGGGCCAGTGCAGTTCCACCACCGCGGACAGCGACGTGGGGAGAATGCACTGGTGCGATAAAAAAAAAGCGGAAAAGCAGCGGCCTTGGGGGCGCAAAAAGAAAACGGATCTCAAAGTCACCGGGGCGGCCAACGAACGATACAAAAGAAAAAAACAAAGATGCAACTTATCTGGGCGGAAAGCGTGACAACGGGGGGGGAAGAAGGTTCCGGAACGAACAAACAAAAAACACGGGGGAACGTGGGGAAAAATAGTTCAGCGGGGGGAAACAATGACGCTGGCCCCTGAAAACAACAAAGAGACACACAAAGTCAAAAAACACAGCTATAGACAGGTAAATAAAGACTGATAACGCTCATCACTGGTTGTCAGGGGAAGGGGGAGGCAAATAAAAGTTCACTCAGACGACAGGGAGCGAAGAACGAAAGGAGGAAGACAAAAGATTGGGGGGGAGGCGGGGAAGAGGGGGGAGGGAGAGGGGGGGGGGGGGCGGGGAACGTGAATGGGGGGGGGGGGGACGACGAGGGACTAAGAATAGAGAGGAGACAAGAAGAGGGGAAAAATACCGACCCGCACACACATACAAAAAAAGAGGCTAAACCACACGAATGGGGCGGGGTGAAAGGAGGGAGGGGGGGAGCACGGCGAGGAAGAAGAACAAGAATGGTTGCACTCAAATTCTGGTCAACGAAAAGCTAAAAGAGAACGCAGTGGATCATAAAGAAGGGAACCCCGCAGGGGCAAAAGGGAAGGGGCCTTACAACGAAGGAAAGGGGGCAAAATAGGGGGGAAAAAAAAAAAGAAGGATGCAAGAAGAACTGAAGTGGCAGGAAAAAACGTTGACTTCCAGAGAAGGCACCAGATGGTACACAGTTGTGGGAGAAAAATCAAAAAAAGGCTAAACGGAAAACACAGAAAAGAAAGAATCAGTAAAAGAAAAGTGGATGCAAAGACGAGTTAGACAGGGCAATCGGAAAGGAAGCGGGGAATTGGTGAAAGAAGGAGAAAACACTGGTTATGGGACGCTCGTAAACAAGCAGAAAAAAAGACATCAACAAGGACAAACTGAACATAATATGATGGGAAGAAAGTAATCCTCGGGAATAAGAAAAGGGTTCCAGGGGAAAAAGCATGTCGGAAGAGAAATTGGTTGCGCATCTGGTCAATCTATCAAGAAAGTAAGAAGGAAAAAAAATACAGAAAAAAGAGCGGAAAAAGTGGAGAGCGGGAAAAGAAAGGGAGGACTTGCATGCTGCTAAACGACAAGAAATCAGAAGCCCTGGGGAGCAGGTGAGGGGTCGCAAAAGATTTGGCCTAAGAGAAAGAAGGGAAGAATATGGTAATAAAAGAGCGACTGACTTAGCTTGAATAGGGGTGATCACAAAGAGAGGAAAAAAAAAAACGAGGACACTAAAGAATCAAGAGGGAGGAAAGTGCAGAACAGCCAATGGAAGTAAAGAGCTCGCACAAGGCACTGCGACTGTCAGCATAGCGACAGGACTAAATGAAAGAGCAAAAGAGGGAAAATAGTAGAATAAGCAACAGAACAAAAGGTAAGGGTGGAACAAAAAGAAAGAAAATGAAATGATGATAAAGAGCAGAGCACGCTGAGACAAGGAAAGATAAGAAACAACAGGAAAGGCCAAGCTGCACGACCGAGAAGGGCGAATGGAAGAAGAACGAACTAAAGACAGGGAACAAAGGGGGAAGTCAAAAAAAAAGCAGTCTGGTACGCTAGTGAACAGAACGCGGAGAGGAGAAGGAAATAAGCAATAAAACGGCGGAAGAACAGGAAAATGAAAAAGAAGAAAACAAAGACGAGAAAAAAGAAGCAAAGGAAAATGCTCAACACGGTGGGGGACGAAAAGAGAATCAAGGCAAAAGAGAGGACTGAAAAAAAAGGAGAAAAGATCAAATAGGTAAGTGACAAGACGGACGAGGTCTGGGTGACAACGAGCCGGAGTTAGGTGGATGGGGGAGGCACATACTCCGCAAAGTATGAGAAAAGAGAGCAAACGAAACCGACTCAAAAAGAAAGCCAAAAACAGAAGAAGAAAGAGAACATTTAAGAAAAGGAAAGGTGGGGAAAACATCGTGGTAAACGGGTTAACTCTAGAGAAAAAAAAAATATCTGAGAGCGTTATGAAAGAAAAAGAGTAAAAACTAATTCAAATAGAAAGCACCAAAGAAGAAATGCAGCGGTAGGAACGAGGTGATGGTTGGTACGCATGGAAAAATGTGCGCAAAAACCCAGAAAAGGAAGCGCGGGGACGTGAAGTGGAAGGGGGATGACAAAAGAAAAAGAGAAAACCAGACCCGCAAGTGGGGGGAAGGAAACTAGCTCGAACAAAAGCATCAATGAAAACACAACAAATGGGAGAAAGGATACAAAGCTCATAGAGAGAAAGAAAGAAAGCAGATAAAAACAAACAGCTAAAAAAAAAACCAATCGCGGGAAGAAAGGGAGAGAAAATCGAACGAAGGGGAATATGATGCAGTTCACAATCATGAAATCGAGAGGAACGCGTCTAAGGGCCAGGAGAGGAGGTGGAGAAATGGGACTACTAGGAAAAAAGTTTAAGGCTGAGCTAAAGCGTCTAACAAAAGACAGAGGAGTGGGGACGTGAGACGGAAAATGGAAAGGTGAAAAAATTCCGAAAGTTCCACTCTTAACGGGAGGGGGGGGAAAAAACTGGCACTTCAAATGGGGATGACGGTACAGGCGGTAAATACGAAAAAAGACAACCAAAAATTGAGAAAAACGGGGGGAAAACGCGACACGGAGGGGTTCCCTGGCAAGGGACAAAAGACTCAACGGGACGTAATGAGATTTCGAAAAAAAGGAACGGAACGATGTGGGAAGGGGAACATAAATCCTCACCGGAATACCTCACGGAAAGACACAGACATAAAAGAGGGTCACTAGGGGATGAAGCGTGCAGAGAGGGAGGGCCCTCATCACGAGCAGGGCTTCTACTGACCCGGAATATAAAAAAACAAAAAAAAAAAGTCGTGGCTCGCTGCTAGAGCGTTCGTTGGGGGAGGGGGGACGGGAATGGGACGGTAGGGACGGAATACCGGGGGAAATTCACATAAAGGGCGACTAATAGAGTTGGCGAAGGATATCTGCTAATGAGGAAAAAAAGAAAGATGGAGGACGCACAAAGATCTTAGTACAGGGAAAGGGAAACTGGGGGTATCAATTAATGTACAGGAGTACACCAAGGAGTGGGGAGGTCCTCCATAATAACATAGGGAAGGGAAAGACAGAGGGGAGCAGCAGGGTTCACAATTCATCAAGAGGAAAAGCGTCTGTCAAAATCGATAGGACGAAAAGTAGAAGGGAGGAACCCATAGGGGTCTTAAACATCAAAGAGAGAAAACGATAAATGAAAGGTTGAGCCTGCTGACGATTCTCTAGGACCAGAAACATCACCCAAAAAAACACTCATCCTAATAACGAAAGGAGTGAAGTGAGGGGGGATATAAAGGGAGGCAAAGTGTAAGAGGAACAAAAACGGTGCGCAAGAGTGGCACGGTAGAGCGAAAACGGCAAAATCAGACTCTAGGATTGAAAAAAAGAAAAAGGAGAAACAGACTTACTGAGCGGGGGAACGCTTTCGAAAGAGAGAGGGGGTGAAAAGCTGAAAAAAAAAAAGAAATGGGCCAGGAGCATTGAGTATAAACGAGACGGATCTGTGCTTCAAGACAAAAAGCATGGGGGGAAGGGGTGACAAATTCCAGAACTCGAACGAGCAAGGTGGAAACAGGTACTCAGGCATGGAACATGGGTGATAGACAAAGGACCCGCAGGGGGAAAGGAAGACTACAGAACTTTCGAGGGAGATGGGGGGAAGGGGAATGAGGAAGGGTGGGTGCAAGCGACTATCATAATGTGGAAAACACAGGGGGGAATTCATCTAACTAAAGGGGGGAGGGTAGGGACAAATCAAAAAAAAGAAGGAGATCGTAGGGCGAAGAAAGATTATGAGCGGGCCAGGGAGAGAGGCTGGAAGAGGGAAATTGCCGCTGGAGGAGGAATAAACACACTCAAAAATGAAAGGGAAAAGAGAAAGTACAAGAGGCCAAGCTCATGCGAAATTCACTGAGATAATAGTCGAAAAAAAAGGAGCTTCTATGCACAGAGGGAAAAAAGCATGTGGAGGTAGAAGAGAGAAAAAGGGTAAACAATCAGGACCCAAGGGGGAAACGAAGCAAAGTGTCATTCTTCTGCGTGGAGAAGTGTAAACAAGAGCAGACGGAGAGTAAACAAGGGGGGTAAGATAAAGGGAAGACGATGATCAGATCAATCGGGGAAGGGGGAAAAAGGGGCGCCCTTGAATCTGTTGTGAGGCGGCAACGTCTCAGGGGCCACAGGGAGGAGTCCGGGACAGAGAAATTGGAAAAAGGGACATAAAGGGAAAGAGGTGGGCAGTTGAAAAAGAGGAAAGAGGCCTAAAGGAAGAATTAAGGGGGTGGGAAAAAAAAGGGAAGACAGGGGGGAGCGGAGAGTCGGTAAACGGGGCTAGTGAGACATGGGGGGGCGAAAAAAGAGTAAAAGGTGCCATCAAGAGGGAAGGGGAAAGGAAAAGATCTCTACAAAAAACAAGGGAAAAAAGAAAAAGAAATAGGGAAGGGATGGATAAAAAGGGCAACAGGGAGGGGGACGACGAGGACGAAGAAGGGCGAAAAGGTTGCCGAAAAGGGGAAAAGATAAAAAAATCGGATGCCCAGTATGGCAGATCGAGAAAAGCGAGCCAGGGAAGGAAGATACGACGCGGGACAAAAGGAGAAAAAACTTGCGCGAAATAGTGAAAGGACTGAATGGGACGAAGGGAAGGAAAGAGGACAACGACAATACACCAAAAAACAAAGGTTTTGGAGACAAGACCTAAAGGTGGGAAACTACTTTTTTTGTGAATGCAGGGTAAACAAAATATATGACGAAAAGAGAAAGGGGAAAAGATACACATAAACGTAGAAGGGGGCGTCAGAAAGTGGTGGAGGGTGGAGGGGGAAGAATAAGAGAGATAAGGCGACCTGTGTGGATTTAATAAAAAACACCAGGGGAGAGAAAAAACGTGGGGGAGGACAAAAAGGCTGGGTCGTTGGAGGGGCGGGTAGGGGAAAAGCTGCAATGAAAGAAATCATCAAAATACAAAACAAAAAACACGGCATAGAGATGAGGTCAAACTCAAAACAACAAGGGGGGACACGAGAAGTCTGATGCATAAATGGGTGAAGTGAGTGCGAAGTTTTTCGGGAAGGACAAGAACCGACGAAAAATGCTGTAAGTCACCGGGGGAGAAAGTCTCCTCGTGCATCAAAGAAGCGGACGGACTGGAAAAGACTGGGAAACCTTTCTAAAAGGTTGGAACTAAGGTAAAAATAATAGAGGCCTGCAGGGGGGAAGGGCTTAGATGGAGGCAAAACTATTGAAAAAAACGATCAGCTGATGGAGTCGTCGGGAAAAAAAAAACTATCCCAAGCAAGTGATCACCGATGGAAAAAGGAAAAAGGGCACTCCTCAGGCGGCGGAGTGGCAAAGGGAGGAGTCTTACCGGGAAAAAATCGAGAAACAAATCCTGTCACGAATGCACACCAGGATGGTCGCAAAGCGCGTAACTGGGTAGGTGGAAAGTTGCGGGAAGCGATGACACACAAGGGAAGAGGAGGGGGAAATCTGGGTACGATAAAGCATGTGATTGCGAAGGACGGTCTGGGCAATAAGATGGAAAGAAAAAAGACTAACGTAAGGACCAGAGAGGAGAGAGGAAGGAGGGTGGGGGGGCTAAAGGTAGGGTGGAGATAAAAAAAGAAAAAAAAAAGAGACAAAACAAACCTAAACAAAGGGGCTGATAGCCTTATAAACGGCAGAGAGAGGAAAGGGCACCTCGAAAAAGAAAAGAACAAAGAGCAAGGGGGGGAAGTGAAGGAGCATGTTTGCAATGATGGAGTAAGACGGTTCGCCAGTAAGTGGAACAAATAGTCCGCATGGCATATTGGACAGGGGGAAAAAGAAAATAGTGGAAGACAAAAAAAAAAATAAAGAGGGAAAAAAAAAAGCAGAGGAAGAGAAGTTGGAAGTGAAACGAAAAAAAAGGAACCGGATCTGGAAGGGGGAGGGAAAGACAAGGGGAGGAACCGCAGTCACGGGCCTTGTCGAAAATGGGCTGAACAAACGCAAAATTGCTTATTGGGAAAAAGACTGGGGAAAGAAAAAAGGGGTCGCACTCTTAAAAACAAGCAGGAGTGAAAACGGGGGGGGGGGCTGGGTAGGGGGAATGGCACAGGGAAAGAAAATGCCTAAAAGAACATCAGAGGGGATCGGAGGGGGGAGAGAAACATTTAAAAGAGCGAAGGGGAAGATGAAGGGGAGGAGAGGTGGGACTGATGATGGGGGATGGACTAGGAAGAGGGTCTGTTTAGACACAAAAGCTCTCCTATGCGACATACACAAAAAAAGAAACTACAAACAAAAAACAAACAAAATGGGGGAAAGTCAGTATGGCAGATCAAGGGTGAGAACAAACAAAAAGAAAGTAGTGACACTCCCCTGTGTCACAGAGACTTTGCCGAAGGAATTTGGAATAGAGTGACAAAGAGAGTGGATAAGAAGGGTCCGGGGAGAAGGGGGCTGCTGGAAAAAGGTTTGGGTGGTCGTGGGTCAGAAGAAGTGGGAAAAAAGATGGAGAAACTACTGAAAACAGCACCATCAAACAGTTCAAGCAAAAAAAAAGTGTTGACAAAAAACAAAAGATGAGGGGAGGGAAAAGCTGAGAAAGGAGGAAAAGACAGGTAAGAGAGAAACATGGAGGGCTGGCAATGGACACATACCCAACAATCGAGAGGCATAGAAACAAACAAAAGACGGAAAAAAGAACAAGGATCAACACATCGGTGGAGCTGGTATAGGGAAGGTAACCTCAGAGGGAAAAGGGGGGCGCAAAAAAAGAATGGGGAAGGAGGGGGTGGAAAAAAAACCCAGGGAAAAAAAGAAGATGTAAGGGGGTCTTGGTCCGCCATGGGTCGTGGAAGGAAGAAAAAATCAGTAGGAGGAATCCTATAGAAATTTTCGGAAAGAGGAAATGGTCAAAGAGAAAAAACAGGAAATGCACAGGGCGGGCGATGTAATGGTCTTGATAGAGTTCACGAAGGTCTGGAAGAAAGGGGTAGCCTCACCAAACATGCAACTCGAAATAATGGAACTTGCAGAATGGTAGAAAAGGCAGTGAGTCCTTAACACTTAAGAGGCATAACCAAATGTCCAAAAAAAGAAAAACACAAGGAAGAAGAAAAAGGACGCACCAACGGGAGGAGCGTGAAAAAAACAAAAAAGGAAAACGGGAAAGGAAAATAGAAAAAGAACAAGGAAAATGAAAAATACTACGTTGGGAAGAACAAAAAAGGAAAGATCCACCCACGTGAAGGCAACACCCATGATAAAAATGGCAAGTTGCGTATTTCCATCCTGGGGGATTGGAAGGAAAAGAGAGGAAAACGTCAAAGGGCAAACCTTTGCGCGGGGACTGGGGTCGCCGGAAGATAAATAGGTCAAGGGGAAAAATTTAGGGAAAAGGAGAAAAAAATAGGGAGAAGGGGAGAAACTGTAAAAAAAAGAGGAAGTCTAAAGTGGAAAACCAAAAGGGGGGGGGGGGGAAGAGGAGAGGGGGAAAGTAGAAGAGACAGAAAGGAAAAAAGAGATGGGGGAAGAGAGTTGCCCCCCCAGACAAAGCCAGAGGAGTGAAAAAAAAAATAAAAATGTAATAAAAGGGAAGTAAAAGGATATAATAAAGTCTAGGTTCGGCCTCGAACAACATAGACAACAAGAGGGGCGAATCTTTCCGAGTGGTAAAATGAATCGAAATTGGTGGACCCACAAAGAGGGGACGGGGAAAAAGCAAAGCACAGGAAAAAGTAGAAGAATGGACAAGAGGGACAAAAAATTATGGACAGGAACAAGGGAAGGGGGAGAAACTTTGACTAATGCACGTGTGTGGAGGGAAGAAAAAGGGGAATGGGCGGCCAAATACACCACCACGAAGGGGGGAAAAAACCACAAAAAAGATAAGGAGAGTGGGTAGCCCTTTAAGGGTGTGGAACTGACATGGCACCAGTTCCGGCAAGGAAACTAATGAGCGCTCAGGCGACAGAGGGGGGAATGAAAACAGCCCGCGCAGCACATCAAGAACAGAGGGAAAGAACTGGGCACAGAATAAAAAAAGAAAAAACACGGCGAGGCACGCTAAGGCAAAAAAAAAATGTGGGCGTCGAAGAGAAAGATGGGAGTGCAGAGCTAGGGAAGGGGGAAGGGGGGGAAAAGGATATAAGAAGCAAGAAAAGCGAGAAAAAAATTGGTCAGAAGGGTGGGTAGTGGTTAAGAGAAAGGGGGCATGGAGGACAGTATAAGATAAGGACCTATACCAATGCTGAAGGGTAGAGAAAAACTAACACAGATCAACAACCGTAGGAGGGTAGACTAGGAACAACTCGCTGGGACAAGCCAAATGGAAGGTAAGCAACAGTGTAGCGAATGGGCGACAACATTGAGGCAAGCCACATCGATACAACTGACTTACCGTCAAAGAGAGGCTGGACAGTCGAGGGCAAAAAGGAAAAAGATCAAGTGGCGAAAGGAGAAGGAGTAGATCTAGAAAATGAAAAAACAGAAGAAAGGAAACGGCCGGTGTAGAATTTCGTTAAGGGGAAAAAATCTTCGAAACAAAAAAAAAATAAAATAGCGACAGCAAAGACAAACTGACAAGGTGAAAAGGGGCTGTCGAGAGAACAAGAGGTCTTTTAAAAAAAGACATGGACATGCAGCAGAAAACCGCTCAAACCCAGAAGGTCAGCTACCTGTGCATAACGGGGAATAACGCAGGGGGAACAAATGAGAAAAAAATAAAGAAAAAGAATGAGGAACGAGATAAATGGGGGGGAATGGACAGAACACCGATCTACCATCTTGAAACACGTCGAGAGAAGCAAAGTATAGGAAAAGGACTGGCAACGCGGGGGGAAGGGGAGAGGGAGCAGTGCAGTGGCCGTTCGTGTAAAAAAAAACGACATAACCAAGAGGGAAAAAAGAGACCGAAGTCAATTGGTCGGAAAGCAACGGAGGAAGAAACGCGTTGAAAAATAAGAGGTGGTGCAGAGGAAAAAAAACCAAAACTGGACCCAACGGGAAACAATCGGAGCCCCACTGAAAGCGGGCAAACCGACAGGCAAAAGCAGAGGAACAGCAGCTATAGAGGCAGGGACAAAAGGAGGGGAAACAAAGACATGAACAAAATGAAACCCTCGATGGAGGGCGGTAAACAGTCCTGCAGCGACACCGGAGTTGCTGGGGGGGACGAAGAGAAACGAACAAAAAAAGCCACAATAACGATCACACACAACACGTGACTCAGGGATCTCGCATCAAAATAGAAAACGCGAAAATCAGAAAAAAAAAAAAACGAAGAAAAGCAGGGGCAGATAAGACAAATGCACCGAGGGAACGTATCTTTGGGCGATGTCTGGCAGAGCCTCGGACATACCACCTTAAGCTAACAAAAACTAAACGGACGACAGTCGTGGGAGGGGGGGCAAAAAAGTAATACAAGAAAGAGAACAATGTCGTGAGGGATTAATAGTTCGAGCGAACTAGAAGAGAAGACAAAAAGGGAAAAGAAGGACAATAATTAGTAAGGGAAGGGAAGGCAGAGAAACAAAACGAGGAGTACAAGAAAAAGGTGGGTAATTCAATCGCCTTCCGCCATGTTCAGTAGATCATTCGCCTAGAAGAGAAGGCGTCACCGACAGAACAAGTTAGAACATAATGGAGGATCCTATTATGTCGACATTGGGGGGGGGGGGGGGGGGGACAAATGGGTTCCAGAACATGTCAAAAAACAACGCCCAGGTATGGATGGCGCAAGCCTTCGTGGAGTAGGCGGCAATAGAGACTAAAAAACTTATTGTGTGACCCCCATAAGACCGAGAAACGTACGCACGGTCGACCTCTTTAGGATAGAGTGCGCCGGGGAGAAGACTGGTCAGGCCGTCTCCAATCGTATGACTAGCGGCTACTCGGGAGATGGGGAACAAACGCGTATAGGGGCGACATCAAAAAAGGATGGCGTGCTTGCGAATACTTAATCGTACTTTTCATCCAGCTATGCATAGTTACTCCGCCTCTGATGCTTCGAAAGTCTATATGCGGAGAAAGGGCAATGGTAATGGAAAAAGATTGGGGAGAGGATAAGGTTGACACCCCCTGGATGGGATGTAATGAGGGCCGAAAGAGGAGTATGTTAATGGGGGAGCACAAAAAGAGGGTCAACGAAGAAAAATAAAATACAAAGGATTATCGGGGGAGTGGAAACAGACTGAGTCTTCCTGTCGAGAAAAAGATTCTTCGCAGGTGCGTGATGGTCTACGAAAACCAGTGGGCACAAAGCCGTGGTTGAGGAAGGGGGGGGGGGGAGACCAAACAAAGGGGGGGGCCGTTTATGTAGGAAGCGCCATGAAAAAAGGCAGAAATTCGAAGAAGTGGGAAATCAGGGGTCAGGAAAAGGGAAGGAAGGGGTAGGGGAACGAACTCGAACTTGGGGGAAGTGTGATGGTAAGGGGGGGGGGGGGGAGGGGGGGAGGGGGGGGGAGGGGGGGGGGGGGGGGGGATCAAGTGAGGAAAACCCACAACATATACAAAGAGAAAGGTGTTGCTGTAAGGAAGGGGAAAAAGCCCTTTTTCGAAACGGGCTGGAATACCAGGGCAAAGGGTAGAAAAGAGCCAAAAGGGTGGGTGCGAGGGTGGGAGCAATGGACATGCTGAGATTAGAGCGTCTATGGGGGCAAGTTAACTGCAAAGTCAACAAAAAAAATTAAACCGAACCTCAGGGGGAAGATGAAAAGTAGTTGTCAGGGAGAGAACACTTGGAAAATCTACGAGCCAGAGAAAAGCGGGTTCAATTAAGACTGTGGATTGCTGGCAACGCTGTCAAGAGCGTACACGGGGCAAGGGGGGTTAAAAATGAGAAAAAGGGTCGAATGGATGTGCTAGCAAGTTCAAACGCTCGGAAATCGTTGAATGAACATGGCAACACGAAATAGGCTAAAGACAACAACAACAACAAAAGGAGGAGGAGAGAAATTGACGTTTTGGGGAAACTGAAGAGTTTCCTAGAATCAAAAACGAGTAAACTGGAAAAGAGAAATAGTTCGACCATGGGACGGATAAGAGACACCCATTTAAAAAAAAGGAAAAGAGCGGAGCGCAGGAACACGGGGAAAAATAAAATGCTCGCGAGCTAGGCGAGAATTATTCCGCAAGAAAAGCTTAATCACAATCCTTATTAGACTCAGAACGGGGGGGTTGTGGCCATAAAAAAGAATCTTATACGAAATAAGTTACCTTTGACTACCACTTTCACTGACTTTGTAACACTCGCGGGTAAAAGAATAGAAGGAGAAAAAAAGCAGATAAAGATAGAAAAGGGCCAAAAGCAAAGACTCGTACCTTAATTCGGCAATCACTAGCAAACAAAATAATGGCGTAAGTGCCGAGGAGAGGGGAGGAAAAAGAAAAAACCAATGGAATAGTACGGGGGCGAATTCATTGGGTAAGATCTTTCCAGGGGGAAGGGTAAGTGACCATGTCCTACATAAAAACAAAAGGGGGTTTGTGATCACAAAACGCCAAAAGCCTCTTGAAAGGTTGAATAAAACATCCGCAAAGGGGCAGCAAGAGAGGGAAGCTCGGGCCTCGAAGCTGGCGGGCAAAAAATAAGACTCGGGGGCGGTGACAGGGTTTAAGTGGTGCCTTGATGTGTTGGGGGGTGAGGGCCTTCCAAACATAATGGACTTCGCAAAGGGCCAACTAAGGGGGGAGAAAATCCGTCACCAAAGAATTTACTGGAACAAGGAACGTTGAAGAAAAAAAAAAAAATGTCGAAGGCCAGGTGAGAAACCAGCAATTTGACGAAGAGCGGAAATGACGCGGACGACCGCGAGATCTATAACGAGGGGTCAAAGGCCGCAGAACAAAAGGGTGCAAAAAGGCTCAAGTTGCGTTGTATTGGTGGCCAAGGGGATCGACAAAAAAAGCGAATACTCATGCAGGAGGGGGTGTCGACAGGTCGGGAAGCCTCGAAAGAAGAACCGTGGGAAAAGGTAGGGGCAGGGCCGGCGTGAGAACAGAAAATGACAAAAAAAGCGATTTGCAATGATCAGAAGGGTCTTGTTGATGAATGCTTAAGAGTGGGGGAAAACACAAAAAAACACCACAGCAAACAAAAAACCCA
>Ga0179593_1696033_pt1 | contig 22946 bp, 41 predicted proteins | sample CZODoug2_1_08_16_FD_185931 | JGI IMG/M metagenome (GOLD analysis project Ga0179593, IMG submission 185931) | Vadose zone soil fungal communities from Angelo Coast Range Reserve, California, USA - CZODoug2_1_08_16fungal (PacBio error correction) | ecosystem: Environmental > Terrestrial > Soil >...
AAGAGTGGAGGCTAGGTTGAAAGGAGATCAAAAAAAGTAAGACATGGGGAAATTACAGATCTTGAAAAACACCCAATGCTCTCTGTTTAGAAACGTAGGGATCTGGGGAACCGGGTGCACCAAAAAAGAATTCAAGGACCCAGAAGTCCTAACCTCGTGGCCGAAGTTCACAAGACGCGCAAGGGGACGGGAAAAAAAATAACCTGGAAGTCTGGCTAGCTGAGTGCAGCGTTATGGGACTTGGACCATCTGCCGAAGCGTCTGACCCTGTGGACCCTGCCCAAACAGGAAAAAGGAACCTCTCCCATAGAACGGTGTCGGGGGGTTAGACAGGACACTGATGGTTGCAGTAATCCGCAACTTGGTGAGAGGTAATGGGGGCGGATGAGTCTGAAAAAGGGGGTGGCCGAGAAAGTGGGCGGTAAATTTAGGGAAAGATACGGAGAGGAGCGCTTGGGCTAAGAAAGAATGAAGGTCTGAGGTTTTTCCTAGAATCTGAGGGATGATTAGATCATACAAAAAAAAAGCGTCAAGTAAGACCAACCTCCAAGCAGGGACAACAAATCTATAAAGGAGAGGATCAAAAGGGAGAGAAAAAAATGTGTCAGGAGAGAAGGAGATGCGGGAGAGGAGGAAGAAATACCTGCAAGAGAAAACTCTCTCTAACGATAAAAAAAAGAGGGGACTGGAGGGATACGAGGGGGAAGTGATCTTGGCGAAAGTAAACGGGAGAAATAATCTGTGAAATGAAAGTGCAGGGGGGGAGGGAAGGGGGAAAAGACTGCAAAGGGAAATGTACGGGATCACTTACAGAAAGTTGGTGTAGCGGCAAATTAACCTAAAAAAAAAGAATAAAAAGGTGGAAAAGGGAAAAAAATGGTTCCTCCTTACTGCTGGAGCGTTAATAAAAGTGCTGACCGGGAAAGCCAGGAACCTCATAAGAAATGCAAAGTGGAAGGGAAACCGAAACTACCTGAGTTTTCAAAGATCTTCCTTGAGGGGATTACGGGTGGAATAGAAGGGGGAATAACGCGAAAAGAAACTCGCGAAATGTACTATAATTAAATAAGAGGGGGTGCTGGTGGAAATCGAAGGAACATTAGGGGTCAAAAAAAAAAGTGAGGAAGGATATTTGGGACACACTGAGGCCTATTGTATTGCTAAAAACCATGGTACAGCAATGATCCAGAAAAAGAACCCCGAAAAAAAAAAAAGGACTAACTTCTTGGTGAAAGAGGAAAATCGCGATCTGGGGGAAAGGTGGTGCCGGGGAAAACTGAACCTCCGATCAGCCAACGCACCGAAGAGGGGCTCGTGAAAAAAAAAACATACAGGAGGAAACCCAGTGTAAACAACTATCAATTGCTGGGTGTTCTATAGTCCTTTGATAATGGGGAAAGTATGCATGAGGGGGGCTTAATCAGCTGGACGGGAAGAGATACCTTAAGCGAAATTTGGGGTACGGCATAAGTGGGTCAGAACCGGAGGGATCTATATGGAGAGGGCAGGTTGAAATTGGCGTTGGGAAAACACTGCCTGTGACGGATCAAGATTAAAGATGCTGGGGAAAACAACCAGACGCAGCGATTAGGGGGACGCGCTGAGGGAGAAATCATAAAAAAAACTCAGTTCGGAATAAAGAAAAGGTCAACTACAAACGAAATCGGTGTAAAGATTAAGGGACTGACAATGCGAGAGAAAAAGGACGAGTCAAAAGGGTAGTTGAACAGGGGGAAAGCCGGAAGGGAAAAGTGTAAGGAAAAATGTGTTACCAGGTCAAAGCCCTAAACAAAAATAGGACGCACTACTAAGTGTAAGAAGCGAAATCTGGTCGGGCGGGGACAAAATGGCGAAAGAAACTAAGGAAGAGCATCTACAAAATACCAAATGGAAGAGCAAACTGGAAGAATAAAAAAAAAGGAAGCGGACGGGGCCAGAGAAAGGAAATGTATGGTAACAGTGGAGTAACCTATCCGAAAGAGAGAGCGTGGGGACCGGATGTTCAAAAAAAAAGAATACGGACGAGTGCCTCTCCCATGATATCATGAGAAAAAAGACTCACAGAGGCAGATGGGCGTAAATTGTGACCCCAATCAAAAAATCTGAACAACTCTCCACGGGCGACAAAGTCGGGCGTGGTCCGGAGGAAATTTTGGCTGAAAAGAGAGATTAGGACCAATGACATTTCGATGGAGTGTGGGGTGCTTGGGGGTTGGGTAGTAGGCATGACTATAATTGGAGAGTTCCCAGTGCCTAGTAGGGGAACCTTCAAAGGGGGTACATCATGAAGGGGCGAGGGCGCTCGAATCCCGTGAAACTAGGAACAATATTGCAAAGGGCGACTTGACAGAAAGGCTAAGGGGGTAGAAAATGGGGTTGGGTGCTGTGAAGTAGACTAATGGTTCAAGACATTCATTGGTGGAACAAGAAACGGGGGGGGGTTTGATCTGGATTCATAGAGGCTCGTTTGAGCAGATTAGGGAAAGTGAAAAAGGGCAAAGATGCGGAAAGAGGATTCTCAACCAAAGGAGGAAGGATTAAAAGAGATCTCTACAGCATTGAATAGGAAATTTCAAGAGGGTCAAATCGCGCCGACGAAAAACGGGGGCTCTCGGGGGAACCATGAATACCACGGTGATTTTAACTAAGGCAAGGAATGGGAACAAGGTTTCAAGCAAGGAACCATGTAGGGGGTACAAGTCGAGGGAGGGGAAGAAGGGGTTTGGAAAAGAAAAGGAGTTGGGGGGACATTGACGATCCACGAAAATTAAATTGCCAAGGTTCCGTAGGCGAAAGGAGGATAGAGAGCAAGAAGAAAAAAAGTACCAAAAAAATTAACTGTGTTGAAGGTCAGGTAAATTGGGAGCCAAATGGACGTAAGAAATCACGACCAAAAGGAGGAGGAATGGTGGGGGGGTCAGAAAGTCCACCTTAAGCAGAAATCAGGAATGAGGGGGTTAAGGGGGATTGAGGGGGGAGGGGGGAATTTGAAAGCGGCGGATGTAGGATGTGAAGGTCACTGTGCACGGTCGACAAGTAAGTTTGAGAAGGGGGGACAGGGAAGGCAATGGGTTTGGGGCGAAGGCCGGGATATGTGTGAGAAGGAACAAGAAATTCGTTAGGAAGGGAATGAGTAGACTAGGAATAGAGAAGGAAACAACTGGTGGGGGCTAAAGGGTAGAGGAAAGCACAAGTCATGAGTGGAGGACTTTTGTGGGGACAAGTTTTTGAAGAAAAAAGTCAAGGAAGAGTTGACTAGTCTCCTATAAAGGGGGAAAAATAGCGAAATAAAACGAAGAACTGGGGGGAGGACTCAGGGAGAAGAGACTCAAGGAAAGGCGGAGAAGAGACCAACGCTACAGTACCCGCCAGGGGGGGAAAAGCGCCGGGAATAATAAAACCTAAGGTGAAATCGGGGGTAGGCCCAACACCACATCAAGGGGGGGAGGGACTAAGAGTCTTACTGGGGGAAATGGCAATACCAACTTTCACAAGCTATGTAGACTTGCGAGCCATGGCCAAAAGGGGCGTGGGGGGTAATAAAAAAAGAAGGAAACAAGAAGGAAGGGCTCCATGGCCGAAAGGGAAGAATGAATGCGTGTCTGGGGGGGGGGGGCGCAGAAAGCAGGATGATAATCAGGGGGAACACTAACAAAAGGAGAGTTGACACCAAAAACAAAGGAAGTGGAAAACACAAGGGGCGCAGGGTTTGAGAAGGGGGGGGAGTAAGTGAAAAAGAAGGGGGATTTAAGGCAGTCAAAAGAGGGGTTTGGGGGTTTCGGATGAAGAGTTGAACTCGTGGAAAACCGTCTTCTCCAGTAAAGATCCGGGGGGGGAGGACGAGGAAAACTTGAGGTGGGGTGCAAGCACTGGGGGGAGGAGGGGAGGGGAAGGTCGTGGTAGAGAATAGAACTGAAAGGAAAGGGAAAGAGGCAAACCCGAGGCAAATGAAATGTCCCTCCACAAAGTGGGAAAAACATAAAAAAGAGGGTTGGGGGAAAACTCTCGTAAAAGAGGGGACTAGAGAGATTGTGAGTCCCAGGTTCCGCAAGAGCGGGGGGTACAGAAAAAAAACTTATCAAAAAGGGGGAATAGGACATGGATGAAAGATTGGAAAACGGGCGAGAGGCACTGGGTAATGAAAGGGGCCGCGAGTTAGGGTCATCAAATTGCGTGTAAAAGAGGGTTGGGGAAAAGATAACCTGAACATAAAGAAGGGACAAATTGGATATCCTCAAATCGGAGGGGGAAAGAGTCGGGGACAGGGATGGAGGATTCGTTTATGGGATTCAAAAAAAAGAACGCCGAAAAAGAGGAAGGAAAAAAATCAGAGGGAAACAAGGCTTAGAAAAGAGAGATCATCTTGGGGGGAGGGGAATGTTGATCCTAAGTGGGGGTGTACACTGAGGATAGAAGGAAGAAATGTAGATATGAGGGGGGGGGACGAAATGGGAAAACAAAGGGAGGGAGATAGTGGAGGTCAGGGTAAATGAAGTATCTCCTAGTGATACGAGGAACCGAAAAAAAAAAGAAAAGGTCCTAAGGACGCAGGGGTGGGAAGGTGTCGCCGAGAAAGAAGTAACATCTGGGGGAGAACGTGACTAGGAGTGCACCAAAGGGGAGGGGGTTTGGGAAGGACCGACCACACAACGAAAAAGAAGAATACCCATTCAAGACAAAACTTAGCAAAAGGGGGCGAGTCAACGCAAGAGTGCAGGAGGGCAACATACGCGAAGAAATACGTCGGGACTTGGTACACTCGCATTGGAACAGCGAAAGATCTCAACTACGAGCGATATGGGAAGGAAAATCTAAAAAAAAAAAAGGTCAGTGAGCCTGGGATACGCGGTAAGGAAAGCTTGTAAAGGATCTACGCACTCGAAGAATGCGAGGTGGGGGGGAACTTCAGGAAAGGAAAAATAAGGGTTGAGGGAGTACCAAAACTGTACACTACCATACTCTCTCGAAAGGTATACGAGGGGTCCTCTAAAGTAAGGGACTTTTAGAAGTAATTTGCATAAAGAGGTCCCTATCTTAGCGAAAAATCAGATGGGAGCAAGGTACAAACTCGCAATATAAAAAAACGAAGGGAAGAGCGGTGAACTAGATCGCAACAAAATGGGGAAGGGGGCCAGGGCCACTGATTTCTTAAAAAATACACAAGGAAGAATCCTCCAGAAGAGAAAATGAGGGGGGACCTCTCCACAGAAAATGAAAATACGAAAAGCATATGAGTCGGGAACACGGTGGGGGAGGGTAAGCAGGGAAAGGGGGGGTGCACGGGGAGGAGGGAACGAGAAAGTTAAGGAAAAAACTGGGGGGAGTCACTCCGATAAAGGGGTATAAAAGTGTGCGTTGAGTGGGAAAGGGTCCTGGGACAAAAAATGTGTGGGGGTGCAACAAAAGGAAAGGGTGTGACAGCGACACAATGGATGATGGGGAGGGGGAAGAGTGGGGTTGGACCCAGCGAAGAGTCGAAGGAAGGAATGACAAGGGAGAATGTGGAGAGGGAAGCGTGCGGTGAATGTGGGGAAGGACAGAGACAACGCCAGGGGGGGAGAGATCGAGGCCGGAAAGGGGAGGGTAGAGAAGTGGAGGAAGAAGACATCCTAGGGCATGTAGCAGAAACCTGAAACTCTGTTGCTTTGGGATGAACAGAGTAAGATGTTGAGACCAGGAGGAAGGATTAAGGACAATGCAGATAATCTTCGTGAGGGATCAAAATTTAAATCACAAAAAACAGCCCATAAAATAAAAGAAAAATAAGAAAAGAATGGACATAGAGTAAGAACTCTGCAACAGGACTAAGAATACGGAAACAATATGTACAAAAGGAATGGACGGGATTCCGGGGCACGAAAAATTTAATCCTACAAAAGGCAAGAAAAAGACAGGAAAAAAATAGGAAAGAATACGGGAAAGGTTAATACCCTAATCCCCAAAAACTAAACTTAAAACAGTTCCACGTGTCGAAAAAGGCAGGAAAAAAAACAAGAAAGGGGGAAGGGGGAAGGGGGGAAGGGGTACGCATCAAGTACACCAGAACTGAATCTCACAAAGAAAAGAGATGATAATAAAAAGATTGCCAGGCGGGATGGGCGGGGTCTCAGGAACTACCAGGGGGCTGAACACGTTGGGGAGAGAAGTCTTGCTGGGTGGGGGGGTAGTGGGGGAAGGGTAGGCTAGGGGGAAAAAAAGAAGGGGAAAAGGAACAGACTTCACAAAGGGAAGTGTGTGTCCTGTCAAGGGGCAGTTTCCTCACCGGGGATAAAAAGAATAGGGTCTGGGGCGGATACTTTCTGAACTGAGTAAACCATGATTAAACTGGATAGGGTTATATAAAAGGGGGTATAGCAAGAGTGCACAATCGAAAAAATTCCTTCAACAACAAAAGAGGGATCACCGCTAAGGGAACAAGATAAGCGGATAAAAGGGTTCATAAGGACCACCTAATGTTCACGTTATCTCCGGGGAACAAACAGGAACAAAACACGTTTGCTAAGAGCCTCGTGATCCATGACTTTTGAGGACATAAGTAAAGATGAGGTGGTCTAGGTACAGATCTCCTCAAAAGGAGGGAGTAAACTTCAGATCGGATAAGGAAAGGACAGGTGCGAAAAGCTGTGCTCAAAAATAAAATCCCAGGATGAGTAAAAAAAGGCGAGATATCTCAAAAAGGAGTGAAAGAGAGACGACCTGAAACACGATGCCTTTGGGGGAGGTGCTCCGTGCGGGAATGATGTGGGGGGGCCAGCCTAAAAAAGGGGTACGGACATCCAAATTTCGTGTACGCCGAAAACGGAGGCCGGGTTAACACCCAGAGGGAGAGGTGGGTGACAAGGAGGAAAGTGATGAAACAGCAACCCCAAAAAAAAAAAATAAGAAGAGATCGCTTAGTTGACTAAAGAGGGGGTTGGAAAAAAAGGGTCGTGCCGTGGACGGGAAACGTTGCACCAGAGTTTTTCAACGTAAAGACTCCCGTTATAAGAGGAAGGGGAAGAATAAAAATAAAAAAGGAAATTAACGGGTATGTGACATTTAGAAAATTCCCATCGATGTGGGGGGAAAAAAAGGAGAAAGATAAAAAGTCTCGCGGGAGGGAGGGGCCAACGCTGAACACCGTGAACCAAGACGTTGCGGAAGGAAGCAAAAGGCGCTGAGAAGGTTAAACAGCAGGGTGGGGGGGGGGAGTGTGGAAACAAAGACGAACCGTTCTATTCTGAGAAATGAATGGATAGGGGGGAAGCAAAGGAGGAAACGCGGGAAGAAATCCAAAATAGACGGGGCGGGGGTTGTGAGAGGTGCCAGGGGACTTAAGGGACAAGGGCTGAAAGGGAGGGAAGGTAGAGGCATAAAAAACTGATCGCTGGGAGCACAACCGGGGCGGAACTGAAAGAATTGTCGGGGTAAAGTACGGGGGGGAGGTTTACACTGGAGCGTTACCAGGGGTGAGAGAAAACAGGGAGAAGGGCAGGAAAGATGCGGAAGTGATGGAGGGGACCATACCGGGGGGAAAAGAAGTTATGCGCTGAAGTCACGAGGAGTATGGTTGAGGGGAACTGTGGTGGTTGGGACAAGGGGAGGCTAACAACGAAAAGTAAGGAGGGGTCAGCTCTCATAAAAATGTGAATCGTGCAGAGCGTCTCAAAAGGAAGGGGGGCTGGTGGAAACCGAAGTAATAAAGCTGTGGTTCGAATGCTTAAATCCTGGAAGCTCAACAAGAAAATTATAGGGATAAAAAAAAAAAACTTTGGAAAGGGGGTGGGGCACCTACAGAAAAAGACTCTAGGGAACTGGGGTGGGGAAAAGAGCAGAAATTCAGAGTGATTTCTGAGGAAGGGACAGGGGATCTGGGAGTGTCACACGGGGGGGAACAAAACGAGCATTTATGGGGGTTTGTGAAGGACAAACTTGAGTAGAATAAATCTCTGAAAAAATGGGGACCTAGATGGGTTCGGCACAAATCTGGGGGTGCAGAACACTTCAACAAAGCGGTGGTGATGTTTACAGCTCTGGTATATCGGGGGGGAGCAGAAAGAAAGGGACTTGGCGGAGAGGTGCAGAGACTTAAGACTGAATAGAAAGTAGTGGCATCTGTAAAGCGAGAAGCCGCAGGTGGTTTGGTGACAGCAAAAAGCTCCGGAAAATTTTGGAAAAGATGAGAAATGTCTAAAGGCGAACGGTAGAAAGATAAGAAGGGGGGGGAAATGTTGACAGGAATATATGAGTAGGAGGGACCAAAGCGGAAACTCCCTCATTGACGTGAGGGTAAATAGAGAAAGAAAAAACCGCAGGAGCAGACAAAGGGAGGTAAAACTCTTCACAAAGGGGGAGGGTGCGCAGAACGAGCGTAAACGGATCTATTGTAAAATGGGGGGGAACGATGTTACAAGGGGGAAAGGTCCAAAAAAGAAAGCGTCTTGCTGAGACTCAAAACAGGTGGTAAGAATTGTTCGTGTAAAGAAAGTTCTGATTGACTGGGGAAACTAACAGAAGGCCAGCGGGAGCAGAAAAGGCGGGGCCCAAATCCGGAGTGAAGGAGGTAGGAGAGGGGAGGAGTTGAATTCAAGATTGGAAAATACTGGTATCTCCTCAAAAGGGGGAGGAGGAAACTAGAGGTGGGGAATTAAATTAACGGGGGGGAAATCTCGAAGAAGATATAAAAGATACTGAATCATAAGAACGTGCCAAGGGGGGAAGCTTCTTATGAATGGACGAAGGGAGAAGAATGTTCGGGAAGAACCCTCAGAGAAAAGGGTGTCTGAAAGAGTAATATGGGGACATTAGCCTCCAATCGTCTAAGAGGGGGGGAAAGTCGTTAATTCTGGAAAGAAACAGAGTGCAGGGGAAACACTTGAAAGAGCTTTACCCCTTTGCAAAGAGGGGGGCAGTGCTTGAAACTGAGCTGGCAGAATGGTCGTTGGGGACAGGATATACAACTACTTAAAAAAGAGGTCATGGGAGGATAACCTAATCGCGTCCATGAAAAAAAGGAAACCTTCGAAGAGAATTAATCAGGAGGTTCCAGGGGGTTCGGGGGTTTGCACTATACAGAAAGAGGCCCAGGGGGCGGTCATTGGAACATGATACGCTAAAGAAGATTGACCAAAGTCAAGGGAAGACCCGAAAGGGGGTGTTAAGCGAAGGGGGGCCAAAATTTGTCTATGGAAAGTACCATGACACCAAAGAAAAAGGCAATCCGGAAAAGGAACGAACTAAGGAGCACTGGACCACTAACTATGAGGGGGAAAGGAGTTTTTGGAGAGGGGGAAGCAGGAGACTGAAGACCTTCCATCCACTTCAACTCGGTAAGTGACGCTGAAGGGAAAAGGAACTGAAAAACGGAAAAGCACTGCCAGGGCAAAGGACCAGGAAGGAGGGAGTTGGAGAGGGGAGATCGGAAAAAGGGGCATCGTGGAAAAGCGGGGAAATGAAAAAAAGAAAAAAATCTTCAAGGGACTTGGGTCCTCAAGTAGGGGGGAAACCAGACTTCGGAGCATGGGGACTGTCTCTTGGAAACAGAGAGCGGAAAGGAGGAAGGGGGTTAAATGGATCCTGAAATCGAAGAAAAAAGGTTCTCAGGGGGGGGAAGAGGAGCGTAGAAACAAAGAGGGGGAAGAACGGGCATACGGAAACAAAAGGTAAAATCCAACCTGTTTGGGGAAAGGGGTCACGCCTAAGAAAGGAAAAAATACGCAAAGATTATAGAAAGGGGACAAAAAAGCTCTAGCGGGGGGGGAGGACAGGAAAGAACTTGGGACGAGAAAGGTCATCTCCAGTAAGATCAAAGCAAAAAGCGTTGTCCATGGAAAAAGGGGCTTAGGCCTAAAAGGGGGGTCGACACAAGAGGAAAATAAGGCAGGGATCGGGGGGGGAAAGGATAGTAGGAACGAGCAGCAGACACGTTCCAGGAAAAAAGGCTGGGGGAAGGGTTGAAAGGCCCCACACGACACAACGGGGGGGGGGGTCAGGGATTGGACTGTGAAGGGGGGGAAGCCAAGGAGGGATTAAAGGAGAAGGAAGAAGTTTTTAAGGTTTTGGGGTTTTAACCTGCCTGGAAAAGGGGAGCCCGACGAACACGAATGAACCGTGGCAAAGTAATGAAAAAGGGAGGTAAGGAGAGTAGTGACAAAAATAAGGAAGTGTAGGGACGAGAGAGCCCTGGATGAGGAAAAACAGGAGATACCGGGTTCGGGGGGTCCGCACCAGGTTCAGACAGTGTTTGGGGATAAAAGGCAGGGGTAGGGCCCACAAAAAGGGAGCAAGGCGGAAACAACAAGTCTCCGTAAAGAAAGTTACAAGAGCGTCTCAAGTTCAATGAATGGTGAGATCAGGGAATGAAGGGAACGAGAAGACCTCTCTGATCTCCGATTCAGGAAATTAGAGCCTCATCACAAAAGGGTGTTAAAGAGGAAGAAGGGGACTAAGAACTCGGGCCATTTATGGGATAAGGAAAGATACGGGAGAAATTTTTCTTCGAAAGCGTTCAAGGGGAGCGTTCGCGGGGCCGAGGAATTCCGGGGCAGGTCCTGGGTCACGGTGATCTTCGCAACTTCCAGAAGGGGTATCGAGGGAAAACTAAATCAAAAGGGAGAAACCACAAGGAGGGACAAAGTAGGGAAAAGGAAATTCTCAGACGAAAAAAAATCAAGAACCAGCAAACACTGGGGGTCGACGCTTGGATGTGAAATGGAAAAAAAACTGGGGGGAGAAGCCAAAAGGGGAAAGCTAGAATCGGCAGATTGTGGGGGACTCATTGGGAAGACAACGGTTATGTAGTTGAGGGGGGAGGGAAATCAAGGCGATGTTGTATTAATGGGGGGGGGGGGGGGGGAAAGAAGGGTTTTGGGGGAATGGCAAAAATGGGCTAAGGGGCCAAAAAAGGTGAAAAGATTCGACGAAAATCGTAAAGTAAAAGGGGAGGGTCATCAAACTTCGCGGGGGAAAAGAAAACTGTTCGTGTGGACGGACCTCGGGTTTCGACGAGAAAGAAAGTATGAGGAAGGGGGGGTTGTAGAGGTGCGATCTAGACCGGGATGAGGGTACACGCGGAGGGCTTAAGAACGATGGTCCAATAACATAGGCGATGAGAGAAATACACAGACAACCGAGGGCGTCAGGAGGGGAAAATTCAGAAAAGGACGCGGAGTAAACCCCAATGGGAAACCTAAAAACGAACGGTAATCGAGGGAGAATCGAAGAGATTTAAAGGCCCAAAAAAAAAACCTCGAAGCTAGAACTCTTAGACTTGGGTAAACCAAAAGGGTGCCAAGAGGGACACATAGAGAGGGGGAGGACTTGGGAAAATGAAAAGCAGATCATTAAAAGCAGGGGCGCGCTTCAAAACCAAAAAGTATAAAGGGAAAACAGGTCAAATGGAAAAGGTAAAAAAATACAAATGGTTCATCAACCTCAGGGGGGAGACGTAAGTAATGGTGAGAAATGGGGGGGAGTTCGAGACATGGAGGGGGGGGATTCGAAAGAAAGACAATAGGGTTCAAAGAAAACGAAAGGGTTTATAAGCTGAAGTTCTAAGGGAGATTAGAACCTTCACGGAAAGAGATCTGAATTTAGCGGGTTTATCGCCAAAAAATAGTGCAGCGCGTCTCTTGAAGAGCCTCGAAAAGAGAAAAAAGTTAGAGGCCAGTTGGAGAGAGAGAAGATGTGAACATGTGTACTCACTCTAGGAGGGATGACCGCAGCGAAAAAAATCCCTTCTGAGGAATAAAGAAAGAGGTCGAGGAAAAACTCAAAAAAAAACCTGTATCGCAGTGGGAGGAAACTAGGGTAACTGTCTTTCAGGCAATGGGGAAGTTAACATTAATAACAGGGAAGGAGGATAACTAGAGAGGGTGCTCAATGGAAGGAGTTTGGGAAATGCACCAAGGGAGGGGTTAGTGCTGGTCATAACGGAAAACCAAAAAAGGGCCTCGGGAAAATCAGCCAAAGAGAAAGCATAGTATTGATAAAAGAGTTCGTTCAGGGGGAATTAAAGATATATCCTCATGTACAGGAATGAAGCAAAAAAGGTACTCGAAAAACGAGTCTACCGGGTGTTTCATGAGAAGTCTGAGACCGAGTCGATGCAAAAATTCTCAAAATTTAAAGAAGGGGGGGGGTCGTTGGGGAAGAGGTTCTGAACTTACACGGAGGTGGCGTGTGGTGTGGGAAACGAGAATCATATTCCTAAAAGGGGAAAAACTAGGGGATGGCAACCTCGAGGGAGACGCAGGGAGGGACGGAAAAAAACATCCGGCCTCCCAAGTCTGACCAGTAAAGGCCTTTAAGCAATATACATGAACTAGGGGGAAAGGACTTTCAGGGGAAAGGGGTGAAGGGAAGTACCATAAGGATGCGGCAGAAGTGGGCGTAAAGAAACACCGTATGCTGATGAGAAACCAGAAAAAAAAAGACTACTATCAGACCTGGAGCTAAAAATACTTCCCAGGGGGGGGGGGAAAGGGGGATCAGTAGAACAGGGAACGGGGGACGATGAACCAAGACTCACATATACAAAAAAAAAGACTTACCGCGAAAATTTAAAGATGAATTAAAGGATGGAGGTAATTGTCAGTGGGGCTCAAAAGATACATGCGCGAAAAAACCTCAAAAATAAGGACATAAAAGGAAAAATCCACTGGAAAGTGAAAAAAAAGTCGGTGGTCTTGTGGACAAAGATCCAGAGGGTAACTAACTCCGGAGGGGAAATTGGGGAAGCGAGCCGTGGGGGGAGGGGACTGGGAGGAAAAAGGTTGATCAGGAAAAGGAGAAAAATGGGCGGGAAAAAATGTATTCTATGAAGGGGGCCGAGTTAATCTGGAAAAATAAGGGGAGAGTAGAGATTAAAACAGGGGCATGTGTGGAGTGAAATCAAACGGCACTGGAACCAGCTCGGGGGGGAGAGCTTAAGGAAAAAATTTCAGGGGAACAAAAGGGATTTTAAAAATTTTCAGCAAGAATGGCGAAAGGAAAGGGCTTCAGGGGGGATAGTCGGAATGGGGAGAGAAAAAAAAAGTATGGGGGTAAAATAAAAAAAGACAGAAAGGGAATCGAGAGGTCCCGAACCGAGGGGGTGTGGGAGGAGTGTGAATACATCATCAAATGCCCCAAAAGTAAGGGAAAGGGAGAATCGGAGGGAAGAATGAAGGGGTGGGCAGTTACTCGGGGGAGAAAACTAGCTAAAAAGGACTTCCTGCGACAGGCTACACTCATTATCCGGGAGGTTGAAAATGTCCAAGAAAATAACCTTCTTACAAAAAGAAGACCGGTGTGACCGTCCGGGAAAAAAGGAACAATCTCGCAAAACAAAAGTAGAAAGGTAGACGAAGGAGAAAGATGTCATGTGGGGGGGAGGGATTATCAAAAAGTCTAAAGGAAATCGACGAGAGGGGGAAAATGGTACAGGAAGGGGGGTTCCAATGGGGGGGGGAGGGAAAAACGGAACAGAAGTTTAAAGCTGGGGTGTTGGTTAGGGGAGGACGGGAAGAGAAGGGAATCAAAAGGGGGACGCGAAAATACCTTATTAAACTCTAAAGCCGAAAGGGCTGAAGGGGTCAAGGGGACAAACATCACTCAACAATAAGGGGTTTTTGTTGGGACGGTGAAGAAACTTCAGAGATCGAAGAAATCACGGGTTGAGAAATTGGGGAGGGTTACGGATAAAAAGGGGATAAATTAAAACGGTTGGGGTGGAGATCGGAGAGTCCCGTCGAGAAGACTTTGGCGCAGGACGCACGGTCCAAGAGGGACCAAGGCTGAGAGAGGAGAAAAAAAAGTCTCAAAGAAATTAGGGGGAAAGAGAGAGACAATGATACTATCTCGAAAGGAGCCAAGGGAACAGGAAAAGTGGAGGATAAAAACCAAAGGGGGAGGGCCACAGAAAAATTAAAGAAACTTTGAAGGGGGGGAAGGTTCAAAAGGAAAACGGAACCAGGGGGAGGTTCAAAGGCGGGAAGACCGTGGAACATTCGGGAAGTACATAGGAAAATAAAGGAAAGAACTCGCGCGCGTATCGTGTAAAAAGGGTTCAGAGACTTCTAGGGGGAAAGCGCGACTAAAGGAACAAAAAAAAAAGGAGAAATTAAGCAAATGGGAATTTCAAAGGGACCATGGAAAAAGAAAGGATCAAACAGGAGATTTTGACCAGATCACTGGTCGTGACGGGGAACCGATAGCTGGCGTTACGGGGGGGGGGGGAAAGGGGTGTGAGGGTCAAACCTGAGGGGTGTAAAGGGTCCCGGGGGGGGGGGGTTGGGGCTGAAAAGGGAGATTGCGGATGAATGGGGACTGAAGAATTATCTCAGGGGAGAGTCAAGCGGAAATTTTTGGAAATTCGCTAAGGACGAGAAAAAACGGTAGTGGCAGACCCGGTGGAAAAAAAGGCGAGAAAGACTTAGGGATGTTGGAATTTTTCGGTAGTGATCCAGTTTCAAAGGCGGGGCTTTGAAGGAAGAGGGTTCAGAGAAGCCTGAAGAAGGGGGAGGGGCCTGAATCGGTGTGGGGAAAGGAACTGTGGCAAAGATCGGAAGGATAAGGAAAGTTCTAGGAGCCAAAATTTCAGGGCCAGGAAAAGAAAGGGACCCAGGGGGACTAACGAGGCTCAAGAAAGAGGAGGCATTCGAAAAAAGCGTGGGGAAAAGCACAAAAAAAAACTCAAAGGACTAGAGAAGATGTAGGGGGGATCCTAGGGGACTCGGGGCCCCAGCTCACTCAATCGAGAAAAAAATAGGTAAAAGGGAGCAGCTCTGGAGTTGAGGAAAGGAACAATCCAACTGTCAGGGTTAAGGAGGAGACTTAGGGGATCGGATGGGGAGGTCCAACAGGAAGCAGGGGGGGGGGGGGGCCATGCTCGGAAAAGATCCAAGAGCCTCAGTGATATCAGGGAGGGTTTCAGAAGGGGGGGAGGGCACAAGAGGAAAAGTTGGATTTTGTGGGGAGTATCGGGGGGAAGGCTCGGAAAAAACTTGGGGGGGGGGGGAAAGGTCTAACAGGGAAGAATTCGTGGGCGAAAAGAGGGGACGGTAAGAAGACAAATGAACAAAACCCTAGTGAATCAGTCTGAAAAAAGACCATCGTAAACTAAATTAAAAACCGGGCAGAAAAGGCCTGATAGAGTCTGGGGTTTCCATGGACGGCAAGACTGGGGAGAAAGAACTCAAAAGAAAAAAATTTCTGGGAAAGGAACCTATCAGATAAGGGGTCGCATACAAAAAAGGGACAAAACCATTTAGAGGCAGGAGGGAAAAGTGTGAACGGGTCAGCAGGAAATGGAAGGAGAACAGAGTAGGAGAAGGGATGCCAGGACAGAGTGTACCTAGGTTGGGTTTAGGAAGAGTATGCCACAAAACGCCCAGGGAAGGAGGTCCTGGGGGAAGAGGTAAAATCAGGTCATTGAAAGAAATTTGAAAAAGGATCTCACAGGAATTTAGATTCTAGAGCCAAACAAAGGAAGGAGGGGGGAGGGGTGCGAGGAAAAAAAAGGGTGCAAAGAGAGAGAAGGGAAAATCAAAGAAATTCTCTTGAAGGCATAGGGATCCATGGGGGGGAACCATCAGTGAGGGATCTGATGAGCTAATGTGTGCGGGCGATCGAACCCTACGATAGGGATAAAGGACATTTGGCAAACTATGATAGAATGGGGAAGTGAAAAAAAAGAATCAAGTGACAAAAGAAAAAGGAGGGGTGCGGAAGACCCGGGAGTCAAAGAGCAAAGAAGTCGAATCCCAAAAAGGTAAATGCAATCTCAGGGGGAACTTTATGAAGTTGCTGGGGGGACAAAAGAAGTCTTGAGGGGAGATGCTGGGGGTGAAAGGGGGTCCAGGAGGCGGGCAATAGAATCTCGCCGCAATTCCCCGGTAGGGTTTGGGCTCGTTAAGGGGCTGGCATCGTTGGGGGAAAGAAAGGGGAATTGAGGGGTCTGAGAGCTCAACAAGGCCAAAACCCGAGAAACCGGGTAAAGGAAAGGTCGTCTCTAGAGGGGCAAACGGGAATTGGGGTCCGTGACAGAGAAGTAAAATCCCAAGAAAAACGCGAAGTGGAAGAGGGAAAGGAGAAAAAAAAGAAAAGACCCATAAAGCTGCTTGGGGGGGGGGGGGAACTGGGGACGGAGGGGACAATACTGGGGGGGGGGACGTAAGGGGAAAGGGAAGGAGCTCCGGGAGTTCGGATCACTGGGGAAACGAAAAGAAAACCGCGCATTGTGCGGGGGGAACAATCATTGAGGGCAGTGAGATGGGGAAGGTAAAAGAAAGTCTGTATTTCCCTTTAGGGGGGCCACATGAGTGGTTGAAGACCAAGGGTCCAGGCTCACAAAAGCAGGGGGTCAGTGGGCGGCCACGCTGGTACCATCTGGAGGGATAAATCACGAGGAAGATTCAGAGGAAAATCTCTTAGGCGCTTCTGGTAAGGGGGGGAAAAACTGTGGGGGGGATAAAGTCGGGAATCGATATAGGGAACAAGCGGCCTGAACGAACGGTGTTGGAGGGCACAGAAGGCTAGACCGGATTATTAAGGGAGAATGGGATTTAAGAGGGGGGTGAAAATCTAGGAAGAAAGACCCGGGGAATTTCACGACTCCGCAGCATAACGGAACGCGGAGTGTCAGAAGGGGAACATGGAAGTTCTGAGCTCCCAACAAAAGCACGTGCAGTCGAACGTCTTGTTAAAAGAAAGAGGATACCTAGAAGGGGGTGACTAAGGGGGAGAAAAATCTGAGGCGAGGCGCGCAGGTCATACAGGGACGGGTGTGTTCAAGTTAACCAGAAAAGAAACCAGAAGTAAGGGGGTTCGTAAGGTCATACAAATTGGGGTGATACAAAGAAAGAGGAAATGAGGGAACAAGTTGCAGGGGGTTGGTGGGGAAAAGGAGTCTATAAATTCGCCCATGAAGAAAACCTAAAAGAACCGCTAATTCCGAGGAGGGGGGGAAAACAGGGAAAAAGGAAAAGTCCGAAGGGGCACTGTAAAAGTGCGAATTAAAAAGAGTGGACTCCCGGTTAGGGAGATGCGTTAGGAGAAAACTCGGGGTGCAAAGCATTGGCTTTTGGGGGGGGTGGTTTACAGTAGGAAATCAGTCATCATTCAAAGGGGTGAGAAGGGAAAGGCTAGGAATCAGAGGGTAAAACCCAAACAAGGATTCGGGAAGAGGGGGGCGTCAAGGAAGCAGGGCTCGGGACGAGAGCGGGCCATAAACGTAGGACATGAGGTAGAAGAAACAACAAAGGTCCATGAAAGGAGGGAAAATGAAGGGGTCACAGAGGAGGAAACCAGGGAAACTTGGGAACATTGGGGGATCCTAAAAGATTTTGTGGGCTGATGGGGGGTCAGGAGGTCAGAGTGAAGGTCGGGGTCAGACTAGTAAAAACAGATAAAGAAAACCGAAAATGGTCTTTTAGGAAGGTCCGAAGTGGGGGAGAGGGAAACGTTCAAAAAAAAAAACCACAAGGAAGGGTGCTTGGAATGGGTGGGGACACCCGACAAACAAAGGGGGAATGTACTGAGGGGTAAAAGGGGAGGAAATTTGGGGGAGGGGGAGAACTTGGGAAGGGAGCATGGGACATTTCAAGGAAAGGGGGGGAAAGGATTGCTGGGAAAAAGGTTTTTTGGCAGTGACAAAAATTACTGGGGTGGGTCCTGTGAAGGAGAGTACCTTGGGTAAAGTATTAAAGCAAAGTCGATCGCGACTCGCGGGGAAATTGCTGAAAGGGACATGAGCAATCAAATTAGGAAGGGTGGTCGACAGGGGGGAGTCGTGACCAGGGGTGAGAAAAATCGGAAAAAAGGGCACTACGAAAGTCTGGGGATAGCAAGTGTCGCGATGACTGAAGGAAATAAGAAGGGAAAGAAGCTCTCAGGCTGAGACGACCGAACTTGGAAAAACACACAAATGGGGGGTGTGCACTTCGTCCATGCAGAGGGAGCGCTGCAGAGAGAAGAAAGGAAGGATGCCCAAAAAATTTAAAATAAAAATTCAGTTGGAGCGTCAAAAGTAAAAAATCTCAAAAGGAAATAAAAAAAAAATGAAATAAAAAGAGGGGTCACAAGGAGTGCGGCTCGCGGGCATCAACAATAGAAGGGGGCGAGAGATACCAGCTCACAAGTTGCATCCCGGGGGGCTCCTCAGCAAAACAGAATGGTAAAGGTGGGTCTCGGAAGGACAGGAAAAAAGGGGTCTAAAAAAAGAACACAGAGATTCTCTAAAGGTTTTTTACGGGGGGGGGGTAGCTTCGTATCATGGGGGGTTCTGAGGTAAAATTGAGGGAAAAGAAATCCAGTCCTCGAAATCGACGATGTACAAAGGTCAGAGCAAACGGAAAAACGGGGAGAGGCGGGGAATGGGGAATCGAAAGGGTTCAATTCAAAAGAGTCAATGGCCAAACTGAGAGAAAAAAATCTGGGAAAAAGTAACCTGTCTTTATAACATCGATAGGGGAAAATGAAGAAGAGACTGTGGTTTAAAAGAAAATCCCGCACAGGCAGAGCGTCCTTGTAAAGAAGAAAGACCCATCGGGGGGGAGGCAGTACAACGCAAAAAAGGTACAAAGGAGGGGGGCTCAAGAACGCGGAAAAGAACTCGTAACTCAGGGGGGGGGATGAAAGGCTATAGGAAAGTAAGGGGGTTGAAGCAGGATCACTTGAAGAGAAGACTGGGGTCCCTATAAAAATTCGGAAAAGTCCAAAAAAGACTTGACGAGACTCAGGCGGGGGGAAGAGAGGGGAAAAAATTACTGAAAAATGATTTTCGAGGGGGGGGGGGGGTAGAGTTCAGAACCTTAAGTGAAGAGAGAATCAACAACAAGGAGGAGGAATAATTCTGGGGGTTGCTCAGACTCGGGAGGCCCGAGGTTGAAAAAATTAAGTTAGAAAAGGAAATGAAAAGGAAAAGGGGAAAAGCCCTGGGAATTCGACGGGGGTTGGGGGGGGTTGGGGCAAAAAGACTAATAAAAGGGGGGGGAGTTGGAATGAACAGATGGAGAGCCTAAAAAAAAGGGATTTAGTCAGCGGAACAGTCCATCGGTTACATAGAAACTCACAAACCACGAAGGCCTCTAAAAGGGGGAGGGAAAAAAGGTTGAAAGGGGGGACAAAACTATGGGGGATGTAAGGCCTTCATAAAGGACTTCAGGGAGGAGTGTGTGTAGGTGAAACCGGGAAAAGATCTTGGGAAATGTACTCAGATAGACGTCGGAGGGGGTTGTACTTTGGACAGGTAATTTTAAAAATGAAAAAAAGGGAGATGGAATTCTCTACACCGAGAATGACCTATTTCCAAGGATCGAGAATGGACCTTGCTTTTGCGAGAAATGTTACCGAAAAAATCGAAGTAAAGGGATTGCGAAGGAAAAAGGAAACAACGCAAAAAATGGGGGAAGTCCAGCCAAATGAAGAGGTATCCAAAAGAGGGGTGATGGTGTGGAAGAACGCTTTTTCAAATGCACTGGAAACGTAAAAATACTTGTCTGGGAAGGGGGGGTGAAAGAAGGAACAGAAAAGCTGCCGGGAGGTCTGGAAAAACACTGTGGCCTGGGGGGTGGAAGTATCTGTAAAGGGGAAAATTTGGGGACAGGGCTTAGGGGGGACAAGACATCAGGGCGCTCTAGTGAACAATCCACGGGCGTAACGGAGGTTGTGGGGACAGCCCAATCAGAAAAGAAAGGTTTTGGATTGGGGCACGGATGGAGTGAAAAAAAGAGGGGGGAGGAGTGGAGATTGGACAGATGGGCATACATGAGGTCTAACCAGGGCCACTTCGGAAGGAGCCTTCTGGGAAGCAGTGAGGGGGGCGGGGTTCTAAAATGGAAGGTATCACTGTAGGAGGCAAGAGGAGTTCAAAATCTCGATGCCATTCTGGAAAACCGAAGTTGGGGGTAAAAATTGAAAAAATACTACCAAAAAAAACCTAAGGGTGGGGATAAAATATCGTTGTGTGGACGAGAGCGAAAGAATCCAGAAACTTGGGCTCTTTGCCGGGAATTAATCCGCAGATACCAATGAACTGGGGGAAATACGGACGGAAAACAGTTGGGGTTCACAAGTCCAGGTCCCACCCTATAAAAGAAACGGGGACAGAAAAAGTTGAAAAAAGGGCACTGAGAGACGTGGAGAAAAACAAATAGAAATCGGGATGACTCGTCTGAAAGATGACCTCGGAAGTTAGTGGGGGACAAAAAAAAGGGGGACCAGTCAAAAACCAAGCGGGGGGGGGTTGCTAGGGTTACATTTGGTCAAACCAGGATGAAAAAGGAACAGGCAGATCCGGTAAGTAGGGTTGGAGTGTTGCTTGGTACAAAGGGGTCCCTCTAATACTGTCATTAGAGTGGAAAAGGTCAACAAGGAAGGAGGAGTTCGAAAGAAACTTCAAAAACCGTGGGAAAAATTGTAAAGGGCGAAAACTTCCAAAGGAAACCGGGGAAACCTGGAGGGTGTCTAACCTCGTGGAGGTAAAATATTAGAATTTATAACAGATTTGTGGGGGGGGGGAAGATGGCTCAAAAATTCAGAAAGGAAAGAAGGCGCGTTTGAGGGAGTACATGAAAAAGAGGTCCAATCTAGAAAAAGGATTAAAAAAGCGTCGCGAAAATCTAGAGGAGATGATGAAAGAAAAAGGGAGGCATGGAAAAGAAGTTTTCGAGGAAAAAACATTGGGGGGGGAAAGACTGACGAGGGAAGAGTAGGGCTTGTAAAAAATAACGGCTGGTAATACAACGAACAGGGTAAAAGGTCGACTGAATAAGTGTCGAACTAACATTCGTGAAAGGGGGGATTTGAAGAGGGAGACCGCGAAAAGGAAAGTTTTGAAAGGGGGGACTGGAATCCCGAGAAATAAGAAAAAAACAAGAAATGAAGTGGAAACAGGAGAAGGGAGTATCTTTGAGGTTCTAGCCAGGAAATTCAACCACTCTTGTGTGAGATGAAGGGGGAGGGGTACGGGGGGGGGTCTGGTAAAAGTACACACGAGGAAAGGGGGGGGAACGCTGGTGTAAAAGAGGTCATTCCATGGGCGCGGAATGTTTGGGAAACAAGGGGGGTGAGTACAGGGGGTGGGAAAGGGATTAGGGGGAGGTCATTTGCCACAAGGGGGGGTTCGAGTTGCAAGTGGTTCAAACAATTGGGAGACAGTAAGGGGGAAAACAAAGGACGATGTAGGACCGATCTACGAGATGAAAGGAACAGAAAAGTTCTGAGCGGGGAGAACTCGCATTAAAAAGGACCGAAGGGTTTCAGGGGAATTGGGGTGCGTCTGATATGACCAAACACGGCGTCAGTCTGGAAGAGTGTTCGAGAGGATATCGGAAGGGAAGTCTCGAGGGTCAAACTGGAAAAAGGTTTTCGCGACTAGCCGTTAGTAAGGAGGGCCCCCGGGAGAGAACGAGAACCTTGAAAAGGGGGGATAAAAGAAAATGGGGATGGATGGGCCACACAGAACTGAGGGCCTCAATTCGTACCGCGGCTGGACAAAGAAAAGTCATGGAGAAGGCTCTAGGGGGGTATGAGAACACTCTAAAGGACGGCAGGGTTGAAACAGGGGAGGAAAATTAGGACAAAGGGGCTGGAAGGGGAGAGTCAAAAACCAAGGGGATCAGTAGGTGGTATTAGGTGGTACAAGGATGTTGTGAGCGGAAATAATGTGTGGGGGAGGATGCGGGGAATCGAAAAAAATCATCCGGGGGAGAGATTAGAATTTTGCCTCACAATTGACGTAGGGGCTTGGTTGGCGGGTAGGCAACAAATGTAGGAAAAAAAAGGCGCCTAAAGGGGGAAACGAGAGGAAAGAGTGGAAACTCTTACAGGGTGGCGGCAAAGAAAGTTGTCTGGACGAAAACTGAGGTTCTAAAGGGAGCAGCCCCGAGGAAAAAAGTGGGACATCACAAAAAAGAGATCAGGATACGTCAGAGGAGAGGGATAGAAGGCTTCGAAAGGGGGGGGAAAAATAAGCAATGGGGGGGGTGGTGAAGGAGATCAACAGAAGACATGGCAGGAGGGTTTTCACAAGGTGGTCGGTATAAAAAAAAGAACAAAAAAAACGCAAAGAAAAGGGACACAGTCCTAGGGGGGGACCCCATAAGATCCCTGGGGGGTCGGGAGAGGGGGAAGGCTATGCTGAAAAAATAAAGCAAAAGGTCTAAACAACACCAGAAGGGAAAAGCGAAGGGGGTAATTGGGTGACTCCAAAAGGCCCGAAAGAAAATTGAAACCTAAGAGGGGGGGCCCAAGGATTGGGAACGGGAAGGGGGGGGAGGACGTCGGCCATTCCTGGGATGGGGGGAGAAGAATCAGAAAGAAATAAAGGACATTGCCAGGATTAGCGTTGATGATGAGCGCTCAGGAAGAAAGGGAGGAAAACGTAAACGGAGGGGCAGGTTCACAATAAGAGGGAAAGAGGATAGAGGAGTTGCGGGAAGACAGAAAAAAAAAGATGGGGGATTAAAGGGAAAGAGGGGGGTTGGAAACCTCCTCCTTGTATAAGGGGAGTAACCATATTATCAAAATAGCACAGAAGGGATGAGGAGGAGGTCCCGAGAAGGGGGGTTTGTCAAATGGGTAGCTCTTGGAAAAGGGGTTAAAAGACTTGGGGGAAAAAGATAAACAGAAACAAAGAAAACTACGGGAACAACAATCTCACGGCTGTGTGTGCGCCGAACTGAGAGGGAGATAGAATTCCAAAAAGAAGATTTGGGCAAAGGACCTCATACGAAGGCCCCAACAGACAATTTATCATCCTAAGATCAAGGGATATGAAAAGAGGGCTGAAGGGGGGGGGATATAGAGGAAGGCACTGGGTGAAGAGAATGCGGGAGTTGAGGTCACATCAAAGAGCAGGGGCGGGGGCGGTTCAGGGAAATCGTAAACCCGAGGGAGTCGGTGAGGTAGGGTAGGGAGGGAGCTGGGCACCAAAACTGTCGGAGGGTGACGAAGAAGAAGCAGGAAGTCGAGGGCTGGGGGAAGCA
>Ga0179593_1723112_pt1 | contig 22945 bp, 17 predicted proteins | sample CZODoug2_1_08_16_FD_185931 | JGI IMG/M metagenome (GOLD analysis project Ga0179593, IMG submission 185931) | Vadose zone soil fungal communities from Angelo Coast Range Reserve, California, USA - CZODoug2_1_08_16fungal (PacBio error correction) | ecosystem: Environmental > Terrestrial > Soil >...
ATCCATGAGCTGACACAGACAATCTTCTGCAAAACCGTCAAGTCTAACCAAGAGAAAGAAACGCACGCAAAAGCCTAGGTTAAGATGTTGAAACTGAGGGATCACCGCTGCCAGTGAAGGGGGGAGACAAAAGAAGACATCCCTTTACCAAAAAAACTGGAAGATGACACCGAAACTGGAAACGGTCAGACCTCATGCAACAACCCGTCAAGAGTCAAAAGGAAAAAAAACGTATTGAAACCTAATCCATGCATCACTGCCCCAAGGGAAAAGTCGGACCGAACGGGAAAGGAGGCCGCCCTATGAGCGAAAAAGCAGTTGTTAAAAATCACTGTATGGGGGGGGACCCATGTCCGCTTGGTCTCTGCGCATGACGGAGGCCCGTTAGTGAAGGAGAAGGCGTCCAGAGAATTTCAACGAAAAAGGGCGCCATTCATTCCGGGAGGAGAAGTGGTGGAAGGAATCACCATTGTGGGTCGCCTTACGGTATAGGGATTTTTGACCGCGATTGGACTTGGGACACTACCCGTTGAGGGAAAAATTGGGAGTCTACTTATACGAGCGAAAAAAGAAGGCTCCGAAGGGGAACTCCAAGGGTGTGATACTTAAAGAAAAAAAAGAAAGAAAAAATCTTCTTATGAATACACAGCAACCCTTATTATCCTTCATGCCTTTGTTGTTGCCGGAAAATAAGTTAGTAGGGAGAACGTTGTACTAAATAGACAGGCTTGGGAGAAAAAGACATTCTACAGACCGGCGATAAATCTGCACGGTAGTTAAAGGTGGGGCCGTGGGAAACTTGACAACCGCGGGGAATACGTCTTCTCGGGTACCCTGATGACCAGACTAGAGGATTTCACCGGCCCTGCCTGTTAGCTCTTACCATTACCTTGGGGAAGACACATCAATCCACCAGCGGGCGCGCCAGAACGGTTAGGAGGTAAGCAAACGTTGGTAACCGCCGTAAAGGTTTCTCAGCTGGTCGCCTAACAGGTGTCGCGAACAAATTTGAGTTAACTCGGACCTATAGATTAGCTTCAGCCGTGGGGTGTTCATGGTCATATGCAACCATCTTGGCTGTGTTCACAAATGGGACAACGAGCCTTACCAGTTGTCTGGGGGTGAGGAGCGCCTGTTTTTAACCCGTAACACCCCATTATAAAAACAAATATGGGAAGGGGAGTAGAGTTTTGGTTTCTCAGGGCTAAAAACACAAAGCTTAATCACCTTTTCGGATTGTTCCGGGTTTTAGGACAACGGATTCTAATGGAAGAAAGGTGAACAGGTGGTCGTTCCAGAAGGAATGATGATCAAGACGAGGGAACAAAACAATCCTGAGTTGGATTAACCAATGGGGTGCCATAGCACTAGTGGGGTTCGTCCAAAGGGAGGGACACCACGCTGGGACGGCCAACACCAGATTTCTGCACTAAATGTGTCTGGAAAAAAAAGGGGGTTGTACACACTTTACGGTTGAAAGGTGTCACAAGCACCGAAAAGGGAATAGAAGAACGAACGCTTTGCAAAGCTCCCCGTCCTAAGAAATAGCTTCTTAAAAAAACAACGAGCGTGAATAGAAAGAGAAGAAAACAATAAGCAAAAAAACCGCTGCCCCGACGGCTCGGAGGGGAGTCGTAAGGCAGGAAGGAAGGCCGACTGGCGGAGGGAAGGGAGTAAAAATAACCATTATTGTTTGTTACATAAGGTGAATCGGGAGAGAGCGGGAAAGGAAATATCACCGGGTGGCGAACGACCGGCATCCTGGGAAGACCGCAAGTTAATCTGACACTAGAGGGGGGAAAAGGAAGGGAAAGCATCTGGGGTAACGCAAAAACGGGCGCGTGAGGCAAGATTCCTCCTTATCAATGAAGAAGTAAAAGGAAATCAGATCAAAGACAAAAAAAAGTAGGAAAAACTGGCTTTGCACCGAGAGCTCAAGAAGAAAAAAAAAGTAGGTTCTGAGCGGAGACGGATGGGAGTCTCCATCAGCACTCACACTCAGAGGGGGGCAGAGGGCTACAAAAACGACGGGCCTTCTGGGTGGCGGTTCGCAAAAAATATTGGTAGTCATCGCCCGTAAAAAAGTCAGATCAAGGGGGGCGATCCTAAGTGAAAAACGCCAAAAGGAACTAACCAGCGAAAAACGGACAGGACGTCGTGACCCAAGGTTAACAGGGCCTGGCTGGAAAGTACTATGTCCCATGAGATTGAGAAGAACGGGGGGTTCAAGCGAAAAAGAAAAGAGACACCCTCCTTATAAATAACTACACCCCTTCAAATTACGTCGTCTACTGGGAACAGGCAAGGAACCCGCCAAGAGTCAACGAGGAGGAGAAGGCGCAGTAACCGACGCAGAACTAAAACGGGAAGTAACACGGTACTTGCAGGCAGGGAAACCCAGAAAGTCGGAAAGAGCGAATGGTTGAAAATCAAAGAAAAGGGAACGAAAGAAAGTTTAAACCGCGCAAGAAATTCAAATAAAGGGCAATTGACTGTTCTAAACGCGCGAAAAATGGAGTTTACTGAAGCCATGAAAAATACCAAATCCCGAGAGATTCAAAGAAGTGCAAAATATCCGAAGAAAAACCACTGAGAAAAACTATCACATAGACGAGAAATTTAGCCAACTGTTGCTAAAAAAGACCAAGGCAGGAAAGGGGAATGACGGAAACAAGGAGGTGGGACGGCCCGGCGCTGGGAACCTGCGTGAACTATATAAATAGGAAGGGCCACGATCCCGACTCCGAGAGAAGTCACAGAAGAATTTCAAAATAAGCATTCTCAGGAAACTTACCATCAAAGAAATGACCAAATAAACTCCGGCAAAGAGAGAGGGCTGGCTTCTTGGATCAATCTGGGGCAGCAATAGAAGGTCGGCAAAAAAGAAGACTGGATCCACCGGCCTACAACAATATAAGGGAGGAACAGTTCATAACCATCACGAAAGAGCCCGGGAGGGAACGAAAAAGACAACGGAGACAAACGTTCCATGCGGTTTACAAAAGAGGTGGTGGACAAACCGGAAGCAGAGGTTGAATGGCCACACTCAAGTCGAAGCACACGAACGACCGCTTATCTGACGAAACAAAATTTAAGAAGTAATCTGATCACGGGTAAAGAACTAAAAAGACGAGAGAGCAGGTTGGTCTTGGGGCCAAAACCGTAAATAATACCTCCGGGAATCTAAAACAGCAAAAAGACCAAAAGGGAGAGAGATTAAAAGCAGAAAGGGACTTTATCGACCCCCCCCAAAAACCACCGTAGGGTCAACATGGGGGGGATACTAATAAAGTATCTCGGATTAAAGCAGAAAGAAAGGGGGGCGAGAAGACCAGACTCGATCGTGGGTGAAAAAGACCCTAGTTGTAAAAAGAAGCCAAAAAATCCTTTGTAATCCACAAAGTAAGCCACATAATAGGTCCTTCCCGCCGACCGGGTTATTTTAGCGAAAAGTTCAGGGAGTACCCACCGGCGGTCCTTTCGAACATTCGTGGATATTAAAGCGAGGTGGGGAGTGCAGCTTGTTGGAGAAGCGTCCTCAGGAGTCCATTGCTTCAAACTGGAGATTGCACAATACTGACTGTCTCGCGAGAACGTTATATCGTCTCTTTACGTTCTTAAAGGGAAAAATAAGACATGTCAAGCAAATGGAGGAGGGGAGATATGAAAGAGATCGAAACAGTAATCGTAATCGCGAAAAAAAGGTTCCTTTCTATCGGAAGAATTCGGAGGGATCAGAAGGGACGAAAAAGAATTGTCTGTCGGGAATGCCTCAAGACGTCAAGGAAAGTTACAGACCCTCGTAGAAAAGGGGAGAAGGGGTGGGGCTCAGGAAGGCAGACAGAGGGGTGTTAACAGAAGAATTAAGCGGGTGATGCTCTTCGAAACACTATTTCTCATTTGGGTCCAAGTCAGATGTCACGGGCGGAAGTGGGGGAGGACTAAGTACCAGAGAACCGTAAGACTTTAACAATTTGAAGAATGATCAGAAAAAAAAACAGAATTGGGTGGAAATAAGCTATGAAAGTGCTATAAAGTTTGAGAAAAGGTCGTCTTCCGGGGCGATCAGAGAGGGAGTGTCCGGGACAAGTATGACTGTGAGGGAATGATGATCGACACAGAATAGTGGCCGGCGCCTGCAATCCTGGGGAAGAAGTGTTAGCCTATGCCTTCTCCAAAGAATCTTTGGGAAAGAGAGGTGAATAAAAAACGACGGAGGAACCCTTTGTGTCCATATCTGAAGTGGCAGGGCGCCGTTGGTGCCATTCAAATAGATCGGGTTGCCAAAAAAGGCCCTCCTAAAGCCCCTGCAAAAGAAGATATCCGGATAAATTAGATGACTGACGAATCCCAGGCGTTTCAGATTTCAGAGGGGCTAAAAAATAAATCAGAGGGGTATCAGAAAATTTCTTTGTACGCTGACCGTCACCGCAGCCGAAACCTTTTAAGCTAACTCCGACAACCGGGACAACTTCGGTGTAACAGAAAAACAATCCAAAAGAGCCAGTGGAAGGTATCGATCAACGTAAGAAAAAAATCACCTTAAAACAAACAGTCACGACACGCTGAAAGTTATAAGGAATTGAGACTTACTCAGGGCAGCAAATCACCCCCCGAAAAGATGTACGGTCCATAGGGAATAGGAGTCGGAGAATGAAAGGCGACTTGACTGGGTGACCTTCTAAAAAGGTGTGCCTACCCATACAAAGAAAATAAAGAATTGTCAATTCCCGCCAGATTGTCGTACACTAAAAACCGAGTGACATAGCAAACAGAACTTACCAAGGGGGGCGGGGGATAAATACAAGGAAATTACCATTGAGATCCACGCAAGGGGTAATAGGAAGGAACAACAACAACGATATCCAGCCGAAGGAATCATGGAACAATCAGTCACTTGTGTTTTACGGAAAAACCAAAAAAAAAAAGGGGGGACCACCGGGGGGACGGCAGGCAGTTGAGGCGGCCGGAAAAGAAATCCAGCTAAAATCCAACTTGAAATGGAAGATGATGCAAAAGGGGCTTCTAGGGGGATTTCGATAGATAGGAAAGAATGGGGATTGTGACACACGTACCGCATGGCAGCAAAGGATTGACTAAGGGGGTGTATTCGGAGGTTGCGTCGTCTAGAGAAATAAAGTTACGTGATGTGTACGAGCAAAAACTCGAATAGGGACGAGAATACTCAAAAAGAAACCGGGAGATAACAGGATTTTGAGGGCATACCGTCAAAAAAGGGTGCCGCGTAAAGGGCCAGATACTGGGAGAAACCCTAAAAATCGAGGGAGAAACACAAATGGTGGAGAGTTCTCCACGGGCTTTCTGAAGGATACCTGAGGGGAAGGTCGAAAGTTCCAATGATGGGTAAAGCAAAACCCACGGGGCTCGAGGAGGAAAAAGGACATGGGAGGTTGGTTGGAAGAAAAGCGGCGTGTGGGGGAAGAGACAAAGCTCAACAAAGGAGAGGATGAGAAAGAGAATGAGTGGGGGAGAAGGTGATAACACCCAAAAAGAAAGAAGGGGGCGGCAATACACCGGAGGTTGGGGGGGGAAGGTTTGAAAAAAAGGGCTTCCGAGCATTAAAAGGGTGAACAGTTAGGGCGAAATCATAAGGGGGGCGTCACCACGGGGGTTGTCAAATGAGATCACCGTGTTGGAGGATGAAAGGTGCAGCGGGGGGAACCCCCTGAATGCAAGTCTTTTCGCTTAAACAGTCTAAACTGAGGTCTAAGGGTGCGCCGGAGGGATGAACCAAAAAACGGAGTGAAGGTTTTAAAAGGAACAAGACCGTGATCTGACATACGACAACGATTTGAAGGATGAACCGAAGAGGGAAATGGCCGAAGAGAAGGAAGGACGAATCAAATATGGAAGAAGCACTCCTTCCATCGATCGGAAAGAAAAAAGCTTCTCACTGAACAAAAGGATTTAAAAGACCACTCTAACCAATTTTAATGTGCATTCTAGAAGATGCAGGCCGTCAAAAGGAAAGACGCTGGAAAGGGAGGGGTTCATGGTGTCAGATAAATGGGGGGTGTTGTTCCATAGGTGCCTAACTCCGTGGAGAAACTAAAAAAGTAGGAAAAAAGGTTGGTAAAGGAGCAATACGGCGGACACTTAAGTTCCCGCCCCCGTAAATCGGACCGTTGTCCTGAGAAAAAGGGCCTGAAAGACCTCGTTCGTTCCGCAAGGTCTAGGGAATTACTTGTCCTAGAGGCCCACCGAACGGGAAGCAAGGAAAAGTCAGAAGAAAGAGGGGACATGGAAAAAAAAAACAGCGGTGTAGTGTCAAAAAACTGATGGCATAAGGCATCCGTCCAAAGCGCAGTGTAATCAGACATTCGAACTTAAGAATCTTTGCTACAGGCTGAAACTCGCCTTTGGAGGTCTTTGGGAGGCACCCCCCCAAACCCCCTAGGAACGCAAGAGTCCGCCGGGGAAAGTTGGGATCTGAAGGAACCCTTCACCAAGCTAACTTGAGCAAAGAAGAGCGTCTGGGAGGGGCCCGCCCGGGTGGGACTGGTCACTGGACATCTCAAAGAACAAAAACCGAGAAGGCTGAGTGGGTGGCCCTTTGAGGAATTGCGCGAGGGATGTTGCGGGGAAAAAGAATGACCGGAAGCAGTAGAACAAGTTGTGTGTGGGCGCCCAACCGACGACTCAGGATGAACGGAAAATTGGGACCCTGCATTCCGCTCAAAACGGTAGCGGAGCAACGATCACAAACACCCACACACACATCGAGTGGGAGAAAAAAAAGGTATCAATCAAACAAACTAGTGTACAACGGGGATTAACAAGGGGAAGAACTCCTCAGGGATTCAAACCAGTTAAACCATTTTCATGATATCAGAACTTGGCACTAATCTCGACGCACGGGTAAAAAAGTAGAAATTCGCAGGGGGGGAGAACACTGAACATGGCTCAACCATGGTTTTTTGGTGAATCATCGAACCAGAGGCGTTAAGTAATGGAAAAAAAAACACAGCGCGCAGCCAAGCTCACTCTTTTACATATTTGGTCTAGGCAACTTGGGACCTACGCCGGAAAAAGGGAGATTCCAGAGAAAAGGAGTGGTATTCCCGGTCGAGGACTCTCGTAAGCGCATTAACGGAAGGAAGATGGCGAAGGGGGGAACTCTGAGCTAGTCTTAAAAATTAGATACCGGCCCAAGGACTATCATCCCAACCGAAACAGCATACCCACTGAATATGGCGCTAAGAAGCGCAGGGGCCTTCACTTCGGTGGGAGGAAAAAAGCGGGAAAAAGGCACTGCGGCCACAGGGCTGCGTCCCAAGCTCGAAACTAAGAAGACGGTGGGGTCCCGTCGCAACAAGACTCTTCGTCTCAATTCTGAAAACTGTCTCCGAACCGGGAGAAGCTTCCACAAGGGCCCCGTCTAGTTCGTGGATTCAGGTTAGAAAACGTGGCGGCCCCATTTGGGTAGAAAAAGAAAAGTGACGGTATAAGGTCTGACTCAAAACGGTCGTTTTAAGCGGTGTCCGTGCGAATAACTTACGAACGTCCCCACTCTGGAATCGAAAGGGGAAAAAAAGGAGGGGGTTGGGAAGACGTCCGGTCGGAAGGACTAGCGAACAGAAACGAGACAACAAAATTACAAAGTATTATCCCCCTGACCGCAGTCGAACCAAAAAAAAAAGGAGAGGGTTAAAAAAAGAAAGAAGGGGGGGGAGGAAATAGCAGAAAAAGAAAAAAAGACGTTGACACTTGATAGATCCGAAACCGGCGCAGAAAAACGGCAGTGAGGGGGGGGCGAGATAACCCGGATGTTGGCCCACCTCAATGCACAAGCTCCGGCATAAAGTCAGACGACGCGGGAAAGGGGGGCACCGGCTACCAGGGTCGAGTCTGCCAATAACTGAATTAGAGTAGAGGGGGGCTGAAAAAGGGGGGAAGAGGGTTCTGGGTAGGACCCTCGGATTTGTGCCCGGTCTAAAGGGTGCAAGGATGGAAAGGAGGTGCGTGGACAAAGGGAAGAGGGCAAGAAGTTCGCGCAGCCCTGGGGGTCATTTAACGGGTGAAGGGTTGGGATTAGGACAGCGGCCACGAGTCCGGTGCGCCTGGGATTAACAGAGCTCGAGAAGTCGTCAGGATAAAAACGTAGCTAGTCCGGGAGGTAGAATAGGGAGTTAACATAGAACCGGGCCCGAAAAAAAATTTTCGGAAGTCCGTTTCGTAGGGCCAGTAATGGGGGTGGGGGCATGAACAAAAAAGAAATCGAGGGCAACCTGTTCTTAAGAATTGTTAAAATTCACGCTTAGTGAAAAATTCATTTGCGCGGCGAAGGGGGAGTTAGGCTTCGAGGTGAAAAAAGGCAACATATAACTGACGAAAAAAGGGGGTGTTATAAGAACCGGTTAGGGACGGTGGGCGGCGACTTGACAATAAGATATTCAGGGAAAAAAAAGCCAGATGTCGGGGGACCATAGGGGAGAGAGCACCCCTGGAATGTTTAGACCTAGTTAGTTTCTCTCCCCGTGGCAGGGCGGAGGAGGGGGAAGGGGGTAAGCAAGGAAGCATACGCTGGTGGGGGCACATGGGGACAAAGGACATGAGGTGGGGGTGGGGGGGAAACCGGTATTTGGTTCGGGCGATCTGGAGGCAAGACTTAATAAAATCTGGGTGGGGCGAAACAGAGTACAATGTGTATCTTTCCTGTGGCGACAATAGGGGAGAAAGGGATACAAAGGGTATACCGGGCATAAAAGACTTACCCTATCAAAAATAAAGCCTGTCCAGACTAACGAGAAGGGTAGAGAAATAAAATGGGGGGGGGTTGGAGGGAGGAATTTCAATCACCGAATACCCAGGTTCTAGGAAACCGAATCGCCAGTTGGGGGTAAAGAAGCGCAAATTGGGAGAAAAAGTTCGGATGACGTGATGAGCACCCTACCTTTTTCCGCGGCTAAAGGCTCAAAAGGGTCAGGGGGGGGGGGAAAAAACTCTGACACCAGAAGGGGAGGCCCGTAGAAATTCATCAATGAGGTACCTCTCAAAAAGGAGTCAGGAAAAGGGGGGGGATCACCAGCTGTAGAGAAGCCCGACCCGTTGGGGTGCTCACCCGGGTTTGTGTCCAGAACGCAGGGAGAGGGGAGCAGTGATGCGTGACAAGGGAGGGGAAGGACAAAAAAAAATCAGGGGGTTAGCAAGAAACGAAAACGGCTGCAGGTCCGACCAGTGAAGGAGGCAAAAAAGGCCGACTCGATTGCGTGCGGTGTACTAATTACGACCCAACCGTCGGGACCTTCAACATCCCTTACCGAAAGGGAGGTGAATCATACCAAACTGCTACATCGGACGGCCAATAACGAAAGAAGGGGGGGGGAACGGGGAAAAGGAAATAAAAACCGCTACACGACTTCGAGTTCGGGAGGACCAAGGACTGATCTCAAGAAGAAAAAACTGAATGACCTGGTCCTCGTTAGATTGTGAAAAAACGACTTGAAGGCTTCATATGTTCTGAATCTTAAAAATCTGATGGACGAAGGGGAGGGGGGGGGTGGTACACCGGGGGATCGACTCGTGGAGAGGCCAATCCCGGGAACGCAATCGGGGACATCTCTTGCTGTCACCGGTCCGCGGAGGGGGGGTTGCCCCGGCCCACACGCCTCGAACAACAAAGGCCTCCGGGAAAGTCATGCGTAAAAGAACAAAGGGGGGGGGGACAACTCCCTGGGGAACTCTCTGAGAATTTCTTATATTACTACTGGCCGCCGTAAGGGAATCGAAAGGTGGGGTCAGGCCCCACACGAGGAATCGACTAACCGTGTAAGTGCCATCGGGTGTGGAAGAAGGAGGCAGGAAGTGTTCCTTAAAAAAGGGAGTCAGCAGACAGAAAGGTGTATTGGAAACCCATTATGAACTGGGGAGGGATGGGGGAAGGTAAAAAGACGGAATGTGTTGAGAACAGGGACACCAAAAAAAGGAAAGCTAAAAGGATAGGGGGGAGGGAAAGAGGGTTTTTCTAAGGAGAAAAAAAAAAGGCCTCAGGGGAACAAGAGATCAAACCGAACGGACTGGGTGAACGATGGGTGGAAATCAAACCCCACAAAAATGTGGAGTGCGTCCTCCTTGACCCGGTGTTCGTGCTTTCGAGGAAGAAAAAGGAAGGGGAACCCCGGAGTGGGGGGGACTCGCACCGTATTGGAAGAAGGGCCTCGTTCCCGAACAACGGCGATGACAACAATACTGAGGGCCCGCCGGGACTGGACCTAAAGGCACTGGGTCCTCCCCAGGATTTGACCACGGTCAGTTAAAGGGGAAGGAGCTTGCTCGGGCAACAGACATGTTTAAGAAAATCTCAACAAAGCTTGGAAAACGCGCTTCCCGCCGCCGTGCATAATACATAGAAATGCTCTAGGAACCAAAGCCCCTGCTTGGTAGAGAAAGAAAAAAAGACCGCATTGAAGCAACAAAACATATGGCCGGATGAGGACTGGGCTTCATGGATCTAGATAAGGAAGGTAAGAAGGGAAGGCATTCTGCTTGTCCTTTGCTCACATTAGCTGGGTGGTTTAAGCGGGAGCAATATTTGGAAATCGGGAATCGGAAATTTAACAAACAGGGGAGTGGGACGGCGGAGGCCACTTCCTATTTAAGGGGCTGAAAAGGACCTGAAAGGGGGAGGGGGTAAATCGCAAAAAAAAGGGTCCGACAGAAAAGAAAATTGTAGTAAGTCAGCCTTGGTCCATGACGGACCCGGTCATTCAGAACGGTCCGCAGTACAGTCAACTCAAAGGAGGCCGATGACCGAATACAAAAGATGGTTGCACAAAAGAGTGCTTAGGGGAGGGCTAAAAGAAGTATTCATCCGTACGAATAGAATTTCAGGTGTTCCGGACATTGGTCCTTCCGGATGGAATAGCAACCAAGGTATTCCCACAAGTGGCAATGTTGGGGAGAAAAATCGGAAGGGAGGAAGTATTACCTTCTTGTAATGAGCACGTTCAAAAGTCACAAAAGAAAACAGAAAATAGAACTCGGCCAGCAAAGAGAGCAGTCAACAGGGGGGGGCACTAATCCAAAAAAAAAAAAAAAAACCAAGACCGCAGCTCTCCTTATGAGGCGTAATTCCCTTCTCTAGGGAGGTATCCCTCTGAGTGGTCAAGTTAAAGAAAGGCTTCCAAGGAATTTAACTAGGTGTGAGCCCTGGAAAGGATTAAAGAAAGATTCGTACTGGGTTACTCCCATACAGACGAAGAAAAACCTGTCGACCAGGTCGGCTATTAATAGTCTGTTAGAACTTCAACCCGATTCCAACCTCTCCATTTTAAAAGAAAAAGTGAAACGAACACGTAGTGAGTGATCGATGATAAAAACAACGACTATCAGTCTTCCCAGGGAGTTAAGCCCTGGCGGAAAAAAAAATGACGAGAACGATTCTAATAACCGTCCATGGTTTGAGAATAAATAGGCAACTACGTTTCAAAAAATTCTACGAGAAACGATTGAGACGCTCTAAGTCTCCAGTAAACAACACGGTCCCTTGGGGACCCGACTAGTACAAATGTCACAAGATTTGGAACTTCAACTCATCGCCAAGAGCGAAAAGGATTATGGGAAACGAAAGCGAGCACAGAGCCAAACAAAGAAACGGGGAAAAAACGAGCTTTGCTAAAGAGGCCTGCCGAAACTGGAGTGTGTCAAACCCCTCAGGGTCACAAGAAGAAACAAGTCTGGCGACGGTGCAAGGTTCCACTATCTAACTCTCATACAGCAGTGGGAGTCAGAAGAGAAATACCTGAAGCGTTCTCCGGCTGTATTCACGGCAGAAGTGGGGCTTTAGTCTGAACCTGGTGAGCTACCCTCTATCATAAATGAAAACAGGTCAAAGGCAACATACATAAAAGGGACCTACTACTACTAACGCTAGGGTCACCGATCTTCAGTGTCGCAACTAGCAAGAGATGAGAGATCTCTATTTAGGACAATCTCAATACAAAGTGAGTACTACTCCCCCCGATGGATCACACGGTGGAGAACGAGAAATCCTCCTAAATCCTCTGGACAAAGCCACCACGGTGGGCGTCAAATCCGCGGAGATCAGGGGGGAGGGAGGCTGGAGGGCTACATGAGGAACGTTAGTGGGGCAAATTCCGGGGCTAGACTCACCATAATCCGAAATGTCGATCCAAAGTTATAGAAGGTAATCGAGGTTCGCGCTCACGGGAAAAAGTCGAACCCCTCCTGAGCTGAAAACTATCGTGGTTTTGGGAGGAATGAAATTTACTGGGGGAACCGTGTTCATTCTCCAATCACGAAACGCAAAAAAGAACAGGGTATTCGATTGAAAATAGAGATATTGTTCTTGCGAATGATTGGAGGAAGACCGGAATTATACACCCGTGTCACATAGAAAAGTGTTTTTTTAACGACTCTATCAAAGGCTAAATTAAGGGTAAAGAAGAGACTACCGGGGGTTCTAAGACTCTAGCTTGTTCGTCGAAAACCCGAGGTGTTCCCCTCAAAAAGACCCAGGAGCCAGGTCTAAGAAAAGAGACCCCTCCTACTCTCGGGGGGAGCGTGATGAAAGGTCGAGAAAACCGGTATCAGTCGTCAGATAATATAGTGGTGGGGATTGGTTTAAGGGACAGTTTTTAGAAATATTTAATGAACCTCGATGTTGATGATCAGATTTTCATCCGTCTGACTCTTGGGAGCCTCGGTAAAGAAAAGTAGAGGGCACGGCGTAAAGAAGAGAAGCATGCTCGTCTGAAAAAGCATCCTTGGAGGTTGAGAAGAGGATGGATGTGGGATCTCTCTGGAAGGGTATCTATGGCTACGACAAGGGGGGTCGATTCCTCTTCACGAACCCCGAGCGGTATCGGGGAAGGCACAAGGAACAGGGCTTCTGGACCACTCTGACAGGTAGCGGAAAGGAGGAAGGGGGGGGCACCCTTACTTAGAAGCTTACTTGAGAAGGAATCCCCGCGTGCTTCTGCACACACGTGGGGCCTTCTATCATGCCCGGGATCCTCCTGGGGCCCCCTGAAGGTGGGGAGAAGGCGAGAAAAAAAATTTCAGGTGACTAAATGTACACCTGGCGCAAAGATGAGTTCTGTGGGGAAAGGAGTAGGAACAAAGGTGAATCAATCCAGTCGCGGGGGGCAGACAGGCATATTGGTTGCCGGGCGCGGCGGGTCCGAACAGAGAGGACGGGATTCTTGCAATAGGTCGGCCGGTGAATATCCATCCCAGTTGGGGCTCTTTACCGTGGACAGTAAGAAACCCTTGTGATAGACGCTGCGACTTGCTGGGCGTGTCGAATCATCAGCGCGGGGTGGTAGCGCGTGACACCAAAAGCGGAGTTTAAACACGTTCCGTGAAGGGAAGAGCTATCTCGCGACGGAATACAGTCATCTTTGGGGGAACGTTGGGATTTAAGTCTGGTTGACTTAGGGCATTGGGAATCGGCGGGGAACCTCTGCGCCATTAACCATAAGGGAATGACATAACAGCACTCCGGATTGCCCCTGAAACTCACCAATCCGCACAAGAAAGAAGAAAGCATGAAGGGGGGGGGTTGAGTTTGAGGTGCTGAGGAGATCACTCTTTCACAGGGTCACTCTTAAAAGGCCGGAGGGTGCGGTTGGGAGCTTCATTGGAACGAGGATAAGGGAGAAATAGGCACCTAAACTTTTGTTTCTAATCAATTAGTCCCTCGTTGGCCAGAACTCGGGCAAGCTAGGGGAGGCGAGGACTATCATGACATCAAGAGGGAAAGTAAAGAATGAATCACACTTAGGTATAACACTGATATGATGGCAGGGAAGGAGGAGGAGAATCGCCGGGTGGAAAAACACCTCCCATTGGGGTCGCTGTAGACGGACTCGAGCAGGGAAGGGTTTACAGTAGAGGGTACAGGCAGATAAGGTGGGACCGAGGCGAAGAGGCCTATGCGTACTCGCCGTTCAGGGTTTTGATGGGTGCCCAGTACACTCGGACGCTCCCTCTAAACATTTCATGGTCTAGAGCAAAGGGACGCTGAACCAGAGGGGCAAATCTATTCACGGTCTAAAATGACAGTCGGAAAAAGACGTCAGCCTTCAAATCGGACAAAGGTGGAAAGAAGTTCTGAAAGAAAAACGAGCTCAGTACGGTTCCCATTGTGGGGACGAATCTCTGAGAAAAAAAGAAACAAAGCAGCCTCCTTTCGTTAATTAGTCCATCGAGAAGAACCCGGAGTAGAAGTAAAAATCTGGGGGGAGGGGGAACGGAAAATCCCTTTGCGTCGACGTTTCTGATAGAGACGAAGGACGCCTGTAATTGGTGGTGTGAAAGACATATATAAAAAAAAAACGGCAGATTTCTGAGTAGTCAACTCTCCTGGCTACAATTCCGAACACAATAAACAATAGCGGAGAAGGGGGGTCGTCTTTCAGAGGTAAAACAATTTATGGTTGCTAGCCCCGCTAGACGTAAGGAAGGAACTTGGGCTCAAAAGAAGTCACCTCTCTACACGTCATGAAGGAGAAAAGAAAAGTGGGTGCCCTCCATCAAAAACTGTGGCTACTAGTGGGTGCGGAACCACGATCAAGGTGTAAGACCCCCCTTAATGCAGCGGGACAGAGGGAATAGGGTGGAGGGGTTGCCCTCTGACGACCCCGTCCTGATTCAAGTCCATCAGCCTAGATATCTTCAGTGGGGCTAATCCCCCTAAAAGGGGGAGGTTAGGTTGGGTGGAAACTTGAACCACAAAGGACCTTTGGATGGATACAGCCCTACACTGGGGTTGGATACCTCCCCACTAATAATACAAAGAAAAAACAACAAGGAGAAAAGATAGCGAGGAGGGGGTTTTGTCTAAAGGGGGCTCAAAGGCCTGTTGAAATGCAAGCGAAAAGGTCAGGGGTGGGGAATGATTTCAAACCAAACCGCGCACACCGCGAGTTCTTCGGATAAAAAGAAAGTAAAGGGGGTTTATTGGGATCTGAGGCTCGGCATCCGTCTACAACACTCAGGTCGTGACTTACCTTACGAATCCCCTTTCTTGTAGGGGTTCTTCGAACGGGATGCTTGAGGAAATAGGGATTGTGGTCGTAGGGAGAAGATCAGCCCGTGAGTTGATGTCCGAAGAGAATAGGCTGGAAGGACAGACGAGCATGAGAGCGCGTTGGTCGGTCAGAAGCCCCCATCTGGTAAGTAGGCTGAATCGGGGCGGGGGACCTGACGTCCGACGGCCGGAACCCCCAGAGTCGAACTTCACCAAGTTGGCGTTCGAGGGGAAAAAATGGACAATTGAAATGCTGTGTCGAAAAGACAATTGTCTGCAGTTCGATTACGAAATAGTCGAAGGCGGGGTGTCTTGGAACCTCCGATGTTCCCTCGGAGGAGTAGTAAAAACTCAAGGGATTTGGGGCCGCGCGTCCGCCGGGACATTCTCAGGAAGCTAAAGGTCTTTTCCCCCCGCCTACCCTTAGGGGAAACGACGACGCGACTAGGAGAACACTCGTTCGCAACAAACAAAAAGACTGGGATAGGCCAAAACCTCACGAACGGCCGTATTGCTGAAAAGTTAATGCAGGCCCGGGGTACGGAAAGGCTGGTTTCTATACTGTGGTACTGATCCCGACTTAGAAGGGAAGATTTGGTTACCCGTGACGTTTTTCGCTTGGAATTCGCAATCTTGTTTCTAAAAGCGCGCGGGGGTGAAGGATCATCGGTTGCAACGGGAGTCTTTGACTGCTCCCAGGAAGGTTACTAGGCATTTCGTAAAAAGAACCTGGGAAAAGATGACGGCAGCGGGGGGGAGGCAAGGTTCCGACCTAGTCTCCAATCTTAAAAATTGAAATGTCGCATTATCAATTCAAACGAAAAAGCAAAGGTCAGGAAAAAAAGAGCGGACCGGGCACAAAAAAGAGCTGTGAGGGTGAAAAGGCGTATAAATCAAATCAAGGCTAGAAGGAAAAAGTCTAAAGGTTCGGAGCGGTGTAGTAGAGAAGTGATTCTTTAAGGACGGGCCCATAGGCCGCGCTGGGGAGATGGGTGAACACGACCGGGGACGAGCTGAGTCAACGAGGACCACGGGGGGGGGGGGGGAAAAATCAGGATCGGGGAAGTCCTGCCGAAACGGAGAACTCATTAGCACAAAAAACAAAACGGCCAACGGGCGTGATAAATAAAGACACGACCAAGTCGACACCAATCTCAGGGGAGGGAAGGATTGGACGGGGACGGAAGAAGGGCCGGGCTGCCCGCCAGTGCGGGGGAACTGGCACGAGGCAGGCACTGGTGATGTCCGACCATGAAGCCGGAGAAAGGAGAGTGGACAACCCAAAGGAGAGCTCCAGGCGAGCTCGCCACAGGGAAGGAAAAAACCGCCATGGGGGATTGGGGAGGTAAACTCTATGTATCTGGAAGAAAAAACACGAAACCTGGCAAAGGGGATGAACGCCCTGTGAAATAGGGGGCAGGGATCAGGACCAAGTCAGGATGATCTATAAGAGACTGGGAACCATCAAAAACGAAAGAAAAGGGTAAAAAAAGAGTCTAAGGAAAAAGAGCAGAAAACGACATGTCTTCAACAGCTTTGCCCGGTTTGGAGCTAGTCGGGTACCTCCAACAGCGGACAGAAAAATCCGAACATCCGAAAGCCGGAAGAGCCTGAAGGAAAACTTTGAAAAGTACCTACTAGGGAAGTGGACGGACCACTTGCTGCAGCCAGGGAAAAGTATCCCACAAGGCCCTGAAGTAATGTCGCGAGTAAGGAGAAAAGAGAAAAAAACGACTACGCAGAAGCGTGATCGCCTCGATAAAGAAGAAGAGGAATCTGCGAGGATGACAAAGCCGGGACGTCAACGTACGAGACAGTAATATAAAAACCATGACAAGTCAAAAATCATACCATAGTGCGCGAGAACGCGTAGCATGTAAACGTCGGGTTCGCAACTCTTTCAAAAAGTCGGTCTGCAAAAAAGGGGGGAGTGCAGAAACAACTCGAGGCCTACGACAAAGCAAAACTGGGAAGACTGCCAGCTAATGCCTATCATTCTGAAAAGGCTCTATCGAAAATCTCGCAGGGAAAAAAAGTAACTCGCTATGCCGTTAGGGTGTCCAATAGGGTAAATTGTATGTTCTTGCCACAGCCGTGGGGGAGTCTCAAAGAAAAGAGAAAGCCTTTGTTGGAGGCTGGGCCACACACGGTCAGGGGGGAGTTCAGACGTGATGACTCATAAGCACGTGTACATCAACCCACTATCAAATGGGGGGTTAACAAGAGGGGGGGGGGGGGGTGGGGGGGCGCAGGGGACTTAGGGGGGTCGTCGGATTAGGCAAAATCTAGTATGACGAGCCCCAGGGCCCCCCCTTCTTATGAGTGAGAGAAAGAGCAAGAGAACTTTTAGGACTCTAAGGAGACCAAAATGCCGGAGTCTAACAAACACAACATTTAACACTATTATCATAGTTCCAATATCCTTCGCGGTGGACACTATGCCAGGGGGAAGAAAGACCTACCTTTGTGATTAACAAAGAAGCTCAGTCGTGTGGTCGTCTAACACAACAATGTGTTTCAAATCTGAAAGTAATGATTCAAGTTTTGACAAAACACAGTAAGTGAGCCACTCCTATTGCTTAGGGTTGTTACTCTCGGGAAAAAAGGGGGTCCCGGCTCGCGGCCAGTTTCATAGTATAGGGCATGAGGTTCTTAGCCAATAGGGGGTTCGTTTTGGGCCATATGGATGTGGGGCTAAATCGGGTTCCAAATCAGGGGGGGGTATTTGTGAAAGATTACGAGGACAAGATATGAACGAGAAAAAAGGGAGGAACTAAGGAAAACAGGGGGGAGGGGGGAGGGATGAGGAGCGGGGCTGTGAAGGAATACTACGGAAGGGTGACCGGGGGAGGTTAGGGGGGCAGGTGGAGGGGAAAGGAGTATAGTTGAAGGAACTCAAGGAAGCTGACAGTAGGAGGTGGCTGGGTGGAGGGGTTTTAGAGGGGTGTGGTGAGGGGGAGCGGGGGGGTGGGGGTGGGGTAATCAGAAGAAAGCAGGGAGGGGTGGAGGTTTGGGTGGAGGCAAGGAGGGTGGGGTGGGCTAGGGGAGAGAAAGGAGAAAAAGGGAGGTATGAGATAGAGGAACACTGTATGAAAGGTGGAGTGAGTGGGATCGAAGGGAACTCGGCGGCGGGGTGGGGGAGATAGGGTAAGAGGTGATGGGGGAGTGGGGGATGGGGGGGAAGGGCAGGAAAAGGGAATTTGAGTGAGGGACGCGAGGCGTAGAGTAAAGGTGGTACAGGCTGGGAAAGGGCGTTTAGCGAAGGGTGATGGGCAAGACAAGCGGGGGGGGGGGCGGGAGTGGGGGCCGTAAGGAAGGGGAGACGTAGGGGGTTGAGGTTGTGGGCGGGAATTGGGGTGAGAGTGACAGTTTGTAGGCATGAGCAAGGGGATGGCTCAGAAATTAAGATAGGAAGGCGGAGGGATGGGGGGGATGCGAGGACTGCGAAAAGTGCGGAGGAGAAGCGGTGTGTGGCACGACGAGGCGGGGAGAGGGAGGGGAGGTGCGGGGGGAACGGGCGGAGGAGGGGGATAGGAAATGGGGGGAGGTGGGGGGGGGTTAGGGGAGGGAGGTGGGGGCGTAGAAAAGTCTCGGGGCAGGGCGAGACGAGTGAGGGGGGAGGAGGGGATGTCATCCGAGGGGGGAGAGTGATTGGGTTTGGATAAGGATAGTTTGAGAGTGGAGACCTATCGAAGTGGACGAGTGGAATAAGAAGTAGGAAGGGGAGTGGCGGGGTGAGAATACGAGTCATAAGAATTGGTAAGAAGGGGAGGGGGAGTACATAGGGAGATAAGCGGTTGGACAATAGTTCAAAAAAGGAAGGGGAGAGGGGAGGCGGGAGATTGATCCAGCTGAGGGTGGCAATGTCAAGGATGGAGGGTGAGGTGGTCGTAGGCAAGGGGGTACGACGCAAGGAAAGGAGGGCCGAGAGAGCGTAACGGTACCAAGAGAGGGATAGAGAGGCCGTGAAAGGAGGGGGGGGTGTACAGAGGAGCGGGGTGAGCAGGAGGAAGAGTGGGATAGAAGGTTGGAGGGGGAGGATTGAGGTGGGAGGAGGGGTTGGTCCAAGAGCTAGGCAGAGACAGGTGAGAGGGGTGGGGGGTGTGGGTTGCGTCAGGCGGCGAAGGTTGTTAACCGAGTGGACGGTATGAAAGGTTAAAGGATAGTGTGGGAACTTCCAGGCAGGAGAGGTAGGGAGCGGAAGGGACGAGAGGGCGGAGGGATGAAGGTGAGCAGGCCGGGGGGGGGGGGCAGTGGCTAGTGTGATACGTGAGAGGCAAGGTCGGCTTGGGGAAGGGGGCGGGGATGCGGAGTAGGTAGACGTCTATTACGACTGGAGAAAAGCAGGGAACCAGAACGGACCTTGAAATCAGAGTCATCAACGTGGTGACATGGGGAGGTCTGAAAGGGGTTTTCTAAATACGCCAAAGGGGCGGAAGGAAAGGTCGTAATCTTCTTTTGAGGAGGCGCTAAACTCTTATTCCAAAGGAAGGAGTCTTCTTAGGCAGAAGAGGACGCAAGCGAAATGTAAGAACAAATAAGTTAGTGAGTTCAAATACCAGGTGTCAGCGTACTTCAAAGAAAGGGTGACTTAAAAGACCCTCGTAGGTAGAAAAGTGGAAAGGTTTGGGCCCGAAACTTCGTAGAAAGGGGAGGGGATCAGGTAGAGCAGGCTGTGGGCGTAGATCTGAAAAGGGGAGTCTACGGGTCGAGTGGGGGCACAAGCATCAACGTATTCCTTGGGGAAGTTACCGAGAGGGGCAGGGAAGATGGATGAAAAGAAAAAGGGGCGGAACGATGAATAATAGCACAATCCGTTTTTTTGATACGCCTGCCGATGCCAAAAACATCCCGTCAAATGGAGGGAGGAGGGGAAAAAAAGAAGAAGGTGGTTGCCCAAAGTTAGAGTTCTAGAATAGCGACACCTCCAGAACCATAAACTGGGAGTGAAGATAAAAAAGAGTTGAGGAGGGGGGATGGTCCAAAACTCCTACGCGAAAAGGTTCCGCCGAGTCGCTTCACATCCGGCGGGAAGCCTGATAAAGGCAAAAAACTCTCGGAAATGCAGCAAGACGCACGGTTTATGAAGGGATTGAGGTCTCACCGCGGTGACAAAAGCAGAGTCGTTGACACAGATGTCGTATGCGAAACAGGGGTTTGGACAAAGGGGTTAGAAAAAAAACTGACTCTACCAACAGACCGGGGGGGTACGGGAAAAGTCAAAAGGGCACCGGCCAATGGGTTGGCAAAAAATCGCAATTAGATTGAGCAGACCTCCTAATCTGCAAGAGAAAAGGCAACGCTAAAAAACTGTCGGCCTGGAAGGGAGGCATCCGTGTGAGCTAGCAAGGGGGGGAATCCCCGCGGTGTGTGTGCCCAAGAGGTCCAGGCTCTCATACTGGCCGTTGAAAAAGGGTAATGATGGGGGCCCCAGCAAGGGGTGGACCCCTCACCTGCAGACCGACAATCTGAAGGAGGACAGACTTAACAAGCGGTCATTCAGGCGAGAGGGGTGAGAGAAATATCGTCCCGCCGTCTTGGGCAGGAAGGCCGCAAAAGTAAGACTTCCGATGCAAACAAAGAAGCCAGATGCTCTCGATTGGAAGGGGGGACAACTCAAAGAAGGGTGTTGTACTAGAGCCACAGGAAAAACAAAAAAAAAAACAGCCGGGCATGGCCGGCTGTCGGAAAAACGCAAAAGAAGGGACGTCAAATAGCGTGATGGGCCAAACAGAAAAGTGAGAAGGAAACTGGCTTTTTCCTTAGCGAGGAAGGCATGGGCTTGGTTCCGTAGAATAGAGGGTCGGCGGCCAAAGAAGGGTAAGCGCGGACAAGAGTGCTTCGGGCTAATTCAAAGGCAAATAGGGGGAGTAAAAAGACATAAGACCCGAGATACAGAGGTAACAAACCGGGTAAAAAGAAGTTCCAATTCGTTAATGGGGGGCTGGTAAAGGACAAACCTCAAGGTGTCGGTGGGGGGTGGCGGAAAAATGTAGGAAAACACAAAGGGGAGAAGGTGAAAAAAATCAGGCGTTGGCATATGATATCAATCAAAATAGAGAAACCTGGAGAAGGGAGGTGGACATGACAACCACAGGGTGGGGGCAATGGGTGGGAACCAGGGACAACCCTTTTGCTTTATTTATGATCTTCCTGATTTTTATGGAAAAAAAGAAATCCACGAAAAAGATGAAAGGAAAAAGATAGATTGGGGTGTTCTAAGGATAACACAGCCGATAGAAGAAAATAGGTTGTGAAAGGGGTGGAAACAGACAACCCGTGAGGTAAGAAAAAAAGTAATAGAAATGCGGAGAAGCATAAAAGAGGGCAAAACCTGGAGTGGGGCAAGTAAGCTCGGGAAACGGGGGGGGTCCTAGAAAGGTCAATAAGGGGGGGTCCGAACTCCCGGGACGGTGTCCAAAAAGGTAGAATGACATCCAGCAACATTGTGAATCTTGGTGACTGGGAGGTTGAGAAGGCAGCCTGGAACCTGATGGGTCGAGGAAAGCGGGTCTAGGGGGAATAATCAAAGGGGGTACCCACTTTCCACTACAACGAAACAGATTTTTCCTCGTCAGAAAAGTTGAGGGCCGAGAAATTGACGGGCATAGGCTTGGGCAAACAACCATCCCGCCTCTATGGTGAAGGGTCTCGACAGAAGGGAAGCACAAACCCGAGCAGTTGACAGCAAGCGAGCGGCGTGTTGCGCGCACATCCTAAAAAAATGGGCGACGGAGGTGCTGTAGAGGAGAGAGGACAAAGCAGAACTGCCGAGGGCGGGGTGCGTGAATACGGACAAAAAACACAGTGATGGAGCGATGTGTTCACCCCAAGGTTAAAGAGGTGGGAGCGGATAAGAAGGAACCGTGTATGTAAATCTCCCAGAGTGGCTCTTTAATGTAGTAACCCTCACGGGGGCGGATATAGTTAAAGTGAAATCGTCACTTTCCTATCCATATTTCTCGGATCAAGGTAAGAGGGAGTCCCAAAGGCCACCTGCTCATTATTACCGAAGGGACTCAATGCCAGGCTCAAAGCTATGCCGGAGAAGCTATTTACAAAACACATCGGGGTGTTATTTTCAAAAATTTTAAGCAGTAATCAGTAAGAGGAAGCCATTCAAAGGGAAAAGTAAGAATGTTCGAGTCGGTAGGGTCAGAAAATGAGACCTTTCTGCCTCACGGAGAAAGGGAAGAAGGTTTTCTGGGGCCCAAGAGGGAAGGGGGGCAAGGTTGAGCATTAAGAACTCCTGAACCGGGTGGGTTTAAAGCTAAAAAGAACCCGGCACAAGGGAAAAACCAAAACTGGATCCGGTGCGAAAAAAGAAATGGGACACAAGCCAAAAGCGTGTTTCAGTCGCCCGTACAAAAACAAAACACACGTAAACAAGGGAGGAGTCGGAGGGGCCAAGGGCTGCAAATTCCGATGCCCGAGAGGCAACCACGTGCCGAACGGAAGGGGGAAGAAATGTCCGCTGATTTGTAGGCCCGAACGCAAACCCAGAACAACTTGAAGGACGGAAACCAAACCGGTGAACACCAAGAGGACCAAAAAGAAAATCAAGGGAAAATATCATGCTGAAAAACGGTCAAAACGAAACCCCCATCAAAAAAATACCTGTAACGCAGGATACGTTTCTCAAAGAAGAAGAAAGAAAAAGGGGAGGGCCATTCCGCTGCATATGTGGGAACCGGATCAAGGTTGGTAGTCGGGAATTAAAACCTCCTGGTTCCTAACCATACTCATACCTTCTCGTCTCAAGGACAAGAAAATGGGTCGGCAAACCCTGCGACCGCATGTGTAAAGGGGTTAATCATCGACCGGGCAGACATGATCCAGGAAAATGTCACAAAGAGTCACCGCGCGGAGACAAAAAAGGCGACACCCACGTGGGACCTGAAAAGGGAATGCAAGAAGGAAAAGGGGTGCGGA
>Ga0179593_1559290_pt1 | contig 22944 bp, 43 predicted proteins | sample CZODoug2_1_08_16_FD_185931 | JGI IMG/M metagenome (GOLD analysis project Ga0179593, IMG submission 185931) | Vadose zone soil fungal communities from Angelo Coast Range Reserve, California, USA - CZODoug2_1_08_16fungal (PacBio error correction) | ecosystem: Environmental > Terrestrial > Soil >...
AGGGGAAAGATCCTCGAACAACGGCCGCAATTTGAGAAACGGGTCCGGATAATCAGGAGAAACGAGCGCTGCGGCTTCGGTGGAAGGGAAAAGCGGGCAGCAGAGGTAGTACCTGGAGAAGAAAGACGGGGGGAGGGAAATTGTGGGAAGAGGTTGAGGGGGGGGACTGGGCGCTATGTCAGGGAAAGAAAAAAAACCAAAACATGTCTTAAAGGCGCAGGGAAAAATGACACATTCGTAAAGGGTATTGAGAACCACGAGGAGTAAAAGGTTCGGGGGGGGGACCAAAGACCGCTGGGAAGTCTATCGCAATACAAAGAAGCTCGATTGGAAAGGACTATTTGACGAAATAGGGGAAATCGGACAGGGTCTGATTAGGGAAAAACAAAGGTACTAAGCAACCAAAAAGGGCTCCAGCACGTATCAAACAAGGTCTATGTTAAAAGCCCTAGGGAAGGGATCACGTCCGTAGAAAGACTGAACACAGGGGGACCAAACCGAGACAGCAAGAAAGGGGATTGGAATCTCTTTAAAAGAGTGCACGGGGAAAGAAAGAGTATACTGGACAGGACCCATCATGAATTTGAACCACGATCACCTAGTGACCGAGCCCGCACAAAGTTCTTCCAACGGGAGGAGGGGTTGTAAAAGGGTTGAGACTCACCAAGAGGATCAGGAAGATCGAAAGTCGGGAGATCGAAAGGGAGGGACAAGGGAGAAATAAAGTAAGCCAGGACTGGGCGCCGATTTCCTAAATAGTTCAAAGAAAAGCAAACTGGAAAAAATCCAGTTCCATAATGACGAAAAAAAGGAAGCGCCAACGGAAAGGAGAGGAAAAGAACAGGGGAATTCTTTGGATTTTTTGGCAGGTAAAAGAAAAATCTGGAACAAAGTAACAGGAGGTGAAATCCTATCCGACTCAGGACCGACCTTATTAAGGAGAAAGGTTTCAGGTATGCAGAGGGTAAGGAGAGACAACTATCTGAAAAAAAAGTCAGAAAGCCGTAGCTTTCCACGTCAAGCAGAAATTGTTTAAAAAGAGACCGGAAAAGAACCTGATTGGGGGAGGAGGGACAGCAAAATGAAAAATGTTGACGACGGGGTTCAAAAAAAGAAAGATCAGGAGGTCTTCTAAAAGAAGACACAAAGCCAGAAAAGGGCCCTATGAGGTGAAGAAGAGCGCAGGGGATAACAAGAGATACAGTCCGCGGTTCTACTTTTGCAAAACAGCAAAAAAGGGTAATGGCGTAAGGGTGGGAAACTTCCATGGGGAAAGAACTTAAATTTGCCAAAGAAGGTATCAGAGAAAGAGCCTCAAAAATCAGGAAAAACGAAAAAATCTTACGAATTTCAATCATTGGAAAGCATATCATGAAGAGAAGGAGGATAGCTGTACATCAAGCCGGGAGGGCCGGGAAAGGAAGGGTGTCCATGAGATCTCGTCATGCGAAAAGGGAGCACAAGAACCATACAGCTCGAAGAGAAGGCTTCGGGGAAACCAGAAGTTATAGAAAGTCATCGATGCAGTGCTGAAACTTTTCAACAACCCAGACCATCCGTGTTATAAAAGAAATTTTGGAGAAGACCATGGAGGGCCCAGAGGAAAGGTAAAATTAAGGGCCATCAAAGGAGAAAAAGGCTTAGATTTCATCAATGGCCATTATCATTATAAAGTAAAAGGGGATGAAACAAGCCGAGTGATCCCGGGAAAAGGGGGGGGGTCTGGAAAAAAAGTAGCTTGTGCAGCTTCAAGGATCAAAAAGAATCAGGAAGACAGAGAACGCGAGCCATCGAGGAAAAGAACGAGAAAGCACTTACGGGGACCGTGCGGCAGGACGGGTCGCTACGACAAAACCAGCTATGATCGAAGCCACCTTGAAAAGGGGAGCCAGAAAAGGGAAAACTCCAGACAAGGAACGCGCATAGCTCTTAACTGAAAAGGGAGGAGTAGTCTTCGACTAGGGGGGGAGGGGGGGGTGGAAGGGTCTCTTGGGGGGGGGGGGGAGGCATAAATACGAGGAAAAGGAAAATCCAGGAGGAAGGAATCGGGGAGCCAGAGCTCCAAAGAATGGTCATCTATCGAATAAGGAAAAAGAGGAGAAAAAGGTTGGGTGCAAAGAATAACATCATCACAGGGGATAGAACCAGAAAAATCGCTCACACGGGGGTCATCGAGGGGAAAAGGGAGAAGGCTCATAAGTAAACACGCACGCCGTAACCAAAGAAAAATTCCTAAAAGGCGGGAGGGATAGGAGTAGTGTTTGCAAAGGTAGGAACCATTTGGAGAAGGTTGGATGCGAGGGGGGGAGGGTCAAGGGAGGAAAAGAATCTGGAAGCACCACGGAAGGGGTAAAAAAAAAAGCCGAAGAAGCTACGTCTTGAAAATCTTTCAAGAACTGGGGGAGAAGTTTTCGGAAAAGACCAAAAGGGAGATCCCGCGACAAGAAAGGCAGCTCGGGGGGAAACCTCGAGCGAGCGGCAAAACCGACAAACGATGTCGACCACGACCTTCGCAGGAAGAGGTAAAAGAGGGAGCCAGCCTGCAGAGACGGATAGATCTACCTTGAGGGGAGGCAAAGGAGTCTTACGGGGCGAACAAAGGAATGATGCTGGTGAGAATAGTGATGCAATCTCAGTGTAGCTTCAGTGTTGAGACGATGGCTGAGCGGCCAATCCCCGGCAAAGGGCTAAGAAGTAGGGAGAACATTCCCTAGTGGGGAGGAAAAAGAAAACCTCAAAAGTGGCGAACTAGAGGGAGTAGGCCCCGAAGATTGTCGGGGGGGGGAGAAACGGACACAAGCAAGGAGGGTCAAACAAGGCACATAGCCTTCGTCACCCTTCCAGAGGCAAAGGAAATGATAAGAGGGAGGTCCCGTTGAGCAGGGGAAAAAGGGGACGAGACGGGGGGGGGTCTTGAAGCAGCTCTGAATTGAGTTCCGGGGGGGAAGGTAGAAGGGGAGCAAGCCAACGTTCTGAAGGATTGATCTGAAGCGGGATTGCCAAAAAAGGGGTGAGGAAAAGGGAGAGGGATATAAATAAACGGCATGAAAGGGGTAACAAAAAAAAAAAAAAAGGCCGCTCAAGGAACACCAGGGGTCCCAAAAAGAAGAATAAAAGTACTGTGAGTAAACCAACGATCAGAAGGGGGGGAATGAGAAGAAAGCAGGGAGACCGAATCCCATCGGCGTCATGGATCGTGGGGTAAAAATTTCGTGAAGGCGGATCCGCAGGACCTTCGGTTAAGGGAAAAATAGGGCGTAAGGAGACCCACGTAGAGAACCAAAGGATGTCTTCTGAGGAAGGAAAGAGTAAGGGGGAAAGACGCAAGGCCAAGTCCCATGTCCGGTGGGGCTGGAAAAAAAAAAGACCACATCTGAGGAGAAAAAAGTTACCGAAAAAGGAATCATTTCGGAAGTCGAGGAGGGAAAAATATTAAAAGGGGCCATGGGGAGAAAAAAAAAAGAAAACATCCAGAAAGAGAGTCATATAAAAAAAAGCTGAAAAAAGCCGAGAGGGAGAAATCATGGATACTCTAGGGAGGCACAAGTCGTGGGGGAGGGAGGAACAAATTTAGGATGCTCAAGCAGGGAAGTGGAGATCAAGGATTGAAAATCATATATGGGCGGGTACTAACAGTAGAAGAAAAATTGCCCCTCGGAGATTAAAATCCTTGGAAGGGAAGTCTGTCAAAAAAAGATAATTTTTACAAAAGGAATTCTGAAACCGGAAGAAAGGGGACAAGCTGCGCGCCTCCACCGTTAAACGAAGAAAAATGTTTGCAAAAAAAGAGAAGAACCAAATCAGTCGGGGGAAAGGGGCCAAAAAAGGGTTTGGACTTGGGACCCGGGATTTCAAACTCAATTGGAAAAAGGAACCGGGTGCGTTTGGCGCAAACCTCACCTTAAAAGACCGGTTAAAAAGAGCAAGGGGAAACTTGCTCCTGATCTTAAAAAAAGTTATACTAAAAAGCGGGGGGAAAGAGAGAGGGAGAGGCGCAATAAGGGGGACATGGTCCAACTGGGCAGAAGCCGTCCAGCGCAAACACTCCGCTCATCTGAAAAGCCGGAAACCTAGCCTTCCTCGAGAAAAAAGGGGGTGAAGAGTGATCACCAGCCACGAAAACAGGAGAATAACAATTAGAACGTGATCAGAGAAGCGAACGAAAGGTCAGGCCGAAGGAAGGGAGGGAACTGCGACGCGGGAAAGGGAAGAACGTAGCCTGACATCGTTAGGTTTCAGAGAGGGGGAGAGCAGGGGAAGACCGGAGAGAAGGGCGAAGCGGCACCGGTGTAACGGGGGGAAAGGGGTGCAAAAAAAAGGCTGCGCAGGTGCTGAAGATACTGCGTAAAAAGACATAGGAGAGTGCAGTTTGGGATGAGAGTAAAAAGGAAAGGCAGTGAAGGGGGTCGAAGGCAACCTTCAAATAACTGGCGCTCGCCACGAAACGGCGCCGAAGCGGAAAAAAAGGGTTCCGCAAGGGGCCTCGAATGGAATACAGGAGGGGTAAAACTCCAATGCAGCGGGGGGAAAATTTCGGCGGGAGTAAAAGACAAGGGTTGAGGTATAGAGCCGAGAAGGAAAAAAGAGCGGAAAAAAGGTCGAAAGAGAGCAAAAAAAAGCCGGGCGCTGGAAAGTTGAACGGGGGCAAAATAATCATGAGGGGCTGGGAGTCACTGATTACTCGGCGGTTGCCATCGGGCGGAGGGCTTGCAAAAGGACTGGGGGGAAAAACCGCTGGAGTTACTCGCGCATGAGCAAAGGAGGCAAACGGTCTGTCAGGGTGAGGGATGATAACGTCGCCTCGACCTAAAAAAAACTGTCGAAAAACGCGAGGAAGAGACGGTCACTATGAGAGTCATGGAAGGAGGTGAGGGGAAGGAGAAAGGATGCGGCCTGAAACGCCGTCCACCATTAAAAAAAGGTTGAAAAATTCGGAACTGGGCCAGGGAATTTTGCCAAGAAGCTCGCTGAATAGGCAGCATTGAAGAAGGGGAGATGCAAAACGCAAAGGAGAAAAAAGGAGCCCGCTTCATGCAGAAAGGATCCACGTAAAATGGAATGAGGGCAGAGAAATCCGCCGACAAAAGTTGCAAAAAAAAAACGAACCATGAAGAGGCCAACCATCACCAAAAGGGGTTCTAAGGCAGGGGAGAGAGCAGTTGTGAACGTTTTCGTACATGCGGGGAGGGACAGAGAGAGTGGTTCACACGGAACAATAGGGCGCATGAAAAAAGAAACGGGCCGGGAGGGAGGACCTACAATGTCAAATGGAAAAAGCGCGACCGCCGAAAATGATCTTTCCTGATCTTGAGGGTGGAAGGAACAAAAGGTCACGGGCCCTTACAGATTCACCGAGGGGGGAAGGGCCCTGTGGAAGAAATCAAACTAGGGGAAATGGGCTGTTGATCGGACATCAGGAGGCAGAAGTGGCCTCAGCTGATCCATGAAAACCAAAAAAGGAGGGGGCCGGGAAGTTCAAGGGGGAAGAAAAACAAAACACCTCCCTATTGTCGACTCGCTGGACGTGTTCAAGGAGAAGAAAAAGGAAAATGCGACGTATGGGGGAGGGGAGGGAAGTCAGAGACTTAGAGGGAATCCCGGGTTCAAGAAGAGGAACCAATGGGTCGAGCAATCGGCGGACAATCGATGAGGTTGAAAGGAGAGAAAGAGCGAAGATTGGGTGGAAAACAGAAAAGCGAGGAAGCGGTATCACTTCAGGAAGAAGAAGGGAAAAATTCGAGAACGGGACCGAATGTAGAGGGGGGGGGGAGAAAGAGAAAAAGTACGCACCAACCAAGGCTAAAGGAAAAGAGCCGATCGACATGTCATAGCAGAGAGTAAGCAAGAGGAGCCAGAGTCTCCTAGGAGGAAGGGACCGTGAAGGAAAGGGGATTTATATTATAAAAGTCGACTACACACAATTAGGAGAAAGGAAGATAGGTATTTTTGGGGGGAAGACACTCCAAAGCAATTTTCACAAGAGAAGCGAGACCTCGGCGCTGCAAAGCGTCAAACGCGGGAAAAAAGGAATATCTGGATATGAACAGGTGGATCGGAGACTTTTTTCAGAAAAGGAGTTTGGGCGGGGGGACAAGTAAAAAGAGGAAGAAATCCCAAAAAAAGTCAAGGAGGGGCTTGGAGGCCAATGCAGAACCGGAACGAAATAAAAGAGCAAATTGAAAACATTAAACATATCGGGGATGCACAAAGCTGCATAATAGGGGATTTAACAAAGAAGAAAAAGAAAAACACTGGATTGCCGGGAATGGAATGATGAAAAACTCACCTGCCGATCAAAAATTCACTAAAAAAAAGGAATTTCTCCAGCATCAAGACGAGGGGAAAGATTTTAGGGGGGGAAAGGAGAATTGAGCAGGGAGAGGGAGGAAGCCAGCGACCACAAAAGGGTTAGAAAGGTTTTAGAAAAGAAAGACGAACGGCAAGGAAATGAAAATCAGCGGGAAACGGATAACATTCATGATAAAAGAAGTATTGAAAAAAAAGGGAGGTAAGAAAAAAATAACCGCCATTAAAGGGGGGGGGAATGATTCCGAAAGGAAAAACAAGGTCACCAATAGGAAGAGGGGGGAAACGGGCAAAGGGGGGAATGGCGAACAAAAATGAGGAAGCTCATTTCCCGGTTGTAACTAGGGAATGAAAAATTGCAGGGCCATTCGCAGCCTAAGGGGGTGTCCCACTGGGGGAGAGGATTCTATGCTGTCGGCAGGAGGGAACAAACTAAGAAATACTCCGGAAATGCCGAAACAGATCTCCATAAAGGAACATGTCGAGGGAGAAAGGTCAGGCGCAAGATGATTGGGGACAGGAAGTTGGGAACATGCAGAGAGCTGATGGCGATAAAATCAAAGTTCAGGCCGGAGAAGTCTGCAAGAAAGGGGGGAGATTTTCAGGGGGAGGAATGTCAGAACAGGAAGCTGGAATCGGGACGGGGAGGGAAAAGGACCTCAAGAAAAAGTCAGCGGGGGTACGTCCGGGGGCAAGCGCCGGAATAAGGACGAAAAGCAACCTAAATGGGGAATCATAGAGAAAGACGCAGAAAAGAGGCCGAAAGTCGCCTGCGAACCATCCGCCTCTGGTGCCAAAAGGGCGAAAAAGAACCTGAGGAGGGCTAAAACTCACAGGGAGGAAAAGGGGAGAAAAAAATAATATTTTGAGGGGGCAGAAAAAAGTAGAGAACGCTGAACAAGGGACCATCCAAAAATCGATGCATCATGCAATCCTATCGTAAAAAACTAGGAACATGATTTAGATACCGAAAGCCTCCTAAGGAATCGACAAGGAAAGTGCTAAAAAACCGACCGACTGGACTATGGGTCAATTCTTATCGAGAGGGGCAAGTAAAAGAGAAACTACGAAAAAGCTGAAAGGAGAAATTCAACGGTAGCAGAAAAAGGGGAGGGTAGAGCCATTGCGGAACAAGATCCTCCAAAAAAAAAAACCAAAACAAAGAGAGGGGGAGAGATCAGTACAGCAAAAGATAGTGAAAGCTCATTCAACCGGGGGGGGGACCCGACCAAAAGGCGAGGGGAAAAGGGGGCAAGTCAATCGCCACCAAGCTACTGCAACAAAAGAAAGGGGGGAAACGGCAGTGGAAAAAAGAAAAGAATACTGCGGATGAACCGGGACAGGCTCGAAACAAAGATTTCCGAAAGGAGAAAGCGGCCCGATCACAGCAAAATGCGATCCAATGGCGTAAGACCGAAAGTAGGATACGCGACGAGGGGAGATGGAAAGGTCCAAAAATTGAACAATGCGGCGGCAAAATGTCCAAACTGGGACGAGAGGATCAAATGCTCTGAAAAGAGAGAGGAGGGCCGTATTACAAGGAGGAAGGCTGCAGAAGGGAGTTGGGAGTGGGGCGAGGAAAAAAAGACGAAAAAAGAGGAAAAGGCTGGAAAATCCGAAGGGGCGAACCGTAAATTTCCTAGAGAAATTCTTCAGGAGAAAGAGACTGGGGGGCAAAGGGGGGTTCAATGACGAAAAGCAACCGGTAGGGTGAAAAAAAGAGCCTCTTGACAAATTGAGGGGTAACTCATGAGAAGGGGTATCACTCTCAGGGAAACACCCACAAGGAGGAAAAAAACTAAAACTTGGGGAAAATGCTAAGTGCACGCCTGGCGGTTATGAAAAAAAGGGCAAAAAACAAGGGGGGAGAAATTCTTTGGGGGAAAATTCATGTCAAGGGGAGGACTCAAGGGGAGGGGGGAAAAAAGTCAAAAGAAAAGGGAAAAGGCCGCAGCCGAATAAAGACCTAGAAAAAGAAAAAAGACAAGGGACGAAAGGGCAAGGGGGCGAAATATAGAAAGAAGCTGTCCCGGGGGAAATACTGCAGTCTGACAAAGAGAGAGGTTCTAAAAACTAAAGGGTCAAAACATCCAAACGATGAACTGAAAAAAAAAAAATCAAGGGAGTGGGAGGAAATCCGAGCTAAAAAGATAGACTCAAATCCCAGGGAGGAAGTTGGCTTCGCCAATGAGATAAAGGAATACTGCGAAGCAGATAGCGAGGGGTCAGCGCAGGGGGGCGTAAAGGAAAAAAACAACCGGACTTGGCAGGAATTTAAGGAGGGGGGAATGGAAAAAGACCTTGTTTGGAAAAAAAAGCCCTCAAGACTATCGAGGGAAAAATACTGTCTAAAAAAAGGTGCTGCAAAAGGGAACAAAAAGACGCTAAGGAAGTGAAAAAACGGCACCTGTCCGAAGACTTCACAAAGAAAAGGAAAAGGTGCGGAGAGGGAGGGAAATGAAGGAAGCGCGCGGGGCCCACATGAAAAAAAAAAAAACAAAAAAAAAAATAAAGGTTAACAAAGGGGAATTGATATTCGGGGGAAAACGCTTCGCAGAGAAACAAGGGGGGGGAGAGAGCGCCTGGAAAGGTGAGTCAAGAAGTCGGGGATACGTTCTCTCTAACAACAAGAGCAAGACGAAGAGAAGAAAAAGAATTTACGACAAGAGAGCCCGAAATTTGTTAAAAATGGGAGAAAGAAACAGGTCATTGGGCGAAAAAACACGATCGCCATGGGGAAAAAAAGTGAAGTCCCTGCAGAAAGTCCAACAAGGAGAGAGGAAGGGTAAAAAAGTTCGGTTGAAAGGGAGGGAAAGGAAGCTTAAAAAAATTAAAAAAAAAAAAAGAAAAAACACTGAGGCATACTCCTCAGAGAAGGGGAGACCCACTGGGGTAAAGAGAAGGGAAAGGGGAAGGGATTATACTCACTTGGAAGGGTGTGGGCTATAACTTAACGCACGAGGGGGAGGAAAGAACGATTTAACCCGAGATTTCAGGCCAGTCGAGGACCAAAAAGGTTCGAGCAATGATAAAAGAGAAATTCCTTAAACGGACTATCCGGGGCAGAAGAGGCAAAAAAAAAAGCCCCAGTTTAAAAAATCACGAAAAAAAACCAATGTTGACTGTGGAAGTTTAAAACAAAAAAAAGGGAAGTCTCAGCGTGGGGGGGGGGGCTGCAAAAAGGGGTGGAGGGAAAAATCCAGAGAACAGCGGTCTGTTAAGAGAAACCCTGTCAACAAGAAGCAAGAGAGGAGGGGGGGAAGTCGGGGAGGGTGTGACTAAGGGGACTGGTACTGGAAAAAAAGGAGGTTAATGCGGGAAGCTGGGCAGAAAACCGAAAGACACACGCCGCTTTCGAAGGTGGCAACCGCAGCCAGGCGGGACTTAAGCAAAAAGGGAAAAAAAGGGGTTGGGGGGTTGTCAGATGAAGGAAAAACTTTAGAAGGGAAGCTAAAAACGGGGAGCAGTTTGAAACCAAAGGGAAAAGGGTAAAACATGGAACAAGGCCAAATTAAAAACCTAAACTGTCGCCAGGAAGGGAGCGGACGGGACGATGACTAGAAGACAGGGCAATAATTGGTTTACGAGAGAAAAGACAACCTGCATCGAAAAAAAAAAAGTACAAAAAACCTCGAACAGAGGCTAGGGGAGAAACTGCGTAGAGGGGAAGGGGAGTCAGAAAAAAGGAATTGAGAAATTGTTTATGCAAACAAAAAGGCCTTCGTCCTTCAGCGCAAGAGCCTCAAAGGCTCCTGAGGAAGACTGGATCTCGCGGGGTAGGGGGAGTTCAAGCGGTGGAAGGAAGACAGAGGAGTTTATTAGGAAGGGAGTTGAATTCAGAAAATGAAGAACTGGACGGCGGACCGGTGACCGGCTATGTAGAGGTGAAAAAGAGGAGAAACCTTCTTCAAATGAGTGACTGTCGAGGAGCAGGTCCCGCATCTGGCAGGAGATGGGGAGGAACGAAAAGGAAGCCAACCTTCTGGACAGGGCGCTCGCAAAAGATTCAAAAATCTTGGGAAGTCTTTGAGAAAAGGGGGCGAGAAAAAATTGAATACCGAGATAGGATTCTTAACAGGAAAGCTGGGGCAAATTAGACGAGCTGCTTTGGTAAAGGCTTTAGAAAAGCCAGAATCCCGAAGGGGACCACCTAAGAGGAACGGAGAGCACTACGGGCAGATGACGAGGAAAACGTCGGGAAGGATGAAGGGAGAAGGCTTGCAAATAAGGGGAACGATCGGCGTGGAACCATGAAAAAAGGAACGAGGAGGGTCCAAGGGCTGGGGACCGGTTGGGCCTTGTGTGACACCTAGAAACGGAGGAGGTTCAGACCGAGGGGGAGATGGGAAAACAAGCCTCTAACTCCTTCATCAAAGCAAAAGCTCTTAGAGTCACAGGTGAAGGGGACGGGGGAGGCGAGGCACCGCCTGATTACCTAATCCGCTCGCAAAAAAAACCCATTGGGACCAGGTGTAAAAAGGCGCAGGGGAGTCCGGCGCAGTTTTCACCTGCGAGAAAGCCGAAGAAGAAATACCTTGAACCGTCGACAACGCTCGGGAGGGAGCAAAAAGAAGCGGCGACTGGCAAAAAAATCCAAGGGCCTTCATCGAGGAAAGATGAGGACATCCGAGCCTACCGAGGTGTTTAAGAAAGACATCACGACAAAGGAGAGGACCACCAAAAACTGCAAGAGAAAAAAGGCCGGGCGAGCTTTGTAAAGGGGGGAAAGAGAAAGCTAAATTTCGGAGGTTTGGAAAAAGCGAGAGGGGCAAGAAAAAAAAATCAGTAGACCATGCTTGCGCCAAGACTCTTTTAAAGGAGGAGGAAGAATGAGGGGGGAGGGGCAAGATCGGGCGGGGAACCGCCGGACAAAAACGGAAAAACTTGGTGGGGGGGGGAGAGGCTCAAAACTCTTTCCTGCACGGAAAAAGAATCAAAAGGAGGGGGGTTGAGGCCCGGCAAAGAAACTCTTGGGGGGGAGAGAGAGAAAAGAAAAAAGGGGAAAAAAAAAAAAGCATGGACGTGCTCAGCATGAGAACAGAAAAACGGAATTACGATTCTGAAATCCTTCCTTGAAAGGGGAGGAGGGAAGGCGAAAGTGGAAGAACTCAAACCTGAAGGGGGTGGGGTCGGCGAAAGAAAAAGAGAATGTCACTACGTAATAACACATCTCCAAAGAAAAGGGCCAAGAAGGGTCCGTGGGGATTATCGCGAATAAACTCATCAAAAAAGCACCTTGTGTGTATAAGAAATCCAGGAAAAAGGCAGCGTTGTAAAACTGGAGCTAAGTGCCATAAACGGCACATCTCGAGGGGGGGAGGGACGGGGGAGGGAAAGGGGGGGACATGGAGGTGAAAAAGGGGGCTAAAGAAATCCAGAATCTGCTGTTTGGTAGACCGCATATAAAAAAAAAACGAAGAAGGACCCAAAAGCCAAACCAGAAGAGCCAGAAGGGAAAAGTGAATATCAAGTAAAAAACATGCGAAAAAGACGACTTCCGCGCAAGGAGGGATCAAAGGGGAGGTTTGGGAGATATAGGCGGGAGAACTCAAAGAGGGAGGATTTTGGGGGGACAGCTGTATCTGATCATCCAACTGACAATTTTTGGACAGGGTCATCCGAGGGGGGCATCGAGAGGAATCGAAAAAAAAAAAAAAAAAAGAACTGGGAAAAGGGCGATCGGCGAGGGTCTAGGGGTGGGAGGAGCGGGCGTTTCAAGTGTCAAGGTCAAAAAACAGGGAAACATGAGGTCAGGGAGGGGTTGGGGGGGGTAGAGAAACAAGAAAAAAGAGCAAACGATGTAAGGGAAATAGGAGGGAAGTCGATCGAATGAAAAAAGAGTGCCAAGAGGCAACCCGGAAGGGGGGGATCAGCGATCAAGGAAGGCGATGATAGTGAAACCCGATGAATTCACGCGCTAAAAAAGGGAAAGAAAACAAGAAAAAGAGAGACTCAGGCGATGTTCGGGCCTTACCGACATTGGGGGAAAAAGCGAAAGGGGGGAAAACGCAAGCGAACAACTCTCAAGGGTGAGTTGCAAAAAAGGATCCAAGGTCAAGCCGACGAAGGCCCCATAAAAGGGGAAAAAGAAAAGTGGGAAAGCTGAGAAAGTGGGCATGAGAAAGCAGTATGTATATAAAAGAAAGGGAAAATACAGGCCAAGGTTTTTGATAGGAAGAACAGCAAAAAAAAGAGGTAGTATTGTACTTGACCATTAAAGGGAGGCGCTGAAATCAAAGGCACGGATTGTAACGGCGGTCGCCGCGAGCATGAGGATTCCAGGTAAGTGAACGCCTAAGGGGGAGAACAAGGGTCCGCAGAATGAAACTGTGGTGTCAAAAAGCGGGTACGGAGGGAATCAAAAAAAAGGACCCGGCGAGGCAGAAGAATAAACAAAAAAAAAAAAAAAAAGGGCAAGCATGATTTAAAAGAGGGCGGTGAGGTTAAAGGGGAAAAAGGTTAGGGAGAACCTCGGGGAGAACCCAGGAAGAGGATAAATATAAGGAAAGAACCCGAAAAGGAGAATGCTTGATTAACCGAGAGGGGGTGGTCTGAAGGAGATGGGATGGACAGAAAGAAATCGTACGGAAGGCACAAGAGGCCGAGAGTCCCCGGCAAGGAGAGAGAAGGGAAGACGTTTTCTCCGGGTAAATCGCAGAAAAGGTGGGCAAAAGGGGGGAAATCGGAGCAGGGGGAAAAGAGGGGGGGGGAAGAAGGAACAAGCGCCAAGCGCAGAAAAAAGCCTCGCTAGTACCGGGGAAAAACGCCGGAGAAGAAACAGCCAACGAACGGAGGTCGAGTCTACGTTGGCCAACAGAGAAAGGGGGGAAAGCAAAATTCGAAGGTGTCCGTAAAGAGGGTCCAGCGGTCCAAAGAAAGGGGGTATCAAAAGCGAAAAAAATAAACTCGGGGAAACGAAAGGAAACGGGACAACTCAGTGTCACATTAAGAAGAAGGAAGTAAACGCGACCAAAAAGAGGGAAAAAAATAGGGACCTTCTTAGTGTACGCTAAGGGGGGGGGGCCAAGTCGGATCTCAGGAGAGGAAAAATGGAAGACCAAACCAGAATCCATCTTAGAAAAAAGCAACTAAAAAAAAAAGACGAAGACAGAGTGGTCAAAAATGCGGAACTTCTCCTCCAGAAAAAACCAAGGAAGGGAATCATCGTGGCGATCTCAAGAAGAAGGGGAGGAGGGAAAGGACGCAAGCGCACTGCAGTGTCCGGAGACCGAAAAGTGGAAAGGCGGGCAAAAAAGTCATGAATCAGTAAGCAAAAAGACCAACCTCTCTAACATAGGAAGGGGAAACCGGTACCGAAAAAAGAAAATGCAGAAAAGAAGAAAAATAAGAGACCAGCACGATGCACAAAAAGAAGAGGCAGAATCTCTTGCGAAAGAAGGAAAAACCACAAAAAAAAAAAGGAAATCTTCAGCAACAGAAAAATCACCTTCACGCTGAAGGCCGCCTCCTGAAAAGGCGAAAACCATTCCCAGGGTTCGCGGAGAGAACCTAAACGAAAGCTAAACCGAGAGAGTGGGAGTCCTGAAAAAAAAGGAAGGGTCGGCGCCTAAAAATGCTGTGATCGGCCTTTAAAAAAGGAGCGAAGGGGAGGTGACCCAACCTCTTCCCATGAAAGCGAAAAAAAAACCGTGTTCGAAATTATTCAAAGCTAAGATTGGGAAGGAAAAAAGAGACAAGCAGCACACCGGGGGGGGGCAGGGAAAAAAAACTCTCTCACCCTGGTAAGGAGGAGAGGGGATGAACTGGGGGAATGGGAAAAAGGTCGACAAAAAAAAAAAACCAGTGGGCCAACCGTCTGCGGAAGGCGGGAAAAGGGGAAACAAAAAACGAGGAGGGCCTGCCTGCAGCTAGAGCCATTGCATTCCTCAAGGTTCATCAAAATTGGTTGAAAGAAAAAAGCCGCCCTATAACTCGGGGAGAAAAAGGCGTAGGAACTTCAAAAGGGGGGCGAAGGAGGGGAGAGCAGGAGAGGTCACGAAAAGGCAACGACACTCTATGAAGGGGGAAACTCTAAATCAAACAAAAATTAAAAAGTAGACCAAAGCGCGAAAGATGGAAGGAAAGGCGCAAGGAAGAAGATGCATAATCGAAGGGGATGGCCGACCCAACGTAAGGAAAGACCATGGCTCAAAAGAAGTGAGGAAAGCGGGGAAGAATCAGGGAATCGGCCTGGAACAGAGGGGGGATTGAGGGATATCGGGCAAAAGACCCGGAAAAGTAGAAGGGGAAGTAATCATGACAGACCGTAGGGAGACGCGAGGAAACTCAAGAACAAGCAGCAAAAGAAGTGACGAACGACGATGAACTCATAAAGTGAAAAGACGCCTATGATTGGGGGAAAACTTACAATCCTCAGGGATAAAGGGGGGGAAAACCCGAAAGCACCGGGGGTGCCGAGAAAAAAAAACGATGAGAGCCATTCGGTAAGTAAAGAGAAACTCTCTCCATGGTGGGGTCTATAAGGGTGGGAAGAAATTGCACTGGTCTAATTGGTTACCTGAGGAGGGATCTGAGAAAAAGGAAGGCCACTTCCAGACGGTTTATTAAGAATCGGACAAAAACACGGGAGGGAGAAAAAAGAAAAAAATATATACGAATCTCAAAGAAAAGTAAAAAAAGAAGGAAAGGGGAACGCACCTGGAAGAGGAAAATAAAACCCGAGGGTGGTCCAAAAACAAGGAGGGCCACATTTGGGCCCCTCAGAAAAAAAAATTCAACAACCTAACGCAAGTCTTCAGAAGGAGACGAAGGGGAAGAAAGGGGGCGTGCCAAGTGGCACAACGAAAAAAGTGGAAAAGAGCTTCGACAAGGGGTCGGCCTCAAAGAGGGAAGAAAGTCTACATTGAGATGTGGAGGAACGAAAGGGTCATGAAAACATAATGCTAAGAAATAGGGGCTGGGAAGAAAAGAAAAGACCCAAAAAAATGCCCTAAAAGAAATCAGACAAAAGATCATAATGCTGCCGTCGACAAAGGGGGAAGAAGGAGAAAACTCGACTATGACACCGAAGATAGAGTCCGAAAGAGAGAGTCGGAAGGGAAGCCGCAGCAGGAGAAACGAAAAACGGTGAGGGGGGAAAACTTTGGGAGCAAAAGCAAAAAGGAGCGGAACATCTCGAGGTTGAGGGAAGTGAGGGCAAGCATGAGGGATCGCTTCCAACGCAGAAGGAGGGGATTAAAGTAAAACCGGTGCAAGCTAAGAGGAAGGATAAAGGGAAAAGAAAGAAGAGTAAAAAAAATTGAGACGTTGTGCGGAAAAAGCTAGGAAACCTGAAAAGCATCAATCCTTCTAAAACTGCCGCACGGGAGGGTACATGGGGGGGGGACACGAAGCCCGCCGCAAACTGCCGGCACAAAGGCGGCATGGTTGGGAAGGGGGAGGGTGGGCTGGGCCAAGGAAGAATGAGAGAAAAAATGGGGGAGGATGGGGGGGGGAGGTAAACAAAGGAAAAGGATAATCCCGTGGAGATTCTCATAAAAGGGGGCAAAGTAGAAAGGAGCGGATCGAAAAGAGCGGGGCGCCTCTTAAAGAAGGGAGGGGGAAAAAAGGGGGACATAGTGTGAAAGCGAAAGCACCACAAGAACAAACGAAGGCCACCAAAGGAAGAAAAACAAGCCTGGAGGCGACAAAGAACGCAAAGGGGTCTATAAAGGACTCTAAAGCGATGTGCAGGGCAGGGGCAAAAAATCGAAGTAAGCGTAACGGCGAGCCGCGGGTCAAAGTAAGAATCCGAGGGATCTCACGACCACGTCTGATGGCAGGTTCAGAGGGAAGGAAGGCCAAAGAGGTACTAATGTCTTTGCTAATCAATAAGAAAAAAATAAGCGGGGGGAAGGACGACTGTGGGGAGGCGTAGGGAGAAAAAAAAAAGAGGAGGGGGGCGACTTCCTTCGGAAGGGCCGCGAGTGACTGAGAATAGTCACCCGGCATAAAAGCAGTGTGCAGAGGGCGAGAATGAGGCCAAAACGAAGAAAAAGGGGCTTGCGCTTGGATACGGAGATGGGAAGGAGGAAAAAGATGAAACGGAGACCGGAAGGAGTAAAAAGGGCGAAGAGCTGGCTTGATTTCTTTGCATGGGAGAGAAAAAAAAAAAAGGGGGAGAATAACAGAAGCCGACTGGGGGACCAAATCAGAAAAACTAAGAACCAGGCGCGATGTCCTAGGAAAAAGAGTAAGCCGGGATCCTGCGGGAAAAGAGGTCCTCCGTAAGGGGGAGTGCCATGCGAGGAAAGGGGAAGAAGGTCCAAATGGGGAAAGCGGTCAGGACGTGAAAAATTCGCCCAGAGGCTTTGGAAGGTCATCAAGGGGAGGAAGTGTGGAAGACCTAGGACGGAGACAAATGGAAAGCGGCGCCAATAAAAAAAGAAAAGTCATAGAGGAGTCTGGAAGTTCGGAGGGAGGGAGGGTACTCTTAAAAAAAAAGAAAGGCACGATATGCAGAGAGAGCCACAAAAGCGTCCAAAATTGGAACAGGGAGAGAACGTTGAGTGCAGGAGAGGGGGGAATACGCGGACGAACGAAAGGCGGACCTGGGCCAAGGGAGAGGACCTCTCGGGGGGAGAGAATCGCAAAAAAAAAAATCTTAAGGGGCAGCCTTAATAAATGCAGAAATGAAGGTATCCATCCGGAGAAGCAGTTCTGAGACCAAAAAAGCAATGGAAAGAGAAACAATCAAAAGCAGAAAAAAAAAAGGTAGGATCTTTGTATCGTGAGGAAAAAAAAGGGAGTTAGCTTCTGCTGGGGGACTCAGGACAAGGAGGTCCGCCCAAAAGGGGAAAACTAGAAAATTTACATCGGGAAACGCAGGGAAGGAGCGAGGCGAAAAGGACAATCCGAAGGAGAGTCCAAGTCTCTAATGGAGAGCACCGCTTTTGTGCCCGTAAGGACATTGGAAAGTTGGTTTCTTGCCTCGCATCTACAGACCGGGGAGGAATCAAAAAGGGCTGCCAGATGAAAGTCTCAGCAGGAGCAACGGCTCCACAAAGCCCAATTTGAGAGGTCGGCTTGAAAAACCGCGGAAAAGGAAAGCCCCCCGTAGGGGGGGGGGGACGATCCTAAGTCAAACGCAAAGTAAGGAAGGGAGAAGAATAACATCGCCGGAGAAAGGAGAGGCTTGAAGGGTGAGGTTGATCTCGTAGTCCTGTGTCCCTCAAGAGGGAAGCCCGGCAAGAAAAGGAGTCCAATCGGCTAAAGAAGCGGGGGAACAGGAAAAAGTCACCGCGCGAATATTGTGAATAAACGGGGGAAAGGGGGGTTCAGGAGACAACGAAGTTCCGAAGAGGGGGTTCACAAAAAAAGTAAAGAAAGCTGCTGGGGGGGGGGAGACCACTAGGGAAAGGGGAAAACAAAAAAAGGAATGAGAAAAAACGATCGCAGTCATATCCAGAGAAGCAGAAAAACCAGATGGACTAGGTATCCAAAAACTTTCAACAGGGGAGAAGGGTATAGGGTGAGAAAAAAAAACAAAAAAATCTCAACGCAAACAAAAGAAAATATAGTAGGGGGGAGCATTAAAAGGAAAGAAAAATTAAGGACATTTAAAGGGGGGGAAGATCCGAAAGAAAAAAAAGCAGGAGGATCAGAACTCATTCTTCTCTGTCTTATGCTTGGAAAGTAGCATTAACTTGTTCAGGAGAGGCGTCGGGACAGGGGGAGAGGTCTAAAAAAAACTTTCTGGACACGGTCGGCATGAGATTAAACATGAAGGAAGTGCTTAAAGGGAGAACCCTACGAGGGGGGAGCGGCAAATCTGGAAAGCTGGAGTCTAGAGCAGTAACGCTGCCGCAGAAGAGAAGGATGGGGGAAAATGAAAACCAGTTGATGGGAAGGGGAAAAAGGCAGTTTGCGTGACAAAAAGAATTCCGAAATCCACGAAAAAAGGTTAGGAAAAAGGAATCGAGACGGAAAATGTGGGGATGACCGTAAGACATGGGACCGATTGAGGAGGTCAGCAAGCCGAAAAAGAAGATAGGGCAAACCAGATTGCAGGTGCCTCCAGGAAAAAGGCCCGGGGGAGTATAGAAGATAAAACGTTGATCAGGATCATGCGGACCATGGTTCAGAAAAATCAGTATGAAAACCAAAAACGAAGTAAAGGGGGGGGGAGTGCCGAAAAGAAAAAACATAAAGGTCCAAATGCGGATATTGTGGAAATGGCGCAACAAAAAGGAAAGACTAAGACTACTTCCTTCTTGGGGGAGGTCTGAAAGGAAATTTGCGAACAGGTAGGCGCAACAGCGTGGGGGGGGGGGGCGAATGGTAAAACCGCCTGGCTCAAAGGACCGGAGGGAGGGGGAACAAAGCTAGCTAAAGAAGAAAGAGCACAAAAAATCAAAGAGCCAGAAAGGCGCGAGAATGAGGGAGTGGTAGAGGTGACGAAATCGGGATTGAAACAGAAGTAGGAAAATGGCGAGAAAGAAATCCGAAGCGGGAAGAAGGGGGGTTGAAAACTGGGATTGGTTCTGCTCGGGAAAAATGGCGTAAGGAAGGAAAGAAAAAACACAAAGGATGCACGGAGAGTACCCAGAAGAACGGGGGGGGGAAAAAAGAACCTGAGGAAGTTAATCCTCGGGGGGCAACCAGAATGGGAAAGGGAAGTCCTCAGTCGGTCGGGAGGAAGACCGCGAAAAGAGAATCTATTTACAAGCAGGGTCAAAAAAAAGCCCGGCACAGCCGGGGGTCGGAGGCGAAGAAGCAGAAAAGGGGATGAACAACAAAGCAGTGATGTGGAAAAAGGGAAAAAGAAAAGAACGTAACATCGGGGTGGTAAAAAAAGGTCCAGGAGCCGAACCCGCAAAAATGGGAAAAGCAAAAATAGGGAAAACAGGGGCCAGAAAAAAGAGAAAGAGCCGCCAGGCAGAAAAGAGGGAAAAAGTCCAGGATGGGCTCGAAAGAAACGACGTCCGGAAATCGGTTGAGGCGTATCGGGGGAAGATAACACATTACCAATCGCCCAGAAAAGCATCGACAAAGAAAATTCGGTATCCTAAGAGAGGAAAGTATCGCCAAGGGGGGAGGAAGGAGAACGAAGGAAAGCACGCATCCGGCAGAGGGGAAGCGCCCGTAGGTTGCCAAGGCGAACATCGAAGCGACGAGCATGGGACAAAGAAGGGAAGGATAGAAACTGCGGGGGGGGTCTGTGCAAAAAAAGGAAAAAGGAGAAAAAACTAACAGACAGCTGAATTCGAGACAGCGCCAGAAAAAAGTGCCGAGAAAAAAAGGAGCTTCAAAGGCTTCTGAATCATACACGAGGAAGCACTAATGGGGACGTCCCTTATCCGAGGGTCCCAAGGAGACCGAAACGGGGAGGGGCTCAATAAGATAGAAACTGCAAAAGGACGCGGCTCTACTACTCGAAATATAAGGGTTCAAGGATCTGTTCCATACAGGAGCAGAAGATTCACCTAGGGGGAGATTCGCGAACTTAAAAGGAATAGGATGTCTAAGTCTAACAGTCGGGGGAGCGCCTGAAGGGGAGCGCGTGTTAAACTCTTAGGGAGAAAAAGACTGAAAACACCGTCACACTTCGGTGCAAAAAAAAGCGCAAAGGGTTCATGATCACCTTCAGAAGCAGACTGAGGAGGGATACAAAAGGTCTTAAGAAGAAGAACACAAGATATAATGGAGAAAATCGAGAAAAATTCAGCTCATCGAGCTTGAAAGGCACGAAGCAAACGCAGGGGAACGCCAAGGGGGGGAATTGAAAGGGGAACCGCAACTGGGATGCTAAGACAAAAGGCGAAAAAGTCTGGTGAACACTGTAAAAAATTGGGTCGTCATCTTCAAAAAAATCCCGGAGGACAGCAATAGAAAAGGAAGGGGGTAAAGAAGGACAAGAAGAAGAAAAAGAGGAGGCTGACACGAAAAAGAAAGGAGGGGTAAAGTGGCGAAGTATCCCAGACCGCGCGGACAACGCTCGACACCTAGGCTTTCTACTACCTGTGTGGTACAAAAAAAAAATCCGACACAATCGTAGATAGACGCCGCGCCAATGCGACGATAGATCAAGAAAAAAAGGGGACCAAGTATGCCTCGTCGAGTGCTTCGCAAAGATAAAAAAAGGCAGCTTCAAGGAGGAGCGCGGAAAAAGTGCAGAATCGAGGGGGAGCGCGAAGGGGGGAGACAAAAGTCCGGTCAAAGGAAAAGTCCAGTACTTTGCAAAGGGGAAAGGGTAAAAAACCCGGCCTTATTTCGGAAAAAGGAACTCAGAAGAAAGGGAGTAGAAGCATCGGAAGAAGTGGTTGCTGACTTTGACAAGAAAAAAAAAAAATGAAGATAGGGAAGGGCAAGGAAAGGAAAGCCACAAGAGTCCACCAGAAAAAACTAAGGAGAGAATCGAGGCATGGGTCCTGTCATAGGGTAGGGGACAGAGAAAGGTTCGAAAGTCCTTCCAATTCAAAAAACGGAAATGGACTTCGGGGGAACAAGGGGTCGAAAGGGAGGGGACCATGAAAAAAAGCCTGCCGGAGGGATCGAGGAGGTCAAACAACGGATGAGGATGAAAGAGAGAGAAAGAGATTTAAGAAAGGGAAGGGGGACCTAGCAATGCTGACAAAAATAATCGCAAGAGGTCAAAGAGGGAAGGCCGGGGGGGGGGGGGAAACAAACGATCTCCAGGGGAAGCGTAAGACACTAAGGAAAGAACGAAAAACGGAGTTCAGTTTATAGGGAAAAGAACGGAGAAATTTCGGGATTAACGGAGCCCTCTAGCGGAAGTTTTGGAGGAAAAAAAGGAGACTTAGGCGGCATACTCCCAGAGTATTTTCGACCCAAACCATTGGAGTGTCAGAAGAAAAGGTAGGAAAATGAAACAACGGAAATTAACCAACGGAAAGAAAGGAAAGCAAAAATCGCTCGAAAAAAGCCGATCCCCAGAGGGGGAATTTCGTGAAAAAAGAGGAACCAAAAGGGTTCAAACACAGCAGAAAAGCAGAAAAGGAAAATCAGGCGACAAAAGGGGAAAGAGCAAAGGGACCACTAGCTGGAGAATCTTTAAAGAACGCGCGACGGCAGAATAAAAACAAAAACATGTCGCTTAGGAAGGCTCAGAGGGTTAGAATTGTAAGAGATATAGAGCGACAGTATGGAACAAAAAAAGTGCACAAAAAAAACTTGGAGAGAGATGGGCATATTCGAAAAAAGGGTTAAACAAAGGTTTGTTCAAAAGCCGAGTGACTTAAATAATGAAGAAGGAATCACCGAGACCAAAGGAAGGGGGGGGGAACAACCAGTCTCAGAAGATTAAAAAAGCAAAGGGTGAAAGTACTGCGTGGGTGGAATAGAAGTGAGAAGGGAAAGACGATGGAGCTACTAAAAAGTTGGTAATTTTGAAAGGCTAATAGAGAGCGAAGGACAAGCCAAGAAAAAGAAGGGGTCGACGGAGGAAAAAGAAAGTGAGGAGTACTATCTTTGAGAAAGGTTAAAAAGCGTGCGAGGGTTACTATTTTTACCCTAAGGAAGGCTAGAAAAGGGAGAAATCAACTAACTCTAACACAGAGAGAGTCCATAAAAAAAATGAAAACGATCCTATTCGAAGCATAGAAAGCCAAGGGCCTTTTACTAAGGTTCGGGGCCCAGGGGGGACAAACGAACAGCCAAAAAGGAAAAAGGGCTTCGGAAAAGACGGAAAAAGAAAAAGGCAAATGAGGGATCGCATCTAACGATTAAGGGGGATCAGGTGCGCCATCGGTCTTTGCGGAGGGAGGGAGCGGCCAAAAAGAGGATAAAAGGGGACACGAAGGCACGGTGTACCGGAGGATGAAAAAGAGGGAGAAAGTAATAACTGCTTCCTGCAAAAGTTCAGGGAAATCACAGGGGGAGGAAGGACACCCTCAGAGGTCCTGCAAACTAATCTAAAAAGAGTTGTATTCATAAAAAACACTAAAAGGTAGCAGAGCAATACGCAGCGGAGAGGACCGCATGGAAGAGCTGCGTATAAGAATATGGAAGGGGGCCTCACGCAGAGATACGCGGAGGGGGGCTTGCGTTGAAAAAGGGGGAATCGAAGAGATCTACTGAAACACAACGAAGATTCCCGGGAGAATCTCAAAAGAGCCGTCGGAAGGGCTCACCGTGGACGACTTGCAGAGTCTTAAAGACTTAAGAAAGGTACCGATCTGAGACCCAAAGGGGGGGGAGAGGGGGTCGTCTCTTATCCAGGCGGACGCTCTGTTGAACTCAAAAAAAAAAGAAACCATTATCAAAACCCTATTCGGTTTCAGGGTGAATTAAAAAAAGGAATGAATAAGACCTCGACCACGTCAGGGGGACAGGTGGTTCCTCTTCAAAATCTTCTGATCAAGGGAAATAGAGTAAGGCATGAAGGGGGGAGGACAAAAAGTAAAGTCTAAGAAGAGATCGCCACCTAAAAAGCGAAGCTCAATAATGGGATTCAGGAGAGTGGTAAAAAATATATTTAAGGAGCATCTCAGTGGACGAAGAAAAATAAGCTCGTTGTCGACTCCGAAAAAAGAGTCGAAATTCAGGGGAAGAAGACATAAATAGGGCATCGAAAGTTCTGCAAAGACCTGCTCCGAAAGCCGCGCCGGAAAAAATCTTAACAGAAAAAAACGAAAAAAGAAAAGCAGACCCTGCCGTTTCGGCAAGGGAACTAGAAAC
>Ga0179593_1415213_pt1 | contig 22941 bp, 17 predicted proteins | sample CZODoug2_1_08_16_FD_185931 | JGI IMG/M metagenome (GOLD analysis project Ga0179593, IMG submission 185931) | Vadose zone soil fungal communities from Angelo Coast Range Reserve, California, USA - CZODoug2_1_08_16fungal (PacBio error correction) | ecosystem: Environmental > Terrestrial > Soil >...
AAAGGAACATCGAGGCAGCCGGGACGCGAACTGACCTCTTCGATTCTGCGAAAGAAAGCATTAACAGCAAGGGGACTGTACGCCGGGAAAAAGGCGCTCAAGATAGTGAGCCTTGGCAGCAAGCCGTTTACGCCGGAAAAGGACGAGAACCTCTACCCAGATTCGAAGAAAGATCGTTCGGCCATTGGTAAGAGAGAGCTTAAACAATGGGCACCGGACCGCCAGAAGCGAGCGCGCCGCCTGATGTGAGAGGGCGAAGGATTAGGGGGCGAAGGAGGGCTAAAATCGCCAGGCTCCGGAACGAAACATTTGGAGGGGGTAGAGACATAACAGGCCGGCGGGAAAAGCCGAAGCCCTTCAAGGCGCGAAAAAAAGAAATTCGTCATCAGAACTAGGGTCTAGCTCTGATCGGCGTAAGAACGGATCGGGATTGGAGGAAAGCTCACGGAAGGTATATGGACAAGGGTGTATGGTTTGGGGTGAGAGGAGCAGGAACAATCGAGAAAAGAATTGTCCATACATCAACAATGTCAAAAGGGGACGTGAATGGGGAAAAAGAAAAAAAAAAAAAGGAGTAGGTGTGGACGATCAGCGCGGGGGTCGAAAATTCCTTGGGCAAAGAAAAAAAAAAAGAAATCGTACGTAGCCCAATACTCGGTGAGAAACTAGAGGGACACTCAGAGGGAGGAAAAACATTGGGGGTCGAACCCACCATGGGGTGAGACATTAGGTGCGGACAAGCCACGCGATAGACCCCCACAGGAAGCACGCAGGAACGGGTCGGCTTATTGCTCGTTGGTCAAAAACAACCGAACAAAAAGGGGATGGGCAAAGAGGGGAAAAAAAGGGCAAGCAGGAAAATGCAATTACGAGGGACCAGCACCCTGAGAGGGGCTCATACTTTCAAATGTAGGAAATGTTTTTTAGGTTCTAGCGGTGGACCGAACTGAAAAAGAGAGAAGGGGGGACGAAGCTATACGAAAAGGTTTGACCGCATCGAAAACATCCACCCCAGCAGCGACATCCATAGGGGAAAGGGCGGAGCCTGGGGCACCAAATGGATGCAAAGGCGTGCCGCGAAGGCAGGAACGAGGGCGCGCATCGCGGGTGATGGCGGAGGACGGTCAGCGCTCGTAACACCTGGACAAGGCTGATCGCCCAAAAAGTTGAGGTCTGCAGGTCTACGTTTGGGTGGACGGACAGGACGTCGAGCGTACAGGACCAACGGGAAATCAAGGAGGCAGTGCCCCAGACCTGGGATGCGGAAAGCGGGCTTTGGTGAGGGGCAAAGTCGTGAAAAACGAATAAACCTTCTCGGCGCATGGGAAAAAAGAAAAAAAAAAAAAAAAGGGAAACCCAAAAGGAGAAGAGGAACCAGAAGACACTAGGTAAGGAGTCAGGTGGACTCAAGGCAAAAAAACCTCGTCTCTGGGTCCGGCGACTATGGGGGAGAACTGGCAAAACCGGAGGATGATAGGAAAAAGGAAGCGGCGAGCTCTCCTCCATCGCGCGAGTTACCCAAACACGAAAAACCCATCTCCGCCACGCCAGAAAAATTGAACGTCTTAGCGCTCCACGATTTCAAGCTCGGCGGGGATGTGGGTGAATGCACGAGCCGCGCGTGTTGATCACCAAAAGAACACTATACGAATTTCCAATGGATCAAGCGATCGAAAAGGGCCGCTCAGGGAAAAAGTAGCTCCGCCAGGGCTGCTCTAGAGCACGAGGCAGCACGAGACGGGAGGAAGTCTCGTTGGCTGAGGTAGGGCGGGACTGGGGGCACGGCAAAAAAAGCGTTTCACACTTCCAAGCAAGAGTACAGCGGTCGAGAGGCTCCAACCTCCACGCATTCTTCGCTCGAACCGACCCACAGACTGGAGGGACGCCTGCACGAGAGAACAAGTAGAAACCTGCTCTTCCCAAAACTACGTGAGAAACAAAAGCATCGGCGGGAGGGGCAGGGAATATCACTCTAGCATCGGCGCAAATTTGGCCTGCATCGGTAAAAATAAGTAAGGTCTGAATGTGAGGAATCGACCGCAAGGGGGGGGACGCTGCACTCGGAGAAGAACGGCGAGTCAACCTTAGTCGTAGAAGTGAACGCCACTGGGTCGAGAAAAAAAGTCGACTGAAAAAAACGATACCTTCTAAGGTTCAAAAATGGGCCTGACACTAAGTGGGCCGTCTTATATCATAACTCTGGGTCGTGCTGCTAAAGCCAGAACTAAACACTCGCGGCGCGCCGGACTACAAGAGAGAAAAGGCACTCCACATCATTCCGGGGTATCTCGCCCTAAAAAAGCATCGATGGAGCTTCTCCTCAACCAAGAGGGGACGTTTCGCACAAATTCTGGGTACGGGAACTTCCGGGCGCACAAGAAATCGCCCTCGGGTAGCAAAAAAACGAAAAATCCTAGGGGGGAAGGAAACATCAACAACACGATAGGAGGAAAAGACGAGAAAGTAACTCAAACTTATTGGGAACTATACGTAAACCTGCCATAGACCCGAAATTTCATAATTCGGGAACGGCAGAGAAGGGAGTCTATACACGGGGGGGGGAAAAAGGCCGAGGAAGGATGACTTCGGTCGATATCGCAGGATCCCGATAGCCCGGCATGTATGTGGTCTGAACGACCTTAATTGGTACAACCTGGGCGGCTCGATGCGAGAAAGATGCAGCTCGGGGAAAAAGCAGCAGCCACGCTTCGTAAAGCTGCTCAAAGTAAGGGAAGGGGGGAAGCAGGTTCACTGCCGCGGTAACGCACGACATGCAGGGCCGTCGCAGAAGCGCCGGGGGGTTAAATTATCGGGTTTGATTAAGAAGCGTGCCACAGGAGGGCAAAAAAAAACCCCCCGCCCTGGATACCGAAAACCGCGAAGGAGTACGGGCAAGCGAAGGATAGTCCCTCTGCGAAAAGGGGAGTGCAGTCCGGTCGCGGGGAAGAAAGAAGGTAGTCCTTCCCGATCTGGTGCAAAAATAGGAAGGGCGAAATGAGACGGATATGTGGATGCGTCAGCAAGAATAAAGAGGTGCGCGAAGGGAATGGAGGGCGCGGTTTGTCGAAGGCGCTCGAAACGGAAGGCGTTAGCCGGTGCAAAGCTTCAACTAAGTGTGGGGGGGAAGGGTCACTATGCAACACCCAAAGGGGGAGACAACATGCATAGGATTCTAAAAGGCTGGTCGCGAAAATCCGGCGCCCAATCCCAGGAACGAAAGCACTTCGGTTCAGTGAGCCATGTTCAGATGCTCAGATAGCCGCTTGATCCTCAATAAAGTCAACTGAAAGCGCTGGAGTTGATCCCCCAGAAATAACGGCTGCGTTAGCAAACACATGCCCCGAGAGCGGCACCGTTGAGCAGAACGCGGCGGCCACTCAATACAGGGGAGGCGGGCTCGGCGGGGCCGGACGAAGTTTGTAGAGAGCTCTGGGACCCGAGTCGATAATAGGGGATCACCATTCAAGGGGGTCGTTTGCAAAGCCCAGGGGGGCAAGTCGTGCCTCAAAGGGTGCAGGCAACGGTTCTGCGTCAAAGCGCCAGATTGAAAAGCGCCCAGGACTAAGGAAGGCCTCCGCGCCGTAGCCGGTGGGATCAACATGAAAAGGTTCGCCTCGCTGGCAACGAAACCAAAGACCAAGCGTCCGGGAAAAAAGTCACAAGCTCCCGGAGCCATCTGGCGTAAACGCCAAAATACACAGACGAGACACAGAACCTCCGAAAAACCATGGGGAGAGAAGCCAAAAACTTGCCATGCGTTCCTCGCTACCGCGAAGCAGCGAAACAAAAGACAAAACCAGAGGGCCGCAGGCGTGAGAAATAGGGCTTTTTGAGATATACACCATACCCTGAAAGTCGATCGCTGCCGAGTCACCCGGCTGCCAAAGCAGCACCCAGGCGCCGTCGCAGATCGTCCCCACGCCTCAAGGGTGTCCGACGGCTTAGAAACCAAACAAAAAGGCACCATTTCCTTCCTAAGAGGGAAAATTACAAAGAGAGGGGGATGCGGGGTAGCCGTCTGCAATGATGCCAGTAAACGGAAAGTTGATTGAAAAGGTTGGCGGTGGCGCAAACGGAATCAAACCCAGGGCGCGGCGCGAACTGCTCAGGGGGGAGATGTGTCTTGAGCAAACCGAGGCAAACGGGGTTCGAAAAGGCTGGAACTAAGCGAGTCCGAAGGTTTCAGCCGAGGAAGAGGAGGCTTACAAAGACATGTAGTGGTATTTGTAAAGGGAGGAGTCAGAAAAAAAACAGCGATCAACAGCTTCTCAAAAACAACTAAGACATTGAGTTAAAGGGGGTGGTTCGACCAAAAGGCCGAGTGTAACTCCAAGGTCGGCTGAGAATACCAAGCCAACAAACGCTCAACCTGGGTCCAATTGAAGGAGGGAAGGGGCGCACCGGGGAGAATATATCGCGTCAATCAAAACTGGGGCAGAAAGGAGGTTGAGCGACAAGAATGTTGGGAGGAGGTCGGAGAGCGCCTTGAAGAAGGTAGCGAACCGGAGGGCCCGAGGAAGGGATGCAAACCGACACCTTGCGACGGTCGTAGAGTACAAAAGGTGCCGATAAAGAGGCCGCCCTGAGCAAGCAAAAATAAAAGTGCGGCAAAGCTCAGTCGAGGGGGAAGGGGTAAACGGAGATCGGTAGTCCTTAAATCAGAAAAAACCTCTGTACAAGGCGACATGGTGTGTTGGAAACGCAGCGGTCAGAAGCAAAAAAAACCGATGGGGGGGCCTGCAAGCGCGAAGAGAGGGCCGACACGTCCTGGGATTAGATTGTCAAATGATGAAACATACCCTCGACCAGAAGAGGGGGCCGTGGGGCGTCCCGTGCGACGACTCTCTCACCAAAAAAGGGAGTAAAAAGAATCAAGAAACAAGCACCGCCGAAAAAAAAGCTAAGGCTAGGGAAACATGAACAAGTTAGCCGGGCATCAGAAACGGACGAGGGGCGCAGATCTCGGTTTCGCGTCCATGTCGCCCGACGCGATCTTAAGAAAACAGGGACTCAAGGGGGGGACACAACATCATGGTAGAAGGGGAAGAAAAAAAGTGTAGACATGTAATACTACCGAGAGAAGTTTACGGGAACTGGGCCGACTCAGCTGAACCAATTGAGCGAAGCGCGCCGCGATGGGTGAGATACACAATCAACACTGGACGAAGCAAAGTGTAAACAAAACCATGACCCAGCCGGCGCTCGCACCGCCTTTAAAGGTATAAAATCACTCAAATCACACGGCGGGTTCGACGATCACGAAACATAATCAAGTTCTCGCATGGGGGACCGGAAGAGGAAAATTGCGGTGCGAAAAAAGAAGGCAAAGCCTGTACAGCGGACATGTTGATCGTGTGTGCGCTGAGCCAAAGAGAAGGCCTCGCCGGGGCCGAAATGAACACCCGAAAATCTGATGGGGAAGTTAACTGAGTGGAAGGAATTATGGGGGGGACGATATCAAGGTCCCCCTGTCTGAAAATTTAGTCAAAACAGAAAAATCCCATGTCGAAGCCACTAGTTGGAGGGGAGGGGACCACGCTACGATAGTAGATGTTCGAACCCAAGTTAGCTGGGCGGGTGGTCTCAAGAGTAAACTCAGATCTCAAAGGGTCCGTCGCCGCCAAAGGCTGATGGGCGAGGGTCAAAACATACCAACAAACGGCAGTCAAAACAAAAAGGCAAAATCCAGAAAGACGGCAATCCGAATGAAGATACACCACAGACGACATCCCTAAGCGAGCGTTCCTGGTCACAATCCTTGCATCTTGGGAAATGGGGGGAGTGGGTGAGAAGCAAAAGGGGGGGAAAATTTCCTGAGGGAGGAGTGAAGAGGGGGTCTATATAACTCTGGGGTGGGGTCAGCCATAGGGGGAAAGCGCGCAAAAGCGGCCATCAGTGGAATGGTTGAGAGGCCGAGAGTCAAATACCGAGTGATCAAACGGTCTGCGAAGACGTTCTTTGGTAGAGTCTTCGGAATGGGGCGGATCGAGCAGCCTGGGGGAGAAAATCTTCTGATCGCCCACCAATGGATGGCTACAGTCTAAGGTGTTGCAGAAAAAAAGTGTAAAAGAGAGCTGTACAAACACTCGAGGAAGGTCGTGCACAAGTAAAGAGGTGTGTACGTCCTTTGGTCACCACGAGCGACCAATAAAAACTAGAAGGGGTAAAAAAAAGTACTCCATGGGTGGGGGGAGATCTCCCCTCATTCAAAGGGGCCGGTGCTGCCTGGGGGCACAACCGACGGCGTCTGGGGCCGCCGGGCTCGGCGCACCTTCGAGGAAGAAGAGGCTAGAAAAAAGAGGACAGAATTATCGCGGAACTACTGACAATCCATCGCGGGACTACGAACCGAGCCCAGCAACCGTAACATAAACCCCCACGGTCGCGCTCCACGAGCAGATGCTCAGGCATGTGGTCTGCACGAAAGAAGGCGCGTGGGTGACAATGAATCGCCAGATGTGGGGGCCAATGATCTCACGCGATCGAGTCCGCAATAGGGGGGAAAGCTCCACCAGGGAGGGCAAAGGCGAGCGCAGATTTCGGGGGGAGAGACTGAAGTGCTTCGAGAATCGGGTTTTGATTGAAGCGTGCGAGAGAAGGCCACACCGGCCTCGAAAAAGCGTTCGCGGGGCCCACAAGAGCCCGCGCTGCGGAAACGCCGTGGAGCAGGCGCCTGCGATAGACGAATAATTGCAACCCTATGCACCATCCTCGCGGGAAGGGACGAACACGCGGATCGAGAAAAAATGACAGAGAAATCAAATCGTGTCGCCACGATGGGGCCGGAGGCTCTCATATGACAGCGAGGGACGCCGGGAGGGTGAATGGAAGAGGTAGGGGGGCCCCATGTTGAAAGTTGCACGATCGCATCAAAATCGGCGGATCGGAACGCCAAGGCCTGGGGGATTCAGCGGACGCAATCATTGTGATGCGACGACGTGCCTTGTAAAAAACTTGCCACTACAGGGCCGCGGGAACGAGGACGTCTCCGCACGCGGATCATGCAATAGTCAGAGGTGAGAGGAAAAACACCATAAGACCAAAGGAGTTGAAAAGAACGGTCCTAAAAGCAATGAAGGGCTCGCAAGGTCGACCGCCGACATCAGGAACCGGGCGTCGGCTGTTTCGCACAGGGTTGGGGAGTTGACAAGCTATCTGGCAGTTTTAACGTAAAAAGAACCCTCACTCCATGAAAAGATCGCGGCGTCCAGGCAAGCTTCTAACCGCTCAAGAACTATCTCAGTCAAGAGCGGACAACAAACAAGAGAAAAGGGGATCTTTCTAAATTAAAATCTTGTTAGACGGGCATCGAGAAAGACGATAGAGGAAATGGGCGAAGTGCGCGGAGATCGCCCCGACTGGAAAAAAGGGCTAAAAAACGCCCGATGCCGGCGGCGCCACGAGATAATGCGGGTTCGACGCGAGCCCGGCGGGGATTTGAGGGGCACGAAGGGGGTCAGCATTACTTCTCGCCAACGCGATATATGACGGCGTGAACATCAAAAACGCGTTCAGATAGAAGTCACATGGCGAAACAAAAAAAAGTGAAAAAGTCGACTCGCCAAGGAAAGGGAAGCCCGAATCAACCAGGCCGGCGAAACTCGCTCTCGGGGGAGGTTGCGATGCCTGAGCGCGTGCCAAGCGATGGGAAGGGAAAAAACAAAGTTCGACCCGCAAAACGGGAAGGGAAAACGACAAAGCGCGGAAAAGCGTCATTGAAGGTATCCGCTGCAGCCTGGCCACTCGTCGGGCTCGGGCAGCAAAACGGGAGTCCCTGGGAAAAACGTGCATGAAGCCTTCGAAAGTCGAGAAGGAAGGGGGGGGCAAGCGCGCATATGGGTGAAGGCTCAAAAAATGTCAAGGGGTGTCAACTGAAGCGCGAGACCAAATAGGCAAAGCAGGGGGGGCACAGCGTCCTAAAAAGAAGAGACCAGCAAGGGACAAAGCAAATGAGGAAAAAGTGGGGAGAAGTTCTGGTGACTAAAGGAATCATCGAATACTGCAGAGCATCGAACATAGGTCGGAGAGGAGGGTACGAGGGGCCATCTATCAGGTGAGCTAGGGCACATATTCTTCTTGATTGGTGATCACCACGCGGGGCGGAAACATGCCGAGCGGGCGAAAATCGGGAAGCTGGAGAAAGTGACAAGACGGGGCTTCAGGCGTTCGACGAGTGAATAAAATAGGAGGAGATCGCCAAGATCATATAGCACAGAAAGGGAAAAAAGTTTCACTAGAGTCTCAGAAGTAGGAGAGACCGTTAAAAAGCGAGGCGGTTTCCGTCCCGCCCCAAAGAACCAGGAAAGAAAAGGGGTAGAAACTCTCAAGAAAGGGGATCCACGAGAAGGAAGGAAGGGGGACTGAAAAAAGTGATCGGGTCGCTCGCGGCAAAGGAACCAAGCAATCGTCCTGGAAAGGTCCGGTGCAACAAAATCCTAGTGGGCCCTAGATAAAGGAACGGAGTTCCGGACACGAAAAAAAAATACCGGACCCCCACATGGGGGGCGGACAACCCGAGGATTGTCCATGCGTACCTGTAGGGAACGTCCAAAACACCTCAACACAAACGCTGGGGGGAACCAGCAAGGAGCGTCAGCGCATGGGGATCCCCTCGTGGTCTTTTCTGAGCGGGGATCAAGAACAGGAGAACAGAGAAGCAGGATTCGTGCCAAGCGCGCCGGAGGCCCGCGAGCAAAAAAAAGGTATGAAAAGCTGCCCCAAGGAGGAAACGGACACGGAACAGTTCCATAATAGAACTCAGGACACACATTTCCTAAAGATTGATTATGGGGAAACGAATCGTCGGGGGGAAGCACAAGGAATTGGGCCAAAGAATGGTGCCCGGGCGACCTTGGTACCAGGCGTTTGCTATTGAAAACCGAGCAACATAAAACAGAAATGTACGCCGAACCTTAGTAGGTGGGGCGATGTCTCGGTATAAACCGAAAGTCTCACGTGGGTGAGGACCAAGGTTTGCCTAAAAGGAGGGACGCGATGGGATCCAGTAATGTCATAATGCGGTCGGCAGACATCGACGTGATGGGATTTTAGTGAGGTGGAATAAAACAGGGGGGAAGCCTTATCTATCAACCGAAGCTAACCGTACAACGAAATCAGAGGGGATTGGACGGGAGGAAAAGGCGAGAAGGACCAGAAATGTGATGGCTAACCTAGCAAACGCTCAACCTGTGTCATTGTACAGGGTGCAACGAGTCAACGTCGAAGTGTGGCAGAGGAGGGAGAAGCATCGATGGCTCGGTAAGGTCGTGGGATCGCGGTGGCTAGGGAGCAGAGAGACGCTGGGTGCGGTGGCACGAGGGGCAAGGCTGGCATGACGATAAGGTAAAGGGGGACCTTGGGGTCGGGGGAAGGACCGTCATTTGATCAATAGAGGGGGAGGCGTCTGGAGACCGTTCGGTGGCGAGCAAGGGCGGCGCGAGCGGAGAAGGGGCCACCGGGAAAGGAAGATAGGGAGGAGAACCGGCCGCAGCAAACGTACATCAAAGGTCGACGGGGGGGTGGGGTCCTGAGATAAAGAGAGGGGGGAGAAGGGACACCCCCCTGCTAATCAACGCCGAATGCTAGGTCCGGGGCGTGACCGGTCGAAAACAGGGGAAAGATTTCTCCGAAAGCAGGAAAAGCAGTAAGGCGTCAACGGAGCGAGTCCGCGGGAAGCAAAAAAAACAACTGGGGAAAAAGAGAGAGATCCAGAGAATCGACGCAGGACGACGCCGGGACCTGCAGGAGGAAAGCAAGACAAGGACAGCAGAGGTGAACGGGCACTCGCATCAAAGGACAAAAAAGAGAAGGGGCGCTTGTCACGCCGGAAGCAGAGCGATCATGAGGAAAGCTCCGGACAAAAAGATCGAAAGATCAAAAGCAGAGCGTAGGCCGAGAGAAAAAAAGGAAGAAATGGAAATCCCCCTCCGCACCTCAAGAATACTCAGGGGCGAAGGAGAGCGCGAAGAGAGGAGACTCAACTAGGGAGGAAAAGAGACGCTTCGCAAGGTGATCAGGTCAGACATGCGCAAAAGGAAAAGGGATAGAAAACGGAAGTCAAAGGGTGACGCCGACAGCAAGAAACATTCTGGGACTGTCAGGGATGAACTACCAGCAGGGGGGCAGATGTCGACGCGTAAAGATAGGAGATTGAGGGTGAGGAAAAGCAGACAATGGAAAAGCGGGACCAGGGAAGAGTTTGTGTGCTAATGCAGAAATACTAGAAAGAGATGGGGGCCTCAGAAAACGAATCGGGATGTCGGAGTGCAGAAAAAAGGAGAGGATGGGGAAAACGAGAGAAAGGGTCCCTGGGAACTAAAAGGGGGAGCACAGAACAACCAATCCCATGTCGGAGGTAGCAGATGAAACTGGATGGAAGGATCACGCTCAGCACTCGCTTAGCCAGACATGGTTCGCGAGACTTGCAGGGGTGGCTAAGCAAATAAGCCCCTGAAAGTCGCTCTCCGTGAAGGCGGGCGGAGTTTCTCGGTGGGACGGGGCACAGCAGAAAAAAGAGGAGGGAACAAAGGCATATTGCGCCTCAGATTAAAATACTAACAAGGCATCACTAGGCGAGAGGGGAATAGATCTTGCGAAAGGGGTGTACGATTTGTTGGTTGAGATAAAAAAGTAAGACCTATTAATGGAGGGGCGAAAGTGACCGATTGGGGGGGGGCGATACTACGGATGGTGGAGCCGCAAAGCAAAGCTCCCTCGGAATCAAACACGAAATAGAAGGTCAGGAGCCTCAGAACGGCCAAAGAGCCCAGGGGGGATAGGACGGACCTCTCATATTCGTCCACGCAATTCTTTAGCGGAAAAATTAGCGAGGTGATGGCTGAGAAAGTCAAGCGCAGGAAACGAAAGGGAAAAAGTGATGCAACGCCAACATGTGTCAGGTCAACTGCTCTGGTCAGGGGGTCACTACAGGACGATAGGAGCACGCCACAGAGAGGCAAGAATGCTGCCGTTCCCCGACACGAAAAAAGACAAGAAAAAAAACTTGGTCGTCCGAGTTGCCAGAACGGGAAGAACCGATAAAAAAGACTCTCGGGAACGGCCTTATCCGACCGAAGGAGACCGAGAAGTCTAACAATTCCTGGAAGGGAAGGGGGTGTCCTCAACCCGCTAAAGGAGAGGGGGCAGAAAACGGACTAGGGAGAACAGGGTCTAAGCGCGGGAAAAACAAAAACGACGCTATGGTAAGCATATCTAGGAAAGAGATCTCCTAACCTGAAGAAAGGAAAAAGCCCGAACGCCTCCAGCAGACAGGGAAGGGAACGACAAACCTCTCAACTATGGATCTAGGACTCTTTCATTGGGGGTTCTGACGAGCCGAGGCGTGTGAAAAAATTAAAGAACACTAAACGGATGTGAACCAAGGGGAAGCCGGCTCGATCAAGCATCGTGGATGCAGCTCATACCGAGCGATCGATCGCTCGATTCGCGGAATGAGAAACCGGGACATGGGAGAGAAGAACGAATCACGCATGTGGTTCGCGTAAAGTTAACAGAGGGGGTCCGCGGATCAGAGGGGCGTGCAGGGCCTCACAGGCCGAGGCAAGGAAAGGCGAAGTTCGTCCTACACCCGGCCGCATGAAGGGCGCAACGAACCACTAGATGACGCAGAGCGCAGGGAATGAGGGAAGAAGGGAGAAAATGGCGTGCCGAGCTCGAAGGACTACCTCAAAGAGATCTAAACTTCTTCCCAGACTCTAATCGTGGGAAGAAGAAGTTTGCGACAGCCTTCTCTAATATGACGACCGGCCTGAAGGGGATGGGAGGGAAAAGGAGGGAACCTAACATGTGGGGGAGTCGGGGGACAAGAGAGCTATTCGCAATTCAATAAAACGCCACCTTATGTGGATTTAAGAATAAATCAACAGACATGGGTCATGGGCGAAGAGAGGAGGCAAGTGAAAAAGGAGGGCCGTTAATCGAGCGTTCAAGGGCCGCGCCGAAAAAAAACATGACGAAAAAATTTCGCGAGAACAACTTCCGACCAAGGACCGGCGTGCCGGTAGAACCAAAGAAATGCGTTTTACAGCGTCGACCTTCAGGAATATCGAGACGCAGGAAGAGGAAGGGGGGACCAAAGGGAATGACATGGTAGCGGAGCTAAGCTAATCGAAACGATCGGTCTCGCGCTCAGGGCGCGATGCCGGGGCGAGCCAGGAACGTCAAACGAGAGAGACTAAACAACGGAGGGAGGAAAGAAGGGAGATCGCTGAAAAAGCCGGGAGTTCGGCCCGCAGAGAGAAACGGCCGAGAGACGAACTGCTCGACCTGGACGGGAAAGCTCCGCTACAATAGCAGCTCGTTGCGACAGGAAATTAGGGAGGGGGAAGTGACGGGCTCCTGTATGCGCTCAGAAAAAGCCCGGCATTGGTTTAGGGGAGACGTCAAGAAGTAACTGGAAAGAGGGGCTTCGAGGGAAAAGGAGGAAAAAAAGAGTGCCTCAAAGGGGGTGCGAGTAACCACAAGGGGGGTCTAGATACTGCCTGAGCAGCCGAATATGCAATACGGTCATAGAAAAAGAGAAGGATGTCGTCTAAAAGTCAACCAGACGGAAAGGGATAGAGGACACGCGGTTGCGATGAGCTCGAAAGGGGCCAAAAAATCCAACATTGTAAATCGACCTCCTTCGGGGAAAAAAAAAGCTCATAAACGGCTTTCCTGGGGCATAGGCAGGATGCAGAAAAGGGGAAGAAAAGATCGGTAACTCTGGCCCTGCGCGGGGAAAATGATTTAGGTCAAAAGTAGACAGATGGTAATCAAAGGGAGAATACAAAATAGAGGGGGGAAGGGGGGGAGGAGAAAGAAGATAGGGGAAGGGGAGGAGAGACTTCAAGGGGTGTCGACATCAGCTCCAAAAAAAGGAACTGACTTGAGGCGGTGGCACATTACCAGAGGAAGATAACCCCGAATCGGGAAGAAAGCAAAAGCGTAAAACTTCAGCAGAGAGGGGGGGAGCCACCAACCGACCGAGAAGAAAGAAACGATCAGCACGACTCGCGACGCATGCCAAAGGGGGCATCCGAGAGATTGAAGCAGAAGTGGGAACATCTAATTTAATTTGGGTATCAACAAGAAAAAAAGCACTCGCGCGCATCCACATGACCGATAAAAAGAGAAAAAAAAAGGGAAAGCGAGGCGCCAGAAAGTTGCGCAGGGAGGAGGGGGTCTCAGGACACGATCAAGGAAGGGTGAGGAAATCTCCCTGAAAGATCAATAGCGAGAAAATAGGAAAGTGGAAAGCGCCTCAGAGGATGGAGAATCGGGGGTGAGAAGAGCAAAGGTCTTCCCCCCACGCCAAAATTGGTTGCAATTACCGCAGCATCCGGAAATAAAGGAACTAGTTGTAGAGGAGAAAAGAAAATAATCAAGGTAAGGGAAAAAGGAAATTCCCTCAAACCCGCGTAAGGTTGTAAGCAGTTTCGGCCTGATGGCACGAGCCGCAAAATCCCTAGTCCTGGAGGGCAAGGGCGGTGGAAAAGCTCTAGGAAAGAACCTCTTTGCGGGGGAAAAGAGACTTGACTCCACGCGCAACACTATCCAAAGAGCAGAGAAACGAAAAAAAAAGGGGGGCAGGGGGAGATAAGGAAACACGATCTTTGCCATCTGAATGGCGCAAACGCCGAATGAAGAAAATCGGGATAATAAGGAAAAAAGAACAGGAACTTGGGGACCGACGGCGACACGCATGGGGAAATTATACCAGGGACTCATGGGGAGGCCTCGAGGCAAGCCCTTAAAAAAAAAAGAATGGCTCTGCAAGGCGTGATCAGAGAAAAAATGAGGACCGACAAGACCACCAAACAGCTGCAGGTGACCATCTTCCCCTCACCTGCCAGGGAGGGCCATATTCGAAACCCCACAAAAAAGAAAACGGAACAAGGAATTGGAGGAAACGGGAGAGCGTATGGCTTCAAAGGTTATCTTTCGGGGCCGTGGCTTTTCATGGCGGCGGGTAAAGTAAGGGGTTGGGAGGAGGGGCGGAACCGAGAAAAAGTCAAGAAACGAGTGCTTCGAACAACTGCTTCAGGGGATAGAGTAGGGGGGGCTCTTGGAAAGAAAACCAAGAGCGAATGGTGGGGGGGTGGACGACTCAGTGAAAAATAAGAGGTCCCTATCGTGGAGAACTTCCTGTCCAGTCATTAAGGGGGAGACAGAAGACGGGGTTTGGGATTTTGAGAGGGGTTTTCTAAACTGGACTGCCTGATCTCGTCAACACTAAAAAAGAAAATCTCAGGAAAAACTCCACATCAAATTTGCGGGTAATGGTTCCCACGAGGGGTTGAAATCTAGTTCTGCGAACAACTCAACAAACGAGCAAAAAATTGTACATAAAGGCATGGGGAATAGTGCAAAAAAAAAGTCATAGATTTCCCGTCGTCAAAAAAAAAGAAAAGGGGGATAACGTTATCTAAGGAATGGAGGGACCTAAGGTTGGAAGGGGAAGGAAACTTACATCCCTTGAATTCTTGTGCGGTTTACGCCGATGGCTGAGAAGGAAAGAAGGTAAAGTGAAGACGTGCGGCTGCCTTCCAGGAAAAAAGGGTCTGATCTAGGGGAGATCTCTAATTCGGAGAAATCGGCGCTCGGCGTCAGAGAGGGAACTAAGTTAGTCATGAAAAGGAGAAAGACACTAGAGATCATTTCGGAGTTGGGGTGGAGCTATCTGTTTACGAAAGACTAGCGCGAAAAAAGTCAAATGAAAGAGAAGAAAGAGACGGCGCCTCGGCTGAAGGCGAGAAATCACAACGGTCGGTTCCATGATTCTCCTCTGCAGAATATGAGGCGTTCCGTGCGGCGTAATTGAGTGGAAAAAATCATGGAGAGAGAAAAAAACACCAAACTTGAGGGATTAAACATATTACATCTATCCGAACTTTACGCGCAAGGCTCTATCTTAAGAAGGGAAAGCATGGGGGGAAAATCATGTTGAAGGGAATAAGATGGAAAGATGAGCAGAGCTACGGGGGGAGAGATTGCACAAACTTGTTTCGCAACCTATCTGAGAAACTCCGCGGCGAAACAACATCAATGTAGAATGAGCGGAGCGTGTAAAAAGAGGGGGAGAACTAGAAGATACTTAAACGGTCCTCGGAAGCCGACTAACTAGCGGGGAGGGAAGAAATGTGACGAGAGGAAGGGAAAAGCGACAGACTCCGAATCACTCTCGCTACGACGAAAAGTCGGGAGGGCAAGGCATTCGAGCCGGCTCGTCGAAAGAAAAGCCTTCAGGCATCGCCCGACCGCAAGAGGAAAATTCGGGGGAGGGAAAGAAAAAATCAAGGAGAAAGAGAAGGGAGCTAGAGACAGAATCTACGTTGAATTGAAAAAACCGCCTTTACAATGAGAAAAAATGGTTGATGCGTTGGTGTGGGGAAAAAAAGGAGTAAAGAAAGATAGAGACGCGAAAAAGCAACCCGAAAAGAGGGGGGAGGGGAAGGGTTTTCTTGCGGAGCTTGAGTATGTGGGAAAAATATAGCAGTAGGGACCCGTGTCGGCCTTTAGAAAAGCAAGAAAAAAAGAACAGGAAGGCTTAGGAAGCATGACTGGGGAACCGTGCCTGGCGCACGCTAAACGAAACGCGTATGGAAAAGAAAGGTCAAACCCACCAGTGAGGACGTTCTGTTGGTGGAAAAAAAAGAGCCACATCTGAGCTCAAATAAACCTGAAGCAAGGGGGACAGCGTAGAAAAAAAAAGGGGAGGGGATGAGGGGATAGGGGGGGAACCCCTCAAAGGCAATGGTCAAAAAGAAGTGAAAGCGGCAATTCAATGCGCTACCAGCATACCTAAGCGGGATCAGGAAAAAAGAGGCAAAGCGGAGGAAATGGGTTGTGTGAAAGGGTTGTTGGAGAAAAAAGGAACCCTACAGGAAGGTCGGATTGAGGGTCAAAATGGAATTGGGCTAACTGGAGAGGGGGGGTTATCCGCGGGCAGCAAATCGCCCGAAAGGAGCTCCATCCTGATGGATTAGGGTCGAGGCACAAATGAGGACTCCGAAAAGAAGAAAGAAGGGGGGAGAAAAAAAACCCCATGTGCCGCAAGAAAATCCACAGAACTTGACTTTGGGCGCCGGCCCCTTAGAGATTGAGGAAGTGACATAGCGAGAACAAAAAGAGACGTGGGGGAAAAAGAGGAAGAAAAGAAAAATTTTTCGGGTTGCAGCTTTCAGGTCTCATGGAAGGCTCGTCTTCAAAAACGAGGCCTCATAGAAGGGGCAAAAGAAAAAAAAGTAGAGAAAGGACGAGGGTAATGGGGGGACCGAGTCAAACTAGGCTAAACCCGATCTCTGGATCATTACAAAAAGAATGTCTAAAAAGACCTGGGGAAGCGAGGAGAATCTACCACAAAGGAGTTCTGAAATTGCTGAGGGCCAAAAACGAGGAGGGGGCCGAAAAAGGAGACTGCCACCGTTCAAGATAAGAAAGTCTAGGCAAACGCCCGAGCTGGAAGAAACTACTAGATGGATAAGGAAATAGGGGATCCCATCCAATCGCGCCTAAAACGGCGCCACCAAACCCCGCCCGCAGCCAGTCATTTAAACTGGCGCCTCGAGAAAGAAGTAATAAGGCGGCTAGTCATTTGGTTGCCGCCAACAAAGACCGGGGATAAAACAAAAAGGAGAGGAAGACTATGGTGCACAAGATCTCATATGTCTGAGTGGAAAGCAATCGAACAATGAGCTCAAAAAAATACCGCGAGGGAGGACTCGAAAGAGAGGAGAGGGGGGGTCTACGACAGCGACGTGCTCTGAGCCTATCGAAGGTTCTCTTATGAAAGGCGGCTTGGGGGATGCAAGGTCGGGATCGGAGGAAAGTGGAAAAAGGCCAAAAATCAGGAGCCGCGGTAGGAAAGAATCACCGAAACAAAGGAAAAGCACATGCGACGCCTAACCAGTAGAGGACCCCGGATAGCTCGACGCATTGGACAGAAACGGCTGATGCACACATCTGAAAAGAGGGACAGGAACGAAAAGCCGCAGCGAAAAGGCGAACACTACAATCGTGGAGAGAAAGAAATGGAAACACGGGACGGGATTTACTCGAAAACGGGGAAGCGGGAGGAAAGACTAGTACTGGGGAATAATGAGGTCCAATGGAGAAAGGGTAACGCGCATAATAAAGCGCAACCGTCGGAGGGGGATCAGGGGGGAAAAGGAAGGGGGGGGGGGAGTAGCGCAAAGAGAGGGGGCTATGGGCTCGAAAGAGAAAAGATTGCGGCCCTTACAAACAGGACGCTTATTCAAAGCGGGAGGGATGAGCGCAAAAGCAGCTCAAGATAAAAAAAGTTGCAAGGAGAAAGCCAAGGAGAGACAAATACGGCTTCAGGGCTCCCCACATCGGTGCCGGGGACCTCCAATGCGGGCATAAAGTAGAAAAAACCAGCCTAGCCTGTTGGCAAAGCATTTCATGGTAGCATAGCTTCAGAGCAAAGCAAAGTTTCAGGAAGAGAAGAGTGGAGAGAGGAAAGAGGAAAAAAAAGCAACGGGAAGGGTGAAAAGAAAAAAGCAATGAGGCAAACCACAAAAAAGATGAGGAGAAAGAGATAGATCGTGAAAACTCACCGGCTGGGGAAGACAGAGGAAAGCAGAGAAAAGGGGATCGAAGGAGAAAACCTACTGCTCAAACTGCGTAGCGTTAATCTCTAAACATGACTGCAGCTCGTCGAAACAAAAAGAAAAAGAAGCCCGAAGAGACTGGAACTCGATATGGAGCATCGAAAAAGTACATTGGGGGTGGGGGAGAAAGGAAACCTTCTTGAGCTGCATCTCAGCAAGGGCATGTAAGTTTAGCTGCATCCGAAACTCTTGATAAAAGCAAATTTCCAATGTGAAAAAGGGGGCAAATCGAGGTCGACCAGAAGAACAAGAAGAAAAGCCCAGAGACAAAAATCAAGTGTCGTTGTGCTCATCTCGCCGAACTGTTTGGAAGGATCAGCATCCACGATCGAAACACATGGGAGAGGGCCCCAAGTCGGAGGGGAACGACGCCGCAGGGAACCGGGATTAACGGGAAGAGGAGAGCCAAGATTGCCTTCACCTCTTAGATCCAATGAGCTTTGCAGCCGGTCGCCCGCTGCGATGTAGGGCCCGAGCTGGCGGGGCAGCAGCACGTTCGTTCGGAGAGAAAGAGGGAAACGCATAGAGGGGTTAAACTTCGGCTAGCATCAGAGGCGCCGGGGTGAGGAAAGCATCGCGTCGCCGGAGAAGAGATGAGACGGGGGGGAAGGGGAGTCTCTATGCAATTACCGCGACTAAAAGGAACGATGGATTCTATCAAAGGAGAGGGTCTCAGCACAGAAGAGACCCAAGAAACTCTCCCGCATCAAGGTAGAGGGTAGAGGAGAGGGTCCCGACGCCGAGAGGCAGCGGGAAAGGAGAAGGGGCAATCCGCTGCTATTAAAGGGTGATCACCACTCAAAAAGCTTCACACCACATTCCCTAGAGGGCGTGACTCGTTGAGCGAGCTACCGGAAGGAAACGGCTATTTAGAGGGCGGAAGGGAACAAAAAGGGGAGGGAGAGAGAGACCAACGTCTATCATTCTGAAGTAGCACCGAAGTCGTAGGGGACAGCTGACTCTGTTAGAAAACAAAAGAATAGGGGATAATCGCCGGTGCTGACCGACCGGGCCCTGTTGTGCCGGCCAAAAGCATCACAAGACCAGGAAAAAGGGAGGGGGGGGAATCTCCAGTCCGTTAAGCCTCAGGATGGAAGGCGGCGCCAAAAAGGGTGGGGAGGGCGAGAGGGCTGGGAAAAGGAAGGAATAAAAGAAAAGTCCGGAGGAAGAAGAGGTATGGTAAAGGCCTCCCTTGCGGCCCCGGTGTCGACATAAAACTATATTTAGTACCAGGAAAAACGGGAAGAACGACCTAAAAAAAGAGGTTGGGGAGGAGGAAGAAAAGAAAAAAGAATCTGGTCAAATTTCCGCAGGAAACGGCTCCGAATAACCTCTCGACGGCCTTAAATAAATAAAACACTATGAAAGCCGAGAAAGGAAGGGGATGAAGGTATAATAACCTATGAAGAGGGAAGGAGCCTAATTCCTACCCGGAACATTATTTCTCGTCCCAGCGCCGATCCCGCTGCGAAAGAAACACATAACGGGAGGGAAAATGGAAAGCATCAAGGGAAAAAGGGGGTGACAAGAAGAGGGAAAAACAAACAAAAAAATACACACAAAACCAATTGAAACTGATTCAATTATTTATTAACGAATCAGTATGGAGGGGGTATAGGAGGAGTGACAAAATAGGCTGTTGCATTTCGCGAAATTGAAAGGGGAAAAGGCTTTTGGGATTGGCGGACACAAATCACCCAAAAGACTACGCGAAAAGATTCAGGTTGCCGAGGGCTCGGAGCAAAAAAAAAATGCTCACTGGGTCGAACCATGGAAGGAAACTAAGAAGGGGGGGAAGGGGAGGGGGGCGCCAAGGAACAGGGACCACAGGAGACTACGCTCCGACAGGAATGGGGATGGAATGGAGAAAAGGGTTTCATAAAAAAGGGAAGCCTGATCTCGACAAAGATAAAAAGACTCAGGTAACAGGAAAACACGCCGACAAAAAAAAGAAAATTTTCAGGGGCTGGAGGAAAAGAGGGGGTCCGTAGTTATGCTAGCAAGAACAACTCACCCTTGGGCAGATGTAAAGGAATTTTGGAAGCGGGAAAAAGACAAGCAAAAAGATAGGCCGCGTCGGAGAAACGAAACGGGAAAAGAAGGGGTCGGGAGAGAAGGTTTTATATTGCGTTCGTCGAGAAGAAGGAAGCGGGTTTCTACTACTCCGGTTCAAGGCCTGCGCTGCCGGGCCGAGGGGAAAGACAATGGGTCGAAGGAGGTCGAAAAGTCCAGGGGGGGGGATACGTAAGATACGAGTCAAGCGACGAAAGATGCACTAGGAGGGATCGCCTCGTTATTCTGGGAGTCCGGTCAAAGTAAACGGTAAGAATCGAGGGATGGTAAAACGGCCTGGGGAAACTCTTACAGTTCATTTGAGACATGGTGCCCGGCGAAGAATACTAGGGGCTGCGGCACCCGAAGGGAAACTGAAAGAGAAGGGGAAAAAAAATCTTGATCAACCTTGGAAAGCGAGAGGTCAGACCTAGGTTCCATACTTCCTCCTCGCCGCATAGGAAAGGGGGACGGGCGGCGTCCCTTATAACGAGGACTGCGAGATCACAGAAAAACAACAACTGAGTATTGGAAAGCTAGAGTCCAGAGGGCATCGAAGAACGGACTCAAAAAAGGAACCTCATCGGAGTAGAAGGAGGGAGGGGGAGGGAACGGGAAAAGGGAGGACTCCAGACATCTCAGCTGTTTCTTCAAGGGTCAGGGACACGCCTTTTTCTGAAAAGACTAAACAAAAAAGAAGGGGGAGCCAAAACACATGTCAAACATGAAGAGCGTGTTTCGTGTTAAGACTACTATCTTACGACGGTAGACGTCCAAAAAAGAAATATCAGCCGACGCCGATTTCTCACAAGAAAGAGAGGGAAAAAGTCGGGGAGAAGGAGAAAAAAGAGAAGGGAATAGGAAGACGGTCGCAAGGGTCGGGAGCTTCAAGAAAGGACTCACCATGACCAGCTATAGCCACCGAAAGGAAAAAAAAGCACGAAATAAAGATAAAAATTAGGGGGCGATAAAAAAGATATCAATTTCTCGGAGGAGGAGCGCGGAATACGTAGCTGGTCTGAAACGCTTGCACAACTGGGAACTCTGTAAAATTTGAAAGTCGTTTGCGCTGGAAGGATCAAAACTAGGGGAATCGCTGTCTACGAAATCAAAACACGAAAGAGAATTGAATGAAACGAGAAGGGGGGAAAAAAAGTTGTTTACTGAGCGCTGGCCCTTTATGAAAACCTTTCAATCCAATACATCCCATGGCGCTTAGCCGAAAAAAAGGGAAGGGCCTGGAAGACGGGGCCAAGAGGAGGTGAACAAAAGCATGGGGAAAAAAAAAACCAGTGAAAAGTGAGGGGATCAAGATCAAACTAGTCTCACATACCAATGAAGCATTTCTCAATGATCCAGAGGAACGATTCTTGTCGGTGTGCGCCAATCAACAAAAAATGGTGAGAAATAGAAGAAGAAAAAAGAGACGGAACAATCGCATTAATCTACCAAGAAGGAACGAGGACGTCAATAACTGAGCTTTGGGAAAGGGGGGTGTGGTCCGGGGGGGTTGCTAAAAAAAGGGACTGTCTTTCACCCGACTTCCCTTTGCGTACTTGAGGTAAACGAATGTTGCTAATCCCTCCAGAGGTTGTTTTAAAAAACTGCCGCGTGCGCCGAACTCACGCGGAACTCAAGAAAGATGTATGAGGCGGAAGAAGAGAGGACTCCGAAGTCCAAGATTATCACTGACCAGTCCTATCTCTTCTTTCACAGAAGGGGCTTTTTCCCTGAGGGGAGAGGGGAGGAGTGAGAAAAACATAGAGACAGGAAGCAAAGACATAGCTGTTGGATTTGACCTCCAAAATGCGGAGGTCTGATAGGGGCCGACCAGGTTGGTGCAGCGGGGAAGGCAAGCTCGAGGGCGGCCTGACAAGAGGGCTCCAACAGGGAGGAAAGGGGGTGCCACATCACCGGGCGAAAGGACGGAAGAGGGCGGGGGCCGGCAAAATTTTACAGCTAAGAGAAAAAAAAGTCAAACCTCTCAGTCGCAGGACAAACCAGAAAAGGAGCCTAACGTGATTGAGACGGGCGGGTAAATAAAAGTCCTGTGCTCAGGTAGAGTGTCAGGAAAAGAGCTCGCGGTCTGGGTTGTTGCGAACCGGAACGCACATATTCGGACAAGACAATTAGGCGATTGGGAACCCAAGTATGAGGGTCTATCCTGATGTGATCGCCTGAAAGTGCGAGCTCGCCCCTCGGCACACCAAGCGAGCAAAGAACAGCCGCCAATTACGTCCCAGGAACCGACACTAAAAAGGGCTCGAGATAGGGAAGTGTGGGGGAGGAACGCCCTGCATGGGGAGCACAAATTCAGCATCAGAGCTAGTGCCCAATGAGCGACGAGGACTCGAGGAATCAATCTGACACATTCGCTCCGACAGAGTGATTATTGAGCTCGGGGGGGGGGCAGATGTCGAGATGGCGTCGGCGAGCAAAAGACAAGTTGCTCGGACAACTATCGCATTTCGCTGAGGGAAGCGGGCCTGGTGAAGAGGCTCAGGAAGCGGAAAAAGAAAAAAACCAGGCATAAAAAGCGGTCCTGCGGTCTGGGCTCTTTTTCTTACTACCCCCCGCGCAAGCATGCTGAGAGCGACAGAAAAAAGGGGAAATGCGCGAAGAGGAAGGAAAGGAGAAAAAAGACGAATTGTCGACCGTCTTATGACATCCATCTGCTATTAAGGGACAAAACACGCCGCAGAGAAACCGGCTGGCAAAAGGGATAATCAAGACGTTGCCGATCTGTTGAGAAATTCTTCTCCGATGAAAGGGGAAGGATGCGGGGGGAAAGGAACTTTGGAAAGGGGGGGAGAAGCACCATTTGGAGATTTGCAACTATCAGGGGGCATACCTGGCAGTAGACTCTGAAACAGCCAAAGAACCACCCTGAAGTGGGTGCTGAGACGCCATCAAGTGTAAGAAAGAGACGTGCAAAAGGAGGAACTGGAAAAAAAAGGGGGCAGAGGAGAGACGACGCTTACGCTTATCACTCAAATTCAAGCTTAAATGTCGCCGCGTTGCCAAGAAAAGAAAGGCGACCCCGGACACGTGCCGGGAGAGAAAACGAACACAGAAAAGGAAGTATCTATAGCCTTCAGCCTTCCGAAGGAGACCGTAAAATGTAAGCTGTCAGGGGAGTCACAGAGCTGCGTGTCAGGGTAGCGGCGGGATCTGACAAGAACGGAAGGGAGGGGAGAGAATCGGGCTGGGTGGCTCTTGCTACTTGGTGCAAAAAAAGGAGGGGGGGAAGTTTACGACG
>Ga0179593_1357862_pt1 | contig 22937 bp, 22 predicted proteins | sample CZODoug2_1_08_16_FD_185931 | JGI IMG/M metagenome (GOLD analysis project Ga0179593, IMG submission 185931) | Vadose zone soil fungal communities from Angelo Coast Range Reserve, California, USA - CZODoug2_1_08_16fungal (PacBio error correction) | ecosystem: Environmental > Terrestrial > Soil >...
ACATAAAGGAGCGAAATGAAGGGGGAAAGATCAGATGAGCCAATACCAGACATGCCACGGGGTCAAACGTAAAATGGGGGCCAGAAAAAGGGCCACAGAAAAAATCCCGGGACGAGCCCAGAAACCAAACAAGAGGGTAGGGTGAGGCATGGCGGCGGGAAGAAAGACGAGCGAGGGAGAATGGATGCTGGCGAATTAATGAACGTTTAGATCGACTCAAGCCCACTTGGTCACGATCGAATGGTAATGAAAGGGGGATCAGAGGAGATAAAAGGGAGGGAATCAGCAAGGGCGGTTTGTCTTCATGGAAAAATTATGAGGAGAAAGGGGATTGGAGTTCTTCTCTCCGTCTCTGGCTGCCCGAATTGACATTCAAGTGGTGTGGTCTCTCTAAATAAGGATAGGGACACAATAACGTTTGGGGGAGCATGGGGGGATTACCGAGAAAAGAAATCTACGAGTCAAAAAGGCAAAAACGATACAGCGATAGAGGGGGAGGGGGAAGAAAATACTGCACCAGGAATAAAAAAAAGAACAGACAGGATTGGAAAGCGAGATCAAAATCAAAAAAAGTGACTAGCCAGCAAAGAGCAAGTTTCGACACAGAGAAAAAAGTCTCGCGCAGGGGAGAAGAGGTAGGTAGGAAAAACCCGGCCGGAAACCCTTGAAACTTACTCGGGATCTCATAATTGCTAAGCGAACACTTTAGAATAAAACAGGCGCTCCGAAAGACAATGGCGAAGAAGAAATCTTCAAGATCAGAAGAACAAAGAAGAACAGAAGCACACCGCCTGAAGCAAACCGGCAATACCCCAATTGATTAACAGGATCTAGAAAAGGACAAAGACCTGACAACTGCTATTTCAGGTGACCAAGGTGGGCTTGATCGCGACTAACTGGCAATTAAAGAAAAACAGAAAAATTCTCACAACGCGTCGTAAGGATAACCCGACCGGGGAACAAATCAAAACAGAAAGATCGACGTTGGGAGGGTTTCATAACACAGGTACCATCACAGAGGCTTTTGAAAGGGGGCCCCCAGATAAGCAAGAGGGCCGAAGGCCCTCATGGATTTGCTCCGCCGTTTGCAAAAAGAGATCTGAACCAGCGGTCGAAGGGCGGGGAGTGACTGGGGACGGAAGAAGGAATTGACAATCAAGCGGGCGGTTCGAGCTGGGAAAGAATCCAAAACATCGTTCAGGAACAAATGCTCTAGGAAGTTCGTAAAAGGGACAATCGTCTCTGCGGGAGGTCAATGATGGAGGAGGGGGGCGGGTGGGGGATTTGTCCCATAAAACGCCAACTATCTTAACCCCTGGCAAAGACAAACAAAAAAAAATGAGAGTGTAAACGGGGGAACCATCACAAAAAGAAACGCAATGCACAGCAATCAAATCCATCAAATTCACACTCCAAGGTGCACCGCAATAATAGCATCTTGGGAAGCGCTGTGAAACCAGGATGGTGACAGTTTTACGGGGAGGGCGATTGGACATCATGAGAAGATGTCACACGTTCTTAGGGGTCTGATGCCTAGGCACGTGAAGAGATGTACAATAGCGCTAAGAGAACACCTGTTCATTTTTCTAAGGCAGATGTTGCCAACGTCACGAAAGTCAATCTAGAAAACATGAGGAGAAGATCGGCCCGCAATGTCATATGGGTCCCCATCCCAAAAAGAGTAAAGGACACAGAGGCTCAACTTGCCGAGGGACATAGCTTTTCGTGGGAAATAAGCCTCACGTCATCATCGCCTGAGAATGGTGAAAGAAACTTTGGAAGAAAAAGCCGAGTCATACGCCCAGGAACGCAACCAGGGGAAATCGGACAGTCATAAAAGAAGGGGCGGAGGAGACGGACTTTGGCATTGGAGAAGAACAAAGGCGGGCCGCTCATCCGTGAAACGCGCAGGACAGACAAGAAGGGGAATTTGGGGGTCCTAACAAACGTCTGCATAAATGCTAAAACAAGAAAGAGAAGCCTCAACGCCACAGGCTGCTAAAACTCAGAGAGGCCCAGGGAAAAATCAAAAGAACCACACACCACCGCATCGGGGAGAAACTCTAGAAAACAACAGGCCGGGGAATTGAAAATTCGAGTTGATCGGGCGTTCGTGGCAAAGAAAGGGAGAGAAAACAAAAACTCAACAAAATTTCTTTTGCAGCATCAATTGGGGGTATGTCGAGAAAATTTAAAACTACCAGAGGAGTATATACAAGACAGCCCCTGAAATCGAGTGGAGGTGTAGATCAGAGTCGCTGTACCCTCCAAGCAAGGTGGTATGGCCAAATGCAAAGATTAAAGTGCGTTTAGAGATGGTCCCTTACTCAAGGAGCGGCGGATCAACAATGAGGGTCAGGAATACCGCATAGCGTGCCAGAAGCCACATGGGGCCAAGAGTCCAGTCCTCAAACCGTGGCCACGCTAATTCAGCAGAACGAGACGCTTCCGCTTGGCGTTACGGGAACGAAGGAGCCTTTGTTGGCAAAAACAATACGCGTTGGGAAAACGCTCCCGCCTATTCGGAGAAGGATGGAAAAATGGCAATGTGTTCCTGTGGAACAGAAAGAATCTATTCTTAAGTGAGGGAAAGACTGGATTGGTCTCGTTACAGAAGCCCTGAAGGACTTGAAGAGAACTTAAACAGGAGGAGGGAAGAACCAACAGGAAAACAGTCCCTGGCGCAGAGAGCATGTCTACAGGAAAAAAAATGGAACGAACAGATGACCGGTGAACGTGCCGGGGGAAGCCCCGGGGTTATCTAAAGTCGTCGACCCAAGAAGAGACCGATGCCCGCATAAGACAAAAGAAATTAGATCGATCGGCAGTCGAAACAAGTCAAGGTAAAGGTGAACAAACCGCAGAAGAGAGACCAAGAAGGTTGCCGCAGGGGAATTGGGGGAGGCCGAGTCAGAAGACGGGAGAGGATCGCGCACGAAGAGCGACGGCCTTTTCGTGAAGGGGTCGAGAGAAGCAACTCCAGATGTCGACTGACGATAAAAGGAGGCCTCTACGAAGAATACGAGATCGGCTTTTCAAGAACAGAAAAAAAGACGTCTTAAAAAGTCGGAACCGACCCAACGCTCACGGCGGCAGGGAAGAAAAATCAAAAGGCGGAGCCAGCGGGAGACGGGAAAGACTGGCCAAAAAGAACGAAACGCAGGAAATCTATTCTAGAGGCAGGAAAAGATCCATCATACCTCTCGCGTCGGGCTCAGAACAAGATCGATCACTCCGGTTGAACAGAAAGGGACGCGCAGTCGATAATCTAAACAAAGCAAGAGGAGGATGTAAAACTAGGGCGTCAGTCAGTCAGTAAGGGGAAACGTGGTAGAGAGATGTGGCGATAAGCACGCGAGATTTATCTGTTACTGGTCATCAGAGAAGTGCTTCAAGGAGGAGAAGTAGGTTGGGGAGGAAGAAACGTCGCCGCGGGCGAAGCACTGGTGATTTGCATAAATAACTTGAGCATTTTTGTGAAAATGAAATAGCATGGCAGCGTATGGGACGGAGCGGAAGACTACTCGTAATTCTTCGGGGGCCAAAGGGACGTACGCAAGACATGGAAGTTTAGAAGATCGAATTTTCAACTTCCCCGTTAAGAAAAAAAGGCGCGGGATGGCCGCGATAACGCTGACTTATGAGACAGTGGTTCAATGACCAAGGCAGGACAAATTCGGGAGATGCGGAGGTCGGAGATGGTCGAGTTCTTAACGGGCCGACGCCGCGAGGACATACATTGCTGGGACAGTGATGGAGGGCGAAAAGCGGCTCGACTGCCGTCTGGAAAGACGACGTCGAGAAAGATCACCAATAGAAGGACCTGGTCAGGGGCCAATTTGTTCTTACTTGTAAATGCGCGAAGAGACAAGAGGGTGAAGGGGGGTAAAGAAGACAAGAGGTAGGAGACGAAAAGCATCGAGGAGAGTTACAGACATCATAAAAATGACACTGACGAATTGACATGTAAGAAAAATTGCCATTGTTGAACAGCGGGAGAAAAAACTGTTTGTTGGCGCACCAAAAGGAGACGATTTAAAATAGGCAGCGAAATCGCCAAAACCTGCAGTGGTCCACGGTTAGTAAGTGACGCGGGCAGTAGTGGGGGGCAAGATCAACATGCGTCTTCACCAAAAGTGGCTGACTTGGACCCGACATTCTAAGCCCATTCGCAAGCAAAGGGAATACATGGCCCAAACTGTGATGTGATTCCGGCAGAGGAGGGACTACCATAACTCGATTTCCAAACGGGGATTGAGGGCCGCGAGTTCGCGGATGCATGTCCTGCACTCCCACAATTTTACTTCGGAAAGAAGGAGGTGAGCAGGGCTCGAAAGTGCTGGAGCCAAGAGACCGCTCAAGCCGCACCGGGTCAAGCGCACAGTCACGTAGGCGTTAAGGCGCGAGGGTTGGGTGCCGTGAGTTTTGTATTGTGGAGGAAGAATAGGGGGGTGAAACGCGTGAATGCCGATTGATGAGAAGAACATAAGTGGTAACAAAAAATGCTCGGTGAGAAGCAAGAGGTGGGCCAAGAGACGCGGCTCAGAGGAAGACTATGCAAATGAGAGCCAATTCAACCGAACTCAGGAGTCCCAATTCAGCCGTAGACGAGAGGTGACGGAAAATTCACATTATAAGGCAGGAGGGGAGGAGAGATGAGGAAAGTCAAAAAGAGTGGGGAAGGCAAGAGCAGAGTGAATTCAATTCCTCGGATTTGGACGACCCGATTAACGGGGCACGGCCGGATTTCTCCTACTCCTCCGAGATGTGAAGGAGGCAAAAAGGGGCAAACGAAAACATGAAGGGGGGATAGTGGATAGATAGATCTCCTTAAATTTTGCAGATATAAAAAGGAGGATCGCTCCAGAACCATTTCTAAAAAAAAAGGGATAGCCACAAGAATGGAAGAGAAGAACAAGGAGGTCTTGTAAGGGGCTGTAAAGGGGGGAGGCATTACTGTAGTTATTGGCGGCGAGATACGGGACCGTTGGATGGACCGTGGTAAATGCGAAGGGGGTGATGTGGGGGATCAAAACGATTGTTAGAAGAAATTTGGAGGACAAATTTTTTAGGGTCTTCTGTTTGTGGTGGGGAGGGGGAAGGGGTGGAAACGTCTTGTGGTTGGTTTTGGAAGAAGGTAACGGGGGGGAAGGGGGGATGGTGTTTGTTTGGTGGTGGTGAGGTGTGAAGGGCAGAAAGAGGGATGTGTTTTTGCTTGTTGGGAGAGAGGGAGCCGGTGGGGGCTGCTGTTGTACTGTGTGGTATTATTCATGGAAGGGCGGGCGAGGGAGACGAGCAGGTGGATGCTTTTTGGAGTGTATTGTTTGGTGGGGCAGTGTGGGGGGAGAGGGAGGGAAAACACTGGTGTTGTGTTGTGTGTGGAGTTTTTGTGGTAATTGGGGGGGAGGACTTTTTGGGTTCTTTTGATAAACAGCCCACCTCCCGACATGAAAACCCGTTGAAGGGAATCGAGGGGTACTTGACGCACGAAACGCGGAGGAGGGAACGATGGGGCGTCAGCAACGGCCCGCCGAAATGGAAAAGCGAGGACTCGTCAGGAGGGCATCAGGCCGACCCGGCGGACGAAAAAGCCTCTCCTTTGGGGACCAAGTAAAAACCAAAACCATGATGTCGCCAGGCAAGCGGTAGCGAGGGGGAACAAGAAGCCAAAAAGGACCCGCAAGGTAATGACCATAAAAAAAGCTATAAGGTGAGGGCGCAGTAACGGTGTAAAAAAAATATCTCTGTCGAATTTATGCTGGGGTAAGTGCCGTTCTAGACGAGCAAGCCCAAATGCCAGAAATAGAGATGGGGAGAGTTTGTTGAGAACGATTCAAGAAGAAAAATTGATGGTGGGCAAAGAAGATTTTGTCATAAGGATTGTTTAGCAAGTTGGAAAGACGTGGGAGGCTCGCCAAAGGGGGGTCCTAGGAAAGCCGAATTGCAGTCTGTGTCGCTATCCAGCTAGAGCGGATTAAAAAAAGGACCGTGAAGGTACCACATGGTTGAGGAGACGCAAAGAAGAGATGAGGAAGAATTACGGAAAGGGATAAGAGGCGGGTGAGGCGATAAAGCAACTTCAACCCGAGGGGGATGATCATAAAAACAACAGACAACTAGGAGGAAAAAAAGAGAAGAGCCACACTAAGGGTGGCAGTCAGCTAAAAGCGCCTCAACGAGATAACGGGACGAATACTCCGCAAGAGACAACTCCCGAACGCTTAGGGAAGGAAGACCAGTCGTCCATTCAATATCCAAGGGGAAATACTCTAGATGATAAGAGACAAACTTGAACTTGCAATTCGGGCAGCTCACAGAAAAGGCGAGAACAGCAGTCTTCAAGATCAAGACATCAGCTTCTGCCACCCAAAAGAAAACACTTCAAAAGACGGAGAGGACAGCGAATATAAAAATAAGGGGAACATATCGAGTTGAGGGAAAAATGGGGCTTTGTCTCGACTAACGGTGAGAACATCTCACGTCCAGTCAAATCCAGCCTAGAGGACGGGAGGTATGAAGACTCCCGACATCAAGACAAAAACCCTCAAAAATAAGCAATCCGGGCATGGGGACAGTACCCAGGGATGGCCTTCGGGCTGCTCTGTCCCCCGCTAAGCGACGTTCTGAAGAGGCACTTTATTGGCTCCGCCGTGTTCCAAAAGGAATAGGAAACGTCGGGGACACGACTTACGGCCAGCACGGGGCGCAGCTCGTGTTCCAGGGCGGAGTAACGAAGGCGCCGCACCTCTTTTAAGAACCAAAAATCTCGAAAAGGGAAACAAGCATCTAACCCGGGGGGGTACATCTTGGCGAGTGGGCAGGAGCAAAAAATCGCCTTTACGAAAAAAGTCACAAATCGCAGGAAACAAACACCAGTGTCACAAAAAAGGGATCCCTCAGCAGCTGAAGGAAGCAAATAAACCTCCAGCAACATCACCAATACAACTTGCCGCCGGCTCGTGTGGGATCCGAGTTAAATACTGCTCCATTGGCTAAAGGGGTTTCGCAGGGCACCTTGAATCACTATTGAAGTGAGATAGAAGGAAAATTCACGTGGAACACCAAAAAACCAGAAATACAAGCTCCAATTCATTTTTCTCATGTGCCTTTGCCTCAAGAGATAAAAATTTCAAACCCGTCGGCGACAGATCGCCGAAAGACGAATAGGGGTTATCAAATCCTGAAGGAGGGGCTGAAGGTCACTCTGCTCAGTCCGGTCTCCCTGTTTGAGGGAACGGGACTCATCGTCATAATCATTGACTGAGCCTGGCCTCCTCAACTGTTTTCCAGGGTAGAAGAGGCTATGGCCCATGCAATGCCCGTAGACGGAGCCGTCCCGAGTACTAAAGAGGTTCGGCGTAGCCTTTGGCAGGGCGGCATCGTCGACGAAAGGCCTGGGCAAAAAGACGGAACCACGAAAGCCTGAATTGTGAGAACACATCTGGGGGAAGAGGGTCACCCTCCAGAAGATCAAAATAAGTCTCCCAAAAAACGAGGCCCCCGAAAAGCAACAGGACAAAGACAAAACCATCGGCTACCTGAAGAACAGCATGCTGTCTGAAACCGGCTCTTTGAGCGGGGGGCTCAACAAGGGGCTCGACGAAAGAAACTGCCTTCTTCAGCAGGAACATTTAAATGCAGCTTGGGAACGCATGAGGCAAGAGACAAATACATCAGGAAGAGAGTGTGTCTGGGTGAGAAGCTCTTAACTCCAATGTGCAAAGATTGCCAGTGGTAAGCGGGAAAGCTCATAGCGGCAACGGTCAAAATTGGGTCCCCGAGCCAAAGAAAACAAGGCCCAGGGACCACGTCCCTCAATGTGCAAAAAAAGCATCGAAGGTCGAAGCCCTTGGTTAAAAAGGGAATCCAGGGTGGACAAGAGAAAGAGGTTTCTCTTCTACCGCGTGCCAAAAAGCTGGGCTTGGTTATTTATGACATCATTCGTACATTGCAAGGGGCTTGAGACGTATCTACTCGAGGGTGCAAGTGGAAAACAAAAACGCGCTTGCTCTTTAACCCTAAAACAGACATCCCTGGCTCTTCGAGACGGAAAAAAATTACGACCACGTGGCCAACATGCAGGTTCAATCGGGAAGGGGGAAAAGCTTCAGAGGGGGGAGGGGTCTCACCCAGACGGGCTCTAAAGGGGGAGTTCGCCCGCACCAAAAAAAAAAAAAAAGGAAAAAAAGATGGGGAGCGCCGCCAACAACGTACAACTCTCCACCGCAACAATAGTCACCGCAACTACTGTGGGCAAGAAAAACGTGGGTAAAAGGACAATCGCTAAGTTACGAGCGAGGGGGAATCGCGAGGCCTTTCGTGAACGGGGAAAAAGTCGAGAGCCGCCCATATACGCGAAAGAACAGGACAATCGAAGACCTACGAGAACTAAAAAGCTAAAAGCAAAGCCCTGAAAAAAGGCCCGCGCAGTGTAAATCACCAGTTCGACAACCAAAGAGGGAGGAAGGCCTCTGACCGAACTCCGCCTCAAGACTAAAATTAGACTCCAAATCCCAAGAAAGCTGCGGAAGTCGTGAAAGCGGCCAGTAGATCCGACGTTGTCCGTCACGGACGGGCGTAAAGAAACGGCGAAAAACAACACAACGGATAAGGGAAGATAGAGATCTCGTGGGGGAGAATTTACCGGAAAGAAGCGTGATCTGCAGTGGGAAGAGAACGAAGCGGAAGAGCTAGGGGGAGGCAGAGAAAAGTGAAAAGGGCAGCTTGGGGTTTGGCGATCAACGCCACAAGGAGGGGCTTCCATGCGCGGGGAAGGGAATGGGTAAGTTGGGGAAATCGAAAAACGAAGAGGAGCGGAGACGATGGAGGAAAGAGGACGGTGATAAAGCGTCGACATCCGGGAGTGCTCGCTAAGAGGGGGGGAATTTCAAAAAAATTCACAAAGGCCTCTGAGATGGCCGACGGTCACTAGACGAAGAAGGATGGGGCTGCAATGACCGATGCAAAGATTTAACGCGAACGGATGAGGGGTAATTGGGGGGGGACGGGGGTTCACCCGCGGAAGAAGGCATGGGCGGGATGCGGGAGAAGGCGACTCCGTCTTGGGAACGAAGTCGGAGTGCGTCAAAGGCAAAGAACGGACCGGGGAATGGGCAAACATTGGTGCGGATTGTAAGCATGCAAGAAAGTCGGAACAGAGGGGGGTAAGAAAGATGAGGGGGCAACGACAATCCCGAGGAAAGGTAACTATGAGCACACCGGCAAACTGACAATGAGGGTCTGGAAAGAAAAAAGGCATTTTGTCACCAAAGAAAAACGCGTTAGTTGTTGACACAAAAGGAGGAAGGGGAACCACGAAATGGGCGCGAAAATGGAGTGGCAACGGAGGCCTGGACGCGGGGCAGTGGCGAGATAAATGGCGTCTTAACTCCAAATGAAAAGGCCCCATGAGCGGGAACTGAGGAAAAGCAAACTGGTGAGACAGGGGACCCCTGAAGTGCGAGCTGTCATACCCAGAACTTTCCAGGCTTCTAAGTTGGGGGAGTGCAAGGCAAGGCGTTCAATCATGTACTGAGCTCACCACAATGCTAGAAAAGAAGGTTGCTCTAAAGGCCTTGCTGCCACGAACCCGAAGAAACGCCATGTTCAAAACACGGGATAAGTGGAAGCGTCGATGGTTGGGTAACGGGGCCTTGATTGGGAGGGGAACGGATTTGGAGAAAAGGCGTGGAGGGCAACGATGGCTGGAGGAACGACAGACAGGGGCAAAAATTCAGGCTCACGAGAATAAACGGAAGAGGGGGGCAAACAAGAATGAAGGATCCGCACGACCAAAAAACGGACAGAAGACGGCGAACCGTCCCCGAAAGGGAAAAATGGATTAGACAGCGGAAAAGGGAGGCCATGTCAGAAAAGAAGGGATATTTTAATGGAACTCTGAGAAGTCAGAAGGTTTATACTGCAAGAAGTGAGGAAAGCCGAGGATGGAACACAGATGACGTATGCGGCCTTTTCTTGGCAACGGACTTGCGGTAAAGATGGGGTAAGGAAACTGCAGCCAAAAGAAAGGGGGATAGATCAAAATGGAATGATATCAAAGGGGGAAACGATATCGAACGGTATATAAAAGGGAAAAAGCCACATAGTCACAAAGGAGAGAGGAAAAAAGGGCAAATAAAATCTGCAGGCGGCATGCGGGGCATGGTTCTGGGGAGGCTTTGACTATATCTTGAGGATGAACACTGGTCGATTTGTGAGGACGGATCAGGGAGAAAGGGGGAGAGACAAGACCGAAAAACCATAAAGGAAACACCCGAAAGGAAGACTCGAGTGACAATGGGGACTAACGAAACGCTATATTTGACGAGTTCCGGCCGCGTGACCAAGCCAAAGACCGTGGTATTGGCTCGTGACGGAGGAAACCGGAACATTGCTCGCGAGCAGGGATTAAAGTGGAACACTGATAGGAAATAACAGGAGGGCCACGAGCTACAAAGGTAGCGTACGGCATCGCGCAAAGCCATCAGCAACTCCGTAGCCATGCCAAACCCAGCGAGGAGGGTAAGAGAATACTAAGAAGGAGCGAGGGGAGTGGAAAGTTAATTGTTAGACTGGTTAGGCGATGACAAAAAGGGACAGAAAGAATTGAGGAGTTTTTGGAGTACAGCGGGGAAGAAAGACGATAAATCGATTGCAGGTTGAGGACCTGAGGGAAGCGAGTTGATGCTCTTGAGACGTCAGGCTCGGGAAGTGTCTGCTGGATGCCGAAGTGCGGAACAAGTTGTTCGCCAGAGTAGAGGATCCCCGAGCCTCCTGAAGGGCCGCAGGGTTTCTTAAAAAGTACGCAAGCGTCGCGGTTCGCGGACGTAGGCGCGAAGGGAGAAGTTGAAAAAAGGCTAATCGCCAAAGTGGGGTCTGAAAAAAAACACCAAGGAGGGAAAAGAGAGAAGATCCCTCAAGGGATCTGAAAGAGGAATCAAAGACGTCGACGCCTATCAGGAGATCTCAGCGCAAACCGACTCTCGAGCTGTGAAGGGGAGAAAAGAGAAAAGTACCGGAGCTCAAAATTGGAAGGGCGCAGAAACAAAACGGAAAAGAGCAAGTCGGGCAAGAAGCCAGAAAAGCAGAATACCTTCAAAATATCCTCTCCATCAGCTTCGAAAGAAACTGAAAAAAACTTCTGATTCCTCAAGACGCGATCGAGCGCGCTGATCAAAACTAACTGACCAAGGGTTCAAAACCGTGGGCTTGGGCCTACTTTTTTTCAATGGCAGCAGAAACATTCTCCCAGCCCGATATGAAAACCGACCCCGTCCACTCATGACGTTGGGGAAGGGGAGGAAGCGGCACAAAAAGGGGGATAAAAAAGAGCGACGCTAAACCGAGGGCCTAGTCGGCCCTCGGGTGGTCCAGCTGGGACACCAACGGAATCTTCCACAGGATCGCATTTCTGAGTACATCCGGGAGTGGATGCGGGGGAAATTCCAGGGAAGCCGGCTCCGCCCCTTCGTCCCAGAGCGCGTTCGTTGCAGAAAAAGGGACAATCGGATAAACGATGGTTTAAGGCTGCTTTTTGAACGGGATGGTAAGACTCAGCCAAACAAAAAAATGACGCAAAGAGAAAAGCAACCAGTGTACACCCACGGGCCAGCGAATCTCAAAATACCAGCCATGCAAAAAGCCACCTTGCGCGCAGGGGATAGTGTTCTCGCTTGCCATTCGGGGTCGCATGTGTTAGAATGTTGTCTAAGGGGAAGGGAAAAAGCTATTCACGGAAACAAAGAATATGATGGCCATTGTATCCTTCAGATGAGAGAAAGAAGAAAAGGAAAAAACATTTTCTCAGGGCCGAAGGCAACAATAAAGGGCGTTCCCCGGCGAACAGAACAAGAAAAGCGGAAGGCGCATCTTGTATCACATAAAGGCATGCCTTTCATAGCCCCCTGGAGGGGCGGACCAGCGTCCTGAAAAAGAAAGGCATGGTAGGGCCTCCGGGCACCTTGAAATAAAGTACTACCCTCGTCCTACCCAGTACACAAAAAGCAAACGGGCGAAAAAGCTGAACGGGTTTCGGAGGCGCGGGGGCAGGAAAAAATCTGGAAAGGAAGCGCTCATTGGGCAACGTAAGATCAGACTTGAATTTTGAATAAGGACTCTGCTCTGCCTAAAGCCAAGGAACCTGCCCTCCAAAGGAAAGCAAACCGCAGTAGTCAAAAAAAGAGAGAGCCCAAAAAAATCAAAAAAGCAGTCACAACCCCAACAGAGACTTAAACCGCATTGAAAGGCGCGTGAAAAACAGGGCCGGGGACCGAACGGTGCTCAAGACATGGAAAAAAAGACGAGCAACCCATGAAGCACGTAAAGCGTAAAAGGGAACGAACTACTCTGCAAGATACAAAAAAAGGTAAATCGGAGGCTGTGTAGAAGGCAGTCGAGGACCTAAAACAGGGTGTTGCCCGTTTAACTTTCGATAGGGCACCGGAGCGGACGGCAGGCAACACAGGGGGGGGGGGGGGAGAAGCCCAAGCGCTGCACTTGAAAAATCGCCACCCACAGAGCAAAGTGAACGAGAAAAGCGGATTTAGAGGAGAAAGGATTAGAGGGGAAAGAATTGTGCAAAAAATGAAAAGAACGTTGGAATTAAATTGTGCCAAACTCAGGGGAGGGTGCACCAGGATTTTTTCTTTAAAAGGACAGCATTTCAACACGAGTGGGACGGGTCTGAAAAAAAACGGGGTACCACCGGGGAGATGACTTGGCATCCCTTCCTCGCATCCCCAAACCCAACAACAGGGCATTAGCAATCCAGACAAGGACGAACCAAAACGTGGCCCACCCAAAACATGCCGTGCCCTCCTTGCCATTTCTGATAATCCCAAACGAAAGGAGCTCCGGCGACCGCTAACACAAAAAGGGGAAGGTTAATCGCCGCGGAGTAAACGAAACCGGCAGTCCTACGTCTAACATCACACATGAAGAGGAATACGACGAAAAGTGGGGAGTGAAGGGGGCACTAAAGAAGTCGATGATAGAAGCACGTAAAGATTTTGATAAAACGGGGAAAAAGTGAGAAGAACGCTAAATAAAAAAACCAGGTGTCGGCTATCACGTAGGGAAAAAAACTACTTCGTAGGTAAAACGGGCCAAGAATCTTACAAATTCCCAACCCCAACTGAAAAAGAGTATCACGGATCACATGGAGGATCAAGCGGGGAGACGGTCCTCTCAAAAATGAAAAAAAGCCTCATGGAAGATACTTGAAAACTCGCTGCACTCCAGCCCTCCGAAACTGTTCTCGCCAAATTTCGATCAGGACCAGTGTCCGTCACGGGAGAAGAAGATCGAAAGAGCCACCAACAACGATAGAGGGGAGGATCGAAGCGGCTCAAAAACTGCGGGGAGGCCGTCATTCCGAGCACGAAGGAAGGGAGGTGGAGAAGAGAGAAAAAAGGCAAGAAACTTGAGTTGGGCGGACCGTCGCCAAAACTAACGAACTGGTGATGTTCTCCATGCCGTGGAACGGGGTGAGATAGGCGGGAAGAGGGGGGGGCGTAGCGGAAATCTCGTAGTCATCGAGAAGAAGGGGTACGTCGCCAGAAGTAGAGGCTAATAGAAGTTTTCCGACGCAACGAAAAGAAAGGTCGAGCCTCGGGGATCCTAGAGTATAGCTATGGATTCAATGACACGAGGACTTCGGAGAGGCGCTGTAGGTGGGGTAGTGAAACGGTGTCACGAAAGGACGGAGAAGCAGTTGGGGGCAAGGTCGAAGCCAGGAGACCCGTGAGGGATAAACTTTCGAGAACGGCGTCGAACAAAAGAGTGAACGGCATCTGGCACCAGGTTTGTTAGGGGGGTAGCATGCGAGAAGATGAAAGGATGTAGGTGGAAAAAAGAGGAAGGAGGAGGGACCAAATCGAGATGAGGTATGTACAAGAAGAAAAGTATGCAGGATTCCAGTTAAATAAATTCAAATGGCGCCATCGTAAACGCGGATTGGTTTGGAACCAAAAGAGAATGGAAGAACCGCAAGGGCCAGCTAAAGTCAATCATACGAGCTTAAGGGGTGAGCCGGGGGCGAAGGGAATGGCAGCTGGTCAGTCGTCTGGGTAGACCAAGAAAAGGGGAACCACAGAAGATGTCCCGTAGCGAGTCAAGGAATTGGGGCAAACCGGGGTGGGATCCACCGGAATGATCTACAAAGAACTCGTAACAAGGCTGCTTTGGGGTATCAGCGGGATAATGCTGGACTGCAAAAAAACCAATTGGAAGAGGAAAGAAAGAGTAGGGAAAGTACGCGCAGTGGCTTGAAAAAACGAAAGCCACGAAAGCTCCAAAGGCAGACGTTAAGGCGAAGAGGGGTGGGGGGGGGGGGGGTAGGCAGGTGTGGGGAAATTTTTTGAGGGAATCTCTTGTTGACGGGGGGGTTGTGTGCATGGCCGAGAAAGGGTGAGGGGTAACGAGCAACGGTAAGAATCCGCGCGGTAAAGTGTGCCAGGGATCGGCTGGAAAATTGGGAAGACTGAAAAAAACTACACAGGCCGGAGAGGAACCGAAGCAGGAAGTATTTCTGGGAGGAGAGAGGGGATGCGGAACAAGGTCAGATAATAAGACTATGAGAAAGGACCAAAAATTTTAAGGTAAGTGTTCAAAAAAAAATAAAAATTATGGGAGAACAGATGACGGTACTTGAAGACTATACTTGGCGGAGGGAGAATGTTGAAGGGGGTGGGGCGGACTTAAAAGGCCGCGAAAATGAAGTGTGAGATGAGCGCTTAGATAAAGGTTAAATCAGAAGAGAACTAAATAGATCAGCTTGCAAATGAAAAGTGCGAAAAAAAATGAGAGACCCATAAAAAAGAGAACAAAGATCTTAAGCGTCAAGTTTCTTAAGGCCAAGGGTATTGCGGCGGAGATGCGCGAGAAGGTGGTAGGAAAACTGGGGGGGAAAGTAAGGTGGAGTTTCTTCAAATAAAGGCAAAAGATGGGCTAAAGGACAAAAGAAAAGCCAAATGAAAAACTAAAAAGGGAGTGGTCCCTTTTGTAAAGAGACTCAGCTAGAGGGAAAGGGGGGCGGATCCAGGCGTGAACAGCGACCGTTGGAAGAGATCGACACTTCTTGACGACAACATGAGAAGGAGAGGGGGAGATTCCTGGGGAAACCCGGAGAAACCAAACAGAAAGGGCAAGGGCGCGGCCATAAATCAGCTGGGGGCCTCGCCAACCAACACGGGATGAAAATGAAAACACAAACGCGAGAGATTAGTGGGAGGGTCGAGGCATATAGCGACAAAACAGAGAGCACGAGAATGTTATGGGGAAAACGTTAGATAAAGATAAAAATGAAAAATCGAGATGGAAGGGGATAACGGATCGAGAATCACGAATGGGGCAGTGGTCGTGAGGGAGGGGAATCTGAGGGGAGAGATCTGTAACGGTCCTAAAACGGGAAATTTCCAACCTGCTGGAGAGGCCGAATGAAAAGTCAAGTGGGGAAATAGCAGACTAGAGAAAAGGCCCACGAGCCTCCGATGGCGCAGGGGTAACCTTACCAAGCAGGTCAGCTCTATACATGAAGGACGACTCTGCGGAAAAATGGGGGTTGAGGCAGGAGAAAGAGAACCGGTTTGGATCTCCAGAAAACAAAAGGGTTAGAGAGAGATCCGCCGGGCGTCATGAGTCGCCTCAAGATCTTGAAAACCGCGTAACGACTACGGAATCGCGCCGACCTGCTTAGTCGGTGGGACCATGCGCCCTCATAGGCAACGGGACCGAACTTAAAGGACTAGCGACAATTGCCGTCATAAAGCGACAAGACAAAGACACTTGCGAGAGGACCGTCTTGAAAGATACGAATAAATAAAGGACTACAACTCAGAACGACACACTGCACTCATCCCGAAAGAAGACTCCAGATCACAAAAAAAAAAACATGTCTCGACGGCAAATGCTTTGGAAATATCTCGAAGGGGCAATACACTCAATTCAGACCCGCTCGGTCGTACTACAGACGAAGAAACAAACCGGCCGGGACCTCGTGGATGGATTACCCAACCGGCAGGCTTGGTCTGGGGGAACCCCCAGAAGGGAGAACCGTGTCTGGGGAAGGAGGACACTGTATGGCTCCGACTGTGTGGGACCACAATGATAGTCAACCGGCAAAACGGAAAGCACAGGGCTTCCGGCGACAGGGAAGGGACGGCTTTCCAGCGAAACTAGCCGGCTCCAGAATCTTTCAAAAAAAAAAGGAGTTCGTGATGGGACAGGGAACGAAGAGGTCAGAGGGGGTGTCTTCAAAATTCAGTTGGTCAGGGAGGGGTGTAGAAACTGTCTCGCAATCGCGCCTGGACGACACACAAATACAGGTACAACAATGTCAGAACAAAGGAATCAAGTCTCATCTAGCCTCAATAAACAAAAATGCAGCACACAATTGAAAAAAAATGAAGAGATAGGTCTCGCATTGCCATTCGGGGTGGGCTCTACAAGGTTTTAGAATTGAACTTGGCCGATCAAATCAAGCTACTGATGGCCAGTGGGTCACGAAGAGGGAGGCGCAAATCTTTCCACCTGTCATTTCTCGGTGGAAGGACCGCCGCACCATCACGTCGGCCCCCTCGGACGGAAAAAAAAGAGTACGGATTGGGGGCTCAAAACAGCGCAGTCGCCTTGAAACTCGCGCTTGGTACCGAATCCAATCTTTGCTGGACTCATCGGACCTCAGCTTCAAAAGGCCTGAATCAGCCGACCGTAAGCCAGAGACGGACTACCGAACAAGGAATCCTGCCCGAAAACCTACGAGCAGGCTCACAAAGGGATTCGGCAAAGGTGAGATGGAAGAAAAATTGCGGAAAACCGCTCTCGACTGTCAAACATAGAAGCTAAAACGAGAAGTGGGGTAGAGCCACTTCAAGCTCGAAGTCCCACCATCCATGGCCTACCTCCGAAAAAAAAATCTCGAGAAGTCAAAAATGAAAACGCCGTCAAAAAAAACCCCTCTCACGAACTCTAATGACTGTTCTTTCACACCTGTATCGTTGGTCTCGTTGCGTGGATCAATTGGGCACGACATCCACCTTGCTTTCCCGCATAAATTGGGTTGAGATGAATGAACATTTTGTACGAACTCGACTGAGACGAGGTCGTCTACGTAGGTGCACTCTCGAGGCCCGAGCCCTCCATGTGAGTGCTGGGGAATCAAGTCGCGTGACGAAAGACCGGTTGGTTGGGCCATGATGCAAAAAGCTTTAAGCGAGGGTCCCGGGATCAAAAGGCAAGACACATTAAAAAAGGGACCAGATCGCTGCAAGCTGAAAACGCAAACGGCCTCAAACGGGTCCCACTCAGGGAGCGGGTCGAGGGGACCGGGGCGTTCCGTCCTGAATAAAGTGGGTGCAAAAACGAAAGAGGTTTTAATAACCGCGGGGGGCCCCAGGGCCATTTGGGTGGTGTCGTGGGATCAGAAAGGCGCAGTGACGGTTAGGAGTAGCGTTACAAACTCATACGCATGCATGGCCTCCAAAAGCTGGCTTAGGGGGCAAAAACAGACAATCTGGCTCTTACGAAGGGCATGCAAAATGCTAGTCCGCTCACCGGGCCCATGCAACAAACCGTTCATCTGCCGGGGAGAAAAAATTGAAGCGACTCGTAAATCCCCATACAGAGCGCAAAAGTCGAACATAAAAAAAGCAGGTGTCGGACATGCGGAGGAAACCGGATACGGACAACGCTCCGAGCGAAACGCAGAGAACGCAGTGACCACCAGGGTGGTCAGGGGAACGAAAGAATCCGAAAAAGCCAGCCAAGCGACTGGTTTCGTGAAGGGGAAAAAAGCGAGGAACTCAGGATGGCGACTCAGAGAAAAAGGGAAAGAGAAGACGAAGACGAGATCGTCTTTAAATCGACGCCAAAGACCCGGAACAAGTCCTTCCCCAAAAGGCGCACCGAGATGGAACAAAATTCGAGAAACAGAACGGGGCCCAAACTCAACCTAAAAAGCTGGAACTTCTCGGATGCACGCCAAACGACATTCGTGACTTCAGGCAAACACAATTATCGCTCACGATGCGTTTGGGCCTGAAAAGCCGGAAGGGATCGGAGGAATAGAAAAAAGACGAGGAGGTAAAAAGAAGATCGATCAGGTGCCTTAAAGGACATTCGTGTGAAACGGCCATTGAAGACGAGGATGAAAGGTAGCAGGGGGTCAGACATATAAAGTAAGCGAAGTAGGCGCTGGCAGTTTTGGAGGGAAAAACGAAAAAAAAAAGCTAAGGGAACTTGGTATGACTAAAAAAAACAGCAGTTTTGGGGAGGGGAAGCTGGTCCCGTCAAACTTGGGCGGAGAGGGAAGAAGAATCGGGTAGTCGTCGATGCATGGTGACATGGCAAGAGGAGTATCTGGCTAGTACGTGTCCCAGGACAGAAAAGGTCAGCCGGCGCTGGAAGCTATCATAGATAGGTCGCTAATTGGCGGTCAATGACACAACTAAGTCTGATCACGGTAGCGTTTGGGGGGAAGGTTGGTGGGAGACGAGGGAGGGACGATAGATAAGGGCGTTTGAGTGATCTGCGAAATCAGTCGCCAGGGAGGAATTGAGAAAGGCTTCCAAGGGGGCAAAGGAAGCAGCGGCATGGCACTGTTGGTGCAGGAAAGTTTGCATGAAACTAAGAACCTGTATTAGGGGGACAAGCGGGGGACGGCCAAAAGCGAGGGGGAAGAGTTAAACGATAAGCAAAACGTAGACAATGATGGTAACTTTACAATTCCATTGGGGGGGCAACAGCTTAGTGAAAACTCTTTATTTTGGTGGACAAAAAGAGCGGAGGGGACGCCAGAGACGATAAAATCAGCGACTACTGGGGCGCTTGGAAACGGGGAAGGGCAAAGGGCAGTGGAACTAAGGGAGTCTTCGAAAGGGGGCTGACTTAAGCCAACATGAGACGGGACCCATAACAAAAAAATCCATGGAAAAAAAGGGGTAGGAAAAGTAGACCCAAGAACTCGTTTCCAATTTCGGGGGGTAATCTTGCAACGCCGAGTTCGTTCAAGCCCTTAACCTGAAGCTCACCAAAATGGATGGGCGGAAAAGAAAGAGGGGCTCGTCTCGAAATGAACAAAGAAAGACGCTCAAGCGCAACTGGAAAGCGACACAGCAGGGGGGAGCGTTAAGTCGGAAGAAGTGGTTGGGGGGCGGCGTGGGTTTTGATTGGAAGGGCTCGAGGGGGGGGGGGAATGAGGGTGACCAAGTCGGGGGGAACGAGCCGACGTGGGGGTAGAACAAAATTCATTCTCGAGTGTATAACAGATTTGGGGGGCCAGGGGCGGCGGCAGCCGAGCCGCCCATGCAAAAGAAGCCTAAGGAAAAGACGGAAGGATCCGAGCGCCCGTGCAGGTTCAGTGGACGTAACGATGAGGCTTAACAACCAAAGTCAGCCGATGGACGGATGAGGACGCGGGGGCCAAAAATATGTTTTAGTACGCAAGAGCAGATAAATGCAAGGAGAAGGGGGGGAAAGACCCCCAACCGGCTTGTCGCTTCCGGATTGTCAGTCCGACCCGATGAATGCCTAGTAAAACGGAACGATAAAAAGAAGGGTGTTATCTGACGTAGTACGGAAGAGGAAATTGATTTAAAAACCATAGAGACATAGGGCTGATCTGCTTGCAAGTTGCAAAAGGTTCGGACACATGGGTACACCAAAATTGAAAAGATAAACAAGAGCGGACCGCTGGAAATAGTTGCTTGGGTGAATTTGTCTTGGGGGTCTGGTCGTAAGGGGACTCTTTATAACTTGGTTTATGGACTGGGAATGAAGTTGGGAGTTCGTCCACCAGGCGAAGATTTCTCTAAGGACAATCCCGAAAAAAGCCAGAAATGAAACAAATCGCACTAAAGATTGTCCCTGTTTAAAAAAACTACAAGGAAGATTTGACCGAGCAGAAAAGGCGTGGAACGCCGTAACGGGTAAAAGGGCGATTTGAGAAATGAAGTCTGTCCGCCGAAGCCAAGGAAGTCGACGAGATTCAGTGTTGGGAGAGAGGAACAATACCACATCAGAACGGCCAAAAGAGGAGTAAAACCATCGCCAAAAGTCCAGCAGGCAAACAGGTAATGCCCAGGACCCACCGCGAAGGAAGTAAGGGTGGAGTGCGTCAGGGAGTTATACCAGCGGACGATCGAAAAGGGAATTTATGCGGGGGGTACGTTCAACGTTAAGGCGAAAGAAAGACTGTACCGAAATCAGAGGTGGAAGGAGGGGTTGATCAGCGTGGAGAGATAAAAACAAGAGGGAGGGGTGTGGTTTGAAAGGGGAGAGGTGAATAACTGATGGGTACCTAGAGAGTAATTCTCGACAGAAAAAGTGGACCCGAAGGAATTCACAGTTGGTGGTCGCTACCAGAGGGAAAGATTGAGGTCCCCGAGCCGCCGTGAAGCCGCATGGTGTCTACCTGAGAGCAGAAGTAAGCGATAAAACGAGATAGTAGGCGACGTATGTGGCGGGGAGATTCGTTGGGAGGCGAAGAGCAGAAGAAAACCATTGTGAGATAGAAAAAAAAAACACGGGAAGGCGACAAGGATCCCCATACGGGGCAGTCTGCGTAGGAACTCACAGAGGCGACGCAGAAGACCAGACTTACACGTCTCGAACGACTCTCGGCGGCTGTAAGGTAATAAGAAAAGAAACCCCGGAGGGGGAACGAAACTCTGAAAGAGGTCTAGCGACAAATTACTGCAAGTGAGGGCACTCAGCAAACTTGAGACCGGGGAGATACTTAAAGAAACAGCGGAATAAAGCCGGACGGAAAGAACACTGAAACAAGCGCTGTGCACCGAAGAAATCTATACGCGGAGCAAAAAATCCGACCTCTCAGAGTTCGAAGGGGGGCTGGGGAGCGGGAAAAACAAGTACAGCCGAAGGTCTCCAAATCTCGTCGGGGAGTTAGAACTACGCCGAGAAACCGACGGATAGTCTGCGGTGGTGCATGTGCAAAAAAAATTGAGGTGCAAGGACGGGATGTTGGAACGGCCCCAACTAAAGCTAAAATTCTGCAAGGGAGGAGGCACGCATGTTTAAGGGCTCCGCCCGTGTTACCACAAAGTCCAGGAGTACCAAAAAAAAGTGGGGGGGAAACAACTACCCTCACGAATGGAGCGAAGAGGGGACAGGGCGGCGAGAACGCCGCTCCGCCCGATTTCCCCAATAAAAGCGGAGGGAAATTGAAAGGACGAGGACAGAGAGTCTCGCGTTGTGTGAATGGCTTTTCGTGATTCAAAACGTCGGCGCCGAAGAAACATAAAACAATCAGCAAACCCGTTTCAACAAACAAAGTCCCACTCGCGCCAGGAAATACGAAAATCACATGCACACGCAACACAAAAAAAGCTGCAAGAAATACGTGGCTCCTCTGGCAGTGGAACGCAGGTTTTAAAAAAATTTTTCCTACTTGGCAAAACTGATCAGCGAGTAAACAGTGATAATAAGCCAATTCACGTATCGATTCAAGAGAGAAACAGAGAACACCTTTCATTTTAAGGGTGACGTTGCCGCGAAAAATCAGAGGGGGAGGAACCCCGTCGGCGACAAGAGAATGACGCAATGTACGGAATTTGTCTGAAACATCCTCGGGCAGGCGGCCTTTCAAAATCGCCCGGACTCAATCGGGTCGGAACAGCTGTCCTCACGGTCATCGAAAAAACCTGATAAAGGGCAGCCGCTTTCAACGCACATCACGTCTACGAAACAGAAAGACCCTTCCGGCGGAGGAATCGGATCGAGAAATGTGTACTTAAGGGAGAGGGAAAAGGGGACGGGGGAAAATCGGCGCCGATCAGACCTGGGCAAGAGGAACGACAAGAATTAATTGAAGTACAACTTCTGCCAAGGTTAAGCAACGAAATCGAACTACCACTCGAGTCTGAAAAAAAAAATCTCGAGCCATAACAAAAAGAAAAAAAACTCGCACAACCAACAAAACAATCGAAGACTTAGCCAGGGAATGTGTCTCTTGAAGAGGGTACGGGACGTCGGGAAAAAAGGATCGCAATCTCCACGAGAAAACAACTAAGTTCTTTGACCCGAAGAACATTGGTAGCGGGCATTGGAAACAAATGAAAGAGGACTGGAGGGCATATAAATCCCGGGAGGGCTGGTATATAATAGCGGACCCAGACAGGTGTTTTAAAGATGCACAGTGCTTTTGAAAAAAGAGAAATGCTAAAGACTGAAATCAGAAACTTTGGGGGGGGTCGAAGAAGACCATTAGCGCTGCCACGGCCCGGCGGAAACGGCCTGAAAAGTGGGCCCCTAAGGAAAGGACGTAATTTAGGCGTCTCTGGCCCATGGCGTTAAAACCCAGACTGTATCCTGGGGCAAACTAACGCGTGGGTCTGGAACGCTGGTGCCTTTCAACACAATGAAGGGGTGAAACAGGGGAAAAAGGACAGCAAGCGTCAGTGACGGATGGCTGAGAGGAAAGACCGAACCGGAACCGCGAAAGGAGGGGCCTGGAAAGTAATCGCTCTGATTCTTTAGGCAAATAAATCAAAGAAACGGAGCGCATGCAAAAAAGTCAGCAACAGTGGCCAGGCGACCTTCACTCGGCCAGAGTCTCGCGATAGACAAGAAAGCGACGCGCACGCGGGAAGAATCAATAAAAAACGACTCACGGCGAATAAGTCGTATAAAAAAGATCACTTACAAGATCCGAAGGGGACCACCAGATCCCACAAATTGTCCGACGTGGTAATTGAATGAAAAATAAGGGCGACGACGAAAATCACATTAATGATCGAGGGAAACCCGCCGGGAGGAACGGGAAAAAGTGGCTATGACCGCGAAATCCAGGGAGACTTACTAAGCACATAGAAGCGACATACGCCTAAGAAGAATCTGAGCAGAGACCGCCCAAAGACGCACACAGATTCCTAACAAAAACGTGCGCACGCGCAGGTCACATCAAATTTCTGATCACCAATTAG
>Ga0179593_1647819_pt1 | contig 22930 bp, 32 predicted proteins | sample CZODoug2_1_08_16_FD_185931 | JGI IMG/M metagenome (GOLD analysis project Ga0179593, IMG submission 185931) | Vadose zone soil fungal communities from Angelo Coast Range Reserve, California, USA - CZODoug2_1_08_16fungal (PacBio error correction) | ecosystem: Environmental > Terrestrial > Soil >...
TTTCTCTTTTCAGGGAGGGCGAGGAAAAAAAACTATTAGGGCGCTGAGATACAACCCGCCAAAGCGAAGTTTTTGACAAAAGGGACCGAGGGCAAAGTGGGTCTTGAGAAAGAAGGGAAAACCTCAAGGAAACACCGACCGAAACAATGGTATCACGACCTAAGGACGGGGAAAGGTGCATCTAATTGGAAGGGGGTCTTGGGAGGAAGGCGTTATAGTATCAGGCGGGGGGGAAGCTCACGAAAAACAAAGCTTACCAAAACTCCGGAGAAGCACTCTTTTGAAAATCTGTTGACAGGGGGGAAAGGGGAAAAAGTACACGTTTGGAGAAAACGGAATACCTCTCACACGAGCGTGGTACGAGGAAAGGGTATTCTAGGGGGAGAAAAAAAAAAACATCGGGAAAGGGAAAAAAAAAAGACACTCTCATCACTCAAAACGACAAGGGGCTGGCAAAGGGACTCAACAGAAAACTCCCGAAATTCTGTAACAGGGGAGAAAGTTCTTCAAAAAAAAGGGGGGGAGCAAGGTTCAGCTTACGCTGGGGAGAAAGACCGCTCAAGTCGAAGAGATTCCTGCGAGCGCCCGGGGGGGGTCTTTTGTGTTTGGCGTTGTGAAGGGGGGGAAAAGATATTGCCGGGTAGACTCGAAGCAGCTTGGAAACCTTGCGTAGGGGAGGGGATGAGGGCATTCAAAAGGGTTCATGGAAAAACATCTAGCCAAATCCAGGAAGAACCTTCCGGACAGTATGGATCGTCCACGAAGCAGAAAATCTTCGAGAAAAACAAAACGCGAAGCGTCATTACTTTTCCGAGAGATTGCGACTTAAAGGGGGGGCGCACAAGGGGAGGGGGGGAGAAGCTACCTTGTCTGTGGTGGAAAAGGGGGCGCGGTCATGGAAAGGGCTGGGGGTCTAATCAGTGTATCTACCGGGGGGTAGGAGGGGCGTCGTAGGGAGCCGGAGAGGCCACGTGGATGACTGTTCGGGGTCAAAGGAAAGCAACGCCTTGAAATGAAAATAAATTGTTGCAAGTCGGTGCCTAGTTCTTGGGGCGCTTCGCTAGAGAGGGTGGAAGTGCGCAGGCGAAAAGAAAAAAGGCGCGCGTGGGGAAGGAAATGGCGTAACTTGTGGGACCTGATCACGGGAAATAAGAGAAACGATCTTAAGAGCGGGTTCGTCCGTCTTGCGGGATCGAAAAAGACGGGGTGACAACCTGCTTCCATGGAGAAAGAAGTGAGGGGGGGGGGGGGGGGGGGGGGGGGGGGGGGGGGAGGGGGGGTGTTGTTGTGCGGGGGCTGTAAAGTGGTGTGATTTGATATTGGCGGAGCCTGTTTTCCTTCGCTTCAATTTGTGAAGGTGCAAAAAAGGCTCCCGTTAGGCAAAATGTAATTTGAAAAAAATCTGTCCAGGACTCACCGGAGCAAAAGGATTTGGGGGGGGCGCATACCGGTTTTGCGCATCACGGGGGGGAGCAAGGTCCGCGTCGATGAAAGGAAAGAAGAAAGGCTTCGGTAAGGCGAGGATACAAAAAAATCGAGAAAAGCGACGCTTTCTTTCGTTGTGACAATCAGCTTCATGGGGTTTGTGGGTGGAAGGGAAGAGGAAAAGAGCTTCGATTCGCTGTGGGGGGGGGGGGAGGCATCGTAAATTAGGGTGGGTGAGAGGCCGCTCGCACCAGAGAGGAGGGGGGCGCAAGGCGCGGGAAGACATCCGAGGAAAGTTTAATTGAAGGAAAAAAAAGGGGGGTTCCGTGGAAAACGTGTTAGGTGCGGTATCGGGTGGCGAACTTGTTGTTACAAAATTCGCGTAACCGCTGGCGTGCAAATGGGGGGATGATTGCGGGGGGGGGATGCGGCGGACTTTTCTTTGGCACTTCCAGGAAGGAGGAGCGATTGGGGGGGAAGCACAACAAACGGAGGAGTATGAAAATAGAAAGAAAGGGATCCACTCGCGAGCTTTCGAAAAAAGCAAAAGTCCAGAAAGCTCAGCAAAAAAAAAAAAAAAGAAAGAAAGAAATACGACAAGGGACAAACCTGTCATTCGTTTAGCGAAGTAAAACAAGTTCGCCACCAAGATAATGTCACCTACCAAGATAACGCCAATCACACAAGGGGTTCTCCGGCCTCAAAAAATTGCAGTCAAGGATGTCAAAAAGGGGGGAGGAAAAAGCTCCTTGAGAAAAAAAGGGCTCTCTGGTGCTCTCGGAAAAAAATGGGGCGAAACGAGCGCAACAACCCGGGAAGCGATAGCTATCTTCAAAAAAAATGATGAGCTGAAATGTCGTACCACAACGAATAAAAGGGGAAAAGCAGGGGGGGGGGGTCTCTAGGTGCGGATTGGGTTTGGTAGGCCGCGAAAAAATCGGAGGAAAGACGGCTTCATCTACCAAAAGGAGGGGTTTGTCGGGAGGGGGAAAGGCCGAACTTGATAGACAAACTCATCGGGGAATCGAATCCAAAATCACAAGAGTTAGGTCGGAAGAAGAGGAAAAAAGGGGTCCATCTCCATTGAAAGGGGAACCTTCGGTTTTGCGAACACAAAGCCCACAAGGGAGGTCACGAAAATGGAGTCCAACGGAAAGGTAGTTAAGAAAAGAACTAAAAAAGTTTCAACACTATGGGGGAAAGGCCGATCAAGCGCAAAACGGCGAAGCGCTCTAAGATCGGATTGTGGGGGCCAAGAGGAAGGTCCACATCTTGAAAAGCCGCAAATAAGAAAAGGGGGAACGCGACGGGTTGGTGGGAAGGAAGAGAATTCGTTTAAAGAGCCTAGAAAAGCCGCATAGAGGGAGCGAAGAAAATCTGGAAACAAGTGCACAGTTCCTTTATGGCGAGACTAATGAATTAAGGCGGGGGGATTCCTTCAAAAAAAGAAAATGTGTTATCACTCAGGGGGACAAACAAAAAAAAGAAACGCAAGACAAAACCCTCGAGAGAAAGCCCCAATTATAAAATAACTAACACCGGGGAAAGGAACGCGGCCAAAAAAAGCAAAACCAGGCGAGGAGAGAAGTCGCAATTGTGCAAAAAACAAAGGGCAATCGCCACGCAAAAAAAAGTTCATTCTCCCCTCTTCAGGGGAGGGGGGGGGGGGGGGGAAGGTCAAAGCGCCGGAGGGGGTACGAACTGGACTCAAGGGAGAGGGAGTAAATGACTAGAATCAAGTTGGAGAACACTGCTATGCGGTCATTCCAACTGAACTACAGCAAGGGGGGAAGAACGTGAATTACTATGGGGGTAGCAGAGATACGTCGTAAAAAAGGTCAAACAAAAAGAGATCAATATAAGGGAAGACCGCCTTCTTTAACAAACATCTCGGACGAGCGTTGTAGGATGTTAACGCTTGAAAAACGAACTATAAACTTTTGAAAGAAAAATAAGACATGTCATAAAAAAATGCCAAGGGGGGGAGTTATTGGTAATTCAAAGTGGGGGAACCCACCCTAATCCCCTTGGGGGGGGGGGGGGGGGGATGAGCAGGGGAAGAGGTTGCTTAGATTTGGAAAAAAGCAAATCTAAGAAAGAAAGAAAAAAAAAATCGGAAAAAGGAGTCCAAGGGGGGGTTACTACGTGGAAAAAAAGGAAGGTCACGGGGGGAAAGGGAACATACGGAGGGGGGGAACATGCTGCACTTCTCAAGGTGGGGGGAAAAAGGGGGGCTACCAAAAAGTTGTCGGGACGGTACTAAAAAAGAAGGGAGACGAGAGAAACCCGAAGCCAAAGAAAAAAAATTCAAGGAGGTCTAGTACGTTAGGGGACTACTGGCTTGAGGTGGTAAGGAGGCCTAAATGGGAGGGGGAAAAACAATACCAAAACTTGCAAGGTCATTCAACACAATGGGAAGAACCAGGGGAGTTGGTTGTTAGGGCGTGAAGGCATAGGGTGAGCCTGGGGGGGAAAGCTCGAATCGCGGCGACCAGACGCAAACCAACAACAACGGAAGGGAGTAAAATCTCTATGGAAGCTGGACATTGGGGGTGCGGGGCTCGCCTCCAGGGGGGAGGCTGTTCAAAACAAGCCGACCAGGGGATAAAAAACATTTGTGTAAAACAAAATTTTGGAGGGGAACCCAATGGCATCGGCCTCCTTAACCCGAAAAAGAAAAGGGGAAGGAAAAGGGTGTGACACGGGAAAACCGGAATGAATGGGGTGTGGGGAGGTGAGGCTTGCTGATCTGGGACCGAAGAACGACAAGGGTAGCCACGACTGGACAAAAACTCCTGAAGGAAGAGGTTAGGGCTATCTGGGCCTAAAAGTGACTTAAACGAAAGGGAGGGGAATAATCCCAGGGGAGAGTGGAATTAAGCGGAGGAGGGGGGGGGGGGGAAAAAGGCTTGGTGCCAAGCGGAACAAGCTCATCAGAACAACAGTTTCTTTAAAAAAAAAAAAATTCCAGAAGAAAAAGTTGGGGGGGAGGAGAGATTTCTTCCAACAACCGGGGGGAAGGCGAAGCTTACGCTGAAAAAACCGCTCGAACGATGTGTTCCAAAGAAAGGAGCGAAATAGGGTTGGTGAAAGGAAAAAAACGTCTTATTGTCCTTTCTCGAAAAAAGAGAAGGAGCAGAGAGATGATGATGGAAAGCATACTCCTGGACAAAAATGATAGAGAGAAATTCCGTGACGAAAAAAGGGAGTCTCAAAGTAAAGGAGGGGGGATTCTGCGGGGACGGTCGATGTAACTGAGAGGCTGTGGTCGAGAGGGGGGGCGCACAAGTGAAGGTTGTGAGCGAAAAAAAGTGGTGTATTTGGAGGGGAGGGAAGTCGTGGGAAGGGCGAATCAGTAGGTAGTAGGAGGTTTTTCTTCTTGAGGGGAGTGGGGGAAAAAGATCATTAGGGAAGGTGGACTGGCTGGAAGGGAAAAGAAGGAAATTGAAAGAAAAAACTGTCAATTCGTGCCGATGGATGGGGAGCGGCGCTAGGGCGGCCGCGTGAAAAAAGACGAATGCGCTGAAGGGAACAAAAAAGGAGCTGGACTCCGAGAGGGGCGGAACTTTACGAGGAAAAAGGGATAGGAAAGGTCGGAACCAAACAGATCTTAAGAAGAATTCAGCCGCTTGCCGTGCTCACATCGTTACAAACTCTGCGGGGGTCAGATCCAGGTGTTTACATGAAGGGGGGAGTTTCGCGGGGGAGGGGGTAGGCAAAAAAGAAAAAAAAAAAGGCATTCCGCTGGAAATTGTAGTTAGAGGTCAAGAAAAAAACGCTTAATCAAAATGAGGGGGTTACGCATACCGATAGGATCACTTTTCGCGCCGGTCAAAAAAAATCCAGGTTTCCGGAAGAAAAAATTACCCAAGATCAGGAAGGCGGGCAGGAAAGAAGGACACCACAAAAGACGAGAATCAGAAAAGCCATCAGGGGCTTTCGTTTGTAAAAATAAGCTCATCAAGGGGGGGGGGGCTAGAGCTATCAAAATGCTCGGGTGGGGAAAAAAAGAACGTGTATCCTGAAGCATTTGAAGGGGGGGTGACAGGGGACGGCACCAGAGAGAGGGGGGGGGTGCGCAAGGTCGCAGGAAGAGGGCTGCGAAAAGCAAATGAAATTGTAAAGTTGAGAGGAACATTGCCGGTCATTGGCGAGTCGATCAAGAGGGGGCTTTATCGTGGGCCTGACGACTTCTCACCCGCTGCGGTGTTGTCGGTGCAGAAAAGGGTGGCGGAAAGTTCAAGTGATTTTGAAGGGGGGGGACAGGGGTTGTTTTGGGGGGGGGGGTTTTGGGGCTTTGCTTTTGGGGGTTTTCCCCGGCGTCGAATGGAGCGAGCAAAAAAAAAACAACAACGAGGAAGGGGGAAGAGATCCACCTGGAATCCAATAGGGAGGGGAAAGTCCTGGTAGCCCAGACTCAGCGCCACCAGCAATCCAGCAAACCGACACACCCTTGTGCAGAGAGCGAAGAGATAGACAATTTGACGACAAAGGATAAATGTCAACAGAACAAAGAGAAAGCAATCACGTCAATTGTGAATCAATTACAAATGGGGGACGCTGCCGGAAAAAAAAAAAAAGCATCAATGGGGGGAGAACAACAAAGATCTCTCTGGTGCGCAGCGCAAAAAAGGAACTGGTGAATAACAAGGCCGCCACCAAACCAGGAATAGCGAGAGGAAAAAAATGATGCGGGCTGATGGTCACACAAAAAGAGGGAATCGCTTGTAACCGAGTGACGCAGGAGGGAGGGGGGTGTTTTCGCCGGGAACCCGAACGAACGGCAATACTTCAATGCGACCGTAAGAAGGGGGGGTTGCGTGCAGAGGGAAAAGTTATTCGCAAAACGAAGGGGTGGGGGGGGAACCAACCCCCCCCCTTGTGGAAAAAAAAAAAAAAAAAACAGGAATACTCTGTTATCGAGATCCATGGGGTCCCGAAGGAAGCCGTCCGTGTTTGTGCCGAAAGAAAACATGCCGGAAAATTGGGAAAAAAAGGGGGGGGGAATTACAAAAGGACTCCACCAGGCAAGCAGGTTAAACAGGATGTCCTAAAAAAAAGCGCTCTTAAAAGCTGTATCGTTATGGCTCACCGGGAGAGCTCAGGTCCACATCGGGGGGAAAAGAAGGAAGAGTCCAGCGTGTCCTCCAGCGAATTCAGGGCAACCAGAGGCGCACTTCAACGAGCGCCAAAAGCAATCGGACGACTGGGCAAAAAAAGAGGAGGGCTCTAAAGGGGGGAAAGGGGGGAAGGCAGTGGGGGTATCCAGCCATCATCCACGGTAGACGAAGGGGCGGGTTGGAAACCAAAAACGAATCCCGAAACAAAGAAACACCCGCGTAGGGGGGAACTTCACAAAGAAAACTGCAATGAAAAAAGCACCAATACCTCAGCACAATTCGCAATTGTGCGAACCAAAAACTAAACTGCCACAAGAGGAAAAAAAGGGCATGCAGAAGAGCGGTGTGAACCACCCCAACTGAAGAGGACAGACTGGAAAAAAAAGAAGTTGTTTCAGTCGAAAAAGGGGGCTAGATCATGTTTTTCCGGGAAGAGGAGGGAAAGGGAATGAAAAGACGCAAGGGTAAGTCTAAGGGACGCAGTTTGAGGACTCTAAAAACGGGGGGCAAAACAAAAAGAAGGACAGGCGCCCTCCTTCGGGAACAAAAAAGGGAAGAGGGTCATAGAATAAAAGAAGGACTACCGGTTGTTGGAAGGGATCCCAGTCAGAAAAAAAGCTTCTGGAAAGTCAGGGGCACAAAAAAAAAAACAGGGGGCGCCGTTTTGGGAGGGTTCCAGGGTTCCTCCGATGTTTAAAATGACGGGAATCCAAGCTTCAAAAGGCTCACGAGAAAAGAACTGGGGGGGTTTCGACGTGTGAAGAGGGAACGGTGGAATCGCCGCGGGGGGCAACCGAAAAAGCGAAGGGTTGGTAAGGAAAATGGTGGGGGAACCAAAAAGAGGTACTCCAGCCTGGAAGAAACCAAACACAAAAGGGAAGGATCGAGGTCGAGGTCGTAAGATGCTCAAGGGAAGGTCGTTTTTCAGGGAAGAGGCACGGAGTCCGCAGCAAGCCAGGAAAATGAAAGGCATGTCAAACACCAGGGAAAAAGTCGGAGGGGGGGTTTAATCTGGGAAGGGAAAAAAGCACGCCCCTCATAAAACCATGGGAAATTACGAAGAGAAGAAAAAATCAGCCATCTCTCTAAAAAAGATTAAAATATAGGAGGGGGGGAGCGGTAGCGAAAAGGGGGAAAAAAAACTCCTACGGGGGGGAAAGGGTGGCGCTGGAAAAAGATAAAACAACAAACCTGTTTATCAGCGAGGGTTTGTGTGGGAAGATGTCAAGTTAGGAGGGGGAAAAAAAAAAATGGCAATAAATCCTGCACCGAAAGGATGCAATGACCTACGTAACTCGACAAAAGGAAAACGGTGTTGGGAAGGGGGGGAGGGGAGGGCCGTGGGCTTTATTAACCGAGAGGACCTGTGTAATCAAAAAAACGCCGTAGAAGTGGAAGGGGGATGCGCCTCGAAAAAGGCAGTCTGGACGTTGGGGGCACACTATCAAATAAGAAAACGAGAAAAGGGGGGACTCTAAAAAAAAAGATTGATGCGTAAGTAGTGAAAAAAAAAACAACTCTAAGAGAAAACAAGGAAAGGGCGGGAACAACCCGAAAATGCAACAGTCGGAACGGGTTGGTCTGAGGGGACTCTTCCAAAGGGGGGGGAACCCGGTACTTCGTATTAAAAGGCTAGGGAAAGTAGAGGGGGGGGAAGGGGGGATGGGCGCCTGGTACCTCGGTGGGGGCGTTTAGACTTCCTTAGGAAAAAAAATAAAGAAGTCAGCTCCTCCTTGCGGGGAGGAGGTGAAAGCTTGAATGGAAAAAGGAGACTAGGCAATCTCAGTTCCAGAAAAAAAAGGGAGTACAGAAAAGTCTTCGGAGGAAAAGCGGGGAGCGGCGATCTTTTCCAGAGGCGGAAGTAGGTGGTCGTCACAAGTAGAATGGGTCAGGAGGCTCCTAGGGAGGTGGGGAAAGTGCATTCGTGGAGCGAAGGGGGTGCTAATCAGTAGGGTTTTGCGTCAGGGGGGGGGCGGGAATGGGGGGGGGGTGTCAAACATTCAGAAAGGGAAAGGAAAACGTGGGAGGAAATTTCATAAACTGCAAAAAAGGACTACGAAAGGAAAAGAAGGGGGACTGGGTGGTCCGATGTGATTGGGATCGGGAGGGAAGTGTGCTCAGCACAGGAATTCGCTGGGAAAAGGGCGCGCGTGGGACTCAAGAGGGAAGGGGGGGGGAAAAGGTTTACGATGGGAGGGCTTCCACATAAAAGAAAGTATCTGAAGATCTGAGGCGGAAGGGGGCGTGTTATCTTACATGAAAAACATGCTGTGGGGGGGGGGGGGTGGAATGAAGTGAGTGGGGTTTCCGTGCATGGTGATAGGGGGAGGCAAAAAAAGGGGTCGTTAGGGGCCACTGAAGTGGACAAGGTGGATTAGGGGCGCCGCGTATCAAAGAAGGTTTGTGCGCAGACCGATGGGGCTGATCACGGTGGGGGTCGCGCCAGGCCAAGTGGTCTTCGGAGGCCATGATAGGTTTTGCAAGTAGTCTTGTAGAAAAGAAAAGTGAGCAAGGAGGGAACCAGCGAAGAGTGCGGGTGTGTTTAAATACAAGGGAAGCCAGTGGGACGATAAAGGATAAAGAATCTTAGGAAAAAGGGGCACTTTTGGTGAAGGTGATCATGAACGAGGTGAGAAAGCGAGGACACCAGAGGAGGTGTGTGTCGGAAAAGACTCGACGGAATACGCGGAAGACTCAGGGGGTAAAATTGGGGGCCTTTGTACAGGGGCCGTCTGAGCAGAAAGAAATTGGGGTCTGTGAAAAAGTGCTAAACTTTTTTAATGAAACAAATTGATGGACAGGAGAAAAAAACCCACACGCAAGTGAAGGGGTTCGGGTGGATTTATAGTAGGTGTTAGGAAAGGGTCTACTGTCTTTCTGGGGGGTGTGTGGAAGGGAAGGGGGGGGAGGGGGGGGGGGGGGTGGGGGGGGTGGGGGGGGTGTGGAAGGACGGGGGCCGTTACAAAAAAGGCTGCGAGATTGGACAGGATCTCTCAGGAGGGGAAGAGATCCACCGGGAAACGCAGAAGCATCAGGGGGGTACAAACAGGACCCTCAGAGACAGCATCCGAGGAAACCACATTGGGAAAAAAAAGCGTGTATGCGAAGTTAAAGGTAAACAAGTTTCGAGATAAAGCACAGAAAAAGAAGAGGGATCCAAAATCAAAGGGACCAGCCTCATTAAAAATGGGAGGGGGCCCGCGAAAAAACGCCGCCAAAAAAATGGTGCGAAATACCGAGAGAAATGTGTGGGGAAGAAAACCCGCATAATGGTTCAGGGGGGGGGTGTGGGGGGGAAGATGCGTCCAACAGAAAAAAATCGAAAAGTCCACCAAAACAAAATGGAGGAAGAGGATTTCCACAGTAGCTGGGAAAAAAAAAGGCGAAGTCGTCGGGTTGGGGTTGAAAGGACCGTAGAAAAAATGAAGGACCGACCGAGAAGAGGGAGAAGCGACCTAATCCTGGGGGGGGAGGCGTGACCACAAAGGGGGAAAAAACTTTATTTCGAAGAGAAGGGGGGGCTGCAAAAAAAAAAAACAAATGATCGGCCTAATAGAAGAAAAAGTTCATAAAGTGCAGAGGAAAGTCTTTTTGGAAATGGCACGGGGCGAACTTCTTTAGGACAAAAAAAGGGGACCAAAACACGATGTCCATAAGGAAATCAAGAAAGGGAAAAGGAGGGGAAAATATCTTGAATCTTTGAGAATAAAGGGGCTATCATTGGAAAGTTAGGCGCCATAGATCCCCCCAATTCCCGGGGGTGTGCCCCCCCCAACAAAAAAAAAAAAAAACGCCTCAGGGTAATCGTTCGCGGAGGGGGGAGGGAATCACTGAAGAGGAGGGGGAAGTACACTCCCTCGAAAAGGAGATTGGAGGGAAGACTCTGAATTAAGGCTTTAGGGAGTCAGAAAATCCCCGTTGGGAAAAAGAAGAGAAGTCTTGGGGGAACACATCAGCGGAAAAAAAAAACGAAAAAACCCTCGTAAGCAAAAACAGAGGAAAAGTCTAAAAATCACGACTGCAATGGAAAGAGGTGAAACAACCAGAAAAGGGAAAGCGTCATCCGCACAAGGAGGGGGAAAAAAAAACCAAACTCGAATTCGCAAAAACAGACGAGGGGAAAATATCAAGACAGGGGATTCCGCGGTGGTAAAAGAAAGAAGGACCGCTAGGAAAAGAGCAATTTTCTTGCGTCGGAGGAGAGAGAGGGGTCCAGAAAAGAAAGGGCTATGAGGAAGAATCCTAACATAGCCTTGCTGGGGGAAGGTTCGCTGAAGGAATACGGAAAAACCAAAGAGGAGCTCAATGCAATCCTTCGGGAAAATCGGAAAGCGTTTCTCGAATTCGATACGGGAGGAACCGGGTTGGGTAAGAAAGGAGAAAGACCAAGCCCAACTGTGAAAGTTTAAGTGAAAGAGAGGGGGTCAGCCAAGCGGGGAGACTTGTCCTGCTTGGCGTTTCCAGGGATGGGGGGAATTCTAAAGGAAACCCGAGGAGAGAAGGAGCTCTGCACAGGGGGGAGAGGCATCCACCTTTCCGGTCACAAAAAAAGAAAAAATCCAGGAGCGAACAGCGCACGGAACCGGAGGTTTTGGGGAAGGGGGGCTACCAGTGTCGTTAGATGTACATCTAAAAAAGCAACCAACACCCTTCAGAGGCTACGGCATAAGGAGGTGGGTAAAAAACAAGGGAACTTTGCGGACAAATATGCACAAGGAGAACCATCAAAGATGCCAAAGGAAAGCGTTCATGGGCTGATAAAAGGGGTCCAAGTAAGGTGGGGGGAGTGGAGGAAAGCGAATAGTTGTCAAAGGGACCGCCAATTCGCGACAAGAAACAACCACATCTCTCCGCAGGGAGGAGGAGGAAAAGAAAAGGAAAGGGGTTATGGGAAAAGGGTGGGGGGCGGAATCGCGAGAAACTATGAGGGGAGAGGGGGGAAAAGAAAAGATCACAACCAAGCAAACCAGGTGGAGAGCGAGAAACCTGACCGAGGGGGCATGTTGGGGGAGGGGGGGACAGCAGCAGGGCAAGATCAATCACAGGGGGAAGGGGCGACATACGTTTACTCGGGCCAAAGGGGAAGGTGTTGGGGAAAGTACAGGCTGGAGTAAAGATTCAAGAAAGGGTAAAAAGCCGGAGAAGTGGGAATCAAAAAAGAAAAAGATCTGGGGGGGGAAGGAAAGAAACGGTGGATTCACCGTCCAAAAGGGATCGGATAGCGGGGGGAGACGATGGCGTGAAAAACATCGAAACGCCAAGCGAATCAAAACTGGCGACGAGGGGCCCAAAAAAGTCTGCATAATCCTTAAAGGGGGGGGGGGGGCTTCGGATCCAAAAAAACAGCGATTTGGAAAAAAAGTCAGCGGAAAATGAAAAAAATAGACCGCTCGACCGAGGGGTGGGGGTTGGAAAGGGGGGCTCCGTGACAGCATGTGTTGTTTGATTCGAAAAATTATTGTCGCGAAAACGTAAGTCCGCAGACCAATGCGGGGAGGATGCTGAGGCATAGAAGGGGGAGGGACCAACCTGATCTAAATGTCCCAGGGGAGAAGAAGGAAGAGTAACACGAGGAGGTGGCAGGCACGTCGGGGAAAAGCGGAATCTGATGAACAAAGGGAGGGGGGGCTATGGAAAAGGAGTTTTGTGGGGAGAAACGGTGCAGGGGGGCTGTCCTCGCATTGGGGAGGGTCTTGGAGAAAATTTAGGGAGCGGGAGCGGTGGGGGAATCAAGGGACGTACTGCGGGTGGGGGTCATGTGTTCTTTGTTAAAAATCGGCAGGAGGGATTCTTAAAAAGGAACTGGGGGGATGGGGGGATGGGGAAAAAAAGAAACGCAAACGCCTGAGAAAAAGGGAGACAGCCATAAGGGTGGTCAAGTCTTGAGAGGGGGGATTTTCGAAAGGAAAGGCGTGCCGAGGGAAGGAAGGGGAACGAAGATAGGACAACTTGCGAGATGGACGTTGGCTCTAAAGACGCGTACTTAAAGGGAAACATCCCATAGCCTGAAAGCGCTGAAAAATTGAGGGCTGTCATGGACGCGTGGAAACTGCAAAAAGAAGGTGGGTACGAGGAGGAAAAAATTTTCCGGAGGGGGGGGGGGGTATGCAAAAAATAAGAAAAAGGGAGGGGGAAGACTCGGGGAAAATTCTGAACCTCAACAGATCAAAAAGGATTTTGGGAGAGGGACCTATGGGGTCACGGTTTCGCGGAAAAACAAGCAAAAATCGATGAAGTACTCCAGATCAGAAAAAAGGGTTACAGGGAAAACTCGGCTGACACAACAAAAGAGACGACTTGGGAAGCGAACGCTTTGTCTCGGGGAAAAAAAAACGGTTGTGAAAAAAAAAAAAAAGACATCAATTGTTGGGGGGGGGGGAAGAGCCTATCGCTGAGATTGCGAGGGGGGTTTTGGGGGGGGAATCGGAAATCAGGACCTTCAGGTGAGTCACCCCGCATAAGCCAAGATATGGGTCTCAGAGAGACTCTCTTCGAGGAGATAAAAAGAATCAAAAAGGGGGTTCAATTGGGGGGGTATTCTGGACAATTGTTGGAGGGGAGTCTTGTGACGGGGTATCCGTGGGCAAAGTTTGAGGAAAAACTTCGCTAAAAAAAAGGGAGGGGGGGTTTCAATTGGGGGTGCTGGGAGGATGGGGGAGGAGGGGGGGGCTAAGGGAGGAACTGGGAGGGCATCTAACCCCGTCGCAATCGGGAGAGATGCCAATGTAAAACACCAACACAACCAGAGGAATGAAGGAGGGGGGGGGAAAAATCCACATCTCTAAGTCTTTCAAAAGGCGGGACAAATAAAAGTCCGACTCTGAAAAGTGCAAAAAGACCAGCACGACCGAAACCTGCAGAAAAGGGTCGTAAGTGTAAGGGGGAGGAAACGATACCGAAAAAAGGGGGGGGGAAGAACGAAATCTGCAATTTCAATCAATTAAAAATTGGAAGGGGGACGCGAGGGGGAGGATGACCGAGAAAATCGGGGGGGGAAACTTGTAACAGCACAAGTTCATGGTCCCAGAAAACAAATCGAAATCGAAACGATAGCTAAAAAACCAAGTAGCTGATGTCTTGAAAGAAAAGGGCGCTGGGGGCCGAAGCGTGGGGGGTTGTGTGGACGTCAGGCCGACCCAATGCTATGGCGGGAAGGGAAGAGTAAAAAACGAATCCTGGATTGGGATACAAAGGGGGAAAACAGGTATTCAGAGGTGTCTGCGAAAAAGAACGGTCGGTAGCGACATAAGAAAGCGAAGTGCCGAAGGTTTTGCTAAAGAAAGACGGAAAATTAAAAAAAACTTCTAAGGGGGAAGACCCACCATTATCGGGACACCAGGGGCAAAAAAAATTTGAACCATTGCAGGACGAAAAAGAGAGGGGAAAAGGAGGGCACTCTTAAGATCTGTATCAGGGGGGGGGGGTCAAAAAAAATGTCCACATCGGAAAGGGACGGAAAAGGAGTCGGAAAAACTAGAAATTGTTGTCGCTTAGCCGTGCAAAGGGCCGCTGCGCCCGACGTCCACTACGGGTACCTCCAAAGGCCCTGCCGAAAAGGAAAAAAAAAAGTTTCCTTGCAAAAGTCCTCTGAATATGGGGGGGGGACGTTTCTTGAAACCACGGGGGGGGGGAAGGGGTTTTACAAAACCGAACCTCCGAGCCTAAGAAAAAAAGAGTAGCTGAAGGAAGGACCAAGGGGGGGGAAACTTCAATGACCACCGGAATCACCAAAGGAGTCAGCACACAGCAAAATTCGCAAGGCGCAAAAAAAACTCTAAGTCGCAGGCACAGAATCGGAAAGTTCACATTCGTACAAGGGGGAGAAAAGGGAACGCGAGGACGAACTTGGACCTATGTTGAGACGGAAGGGGAAAGGGTATGCGATTGGTCCAGGACAAGGCTAGAGAAAAAGGACTTCAAGAAAAAAAAGGGAAGAAAAAAGGAAAAAAAAAGAGACGTGAAAAGGTCTGGATCGAAGGGCCAATAAGGAAAAGCCAAACAAAAGAGGAAAAGGCCTCCTTCGTGAAAACATATCGGTCGCATCAAGGACTAATCGGAACGCTGAAACAGGTAATACACGAGGGGGGGTCCAGTTAAAAAAAAAGGGCCTAAGTGGGGGGATGAATCATGGGGGGACACCCCGTACCAAGGTTATTGATTATGGAATCTGTGGGTTGTCCTGATGTTGAAAATAGAATCCAAGAAGGAGAGAAAAGGGAACCTGACGGCAACAAAATGGTAAGGATTCGACGTGTGCAGAGGACTTTCAACGGGGGGGAAGGACCCATATCTCCAGTGAGGGCACTTCTACGCGTTTTTGGGTTTTGGGGGGAAGATGTCTTGAGCTGGACCTGTACCCCTGAATCACAGCCTCCGTCAAAACAACCAAAGAAGGGCCTGCGTCGAGGGGGAGTAAACATTGAGGGCTGTCGGTCGGTGGGGGGGGGGGATGGAGGAACGGGGAAGGCCAAAAAAAGGCTTGTCAAAGGTCCCTCGGGAAGGGGGGGAACAACTAACGAGGGATAACCAGTTCTTACTGGTTGTGGAAGGGAAAAGCGCCCTAAAAAATTTATTCTACGAATCCGCCAATGAGGAAGACGGGACATCTCTCTAACAACAAAAAAGGGTGGAGTAGGGGGGGGGGGGGGTACGCTGGTTCGAGAGAAGGGGCTACGAAGAAGAAAGGAGGGGTGGCTCTTTCCGCAAAGAGAACCAAGACAAAAAAAACAGCGCGTTGGGGGGACTGAAATAGCAAGATGGGGCTGGGCCCGCAGAAAAGACTCCTAAAAAAGGGGGGCAAGCACTTATTTCAGGAAAAAAAAAAGACCAATCGACCGACAGTCCGGAAGGGTGGGTGTAAGTGAGAGTACAGGCTTGAGTGACAGCGAACAGGGGGGACCAACAGGCTTAAAAAAAAAGAAGTGTGAAGCCGTCGTATGCTGTTGCAAGTGACAACCCAGGTAACAAGGGGAGGGCACAAAGATTTATGAGAGGGGAAAAGGGTACGATGAATCTTGGGGGGTGGCGTTCAACATCGTAAAAAAAAAGAGCTCAGCCATAAACGAACCAGGGCTTCGGGTGCGGAGTCCGAAAGGAAAAGGAAACAGTTGGGGCTGAAGGGAGGAGGAGGGGAAATTTAGTGTCAAGGGTCAGCGGAAGCTCGTAAAAGGGAAAGGTTTGTTCCTCGGAAGCACCTAGGGGGGGGTTTTTGTCTTTGGGGGGATTGGGTCCGGGGGGAGACCCGCCACGAAGGAAAGGTCCTCAAATCTTAGGGGATGCTGAATGGCATTCCATGCCTTCACAGAATTGTTAAGGCCAACCTGAAAGGAAAAAGAGGCCTTCCGAACGAATAACAGGGGAAGGCGGTCTTAGGAAAAGGACCGAAGAAGGTCGATGAACGGGGCGGTTGGGACGAAATGAGAGGGGGTTGTTGTGGGTGGGGGACACAAGTGGGAATGGACTTACCGCAGCAAGGAGGGGGGTGATTGGAGTGGAGGGGTAAAAAAGGTTGCCTTCGTGGGAAAAAGAGGGATAATTTGGCATCAGTAGGTGGCGGGCGAAAAGGGGTTTCGTCTGGTTGTGGAGGGGCCAAACATCCTTCGGAAAGAAAAAAAGGATGACTTTCTGGGGGGAAAAACGCACCTTAATTCAGAGAAAGAACGAGAACCTTTGCCATGTCGGAGGAGGGATTTGAGTAGGTATCCAGGGGGGGGGGGGGTTCCGATTTACATGCGGGGGGGGGAACTCTCGCGACCTTCACAACGGGGGGGGATGACTACAAAACAACCGTAACTTGTGGGGGGGGCCTTATCGAAAGCACCACAAAAAAAATCACCGAAGAAGCGTCCGAAGGATGTTGAAGGGGGTCGGGGGGCGGGATGAAGGGATCTGCTTCCCAAAAAGGGGACCTGGTTTCGAGGGGAACGATGGACATAAGATTTGGGTCCGATGCATGGGATCTGGGGAAAAAATGCGGGGGCCCGTTGGACATTGATTATAGGGCCACAAACGTCAACAAGGGGGGTTGGTTCCAAGACCGATTTGAGAAAATTCGGTTCGCAAGGAAGGGTGGGTTACGACAGGACCCAAAAAAATCCAGGCGGGGCTTCCTTCCGCCCAAGGAAGGGGTGGCCTCTTCTGTCATACATTCGTAGACAAAATCTCCTGAGAAAAGGGAGGGGACCCTGCTGCAAGGACTTGGGAATTCTGGAGAGTCTTGGCCCCTCCTTAAACAAAAACACTTTGGTTCTACCGACGGGGGATCATGATTTAGAGGGTTGGGAACCAAAAACCCCCGGCGCATCATGGGGATTCTTGTGGGGGGAGGACCGGATCAAAAAGAAAGCTAAACTATTCTGATTCGTCGTTCTTCTCGCGCAACATCCTGCTAAACTGGGGGAATTGTCTGAACAAAAGAAAAAGGGAAGGGGGTCGGACGATCTTGATTTTAGGGGGAACCGGGGTGGCGAAAAGGTGTGGGAGGCTAACCGCTTCGGAGTGGATTCAGGGAGGATGGCTGGGGAAGCGCGGGAAAAGGGGTCCGGACTTTTCTTTGTGAAGTGGGAACCGGCGTCGAAGGGGGGAGCAGGGGGGGGGCCGAAAAAACACGGAGGAGGAGGAAAAAGAGAAAGCTAACAAAAAAGAATCCTTTCGAATCGGGGACGTGGAAAGGGATGAGAGACAGCTCCACCAAGAACCTGGGAAAAAAAAAGAACTCATTTCTTGAAGAGGTCGTCAGGTAAACAGGGGACGATACACCTTAAAAACGGAGGGGCCAATCACTTGCAGGGAAAAATTCCAAAAAAAAAGACATTCATGTATTGGGGGGGAAAAAGCCTCTGAAAGAAAACAAGTCCTTGAATAAAAGGGGGGGGGGGCGCGAAGGTCTCACCATGAACACAGCATGAGAAGCCAACCACCATTCTAAGGAAAAGATAGGGAAATCACTCACAAAAAATTGGAAAAAAAAGATTAACCAAAAAAAAAAGAAAAAGAGGGATGTCCTAGAGGGAAAAAGAAGTCGCTTGTGGGTTGTGGGGAAGATATGGGGAAGCCGGAGCGCAGGCTTACGTAGCAAATGAAGGGTGTCTGCGGTCCCGGCTCGAAAAGGGGGGAGACTATCATGTCTAAAAACAAAGGGTTTGATACAAAAAAAAAGCGTAAAAGGGAATAATCCAAGGGTCATCAGGGGGGGTGGTTTTGTGGAAACTCCAAAAGGTCCTGAGGGTTGGCCTACCAAAAAAAGGAGCAACCATGCCGGAAAATTATTCCAAAAACGACGATTTACCCAAGAAAACACCGAAACGGTTGTCAAAGGAAAGGAAAAAGAGCACGCAAACGGCGGAAAAAGGAAAAAAGGGTAGCCGGTTAAAGGGGGGCGATCAGGCTCACAATCTATAACGCAAGGAGATAGTCCACTCGCAAGGGGTGTCCTCAGAGGGAACCCGCTGGAGAAGAGCCTAGAGAGCGCCAACTCGGAGAAAAAAAGGTTTCCTTTAGGGAAGGTCAGGGGAGGGCGTTTGGCGTTGAAATTCCAGCCAGTCAGGTGGTGAAGAAGCAGAATGAGGAGGAACACCCAGAGAAGAACCCAGACGAAAACCCTTCTTGCTTACAGGGGGGGGAGGGTCGCCTCCCTTTATTCAGGGGAATGTGCTCACTACTGGAAACACTGAAAGACTCAAGGGAGAGCGGGAAGCACAAGGGAACTCCCACAAAAGAGGGGACGCAAAGTCAGCAGAGTTCAGCGACCAAGGACGCTACGAAAGAAAGGGGGCTTCGTTGGACGAACTGGGGGGGGATCGTCGGAAGTAAAAACTGGGGGGGGGTTGGTCCAGAAAAATTTATTGGAGGAACCTCAATCCAAAAAAAGGGGGAATCATGGGGGGAAAGGGGAAGACGAGTGGGGTAAGGAGAAGGAGTCTAACGCAAAAAAAACAGGCGTCCGCTCCTTCTTAAGCACAAAATCGTGAAAAAGGAATACGAATGCGTACGCTGAACGAAACTGTTGGGGGGGGAAGAAATAGCCATTCCAGAAGGGACGAAGGGGGGCTTCTGGGGGGGTTGGGGCACACCCGAATACACTGGGGTCCACGTGGGAGGAAAAGCAAGTTTTCCTCCTTGGAAAAATCTATAAAAAAAGGAGGAGTAAACTCGTCTCGGAGCTCCATTGGGGGGAGGACTTGTGCAAAACAAACAGAAAAGGGGAACGGCAGCTCCGCCGGCCGAACAAGCGGAAATCTACTGTCTTCGGGGGGGGGGGTAAGCCTTGGGAAATGTCTTTGACGGTCCAGAAGGGAAAAAAAGGGACCTCCGGCAACACACAAAGGAATGAAAAGGGAGACTTATTGCGGAAACATTGCGAAGGCGGGGGCGGTGGTTCAAAAAAAAGATGCCCTGAAGGGGATTTCCAAAAAAAAACTTGGCCAGCAGGAGAGGGATACCAAGGGGGGGGGGGGGGGGGGTTGTTATCAGTGATGCCCTCAAAGGGACACCGGGGCACATGCGCGACCAAAAAAAAAAAACTCGCGAAAAAAAATCAACTGAGGGGGGGGGAAAAGATAGGGGAGATGGTATCTAATTGAGGGCGGAAGCTAGAAAACGAGGAAGGGGCGCTGAAAAGCAACCAAGGAAAAAAAAAAGAAATCAGCTCTTTGTTGAGAAAGGGGGAAATTGGGGGGGGCATCAGCAAAGGGGGCATAAAAGGGACTCCTGGAAACACAAGAACTCCAAAAACAGGGGGGGAAAAGGGGGTTTACACGACTCGGAACGACGAAGCCGAATCCAAGGTTTTGTGGGCGGAGGGAGTGAGAGTACAGGTCTGGGAACCCATACAAGGGGGGGGGGAAAAGGCGTACCAAAACGCCGAGAGAATTGACAAAAACTCGTCGTATCTTGGCCGTGAACCGGAAAGGTTGATGCACAGGGGGGGGGGGGAGAGGCGATGCCGGTTTACGATGAGGGGGGGCAGATCGTTTTCAAAGAAAAAAAACACGCGGAAAACGCTTCATATCAAAAAGGGGTCTTCGTGGGCCCGGTCCAGAAGCCCTCAGGGTGGTCTGACGCGCAAAACAACCGTGTTCATGTTCTCGTTCAAAAAGGGGAGAATTCTAAGAAAAAGTACCTATATGGGGGGGGGGGGCCATAAGTAGTGCTCAAGATCTTTTTGTTTGGGGGGGTCTTATTGCCGGTAAACGACCCACAGACCCCCCAACTCACGGACCGCAGCTTCACGGGGGTATGAAGGAAAGGGGGGAGTCCCCGCATAGCCTGGGAGGAAAAAAAAAGGATCTAAGGAACCTTCCGAAGAAGAACAGTTGGAGGAAAGAAAGAAGGACGGTCTTCGGAAAAAAACAGAAGCGGTCTCTTACTTTAAGAACCTCCGAGGTGTGCAAGGGGGGTGCGAGAAAAAGTTTGTGGGGGAGGAAAAAAAGTGCGAAGTGTGCTGAAAAGAATCGGCGTGGATGCGGGGGGGGAGGTCATTGCAAGTCGTGAGACTTATTAATGGGGGCGAATAGGTCGAAAGAAAGGCGTCCTGGCGCGGGGGGGGGGGGGAAGGGGAACATCCGTCGTAGGAAAAAAAACTGGGATGAAGGAAAAAAAGGGTCAGAAAAAGCCAAAACGCATTACAGAAGCGACGCCATAAGGAACGGTGCAAGGATGTTATTGGGGGGGGCAAAGAGGAGAGGTCTGGCCGCAGGGGCGTCAGCGGGGGGAGGAAGGACACCACTGTGTCCGCGCTAAGGAAGATGGCTTAACAAGGGGGGACCTATCGGGGGGAAAAAGTAAACCAGATACAGATCTTTAAGAGAAAGGGCAAAGGGAAAAAATTCTTGGAAGGGGGGCATGGAAACATCGTGGTACAAAAAGGGGGGCTATCCTGGGGGGTCGGGGGGGGGGGGAAAATTTTTCCGGGGGGGAAAACGTGAATGTATGCAAAAAAGGGGAAGGAGACCGACTTAAATCAAGCGAAGGGGGATTAATTCAGGGACGGGGGGGGGGGGGAGGGGGAAGAAAAATGGTTGGTTTTTCAATAGTTTGAAAAAAAGTCCGCGCCTGGTCCCCGCACAAAAAATCGGTATGAAGTACAAAGACTGGAGGCAAGAAGACTCGGGGGAAAAAAAAAAGACTACTTCGCAAAAAATCGAAAGATCTTTTCTTTATTGGATGTTCTTTCGGGGGGGGGTGGGGGGGAAAGAAAAATCTCAGCATTGTTGGGAAGGCTGATCGCTTCGATTTCGCTTCAGAGGGGGAATGAACCTTATGGGAGGGTGGGTTACGGGGGGAGCACAGAGAGATCGGGTGGTCGAAAAAAGGGACGGCGCGGGGAGTCTGGAGGTTAATGTTAGGCAGAGGGAAAAATGGGCAAGGGGGGGGGGAGCGATCGGTGTTCTGGTGCAATTAATAGAAAAAGAGGTTTTAGCACCAGAAAACCCTCGGAAGGACCCATTGTGGTCGGTGCTGGGGGGCGGTGGAAGCGTTGACTTTTCTGGTGGGGGGCGGCGATTCGAGGGGGGGGGAGTACGTGTTTATCGCTAGACAACAAAAGGGACGGAATATAGAAAAAAAGAAAAAAAAGAGCGAAGCGAGATGTTACGGGGAAAGGGAAAAGTCCCTACTCTCAGCGCCAAAAGGCCTCCTCAGAAAAAAAAGTGCCACACCCGCACGGGGGTAACGAGTGAGGAAGGAAGCCACCACTATCCGCACAGAAAGAAATAGCCCCCTCAAGGGGGGAAAGGGACAGAATCAATTAAAATTGAGACAGGAATGTCCCGAAGGCCATCGCCTTGTCAACACAGGGCTTCTGGTGCGTCAGAAACATCATAAGGGGTGAAAAAAAAAAAAAAAAAAAAAAGACAAAAACGATTCCGCCAAAACGAAGCGATAGAAAAAAAAACAAAAATTATTATTGATGGGAAGGGGCCACAACGAAGTCGGGCAGGGGGGGACCTATTGGCGGGGCTGTTGGGGGGGGTGGCCGGCCGACCGCGAAAGGGACTTGAAGTCCGACCGAAATCACGGTTTGGGAGGAAAGGCGCGAACGTTATTCGCAAGGGACTGCGAACCAAAGAAAAAAAAGGCGGTGGCTCAGAATATCACAAGGTCAAGAAGACGAAAGCCTTCTTTTTTGCCTGCACCAGGAAGAAAATTATGAAAGAACTTCTTTAAAAAAAAAAAGCCACCAGGCAGCAGGTTTGGACAACACAAGACCCGTTCCAAGACGGATGAAGCTAAAAGAAAATGTAGCGGGGGGGAAACCTCGATCAGGTCCACATCGTAAGTTTACGCCGGGAACGCCGCGCTGTCAAGGGAAAAAATTCGTTCAAGAGGGAAACACGTCCACGGCTGAAGAGAAAAAAATCCACAGAAGAAAAAAAAGTTCCTTTATGGCGTCGTAGGCCAAGAATAAGGGGGGGGTAGGTAACATTCAAAAAGTTGTAAAGAAAGAGGGACTGTTTGACACAGACACATCCGCGCCCAAGAAAAAGGGGAGGCTACATACGTGATGAGGACCCCGGGAAATCCACGAAGATGAACAGCCACTCCAATCAAAAACGAAAGTCAGCACAAAGCAAAGGGTGCGCCCAATCGGGGAAAGGGGCTCCACAGGCACCGTGGGGGAATCGACGAGTCGAGGTCAGGAAGAGAAGGAAACCGGAGAGGGGGAAATGAGTAGGAGGGAAAGGCTAGATCAGGGGGGGGCATAACAAGGCTAATGAGGGGCATCCTAACACTCAGGAAGGTGGAAGAGGGGGAGGGGTCGCGAAACGAAGAAAAATAAACTCCAAAACAAAAGGAGCAGGAACGCCTTAGGGAACAAAAATGGAAGCGTTTTCTCTCATGACGAAAAGTACAGGAGCGTTGGTGAAAGAAATAGCGAAGGGGAAATTGGGAAGGCTTCTGGAAGGGAAACAAAAAAAAGACGAAAGGGGGCCGTTTTGCTTTGGGAGTTGTAAAAGGAGGGTGTCCGAGTGGAAAGCTCAAGCTTAGAGGGAAAAGGGAACAACGAGCCCTCCATGGGTCAAAGGGGAGAAAGGGTCCGGTCAGCGTGCCGGCCCAGAGTGGGGTCCTGAAACGGCACTTCTACCGGAGGGGGGGGGGAAGTCCTTTTTTGGCTAACAAAGTTGTAGGGACTCTAAAGAACTGGGGGCTCCACGCCGATAGAAAAACCCCTTCATTCGGCTGCGGTCGAGTACACATTGAAAAGAGGGAGGGCGGTGGGCAAAGGGGGGAGATGCCCTGGGGCTGGCCTAACAAGCAAGCCAAAGAATTCAGGGGCAAAAAAAGCCTGATAACCGGACGCTTGGTGGGGGGGGGCGGAAAAAAGGGAGGACCAGAAGTTGAAAGAAAAGGGGGGGGCGATCCGCCAAAAAACGACCAGCAGAAAG
>Ga0179593_1550693_pt1 | contig 22929 bp, 25 predicted proteins | sample CZODoug2_1_08_16_FD_185931 | JGI IMG/M metagenome (GOLD analysis project Ga0179593, IMG submission 185931) | Vadose zone soil fungal communities from Angelo Coast Range Reserve, California, USA - CZODoug2_1_08_16fungal (PacBio error correction) | ecosystem: Environmental > Terrestrial > Soil >...
AAATTGGCCTTACACTCGGCTTGAGGGGTCGGGTAAAAGGGTAGGCGTGATGTAAAAAAAGGAGGGGTACATGAACATTTATTAACGCGATGCTGGTACTCATTAAATCAAAAGGAGTGAACGGAAGAAATGACTTCTCCTAATGGGAGATCATCTTATCCAGGAATAACCGCAGTTGGGGAGATGGGAGACAAATAAAAAAAGGGGAAACCCATGGGAAAAAAAAACCATGTCGCGCTTGAAAACCATTCGTGAAACGACGCAAATCCGTTGCAAAAGAGTTCAATTACTTGTGGTGAAAGAGTCAATGGTCAGGTGACCGAGTTCCTACAATTCACCGAGAGACCGTCATCTCGTGAAAAGACGGCGAAAGAAAGGGGGGGGAGTCGGGGATTGAGGGTGACGGAATGTTCTTGCGATTGTTTACAGCTTCCGAGCGACGGACGGGGAAGGGGTTTTAGAAATGTATTGAGGGAGGTGTTTTCAAAAGGGATCGTGAAAGAGGGTAAAGGGGAGTGAGGCGCGGAAACGGCGATTCAGAGCACGGATTGTCGCCGATCACTGTCACCTCTGAAGGGACGGAAAGGAAGGGAAAGCAAAAGGAAAGTCCTACTTTATAACGAGACGACGCATTCACCACCCAAAGAAGGGCAACAAAAAAAAATCAGGCAATGAAAGGAATTGTCAGGAAAGACGATACGAACTCATAGTTTTCGCCCTCAGTGGGAAAGGGGGGGGGGATGTTTGTAAGGCAGAACGAAAAAATCACAACTCCAACGAGCCTCCGACCCGATCGAAAACGCAAAAAGGGAAAAAACAGGCAAAGAAGCGGGAGGGCCGCCGCCAAGGGCCATTCCCGCATTGGCAGAGGCTCTGAACGGTTGTGGCGGTGAGGAAGGAGTGAGCTATGCATTTCGAAAAGAAAAAAGAAAAAAAAAAAAAAAAGGGTTGAAAGGGGCTTGCAAGGGAGGCTCCGAAATGAGGCAACAAAGAGCAGCGGGTGAGCGGCAAGAAAATGGGAGGTACCGAAAAAAACCCTCTTCAAGTGCCCTGTAACTTCGAACAAGGATGCCCTAAGGGGGAAAGGCGGCAGACGACGGACCGTCCGAGAGGCGTATTTGGTCGTGGACCGGCATAAAAATCTTTAAATTCTGAAAGAAGGGAACTGGAAAAGAAAGACCTGAAGAGGGAAAAGAGCGGCGAGGATGAGCGGAGTGCCCAGAGCGAAAGGACGAAGCAAGAGATTAAAGCCTGCTTTCCAAGGCAAAAGATCTATCAAATGAAGGGTTTCGATCCGTCGGTAGATAACAAGAGGAGAGAAAAAAGCAAAAGAATGTGGAGGCGGGGAACATAAAAGGAGAAGTGGGCCGTTGTGCGAACAGGAGAAGCGAAGATAGGAGGGGGAAACCGAGTGACCGCAATGAACGCGGTACGCAGGACGACCGCAAATCGATTGTAGGGAATCAGGGCAAGGGGGGGGAAAAGCGAGGGACCCATTTTGGGTATGGGGGTTAGTATGCCGACATCCGACGCTTTTCCGAGCAAGAAGAGAGAAACAAAAGAGAGAGAGGAAAAAGGGAACACGCTGGCCTTTTTGGCGGCAATCCCGGTAACAAAAGGTCTACAAAAAGGGGCTTCAAAAAAGGGAAACAGTCAAAAATAGAATAGCGGAGGCGAGGGGACCTGCAGGGCCATGCGTCTCGCCAGGAGTGCAAGAGAGGCGAATTACGAAGGAAAGCGCAACCGTAACACTGGGGGCAGCCGAAAAGCGCAGCCAAGGGGTAAGAATAGCAGGGTGCATCGCGAACAGATATTAGGGAAGAGGAAAAAAAACGCGGGCCCTGCGGGGATCGAGAACATCTTAGGGCAACGGAAAAAGCGGAAACAATCGAGTGGGAGAACGCTGCTGAGGAAAGAAAGGAAAAGATCGTGGCGAGAATGAAGGAAGGGGAGAGTGAGCAAGGAATCCCTGAAGGGGGATCTCGTCCAGGACAACCGGTCACGGACCAAGAGAGAAACCGGGAAATCGACGGATGAACCCGTTCCAGGCAAATTAACCACCAAGGGACAAGCGAACGCACTTTGAAGGAAGGGGACCTAATTCGTCCCTGATACGCCCGAACTAAAAGGGGGAGGACGAACAAAAGAACGAACGCTCAGGACTCCTTGAGCAAAGGGAGGGATCCTCCCGGGGGAAAAGGAAAAAATTGTGCCAATAAGGTTTTCGACCGGAAAGAAGTGGCGACCGCCACTGTTTCGCATTCCCACGAAGGACGGGTTGACAAGGAAAAGGAGAAGAGAATACATGGAAGGACCGACGCGTGGGGAGGAAATTCCGAAGGGAGGGAAGGCTGAGAGGTTTTTAGGCTGTCGGCTCGGTTGGCGTTTGTCTTGTAGTCGGAAGGGGGGGGGAAGAAAAAGAAAAGCCCACAAGGCAAGCACCAGACGGTCTACATGGGAAGGAGGTCCAATCCGAAAGCGATGATCGGGGGGGAAACGGTGGGGTGGTGAGGGGTGTCGTCGTGCCGGGGGACAAGTAGCGTGACGGCGCGAGCCGAAAAATGACGGGAGGGAAAAAAAAGCGGTTCTGAGGAAAAAAAAAGAGGGGGTTCTCGGCAGACCATCTACCTCTGAATCAGCACCGGAAACCGCTAGAAGAAAAAAAGAGGTAACTATTCGGGGTAACACCTGAAAAAAAAAAACTCGAGAGAAACGAAGGGCGACAGCGGGTAAAGAACAGAAAAAGAGAACTCACGTCGTACCGCAACGCCCAAGATGGAAGTGCGCAGGCAGAAGAAATGAAGCGGAGCTTGCCTGGGGGAGATAACGTAGGCCACCGTTGAAACTGCGGCAAGGCGGCATAATGAAAAACGAAAAAGGGGAAAACTGGTTCAACAGACTGTTTGGGAGGGGGACTCTACAGGGGTCAAAGCTAAACAAGCAAAAAACGGGAAAAATAGACAAAGAAAGGGGACTGTCTTTCTCCTCTTCTCAGAATCGCCTCTGACGTCGGGGAAAGGCGTTTGAGACCCAGGGGAGAGGAGGCCTCAATTAGGTGGGCACAGATAAAAAAAGGAAAAAGCACCTCAAAGCTCGTGTGACCCGAAGCCGCGAGTTTTGAACGGAAGGAGCTGGGTGTCAGTTCCCGGGATCAAAGCCTTTGGACGGGGGGGCGGAGCTCGTTCGGGAGGCTGGGGGAGGAAGTTAGGAAAAACGGTATTAAGTTAGCGACTCCAAGAGCCAAAGGGAAGCAAAACCCCTAGCAAGGAGAAACGTACTACTTCGCGGAGTGAGTAGGAGGAAAAATCTGGGAGAAAAAAGGGAGGGAAGGAGAACAGGTTACTTTCCTACTGGGACGCTGTACTGGTCGAATACTCGTTTTGGGGGAAAATCTACGTTCAAGGGACAGTGGTATAGAATAAGAAAAGCAAGGACCCGACATAGACGACGAAACGACGAATCATCATAAATGAAACAAAGGAAAAAAAGGAGGTAGCAGAAAAAAAACACATACTGTTCAAAAGGACTCCAACCGGAGGGGAAGGGAGGGTCCACGATCAGGGGTAAAGAGGACGAGGTTCAAAAGTTCATTTGTGGAAACTTGCCGAGACAGCTGACATGCTAAGCTCTGAGAGAAAAAAATAGGCTCCAGGAATATCGGAACAATCCCCTCCGTTTAAAGGTGAAGACGACTGCAAAAAGTGGGACGACAAAGGGAGGACGCTCGCCACCCCGTCGGTGAGAAAAGACGCCCAAGTGCGTTGCCAGCCAGACGGAACACGAAACAGAACCGAATTATAAAAAATATATCGACCTTCAAGAGGGAAAAAATTCTGTCGCAAAGTAGTAGAAATGGGACGATGGTCTGTGCTCGCTGGTACCCTCTTTCCGATGGAAGGCAGGGGGGGGGGGGAGGGAGGGAAAGGGGTGGGGGGACACCGAGAGGAGCGGTGGCAAAAATTGTCTAGGAAAAGGGAGTTCCGGCACTTTCGAGTCTGCCGAACAGTTGGCAGAAAAGTAAAAAAGCACCGTCAATACTTTCTCCCGCGACGACGAAGACTCAAGAACCCTAAAGGGAAAAAAAAAACACCTTTTGCCCCTCTAAGGGAAGAAAAATTGAGGAGGCGACAGGGGAAGGCGTGGAAGAAGAGACCCGGGGGGTGGTGTTCAAAATGACAGGACACGAAAACGAACAGCGCCGAAAGCACGCTCGACAGAAACTCAAAAAAGGGAAAAGTCAAGAAAAAAAAAGAAGGGGGAGAAAGCAAGCGGGAGGGTCCGAATCATCTCATCTTCAGCCATTGCATATTGAATCTGCCCAAAGAAAAGGGGGGGGGGGAGGGCCGATGGCGGCGCCACTCGAAAGTCGAAAACAGGGGGTGGTGAGTGGAAACACCGCTGTGGCAACGGTAAAAAACTGGGAAAAAAAAGGGTTTAGCGTGGCGAAAAACTTTGTAATGATAAAGATCAGAAGGGACACTCGGAAAAGGGAAGGACCAGAAAGGAGAGAGCAACAAAACTGTGGCGCCTACAGTAGAACCATATGTGGGTGAACACGTGGGAAAAGCCAAGTCTTGCAGCGTCGAAGGTTTCTTGAGAACTATGGACCGCCAGGTTGGGAATCGAACCCCAACTCAGGAGGGAAGGGGGATTGCCCAGCATCTCGCTCGAAAGGAGCTGAAGGAAAAAAAAAGTCTTACGCTCCCCGCAGTCGAAGGCGATGTTGGGGGCGGGAAGATATATAGGTAAAGACCGATGAGGAGGGAGAAGACTAGGAAAGGGGGGGGAAGTTGTCCTGTTAAGCTGCGAAAGTCGAATGGAAGAAGCTTGGGGAAAGAGAAAAACCTACTCATTGACACCCTGCGGGGAAGACGACCAATCGATTGGAGGCTCAGGGCTCGGAGGGCGGGACGGACCCAATTGGTGGGGTAGCTTTGGGCCGGATTGCCGACATAAAGGCCGACGCTGTGAATCACGGACGAAGAAAAACAACGGAGGGATCCGGGGAAGAAAGCTTAGACGTGTAGTCAGACCGGTAACACAGGGGGGGAGAAATTTGCGTGATCGAACAAGGGAGGGGAACAGCATTGGAGAAAGCTTTCGTCTCGTACCTCATTGTGTAATTCTGGAAAAACTCAGGGAAAGAACTAAGGAAAGAGTTGGGAGCTCGGGAAATGCGCAGGAGGTTCCTCAAAAAGGCCGGCATCCGGTAGCTCCACGCAAGTAATGTCGCAGATCCGTTCTCGCAGGCTCCGAGTAAAACCGAACGTATCGGGCCAACATAGCAGGGATCGAAAGAGGAAGGGAAGGAAAAATACGCATCTAGGGTTCCTTTTTCGGGGCGAACTCGCTTGAAGAAAGGAAGAAAGAGGGAACGATCTTGGCAGAGGACACTAAACAGGGGAGGGTTGACATCAAAGGGAAAAAAATCCAGACATGCCGGGCACGGACATGAACATCAGATCGAAAAAGCCATCAGGGGGGGGGGGGAAGGGGAAGGTGAAACTCTGTGAAGGGCGTCACCCTTTGGCTATCTTGGAAAGAAAAGGGGGGATATTTCATTTGCGGGGAAGATAGGTAAGAACCGAGTTTTGGAGGAAGGGGGGAAACAACAAAAGGGCCTGCAGCGAGGGCCAAGGGGGAGCAACTAAAGTGGTAAAGGGGTTGCCAAGCACATCAATAACCATGTTTCCAAAAGAAGAAAGGGAAAAACGCAACCCAACCAACAACGGCCTGGTGCAGGGCAAAAAGAAAAGAGGAAGGCCAGGGGGGAAGGGACATGGCGGAAAGGCGGTGGTGTAACTATGCTTGACTTATGCTTCTCGCGATGAAGGCTCTGTGTTTAGGGAAGGCGCGGTAGTTGGGGGGGGAGTTGTAGGAGTCCTGACACTGAACACAATCAAATCCTGCGAGACGGAATAAGAAAAGGAGGCAATGTAAACGGAAGGGAATCGGGCCAAATTTTGAGTACGGAAAAAGGGGTGGGGGGGGGTAAAGAAGGGGGGGGAAATCGAAACGTGAAAAAAACGTGGGGAGCGCGTCGAAGGTCCAAAAAAAAAAGGAGAAAACAGCTTATGGGGAGGGGAAGTTCATCGCTACCATATTTTCTCTGAGAAAGAAACGCAAAAAGCTAAAAAAAAGCCGGGGGACGATTCCAGGGTGCCCAGCGAACAAATCGAATCTTAAGGCAGCGGGTCAATCCAGCGAACACCATCGAAAGAAAGTACCGCCAGAAAGGAGCCGAAGGAAAAAGAATGACGGTCGATCGGGAATTGTCAGGGGGAAAAGAAAATAGGCACCTTAAAGAGTGGACGACCGACGTAATGCCTCCGGGGGCAACAGGGACGTCCCTGGTTCAGAAAGACTGGGGTGATTCAACGGGAGGAGCCGAAGGCGGAAGTAAAAAATCTACCCTGCGGTTACTGATGGCGACAACCAACTCGAGACCGGGAACGACATTTCAATCAAAAAAGCCGGACCGTTGGGCATGGGGGAGTACCAGGGGGAGAACAATGAGACTTGTCCTGGAACAAAAAACATAAAAAAAACATGAAACTCAGAAAGCAAGGGAAAAGACGGCCGCGAGTTGGGTGGGGAGCCGCAGGATACTGTCACAAATCCTTGACGCGGGGTGAAAAAAGGGGGAAAAATGATCAGGAGGAGTCTATGTCGGGTCAAGAAAAATTCGAGGGAGAGGAGAAGGGAGGGAGCGCACAACAGTGTCAAGGAACGGCGCTTATCAAAAATCTAACGAACTATAGCGGAGTTACCCTTTAAGTTAAGCAAAAAACAAAGGAAAAAAGAGAGTTCAAATGGCCTACTGGGAACACGAATTAGTACTTTCGATGCTCTAAGTTGAAAGTCAAAGGGGGAGATCAGAAGGAGCGCGAACGAATCCGAGCGAACCGCGAGAACCCGACGTACTGCAATAGGGAAGATCACGTGACCGCCCTGCAGCAGTACTGGGCACAGGTCGGCGGAAAACGACGAGTGGGTGAGGGAGGATGTTTCTGATGGGGGAAGTACTCGAGGAACTCTGAAGTCGCTCTGCTCACTTCATTTGGGGGAAAAGAGAGGAAAACGCCTAAAACGGGGAAAATATCATCTTACAGTAACCGCAGTGGGTAAGGGTGCCGGAACGACGGAAAAAAGACCCATGGGGGGAAAAAGTCCACGGGAAACCCGACGTGTTAGAAAAAAGAATCAGGAATGTCAACGAGAGGGGGAGGGGGACACACCTTGCAGCCGCGGCAACGGGGGGTGCAAGACAGTAAAAAAGGGAAGTACCACTTTAAAACGGGCCAGGACATGCTTTTTGTTATGCTTTCCTCCTGGTTCCGTGGGGGGGGGAAAAAGGGGTCGATGAGAAAAGGACCGATGAAAGGAACAATTATCGGTCTCACTAGCTGAGCGGGGGGGGAACCGAGTCACCTAAGTTTTGCCTTTTTCTTAAGCTCTTTGGAGGAGAAGAGCAAAAGAGAAGACACTGTTCGAGCCAGACCCGCGGTGTGTGCCGTACGGGAAAGTAAAAAAGCTGGATAAAAAGGCGAATTTATCCCCAAGACGACACTAAAGGAAATCAAAACAGCGCCCAGAAAAACTTGTGCTAGCGAGTGGAGGACATGTGGAGAGGCAGACTATTCGAAGAAAGGTGCGGATTGGTTGGGCAGTCCGTCGCACTGACTCAACATCCCAAGAAACTACCGGAGAAACATAAGAGATAAATCCGTCAAGACATACTGCAGAAGTATCCTCAAAAACAAGGAAGGAGGTCAAAGCATTCAGGGACCCACAAGCCACCAGGTCCGGGGCTTGTTAAGGACGGGTCGAACCGAAGTTGATGTGCTTGGAAAACAACGCGCGTGGAACGGGCTCGAAAGGGCCACTGATGCAGGCAAGGCGAAAAAGTGTAGGGGAAAAAATAATCCGGACCACTTCAAAAACACCTCAAAGGGAGGCTGAAAGGTTGAGAGACCAAAAGAGGGGGAAGAAGAAGGGGCGGCAAAGGTGAACGGAAAAGAAAGAGGGGGGGCGGGGGGGGGAAAAAACAAAACTAAGATATCTTTCCGCTGATCCCAGGGTTCGGGAAAAAAAAGGATGTCAAGGGTCAACCGATAAAGCGAATCAGGGGGGGGCGGGATTGCCCAGCAAGCGCCGAGGAACGACTCAAAGGGGGCCAGGGAAAAAAAAAATGTCCATGGCGCCCCCGCAGGAACGCGATGTTTGGGGCAGAGTCTTCAGAAAGGGTTTAACAGGGAAACAGAGAAATACTTTTCTGCTGGGAGTAACAGGATGCAGTGGTCGGTTGAAGCGGGAAAAAAGGTCGTAAAAGTCATACAGGATAGAAGGGAGGAGAGTGACCGGAGTACACCAAGGAACGCTACCAGAAAGAGGAGGAGGTTTGACTGGGCTCAGGGGGGAAAAGCTATTTCACGAAAAGGTAGGCCCCATGTGTGTTACCGGATGGAAACATAAGGGGGGGGGGAAGGATGTACGTAAAAAAGAAACACGTGAGATCCGTTGATGACTGAAAGGCTTTATGGAGGCAACCCGTAAACAAATGGGCGAGAGTACAAAACCAAGGGGGGGAAGATGAAAATGGAAAGGGGGAAACGTCAGGGGAAATGCGGTCACTCGGTCGCCGTCGATCCGGGGCGGACGTGCAAAAGGACCGGGGTTCGCAGCTGAAACACTTGCATCATGTGAATCGCGAGTGGAACATTAGACACGCCGCACGAGAGAGGTTCACACAACTTGTTAACTCTAGGAGGAAAAAGGCGAGGACGACCTGCAGATCGATCAAAAGAAACGGAAAAATCATCTGGGCTGCGAAGGGGAATCAACGATCATACGATCGCCGATCGTGCGATCACTAGGGACAGGAATGACAAGAAAAAAAGATCAACGAAATATATCGTCCACAGTACAATGACCCGGTCAAAAGAAAGCCAAGGGCCCTTTAACCTTGTTCTGCCTCTGACCTGACGAACCAAGAGAGGGAGCGGGGAAAGGCCAAGGAGAAGAAAAAACGCAATTGACGAGGTGTCAGGTCGTTAAAACGGGGGGGGGAAAAAAGTACAAAGAAGCACACCGGCTGCGCGCTGGATAGGGGCCTCATGCCTCCCGGAAAAAAGGGGGGTGAAAACATAAAAAAGACCATGTGGGACAGAGCGAGTGGCGACCGCCGTGTCGCGAAAAACAAAGAATGGTTGGCTAAAAGGAGACGGAGGTTGCGCCGGCCCTACGCGTGGTAGCCCTTCTGGCATAGGTGACGGAAGTGAGGCGGAAAAAACGGTCGGAGAGTTTGCGATTGGGTTCTGTGGGGAAAAAACTGGGGGGCCCTCAACAGACCGGGCAGAACTATTAGGGTCCGAAACAGGAGAAGCAAAGGAATCAAAAAAGAAAGTGGACAAGGCTCAGGGTGAGTAGGGTCGCGGGGGAGACACGTCTACGAGGCGCGCTAAGGATGTCCCAGACAAAAGGGGCAGGGCAGGCGACAGGGGCGTGCGAATCTAGTGCGAACGGGACCGCAATGCGACCAAGCTGAGCTCATAAGAACGATGCCTGGGACACCGACAAAAAACAATCTGGCGAAACTGAACAAGGGGCGGGGGGTCATCCAGCTGAGAAAGACACCATTGAAGGCAGAACGGCGTAAAAAAAAAAAAATAGGGAAGGGAAAAACACGAACGTTCTATCTCTTGGGTTTGGCGGATAACGGGGCACAATGCTGAAAACAGGGGCGCGAAAATCCACCAAAACGTAAAAATTCGTGAAGTTCCGACTTGGCGGGTTCAGTCGCGACATGAAAAAGTCCGACAACAAAGGTGTTGCACGGCACCATCAGAGAAGGGGGTACTGGCTGGCTCAACAAGCCTGGAAAAGAGGAAAAGCGCGAGAGAAAGAAGCCGTTCAAAACAGAGGACGGGTGGGAGCCTTAGTCCCTCTTTTATCGGTCAAGTTCAAAGACGGGAAAAAATAACATCAAAAAAAAAGGAAAGCGGGAACGCCGAGCGGGGCCGCAATTTTGAAAGACTAAGTCTCGACTTCGAGGGGGGGCGGAAAAAAAAGGGATACGTACAGCCGTGAAAAGCTTTTCTTTAATCGTCGGCTTCTTCGTATCTCGGGACGCACAGAGAGAAAACAGCGAGCCAACCTGATGAACGTCGCAGAGACACCTCGGACTAAATACAGACTACTTTGAGGGGGAAAGGCAAAAATCGCTACAAACGGAGGATGAGGAGATGATATAAAAAAGTGAGGAGGCAGTGGGGTCGACTTTCTCTACTACAAGGGGTTTTATAAAGGGAGACGTCATTAAAAAGCGCTGAAATAGTCTAACGCTGAACGAGCGACCCTACATAGACCGAAAATGCCGAAGAAGAAACGCGAACAGATCCGGTCCCAAAGTGGGTTAAACATTTCCTACAAAGGCGTCCTGTCGTGGGTCCCACAGGTGATTTTGGTTAGGGCCATGATTACTAAGGGGAAATGCCGATACAGCGCTCATGAGAAAAGAGGAACTTTGAAAATGGCGCCCGAGCGGGGTCAGCCCGGACCTCCGTGTAGATTTTGCCGGAAAAACGGCAACAATCGACCCATGCGGCCTGAAAAAAAGAACCCTAAAAAAAAAGAACCAACAACAAGTGACCGTTGCACGAGCGGCATTGCTGTCGGAAAAAAAGAAAAAGGGGGACTTAATACAAAAAAAAAAAGAGATTCGACCTTCACAGCGAGCGGCGCAAAAGGAAGCTTGGGATGAGACAAGAAAGAATGAGAGGGGGCTGTATGGAAAAGGACGCTGAAGTTCGCAGATGCCGGATGTTGTCTGAGGAGAGGGGGCTGGAGGGGGGAAGGGGGGGAAAATCCGTCCAAAGAATCGTTTCCTTGGGGGCGGCTTGTCGTCGGAAATATACTGAGAATGGGACGGCTGCAGAAGATGTTGTAGACGGAAAAAAAATCAAGTTGGACTCCTCGCACTTAAGAAGCTACGACGACCTTATCACCACCACAGACCAAGGGGGGCCATCAGGGCAGGGGGGGATTCACCTTTAAAGGGGGAAAGAAGTATGTCGTGAGAAAAAGAGACCCGGAATTAATAGGGGGATTTTCAGTGCTGCGCACGACAGACGAAAATCACAAAAGAAAAGATAGAAAACAGAAAATCATCGCCGCGCAGCAGACAGGGGGAACCTACTTGCAGAAGACACCAAAAGGAACCGGCTCCAATTTCAGCAGCTTCGGCAATGAGGTCTCTCCCACACGGGACGGGGGGAAGGGCCGGGAGGTCGAAAACATGGTTAGGGGGGATGTTCTTGGGGGAAAAAAAAAAGGGGCACAAGAGAGAGAGGCACTGGAAATAAAGGCAGCGGTGAGCTCTTCTGAAACTTTTAATGCGGGCTAATCCGGACGAATTCGAAAAGACTGAAAAACCCTAAAGGGAAACGAAACACTAACTGGGTGGAAAGGGAAGGCGGGACAAGGAGGACCAGAGTTTGGGGTCGTGGTACGAGATCTTTCAAGGGATCCCGGTTCTTTTGAGCATAGATGTAAGGTTAAAAATAGTGAGACTAAAAGAATCGGGGCGATCGTCTGATAAAAAAAGATTTCACAAAGAGAAGCTCGCCAAGGAAAAAAGGCCGCTCCCGGAAAAAAAGATGACAACCGCTCGTCCCGCGATGTGGGGTCTATCCGTGGAAAGAAGAGGGACAAGTTCGAAGGGCTGGCAGGCGGCGTGGCGATTAACAGGGATGAAGTGTCGAGGGGGGAGCGAAGGAATTCCGGGGGGGGGCAACACGAGTCGACGCGACCGAGTTAAAAGGGGACACTCCTGCGGAGACGACCGGGGAGGGGGAATTAAAAGGGGTGGGGGGGGGGGGGGGGGGGGGGGGGGGGGGGGGGGGGGGGGGGGGGGGGGGGGGGGGGGGGGGGGGGGGGGGGGGGGGGGGGGGGGGGGGGGGGGGGGGGGGGGGGGGGGGGGTTGAAAAACAGAAAATGTCTCAGGAAACAATGTTGTACCCATCCAAAAAAAAAGAAGAAAGTCCACTCTTTCCTTAAACACTGACTCTCTAAAAACACAAACACTGAGGGGGGAGAGGGATTAACCGGAAAAAAAACAAATTGGACTACAAACTGGCCGACCTCGCTCAAAAAAAGGTCACGTAACAAGGGATCGCGAGAACGGGTCATGCGTCAAGAGGGGCGACTTCGGAATCCTGAAAAAAGGACAGAGGTGACGCAGCTTCAACCGGACCAAGGCACCTGTGTACTCTCTTGGTCACGAAGGAAAGATATCCTATTGCGAAAAAAATTTGGAAGAGTATGTCCCGACGTCGAAAACATCGCGTAAAGCCAGGGGAGGGGGCCCCGAGCGGCAAAAGAAGAGCGAGAAGGCCGGAGGGGGACAGTCGGATTGGGGCGAGATCACTAGGTCAAGGGGATTGAAAAACATATATCAAGAAGAAAAGGACGTCAAAAAGGGGTCAACAAATACATCGACACAAAAGGAGAAAGGAACCTGAGCCATTACACCGGCAGATCTTTAACTCACGCTGGGGCCCGAAATAACGAGGTTTCAACAAGGGATATTGAAAACCGACTTACAGTTTTGGGAGGGCACGAAAGAGAGAAAAAAAAAAGCGCGCGCCAGAAAATAGGTACAGAGCCTCCCGGGGAAGCCGTGGGGGGGGACAACACAGAAAAAAAGAGTGAAAGTTTCGAGACGAAAATCCAACGGCTGGTGGAGGGGTGTAATGAACGAGGAAAAAAAGATGACAAGGCGAAGGAAAGGGGGAGCCCTTCTGCAGTATGTGACGGATGCTGCGGAGGGGAATGGTGCTTGAGGAGGCGCGCGGTAGTGGAGGTGGGGGAAGGTGGATGACAGAAAAAAGCCCCCGCCGGCCGCTATGAGGAAAGGATACAGCCCTGCAGAAAACAATAAGAAGGGAAGAAAAGGGTGATGACGAAAGAAACGGGGGGGGGGGGGGTGGGGGCGGAAATAAGGCGGCGCGCTTCTCAAAGAGGTCCAGTTGAAGGCCGGCCACCACAGGCAAAATCTGCAACAGATACGTTTCCTGGATCTCCGACAAGAAGCGCAAAGAAAAGGGAGAATCACAGAGAAAAATTTGGGATTCCAAAAAGGGTGGCAAACCACCTCAAAAGCTCAAAGAGAAGAAAAGAGCCAATCTGGGTTCAGAAAACAGGTTTCAATACACAGAGGAAAAAAACCTCGGGAAACAAAAAAAAAAAAGCCGCCCACAGAGGGAAAAAGGAAAAGTTGGACAAGAGGTGAAAAAGCGGAGGGATAACGTAGCACCGGTTGACACTAGGCACGCGGGGTCCGACCCCTCAACCGTACTGGCCAGTACTCGGCAACGGGCAATGGGGGGTCTCCCGGGGAAGTTAAATACACTGTTCCGACACCATGGTAGAGGGGGGGCCGTCGGTCGAAGAACTGAAATCTAAAAGAGACTCGTCGCTCAAGAAAAGGACGCAAGGGAAGGGGGAAAAAAAAGTGAGAAAAGGATTCCACTCTTTAGCACATGAAGACAAAACATCCCGCCATCAAATCACCAAGGGACAAAGCGGGGACCGGGCAATTTTGAACAAGGATACTGCAGAAAGAGGAAAGGTGAGAAAAGGGAAGCCGGGGTTCACTTATGATGATCAAGGGCGGCTTGAGGAGGATTGGGACGGGGAAACGGTATTGAAGTTGCTCAACGAGCGATCCAACCTGGACAATGAACAGTCGGGATAGAAAAAAGCGAATAACTCTGCGAGTAACAGTAAGCAGTATCTCAAGAACTCGAGAAGGGTGAGGGGAAGAACTGGAAGGTACTCCGCGAATTGAAGGGGACTTTCGACAGGAGAGAAGAGTTTTGAATGAGGGGGGCTCGAAGACGGAGCGCTAACTCAAAACACAAGAGAAGACCCGACCGAGAAAAAGGGGCGATCATCATAAGACAAAAAAAAGACAAAAACACTTCTTGACGATCACGGTAAAAAACCCTAGCATTCGAATAAGGGGGGGCGACAACCCCATCGGTGATGTTGAGGGATGTTTCTCTGGTAACAGGAAGTACGTAAGGGGGAGAAGCCGAAAACATCACTCAACCAGGTATCTGAAGGCGAAATGATCAGAGCGACGAGCAGCGGGCCATAAAAGGCCGAAAAAAAAGGAAAAAATCGACCCCATGGAAAAGGACCGGAACCATGTCGCAAGGGGGAACCCCCACAAAGAGGGGGAGACCAGACAAGGGGAAGAAAGAAGGTGAGGACAAAAAAGGGCACCAGCGGTCAAACGGACTACGTTAATCAAAAGGGAGATCGACCGAGGCGGCAAAATCAGCCGTTTGAAGATGGTGTTCTGTGCTCGGGGTGAACCCCCGCTGCCGGGGGAGAAAGGGCGAGGGGGGAAGGGAGCGGGGTAAATAATCGTTCCCCCGCTCAGGAGATCGTGCCGGGCTGCCGCGGCAGGGGGGAGAGCAAAAGAAATGGGCGACCTGCTGAAGAAGCGCCGGGGGTGGTCCGGGGTGGTGGTGTGGTTGTGGCAACGGTACATCCTGGTCTCCTCGGGGAGGAAAAGACGACTTGGAAAGTCTACGAAAGACCGAATCAAAAAACCCCACCTTTGCTCCTGAAAAAATCCCCACTTTGGCCGAAAGCATATGAGGGGGGGGGGGAAAAAAGTTAAGAAAGAGGAAGAAAATAGTGGGAGCAGTGGGTTTGGGGGGGGGGATTTAGGAAAGAAAAAAAGCAAAGGGGAAAAAAAAAAATCCAAAAAAAAAAGCAAAACCAGACGCCAGATCGCAGAGTCAGCCCCTAAGACAGAAGGCTAAAGGGAAAGAATGCAGAAGTCAGGCCTTTCAGATTTCATCAACAAAATCCACCAGGCGTTGGGGGGAGGGGGGGGCGAAAAGGGGGGTAGAAAAGCAGAAACATTGTTTGAAAAAAAAACCAGGCTGTGGCACCGGGGAGCACTCGAAATTGAGGCACTGAGCGCGCGGGGGACAGCCGGACAAGGTAAAGGGAGGGACTAAAAGAGGGGACTGAATTTCGTACACCTCGGAAGGGCGTTCTGAAGGTCGGTACAAAAATTGAGTTAAAGAAGAAAAGAAAGGGGCCGGCAGCGGAGTAAAAAACGTGAAAGGACGTTGTCTGATTAGGGGGGTCGTGAAGGAAGGGACTGGACGAAAACGGTTAAAAGAAAAAGGAAATCCTCCAGATAGTGATCTCGCCGAGATCGGGGTCAGGATCAGGGGGCAAGCGCCGGAGAAAGGGGAAGACATTCCGTACGAATGAAAAAAAAAAAGGGGGACTTCCGCTATGTTTTGAGATCGTCGGGACTATAGAGTGAACAAAGTTAGAGGAGATAAAGAAACTGGGAAAGAGGGGAACAGGGATGCAGTGGTCCGTTTGAAAAAGCTGCTTCAAACTCCTTAGGGTAAAGGGAAAATCCAGAGCAGAAAGCGAAAAAGCGTGACCGTGAACACCTGCAAAAGCTATGGGAACACTCCGGTTCGATCGAGGTAGACCAAGTTTTTGGAAAAAGGGGGGGGTTCCGGGGAGGGGGGAAGGAAGACAATGAAAAAAAAGAAAAGCACGGAGAGACAACAAAACAACGGATTAGGAGGAGAGATTCCGTGAAAGAAAGGAAGAGGTCGGCCTTTAGGGGAAAAATAAAAATTTGGACAATCGATCGAACCCTAGACACGGGGGGGGGGGAGGGGAAAAAAGAAGGGACGGGGTACGGGACGAAAATGAAAGTTCGGTCACAAAAGGGCGCACCGTCGACCTTGCTGATAGTGCAGGTTGAAATTCCGAAGGACAGAGAAAATGCAAAACCACTGCAGCCCTGTTATAGTGACAAATCGAAAAAGAATAGGGCGGAAAAGGGTTCACTCTATTAGTCCCGACGGAAACCTGGGATCAGAGCAGAACATCTGAGGGCCACGGGGAAAAGGGAGGAAAAATCTCAGTGGGAGAGTGATGGGGAATAAAAAAAAAAGATCGCCTATCTTGGGGGATCACTGAAGGAAATGCGGACATAAAGACCCGAAGGCGTCCATGACATGGACGGGGTCCACTAAAAAAAAAGAAAACGAGGCAAAAAAGCCATCGACGGTCCGTTAACAACCTGTCTGCCGCCAAGTGCCAGGGAAGAGGGAAAAAAGAGGGGTCCGGTTCAGCACGCACTTGACGAGGAAAGATTGAGTAAGGAGGGGGGGAAGGAGGAATGGGTTCAAGAGGAAAACTGAGCGCTGGATCAGAATCATTTCGAGCCTCCCGGGACAAAAGGGGGGGAAAAAAAAAGAGGGGGGACTGAAAGTCTACGATGTGTACTAAAAGGGGGAAAAGGTTTCGCAGGAAAACAAAAAGGCTTGGTGGGAAAACTCTAAGGAGCTGGCTTTAAAGGGGTCGCAGGAAAGAAAAGTGGATTTATAAGGGATGGGAAGCTGCCGGCAAAAAAAGAAAATAGGCGTCTGTGGGAGAGCGTCCTGTTAAGGGGAGTGGGGGAGGGGTTCGTCGGGCAGGAGGAAACTGAAACTCATCCCAATGCCGTGCGAGCAAATATGAGGACGGATACATAGTCCCAAGAAAATGTCCCGGCCTGATCGTGCCAGGGGATGGGGAAGGCGCCACGGGGGGGGAGGATCGAGGCGCAAGGGGTGACGGCCGAGGCGCAAAGGACTGTAAAGGACCGTCGGAAGTTAGAGGGCGAAGTGCTCGGCGAAATATAATTGATAAAGAAGACGAAAGCCGAAAAAACGCTACTAAAAAGCCGTGGGAACGATTAAGGGTTCAAACAACCAAAAAAGGACATGGGGGGGTATCCCCGAGCCGAACAAAATCTTCACAGAAAAGAGGGACGCAGACAAAAAAGGGGAAAAAAAAATCGTTGACAGAGGAAGGAAGAGATGGAATTGTCGGAGAAGGAGGCACCGTTGACAACTAGAGACGAAAAAAAAGGGAAGGTGACAAAAAGGGGGTCAACGGCAACGGCGGATGGGTCTCACCGACTGGGGGGGGGAGGGGTCAAAAAAGGAGCCGACACCAGTGGTCTAAAGGGGGGAAAAAAAGTCTTGACAACCATCGAGAAAGCTTGAACCGCTAAAAGGAAGAAGGGCATTCCTGGCCGTTCAGATCTCAAGGGCCGTTGAAAAAAAAAAAAGAAAGAGGGGAGAAATCAAAGGTAATGAAGAGCAGACTCCATCAACATCACCTCGATCGTGGGGGGAACTCCGACTGGAGATTTGTCAGGGGCGGCGAATGCTAGGGCGGTCCCGTGATCGGGACCGTGGAACGTTTCAAGAATGACGTAGGTCAAAGAAAAAAGGGAGAAAAGGATTCCGGTCGCAGAGTATTCGAGTAAGCGCCCCGTAAAGGACAAAGCCAATGACCGAAGGAGTATAAAACAACCAAGAGCGCAGGAGGGGAGAAAAGAAATACTCTGGCCAAGTATCACAGCAACGACAAACAACTGATTAGTATGAGAGAGATTACTTGGACTGTAAAAAAATAGTGAAGGACGGGTGTGAAAGCCGAACTTTCTTGACATGTTGGGGTCTCACGGATAACTCGAATAAAGGGAACAGAGCGCTCCAAAAAAAAAAAAAAAAAAAGCCGACGATCAGAAAACGTCGTGACTCTGGAAAACCTTCTTGCTCTACGTCAAAAACCAAAAGACTTGTTCAATACGGACACTAGCTGCTCTTGTTCGGGGGGATGGTGTCTCTTGTGCCAGGAAGCTACATTGAAAAAGGCCGAGAAAAAAACCTTACTCAAATGCAGGGGAGGATCGAAGGGGCGACGAAGCGCCGAGAGGAAAAGCGGGACCAAAAAAACGGAGTTTGGTAGATGGTAAGACCGGGACGCAACAATCGAACCAGGAGGGAAATCTCGCAGTGAAAAAAAAAAAAAAAAAACCAAAAAAAAAACCCCCTCCACAACAGGAACAATAACGCCCAGCCAAAGGGAAAGGTGGAGGAGAAAAACAGCGTAGACATCGTGGGACAAAGGGGGGGGGAAGAAAATTCGAAAAAGGGATCACTCTTAAACGAAAGAAAAGTCAGGGGGGGGAGGACGTTTACGCCTTGGATGTGTTGGACGAGGTTTTCAGGGAAGAGTGGAAAAAAAAAGCTCCAGAGGACGATGGTTCCTTCGAGATGAGGAGGGAGGGGGGAAAAACAAGGGGATTTCCCCCTAAGATTATCTCGGTGTGCCGGGGCTGACGGAAAAGGAAGAAGGAGGGGCCGTAAAGGGGACGCCTGCGGATACAAGGGTGGAAAATGACATCCGGGGAAAGCGTCCTTCACAGTCGACTGGATCCGGGGACTAAAACGACACAACCGTGGTCCCTCACCACTGGGGCCCTATCATGCAAGATTGGGGGGAAAAATGGCGAAGGGAAAGACGGCTAAAGAGGGGAGGGGATGTTCAGTGCGCACGACTAAAAAAAAAAAAAACAAAACTAACATAAAGGGCCTCACTCCGAAGCAGACAGACAAGGGGGCAGAAGTGAGAAGAAAAACGCGTAAGGGGGAAGAAAAACGCAGACCAAAACTGAGAAAAGGCCCAAAAAGACGTTGGTCGTGGGAATGAATTGTCGCGCACTCGATCAGGGGAAAAAAAATGGTTGGAAAACGGGGAAAAGGAGCGAAATAAATGGATCCACGGCACGGGTTGAGCGTCGGGAGAGGTAAGCGGGGGGAATCTGAACAAACTCGTCAAGGGAAGGGAAGGAAAAAAGCGTGAGTTTCAAGATCTAAACTGGTTGCCTCCGGAAGGGAGGAAAAAGTTTATGGAGAGGGGAGTGGGGACCGGCATGTCCTGAAGATAAGCTTTCGAGGGGGAAGAACGGTTAGGGGAGGTATGAAACTACGAGTCCGAAGGGGATCGGCAAGATAGAGGTCTGATCGGTATGGCCCATTGCAGTCGCTAGGAAAGTGCTGAAAGAAAGGATATATAAAACCAAAGAATCGAAGGTCTATCCTCGGGAGATAGTGAAAAAAGGTCTCAGGGCGAAAGGGCGGAAAGAGCGATGTAACATGGAAGTTGGTCAGGGGGGGAGGAGGAGACCTCCGTAGGGGAGTCAAGCGATCAGCAGCGGAAGGAGGGATACACCCTCGGCAGCGACTACTGCTATCGAGGGTAAAATGTGAAAAGACAGGGGGAGCGCACGGAGTTGGTAGCCCATTTGTTGGAAAGATTGCCAAAATAAAAAAGGAGTCCCGTCAGAAAGGAACAACAACAACGGAAAGGGAAAGGAAAAAAAAAAACAAAGAACGTGATACTGCCATCGTCGTCCGTCGCAATCACGGTAACACGGGGTCCAGGGGGAAGTGACCGAGGAGAAAACACTGATGTACGGAAAAAGTACATCGAGAGCGTGTCGCGTACCGGGTGGATCAACTCGGGTCGCCGTCGATCCGGGGGGTCGTGACTTGGAGCTCGAAGAAAAAAAGTAACGAAAAAAAAGTCAAAAAGGAGGAGAAATGTTTCTTTCACGCCGAAAGAAATAGCAGTGAAGGAGAAGGGTTGAAAACCTCTATTACTTAAACTGATGTACCAATCGAGGGAAAGGAGAGAAAGAGGGGCAACGAAAGGGCCCACACTCTCGGGGCGAGTTACTAAAAAGGGGACTGGGGAAAGAACAAAAATAAGAAGATCTTTGCGATATCACGAGAAAGCGGAGTTGACATCTATGCTCAAAGAAAAAAAAAAAAAAAGAAAGAGGGTAGACAGGCCGGTCCAGACCCCCATAAAAAAACGAAAAGGGCGTTAACAAGGGGGGCCGCCCTGCCGTAGAAAAAAATTATTGGAAAAAGAGGAAAAAAAAAAAAAAAGTCAAAAACGCAACTTTACCGAGGTGTCAAAGTCGTCCGGGAGAGGGACCGCAGGAAGGGGACAGAAGAAACCAACCAGAAAGGAAAGCGCTGGATGGCCTCCTTTCGGAGGACGACAGGACACAAAATTGAGCAAAGGGGGGGAAACTGCTCGTGGAACGCCACTGGTTTCGAAGAAAAAGAAAAAAAATGGGGGGGGATTTGGGGGCTGAGGAAAGGCCGGAGAGACGATTACATGGCTGCAAGACGCGGTGGAGGGGAAGGCAAACTGCAGTAAAGGGCGAAAAAAGACGGAGGGGGGGAGAGAAACCGCGTTAGTTGGCTGGGGGCTTGGTTTGCCGGGTGCGAAAAGAAACCCATGCTGGAAGGAAAACATAGTCCTGCAAATTAGTCCTCAATCGGCACTGATCGGGACCAAGTGGGGAGAAAAAAGGGGGGGGACGCGTCGCCGGGGGGATCAGTCGACTGGGAAAAGGCTAGTCAGGAAGGGAGTGGAAGGGGGAAAAAAAAAAAAGCTTAAGGGAAAAGCCGACAAGGTTGCTCCACATCTATGGGTGCTCTGAATCGACGACAGCGAGGGCAGCACCCACAGATCCGTGAAAGCCATTGGTGGAAAAAAAAAAACACCCAAGAAAGAAAAAACGCCATGGGGGGACTTCAAACAGACGTTCAATCCAGCGAGCAAAAAAACAAAAAGAAAAAAATCCACAAAAAGAAAATCCCAAAAGGGGAAAAAGAAAGCGTAACTCACGAGTGACGGTCGGCTCGGGGGAAAATTGACCAGAGAAGGGAGGGGGCACCTGAAACGTGAACTGTGAAGAAAAGAAAAAGAATGGCCTCTCGGGCACAGCACTCGCTGGGTAAAAAGGGGTGGAGGGGGGGAAAGAATGAACCGGCCGACAACAGGTGGGGCGATTTCCAGTAGCACCAGAGGAAAACGTGCGGTTAGAAACAGAGGCTAGAAGAGGAATCCGCCGTTCATAGCGCGGCCGTTGGAGCCTTAAGACAAAAGGAGTCATTTCAAAAACTGATTACGGCAGGGAGAGAAAAATCATCACCACGAAAGGGGGGGGGGGGAGACCAAGTCCGCGAGTGAGTCATGTTGAACAAGTAGAGCGAATGGGGGGCGGTCACGTGAGAATCAAACAGGGAAGACAGTGCTTAGCTCTTCGTCCTATTTCGAGCTCGGTTCTGAGAGGGAAGGGAAAACCTGATCGAAAAAAAAGGAAAACGTCGAGGGGGCAAAGCAGGTAGGAGGCGCTCGTCGGTACCAGTAGCAGCAACAAACGTCGAGGAAAAGAAAAAACGGCCTACTGGTACTCCTCGAAGAGGGAAGGCTGAACCGAGTTTGTTTGGATATCCGTCTGAACTTTGGACAGGGGGGGAAGCCGGAGAGCTAAAGGGGAAGACAAGTATCCCTACATAGAGAGAGCCTACTATCATAAGAAATCTCTGAAGAAAAGGCGATAAAGGGGAAGAGTACGGGGTTCACCATTGCCGACAAGAGCGGCACCGTAGGGCGATCGAGGGGGGGTATTTTTCTCGGGGGGCAAAGAACTCATTTTGAACTGCACATAACATCGGGAAAGAATAACACCGGACTGCAGAAGCCGAGGGGGAAGCAAAAGCCAGGGAAAGAAGTGGTAGGGGGCGGCCAGAAGCCTGGGGCGGAACAGGGAGCAAAATGAAATCACACCCCGGGGGGAAAACCCAGACAGTGCCGTTGCACGAAGGACCAGGTTGAGGTCGGAACTCCGTGAGTCAAAGGAAGAAAAAAGCAAAAGAGACGACAGAACCGCTGGGACCTTGTCTGCGCAATTCATTGGGAGGGAAAGAAAAACGAGTGTTCTGGAAAGAGAGGAGTGGAAAAAAAAAATGAAGTTCGCCAGATTGGGTGGTGTCCTTCTAGCTGAGGCAGGGGGAATTTTCACCGGGGAGGGAAAAAACGCTCGGGGGATAGGGGAGGGCCGAGAGTGTCGCGGGGTCAGACACAATGGGCGACGATCGCGTGAAGTGGGCGGCACTTGACCTCTGACGACTCGCCGGAAGGGACTGGAATTTATCACAAGAAAAGACGAAAAAAGGAAACAAAAGGCGACGTAAAAAAAAAAAAAAACTTGGGGGGGGGGAAAAGGAATTGAGTACTGGCGATTGCGGACTATGTCGGTATCAGTCATAGTCACGCGGGGGGGGATTGAGGGGGTAAGTTCCTCTCACAAACAGCACAACTCCAAATACCAACCGACCACGAGGAAAAAACGACGAGGAAAAAAGAAGCAATCAACAGAAGTTCTACATGAAAAGCGGGAGGGGTCCGCCGCCAATGTAAAGAGATCGTGGCATTGCATTCATAGGCCAAAAAAAGGGCCTTGCTTTTAATGCCGAAAACATTTTCGGTCGCCAAGCTAGCCAGTGGCGAAAAAAAAGGGGGGATTGGAAACACCGGCTTGGAGGCGCTAAATTGAGAACTGTTCCAGCGACAGCCGGGGGGGGGGCGTGCCGGGCGGACGGAGGGCTCACGAAAGGCGACACCTCGTGGGTGCTTTCTGAAAGGACGAAATCGGAGTTCAGAAAAAGGGGGGGACACTAAAGAAGGAGGAGGGGGAAAGGGTGAACTGTACCCGAATGTGCTGTGAGGTGTAGACCGAGTCAGATAGGCAGCGGATCCCGGGGTTAACTGAGCATATAGGTAAACGAAAAATCCATGTGTGCAAGGGCGGAGAAAGACAAGACTCCGAGCAAGAGATTTACGTCCAGGCCCGTTGCCCCTCAGAAGGTCTGATCGATCCCCTGCAGGGCGGGCGAGTCCGTGAGCCGAATAAGGGAAAACAGCCGATGAAAAAACGATGATCTGAACTTTGTGCAGCGGGATAGCAGGGGAACGGGAGGTAGCTTCGAACACTCATGGGCACCGACTAGCTCCAAGAAGAGCATCAGGAGCGACCGGAGAACGGTGACCGGGGGCAGGACAACTGCTGAGCGACAGAAAGGGGGATTGGTACTTGACATCAGTGGTCCTCGATCCGAGGTCACTTACCACTTGGATCCCATTGGGCGGACAAGGAAAAGGGAACAGTAAGAATAG
>Ga0179593_1564550_pt1 | contig 22925 bp, 18 predicted proteins | sample CZODoug2_1_08_16_FD_185931 | JGI IMG/M metagenome (GOLD analysis project Ga0179593, IMG submission 185931) | Vadose zone soil fungal communities from Angelo Coast Range Reserve, California, USA - CZODoug2_1_08_16fungal (PacBio error correction) | ecosystem: Environmental > Terrestrial > Soil >...
GGGTGGAATGGGCGCCACTGCCTGAGGATAACCTTGCAGCTTTCATTTGTCACCGTGAGGGGCAACATCTCGCAAAGGCAGGCGAAAAGGACATGGAAAAGAGACGTGGTAGAAGAACGTTGGTCGATCGGCCAGTATTGGTTCCGGGGTAGCGATTACGGCGGGGACGGAAGAGCAGCAAGGACCTTCCTCCAAACTGCTTCGGGGGGACGTAGGAAACGGAGACGGGAACCAAAGGGACGACTCGCGGAAAAGTCCTGCGCCTCGTAATGCAACCTAGTCGTCCTATAAGTGAATACGTCAAAAGCACGCCACCTACCGTCAGGAAATCTGAAAAAAGCGCGACAAAACGAACCCGCACGGATTTGACTGCACGCCGTATCCTGGCCTGTTTTGAAGACTCCATCAGGGAATCCTAAGGGGGAAAAAGGACGGCTCAGGTCGGCACGAGAGGGAAGAAAAAAAGTAAGCCAAAAAGATGGGGATTGCCCAGATGCGGAATCGGATCCAACGGGGCTGTCGAGGCTCTCCTGATAATCCTTTGATGGGTAGGTGGTTCACTAAAGAAGATCGACTGGATCTAATGGGAATCACGAATTCAAAACACAAAACGCGAGAGCTACTCGACCGCTCTAGCGTCGATAATGCGGGACTTCGGCGGAAAAACAGCCGACTCTAAACCTCGCGGGGTTCGGAGGAACGGAGCGGGCGGTGAATCGAGGGAAGCGTCATGAATCTACGCGGACGTTGAAAAGGTAAAAAGGGTCATCACCGACACCGGTTTCAAGGAGAAAATAACACAAAAATTCGTAAGGGGGGGGGTTTTAAGGGTTACGGGGGGGGCCAACAAAACAACGTGCTAGGCGAAGATGAAATCGTCGAGTGGCGGGTAAGAATTCTAAGCAGTGGAAAGGATCGCGTCGCGGTAGAATCCTAACACCTGGACGGGTTCGCGCCTATAGCGCTCCATAGGCTTCAGGTTCAAAAAGAACCACGCACTGTGGGTCCACTGTTTGGAGGATTATTGTCGACTAACCAAATCCGTCACTCTGAGCTGAGTCTCGGAAAAACGTGGGTGAGAAGACGGTTGCCCTTTGGGGAAGGCGCCTGCTCCTTAAGCCTAGGTTGGGGAAAAGGAACGCGACTTCAGGAGCTAATAGGGGAAAAAAAAAGGGTCAGGCTCGCTCGTCAGAGGGGGGGGGGCCGATCAACAGGCTTAGCCTTTGGTGTGGAGGGTAGCGTGCGTTGTCACAGGAAGTGAAAATGAAAGCGGTCCAAGCCCGCGTTGCACGGGTTTATCTAAAACGCGTTGGTAATCTAGGTTTGTACTATGTTACGGGGGTCTGGGGCGTCGGGACATGCGGTTACCACTACATTGGGACCAGTCCGTAGGTGCGGTGATGAGACGTAGCCAAAGGACCTAAACTCGGGCGGACGAGGAAATGGGGCGAAAGAAGCTTTGTGGGCAGGCCCAGTAAGGAAAGCCTGGGAAGGTCACCACAGGGAGGAGTCGAGTCAGCGCTAATGTGTGTCTAAGAGGGAACGGGCGGCGCGAGGGGGGCGATGGGAAAGACCCCCGAGGGTGAGGGGACACCATGCTACGCACCGGACCCTAGAGCATCCATTCGAGCGGTAAGTGAACAGGATTTTAAGGCACCGCAAAGACGGCGGGACGAAGATTTCTGGAGCAACTACCGAAGGAGGGCAGATAGGACGGGTCACGCACATGACCGGTACAGCGGGGGAACGGGCTAAACCCAGAAAACTCTACCGACGCTAAACTATGTGGGAACCGTAAAAGGGAGACCCGGAAAAGTCTTGGAGCCAAAGGAAACCTGGCGCTGAGGAGTAAAAAACGAGTCAGCGTCCTTGAAAACACCTATGGTGTGATAACTCATAACGTCTCGACCCAAAAAGGGGGTTGGGATTGCTAGACTACGGCTATTGAAAGTGACACTCTGCTTATTCGGCTTAAAGAAAGAGGGGCTAAAGTCCGGCATTTTACAACCCCTCGACTAGCAAATTACGTTAAGGCGGTTGGGATTATAGTTGGCCCGGCTACAGGATGGGAGAAGGGGATGAGTAACAGGGTTGGGGAGGCCTGCATGAGCGGGAATGTGTAGAAACATGTGGGGGGACCTGAGGAATGCGAGATTAATAAGATGCAGTGGGGGGCAGGGGGGAGGGTAGAACGGGGGGGAAGGGGAGGGACGAATTTCTCGAGGTAACGCACTCCTCAAACTACAGGAGAGAAGACTACTAGGCGGCGCAGTGTCGCCGAGGATCTCGATCTTCCGTTGGATCGATGCAGCAAGGAGCTGAAGCTGGGGGTCAGGGCATCACGAACGCAGGCGGCTCCGAAATCAGAGGAACAACGAAAGAATCTCAGGGTCTCTGGACCTCTGAGGTGAGAAGATTTGCAAAAACGCAATTCATTAGCCCGCGCAAGGGTATCCCTGAGGAGGGCCGTGACGTAGGACGCATCACCAAAGTAAAGGTCTCCCATGGCCTTCCTTGCCCTTATGGGGGGCTCCTAATAAGGGAGGAGGGGGATAGACGGCAGACAGAAGGGGATCCGTTCGAGCCCTCAGCAATAGAAAGGTGCCAAAATCGACGAACATTCTTCAGCGGTGGTCGCAGAGGGGAGAACGGTAAGTAATCTGAAACTTAGATCATTTGAGGAGTAAAAACTTGAGCCTGGCCAGGGTTTAGGGATAGCTTCGTGATAACCTTCTAGTTTGGCAGAGGGGGACACTGGATGAAGTCGGAAGTCGGGAAGGGGGTCTTAGGCGATGTCCCGGAGGGACGCGAAGATTCGGAAAAACAAAAAAGACTACCACCTCCGCATTCTCACGAAAGGGCATCTCGAAAAAAAAACGGGCACGTCCGTGAGCATGAAAAAAGGGGTGGTCTTGCCTGCGCAAGGGTGGGGGGGGGCCACCAACCATGACGCGTCCAAAAGGACGGTACCTAGAAATACGAAGGGGACGAAACCAAGCTGAAAATGTTTAAAAAGGACCGTAGAAACGATCTCAGGTTAGGCAGAGGAGAGAATAGAAACAACGTTTGAGCAAGCTCAATTTGGGCTCCGGCAGAAAATGATCGAAGCTTATGAACAGGACGTTTGAGAAGCGGCTTACGCTGTGCGTCAAACTCCCCTCTGATGAGACGTGCAAACCTGATCGCATCTTGGAGGAATAGCTCAGCCTCTCTCCCCGACCACGCTTTCAAACGTTGAAGAGAGGGGGGAACGGGCCAAGGGGGGAAGTCCTTCTCTGTTCGAAAGGCATATAATTTTTTACGTCCTAGTAAAGCGGGATACGTAGTCGGAATCGCCGACGACACCCCACCCCCAGACCGTCGGGTGCGGAACCGCGGTACTCAAGGGTCTCGCCCATGAGAATGCTCGCTTTTTGAGGCTTTCGGGGGGATCTGCAAGACCTGACCCCAACCGAGCATGGTCAGCTCCGGAGAAGCTGCTGCAGAAATCAAACGCGATGAAAAATCTCTCAAAGAGCGTACCAGGGTACGCACGCGGCAATGAAAAAAGGATTATAGGCTGTACTCTCGGAACGGATAGGCATGAAAGCGCGAAGTCGGTGACACTTCGACACGATGGGAGGTCGCCGAATGTGTTCAGCAAAAACCGAAGGAGCGGTAAAAGGTGACGGCATACGGAGCGGGGGTCCTGAAGGGAAAATTAGCACGCAAGAGTTCACACCGATTGGGTGAGAGAAAAAGATGTTCCTCACGAACATAGGTGGCCGGGGGGCGAGTCGGTGGTCCTTCATCAAGCGCCCAAGCAGGAGATCGAGAACGAATTCCAGTGGGCAGAAGAATTCAGAGCCGACTCGGTCCAACACATCGGTGATGATTGAAGAAGGGGGTGTAAGGCGAATCACGCTGTAAAGTCATGTTCTTAGTGAAATGCGGGGGGAGTGCACCTCGAGGAAAAGGTTCTAGGAAACGCGTATCAAGGGGCGGGAATAGGAAAAAGACTTGGAAAGTCGGCAAACAAATTGATCTTAGAGACAGGGATGCGGGGGTCGAAGGGGCGGCGGTAAAAAAACCCTCGGGGAGACCCCGCCCACTCCTAGAACGAATCGCGACAACCATCGGCTGTAGACCCTCGAGAACAGCGGGGGGCCGTGAAACAAGGCGTACAGAATATCTTGTGAGGGGGAGGAACAAAGCGGGGGGAGCGCCATCTACACTCTCAAGACCCTGGGGGGGTCTGGCTACACCTCATCACAGCAACCGGGGGGGGGGGGACGAAGGCTTCAGGAAAACAATTTCCCGAGTCTTTTTTTTGATTCCAAACCCCAGAACGGAGACCCGGGTAGAACCTTAACATCTCGGGGAAAAAGACTAGTCCACCGGGATGGGAGATTAAAAAAGCATTCGGGCATCAAGTCAGCACACAAAGTCTTCTCCACTCGGGACCGGGAGACTACAAAAACGCGTGGGACATAAATCAAATCGGGAATCGGGGCAGAAAAAAAAGGGGCTGGCATGAAGGCCACCACGTGGACAACTGGTGAATGATTGTTCTTGCACTAATGCTTTCACAAAGTTTGAGCCAACATCGGCTTAAGAAGACGGGAACAATAGAAAGGCCGCCCTAGGGAAATACGACATGGACGGCAGTCGGAGGCCGCTTACTGGAGGAAACGGGGGGAAGGAGAAGGGTCGTCGGAAAATAATCCTCAACAAAGAACAATCCTCCGGGCGGGTATCTATTAACCTGTCCACTCTGGGGGAGGAGCCTGAATTAATACTGTGCAATATAAGGCTACCGGACCTCTAATACTTCTGGGTCAGTCTCTGCTCAAGAGTGGTTGATAGAAAATCTACTGACTGTCTGCTCTACTAGCACTTGTTGGGGTTGGTGCTTACCAGACGTGCACTGCCAACTACCGACTACAGGGAAGAGGAGCTGCCGTGCGGGAATGTGGAGCCACAGGGTAACAAGATTCTAAGACCGGGAGAAAGGGCGCAAAAACGAAACGCCCCGCGCCTGGGCGCCGTGCTCGGCACGCCACCGACTAGTGTCTTCCCGAAGGGTTGTCGTCAAATAATTCGAAAAAGAAAAAAAAAAGTCGAAGTGTCCGCTCACAACGACAGAAGGGAAAGGTAGAAGCCCACTCTCGCAGTAAGTGTTCTACTTATCTTGACTCCACTCAGAAACAACCAGGAGCGAGACTAGGACTAGGGAAATGGGGACGAACGAGGCAGCGCTCGCGCAGGAACGCACACGCTGGGGGAACACTGGGCGTACTCTGTACAACCTCGAAGCTCGGCTTCTAGGTCACCAGGGAGTGCCCAGGAGGAATTTAACCACGCATTGTGGCGGATACTGTAAGCAGGTCGAACGGCGTTCGTTAAATCCAGCCTCGTTGTTCGCGCTCGTGCTGGGGAGGGAAAATGGAAAGGGGCGGGCTTTTTCCCTTAGACCACGTGGACAATACTAAGAGTTTTTCATCGAAGGATCAGGGAGAGTGGTCCGAAAAAATCGCCCGGACCCTTGAAAACTCACCCAATCAGTTTTTTGGGATTAACTTGTAGAATACCCGTAGGGCGGAGTTACCTTACTACTCCGTCAAGATAACGCGGCACGGGAAAAAATCACCGTAAGACCAACAGGGGTTCTATGATAAACAGACTCGGATGTAAATAAGCACTGCTCGGCGATAAGCGCCTCGAATGACTGTCCTCCAACTGTCTCTACACCTGACACCAGGGAGCAAAAAATTCTAAATGCTCAAAAAAGATGATTAGGAAATGAAGATTGTTTTGGGGAGTGAGACCTTTCTCTGGTGAATACCGTGTGGGGGGAATGCAGGGAAAGTGCTCAAAAGCGAGAGGATAGCTTGGGGAGTGTCCGTGCAAAACAAAGTGTTTGGGAAAGAAAATACTGGTTCTCGTACTTAAGGGGTTATTGTATTTCTTGGATCGGGGGGAGGGACTGAGAGAGCCCGGGAAGTTACCAGGGGAACAAAAAAACTTATGCTTCAGTTAACGGGGAAAAAAACGGCGGGGACTCACGCGGAACACGAGGTCATCCCGATGCAAAGACGTCGTAGGGAAGTGGCCCATCCCAGAACAAAGCGGCCACGGACTGAAACAGCGGCCCGCAAAGATGCGAAAAAAAAACTAGGGGAAAAGAACCGCAAGCCGGGCGACCGAACACCGACCCACAGGCCTTTTTTAAGGACGCAATCTAGGAAAAAGTCGACTGGGGGCAAGTGCGCCGAAGGACAACCAGGGAGGAGAAGGCCCAAATGAAAAAGCTGGGGGTAATCTTTCCTGGGCGAGCAAGAAGGGATCGAATAGACAGGGCTGCCTTCAGAGTGATGGTGGCGTGGGACAGCCTCCATCAAGCTATCTTGTTCTTAAACTCTCAATCTCGGGGGATTCTAAAAGGCAAACCGTCGTCCGGTGAAGGCGGGCTAACGGACGACACCCGAGAAGCAGGAAGTATAATCTTTCTGGTTCTTTAGAAAAGTTCTGGCAGGGAGGGGGCTCTGAAAAGGTAGACCGAAGCTACGGCGACGCGGGCAGGATCGAGTCCTATTCAATGTTTCTACCCTCAAAACGTGGGAAAAAATCGGAAACCGTCAAGTGGGACTTGGTACGGACCCCAAAACACAACCTCTCGAGAGCTCATTGCGCACGGAGGTGATGTTTCGGGGTCGCAGAGACTTAGCAATGAGAAGCAGTAGGTTCCTCCGAAGGTTCGTCTCCGAGGAAGAGCAGGTTCCGTACCCGTCGAACCGAGACCGGGGTTTTGAAAGCTGATGGCGAAGACCATGGGAAAAAGACGCAAGTCACGCAGAACGCGCCGGGTCCCGTTGCCGAGAGGCGGACGGTAGGTGACCTGCGCATTCGCATGAAAGTGGGGGAGGAAAAGGGTGGAGGACAGCTGGAAAAAAGTGTGGCAGCCCCGTGGTGCCATGTAAAGGTCTATCAACTTTTCTCCCGTAGGGATTTCCCAAAGTGGCGGAAGAGTGAATAACGGGTCCGGTGGGACGCGGGAGGAACGGCCGCCGTCCGACCTGAGTGGGTTTACTCGTGAGTTCCCGGGGACAAGGGGGAGTAGACCGAGGCGGGGCGGACATCAACCCAAACCGAGAGTGGTGAAAAACCGTCCGTAGTCTGTGTCGGTGGATCGTGGGGAAAATCCCAAAAAAAGTGAGGTCGAGTATCGAACTTGCCCTGGAAAAAACGTTCACCAGAGAGAGGGAAGGTCAGGCGCAGGGTATCGAGGCAAGGACAGGTGCTTATCACAGTCTGCGGGAACAAACGGAAAGGTCACGTGGGTCTAACGCATAACTCATACCCACAGTATCATTCTCAGACCTCACACTAGACTTTGAAAAAAATACAATTGAAAGAAGTCCACAAAGACGCCTTACACGACGATTTCTTCGAGACTGCCTTGAAACGCTCCGTCTTTCAGTTCTTGTGGGGACTCAGAACAGGGGGGTTGTAGAAACCAAATCTTCCAACGATCACAGAGGTGTGGACCAGAGGTCAATCTTCTACCGGAAGTCGTTCGAACAACGAGATGGGGAGGGACCGGTCTCTAAAAGAACTCATCGGTCCAGACTATGTCGGAGACACCTCAGCGCGAAGCTAAAACGTAGACCCTCACGGGGATGAATTGGAGGGGGTACGTCAATTAACGCGCGGATCCGGCGGAAAGACGTCGTAAACAGAGTTCCTGGCGAACCCGACTCCCCCCGCATTACGTCACCGAGGGGGGGGAGGGGAATTTGGTGAAGGCGAAAAGGCCGTCCGAAGGCGTCTCCTACGAGAGAGGAGTACCAAAGGACTTAACCTCAGAACTTTGCCGTCTCTTACGGAAGCGGCGCGTCGTGGGAGGGAGAGGCAATCTTCTGAGCCGGTGTACAACCGCAGAAAGGAGCTGACGCTGCTAGTTTTTGGAAGGTAACTGCTAGGTACGTAAGGAGAGAAAACTCGGGGGCTGTCCCTAGAGGTGAGGGCACGATGGACCGCCCAAGTCGTTTTTTTTGCAGGGTTCTTCGAGTAAATCGAAAAAAAGTCTACTATGAAATATGGGCGCAACAAAACCAGTTTCAAGGAGGTCGCCATTCTCAGACGAACGTATGGGGCCGGACAACGAACTCCTGTGATCTTGGGTTATAGGGGGGGAGATCTGAAAGAATATCAGCCGTGAGGGATTCTCCCTAAGAGAGATAATCTACTCCCTGCGTCAGGTTCGAAGAGTGAAAAAAATTGGAAAATTTGATAGGAGATCATTGAGGGGATAAAAAACTTGGGAACAAAAAGTTGTGACTAGTGTGCGCTCGGGAAGAACCGGGGAGAAGGGGGCCGAAGGGTGAACCGGAGGGGACTTCGAAGCGGTGAAGTCTCGTTCGAGGTCCGGGTAAACCTAAGGATCCTCTTCCCAAACTCGTCAAAGACCAAAGCGTTTTCCATGGAAGATGCATGAAAGATTAGGGAGAGAGATGCAGGAGACTGGGAGCATGAAAGAGGGTGGGTACTGGGGAATAAAATTGCAAGGAGCCCGATTACAGTCCCGCCTTTACCTCTAACAGGGGAGTCTTCGAGAATCAGTCTTCTTCAAAATCGCAGTTCTGCACACGATCGAGCACCCAAAGAATGCTCAGGTTTTTAAAACTCACCGAAGACCGGCAGAAGAAGGATTGTCATTGAGCAAGGAGAGACTGAGGCGAGGAAACGAGTCATGGAGGCGAACAAGACAATAATGCACATCAGAGCTAAATCTCGAACCAAGCTAAGATGGGGGGGGTTCTAAGGGAGAGTGGGAGAAATGGGCGTAAAAACTCGCCGAGACTGGGGGGGGGGGTTTAAAAAACTAAAATCACTTCCATAGAGACGGCTCCATTATCGGTCCGAGAAGGGAGGCCAACGAAAGGCGGAAAGAGGGACCATCAGCACGCCGAGGGACAGAAAAGGGAGCTCTTTTGGGGAGCTTCTTCCTGATCCTTCGGGAAAATGCACAAGAGAAAGAGTAAGGCCCGCGAGATGCTGAGAATTAACAAAGAGGAAGCAATCGCCCAGCGGGAAAAACGGCGGCAACGCGTAGGCCGTCGTCAGAGTCGGGATGAGATCAGGCTGCACTTCAGGGGGGGCGTACGTCCGAAAGACGGAAAAAGGCGCGTCGCCGGGCCCACGTCGATTTACGGGGCCTAGGGTTTCACATCACCTGAAAACGCTTGTTGAGGAAATCGTAGGGGCGAAGTCCTCGGGGGGCGTCCGAGCACGTTATTTTCTCGTCAGAAAGGGGGGGCTTAAAAAAGGGGATCTCGCATGAGGGGGGACCTCGACGAAAAGTGTCGTACGGACCGAGGAACATTCAGGCCGTCTCATCTCAGGGGCGCCGAAGTTGGGAATTCAATCGAAGAGAGGCGCGAGACAGACAAACTCTGATCGCAAGTCGGAGGGGGGAACTGTGTGTATCCCGAGGAAAAGAAGGGTCATGCGTGAAAAAACCGAATAAGACGTTCACATAGAGGTAGTTCGTAACCAGGAGGCGGGGGCCGTTAGGGTGGAAGAGAAAAAGACAACTGTCCAAGTTGGTGTGGGGGCCCCGTAGGTTCTTCATGGATCTAACTTCGAGGGGGAAGGATGGCTGGGAGGTTGCGTCAGCCAAGACCACTCGGGGTGACACTCGTCCCAGCAGGAGAGTTATCCGCTTCGAACATCGAGGTCGGGCAGTACAGGCAACGAGACGTCGCCTAAGGACTTGTGGACTGTGACGGTCGATCGCCATCGGGACCTGAGCCAAGAAAGAGGACGACGCGCAAAACCACGTGAGAACGCCGGCGGGGTCCCTCGGGGTTTTTTCGGTTTTGCTGCCGACACCCCAAGAGGGAAAACCGACAAAGAACATCGGAAGACCGAGTAACAGCGGTCAGAAAAACTGGGAAGGCCAAAGCGGTTCCTGGAACGGACCCTGACTCAATAGAACAAGCTCCCGAAGGGACAGAGACAATCTACAACACTCTTTTATCAAATCCTAGGATAAGAGAGCAAACGGTGAAGGGACTGGTGAAGCTGAATCACGAAGTTCACGCCAGGTCGCCAAATCGTCGGACGGAGGCAGGCGGGAACAGGAGGAGATGTACGGCAAATTCGGCCGCGACTTGATTTCTCGAAGCGTTGAAAAGGGAAGGAGCGGGGGGTAGCGTAACCAGGCCCCTCGGCGAACCGGTAGAAAGGGGGATTCCGCGACGATTGGAGGCGCGAAGGGAGGAGGAGGAGAAAGAGGGCGAGAACCTAACCTCGACGGGGGCTCGAAAAATTAGAAAAAGCCTTTTGAGACACCGCAACACGAAGGGAGAAGTTCAAGGAACGAACGGGGTGTTTGGGGGACCGTACCAGAACTCACCCAACTAATTGGCTCGTCCCTCCTTCCCGGGGAAAAAAGAAACAGATCGGACAGGGCTAAAAATCTTCTCCTCTTCGGAAAAAGTCAAAACCAAGCCCGCCTGAAGCAGTGGGAAGGGTACTAGTTCTCATTCTTTTCTGAAACTGGGGGGGGAGACGCCGAAAAAATGCACAGAAAATCGATCGAAACGCTGCTGCGCGGGGAAACTTCTCACCACCTGTCTGTGAGGTCTTCGACGAACTCTCCTCTACTGCGAAAAGCACAAAACTCCACTCACCGAGACCAGAGCACCGCCGCGACCTTGACGAACAAAACCGGGAGGAAAAGAACTCCCGCTGTGGCAAGTCGTCATCCCAAAGGGGTGCAAACCAGCAATCTTCGGAGATCCCCCTATGGGAGTCTTCGAAAGGAATTTGGGGAAAAACAGCTGATTATACGCTTGGTGCAAGTGCCTTTGAGTAAGGGAGGGCCCGTGGGAAATTCCTCGGGGTGTTCAGGACGTCGGGGCCTTGCACCTTTTTCCTAGTTGGAAGGTAGGTTAACGCTGCCCGAACACTAGTCAGCCAGGAGAGTGGTGCACCACGTGAATACCAGTGTAAGAGACGTCCGAGGTGGTCCGAGGCCTGGGGAAAAGAACCCTTAAAGGACGAAAAGGGAAGGGAGAAGACGACGCCGGGTCTCTTCGTTCGTCGAAGACCATAGCACCGGTGAAGCAAGAAAAGTCCGGATAAAAAAACAGGCTACCCCTACGAGGAAACCCTCGAAAGGTCTAGCCAAGAAAAAAAGGAAAAGGGCCGCCGGGCGGGCAATGACATGTCACCAACACTGTCCAATACCCTCCCAGGAATCCCAGGGCAGAAAACCACCGCTCTCAACAAGCAACAAGTGGAAGGGAATAGTGTTTTGTGCTCATTTGGTTCTAAAGGGACGAGGGTGAAAAAAAAGTCCTTTCTCAAAAAATCTGCCGAGCGGATTATGAGGGCAACCATATTTCTCCCTCCCTTTTGGGAATTGCTAATTTCTTAGGAGGGGGGGAGGCTTTATCTCGTTTAGCTTTGGGAGGGGGGGAGCTAGCAGAAAAAAACGGACCAATTTCCTACACACACGGCTCTGGGGTAACAGGTCTGTACCCGCGGTAGCACCGGTACCGCAAAAGCGCGAAAAAGATGCTCCTCGGATAAAGGACTCTGAGGAAGGGCTTAGGGGGCCAACCAAAGCTTCCACCGGACCGGAACACGAAAAAAACAAAAGATTCGTCCTACCACCTTTAAGTCTTGAGGAGAAGGGCAGATAGAAATGCCGAGTATCCGACCCACATGCTCTGGTTGTGAGAAAGAGGCTTCGCCTCTTGCCTTCGACTCCTGGGGATTTCGGGCGGGAAACAGAGGGAAGCCCATGAACACAAGCGTTGAGTGTTTGATATTTCTGGGTAGTCTTCAACTTTCTAAGGAGGGGCTACCTAAAAAGTTGATGGTGTTTTGGCACGATTATAACCTTCTTCGGCGAGTTGGGGCTGAAGGGAAAAGGTATGTTGCAGGAAAGACGCTCGCCACTGCTTGTCTGGAGTCGGGAGAAGCGGCGGAAAGGAAGAAAGGAAACCTCGTCGGGCGTTCCTACAAAAACCCGTGGGGGTACATAATGGTAGCCTGAACGAAAGCAGGCGTAAACTGGGGGAGAAAAAGGGTGTCCGACTCACCTGAACAAAAAACTTTGACAGGGTAAAAGGGAAGTCGAGAGTATGGGGTGAAAAATGAAGTACCCAACACCCACTTGAGAGGAAGCCGCGGGCTCAATCGTGGGGAAAACGTCTAACCACGGTTGAGCATCTCTTCAGGGGATTCAAGAGGGCGGGAATAGCGAGGTTACGCAGAAGCGAGGACACATTTTTGCCTCAGATCCAGGACCCAAAGGGGTGAAGGGTGTGAGATGAAGACCATGACGCGACGCAAAAAACGCAAAAGGCTCGAATTCGTCCGAACTCTAAGACATTCGGTGGGGAAGGGTGGAAGGGGGGGCTGGTACGAGTCCTGGAAGTCCTGGGGTTTTCGACGGTTGAAGCGTAAGTCGTCAGAGAAAGCTAAAAGTTTGGCCCGGGTGCGACGGTGCCGATAAGGTAAAAACGAGGTATGCACCTGCGGGGAAAAAAAAGTAGGACCACTCGATCTGTTAAGGGATAGTCCGATTTCATGGGAAGGAAGAGAGGCCAAAAAGACTTAAAAAGTGTAAAAAAACAAGTGTGCCGCAGCCCCCCCCAAACGGGTTGAAGACGATTTAGTAGACGATTTCGTTGAGTCTTTCCCGAAAGGGAGGGGAAAAAGAAAAAAAAGGGAAAAGGAAAAGAGGAAAAGGACTTCGTAGAAGGAGTTATGAGGCGGTGAAGCAACGCCGCGACCCGGGCTTTTAATATGGGGGAATATGGGAGAGAAAATGCCCTGGAAAGAAGAGAATCCCTTCTTATCACACAGCTAGTAGGCCGCCGCGCGTGAAAAAGGGATCACAAAAGAAAGTTCGAAGAGAACCGAGGTATCTTCTCAAACGCATAACGGCTAAAAACGCAATAGCATTCCATTGACACAACTAGAAAGGGGTGGGACAAAGTTGACAATTTGAGGTTTAGAAAAGAACAAGAAAAGAAGCTTACGCGGACTATTTTCGGCTATGGGGAAAAAAGTTTCACTGCCTCTCTTTCTGGAGTTCAAAGAAAGAAAAGGTGTGGACAGAGGAAAAACAGACGAAAACCTCCCGAGGGATCACAGAGTTTGTGGACCAAGATGCGGGAAGGCAAGGTGATTCGTGACCGAGAATTCGGTAAACCACCGTAGAGAAAGACAGGGGTCTGAGGGGGGGACTAACTAAAAGGGACGTGAAAATATGTCTTCTGACACTCAGCGCGCGCGAGAAACAGGAAGCTGGGGGAAGCTCATTCATGCTAACGTCGACTGAAAAAGAGGGAAGACCCGCTAAAGGAAGAAAGAAAGACGAAGAACAGTCGTGGCAGGCTGAACCCCACGCGAACACCGAACATCGTTCTTTTCACAACCGGGAAGGGACGCGCCGAAGTCTATAGGTCGCCTACTCGTTACGAATACCTGCAAGTCATCCCGACTACAGAAGCGGGCTAAGGAGAACTTCGCGCGGGCGAACGATGAAGGGTCAAAGAGTTGAACGCCTCATATCTCAAGCAGAAAGATTCAGAAGGGGGGGGGGCAGGAAGGGAAAGCAAAAGCGCTCCGAGCGCTCCAACTCGCTCTCTCGATGGGATTGATGGAACGATGTTCGCACCCGCCTTTGTTGGAAAGGCAGTAGCTAAAGCGCGAGACCGTCCGAATATGACAGGGAAGGCGCAAAAAAAAAAAACCAGTTCTCGCGAGGTCGCCAAGTCCAGTCCTTTAAACGTCGGGAGAGAAAGAGGAAAGGAAATTGAAGAAAAAGGGCTGAAGGGAGGGAAAGTGCGCTTCAGAAAGGAAGAGGTCGTCTCAGAAGGAAAGCGGAGACTGCGTGCTCACACCGAGTGTACGGAAATCCTTTATAGGCGATCAGTGGAAAAGAAAGAAAACGTAGTTGGTAGGGGTAGGGCTTCTTGGCAAAATGCGAAGCGTGGGAACGGGACGGCGGAAATTAGGACGGCCGAAGCGGGTCTCTGTTCTGAGGGGAAACAGAGGACTGTAAAGGAGGAAGGCACCACGGAAAAAAACGTGCGCATTGATAGACGCATGCATCTCACCAAAAAAAAAAAGAGGAGGGAGCTAGAAAAGGACATCGTCGTGAGAGCGCAACAGGAGGGGGGGAGGCCTGCGACAGGCCCAAGAAGCCAAAAAGGGACCTAAACCCCAAATGAAAATAAAAGAGATTCGCCGTCCACAGAATTTTGGGCACCAGAAAGAAAAGTAGAACTAAAAAACTGTGCAGGGTGGGGAAGCCTCATGATCGACGGAAAGAAAAGAGGAAGTAAACTTACTTTGTGGGACTCATGGAAACCGCTACGATGGGGAGACGAGAAAAAAATAAAAGCACACCGTATTGACGAATCTCGCAGATCTCATCGAACCCCCGCAATCAAGTCGGTCGTGACGGCGAAAGGGGGGCCCGGCGAAGGGGAGACCGCCGAGCACGGGGGGGTGCTATTCTTACTATCAAAGGACCCATAAAGTCTCCAGGATCGCGGAACTCGCGCTTCAGGGAAAACCAAAACGTTGCGGAGACAAACGAGGGACGCCGAAGAAAGCGCTCGGTATCAGGAGGGTCGGAGCAGGGAAAGTCCGTCGTTCTATTCACTTACCAAAAAAGGAGACGAAGAAATTCAGAAGAAAAGATGGGCTCCCTACGCCAAAGGAACACGTCGCCGAGCGTATCCCCAAAAATTCCACGGTACAAGGGGGAAAAAAAAGGAAATCTGCGGAATTAGTCCTTCCTTGATGAGAAGAAAAATGAAGAGGAAATATTCTCGCAATTTCTGGAAAATCGAATAATGGGGGGATACTGGGGCGGGGGTCGGGGTACTCCGGAAATAAGGATGTTCTATACGGTGACGCCTGCCTCAAAATATAGGGGGGAAGCCAGGAGAAAAGAAAATCAAATTCACCGATCCAGTGGTGATCTAACCGTCGCTGATTGTTCTAGAAGACATATGTTTTCCCTTACAGTGGAACGAAATTCAGGGTCAAAGCAGGAGTCCTCTACCACGTGTGTGCGAAACGGGAAAACGGGCGAGATTCCTGAAAGACTCTGGGGGGGAAAACAAGTTTGATGGGGGAGGTTGTCGCCCTGGGGGACACCGGGAATGACGGTCTGGTCTTCGGAACCCCTCATCCCGAGGAGCGCTGTGACCTCGAGGGGGGGGGGAATCGAAAATCTCGCGCAGAAAACGTCTTAATGGATAGGAAAAAAACGGTTGCCATGGACGTATCGGGTCGCATTTAAGGAGGAGGAGCTATAATTCGGTGGAAGGGATGGAAAACCAACCTCTTGGGTAAAAAATCCAGGTTCTTGCTGAAAATTATCCTCTTAGAAGGGGGCTAGAGACCGCCATGGCTCGTGGGAAGCGTCAGAACCATCTCTGGGGGACGGCGTAAACACGTTGCTACTCCATCGCACAGAGGTAGCTGGCGAAACAGTCATCAAAAAGCAAAAGACAGGCACGTGTGTTCCAGCAATTTCCAACGGAGGCGGGGCGGAGGGGGGGAACACCGCAGGGAACGACTCCAGCCTCGTAGAAAGGAAAGAGGAGAAAAAAGAAAACAGCGGTCCGAACAAGGTGAAACGCGGGTCGGGAAACTGAGGAAGCAAAGGACCCGTCGCTCACTCTTTGGAACAACGACTCTCTAAAACGCTGGGAAATCGGCAAACGGACACTCGTGTGATCTGACCTCAAGCGTCACAAGTCTCCAAAGGGCATTCCAAGGGGGGAAAAAAGAGGTTCGCGAGAAAATCGAGTTCAAGTCGGGGGGCGAGCGAAAACACGAGAACCGTTCACCGCCTCTGCAACGAAAATGTAACGGGGGAACTGAAAGCTACTTAACTCTTTCGGCGTCGCTCATTGGACGGAGGACAGATAAAAAAAAAACCGGGGAAAAAAAGGTTTGCCTTGTATCTATTAAAGCCGCCCGTGAAAAGAGCCTTCTGCCATTCCTCAATTCTGATTACCTCATAAGGAAAAACAAAGCATGGAAGCGCTTCTCAGCCGGGGGGGGGTGAGAGACCCGCACCCGTACTGACGGGGAATAGAGAAAAGAAGGAAAATGTTGGGGTCGTAAATGAACAAACTACTCGAGAACGACTGCTGCTCGAAGGTGGGGGAGGGGTTTTCTGTAGGTAAAACCCGGTTATAGGACCGAGAAGCGCCAGAGGAAGCTAGCGCGGAATACCCGTTTCTACCAACCTTACCCGCCAAGGCGCAGGGGAATTGATAAGCCACCCCGACGAGGTGCGCGATTCTGTGCTAATTGTTGAAGGAAAAAAAAGGGAAGGTCGAAAAGCGAAAAGGCGAGGGGCTTCCCTGAAAGAAGAGGGTAAGAGGGTCGAGCCACGCGCCTACGCCGTTGTTCGAAGGCTGTGAAAAAGAAATAAACCAGAAACCGCCTTCGGACAGAAAAGGTGACTAACTCCTCGGAGAACCTCAGGGCACGGATTACAAGATGGGGGGGGGGGAGGGAATAATAATAACGGTTGAGACCACGGAACGGAAGAGCGGAACGGTCACCCTAGAAGTCAATATATTTAGTTCCCCATCATTGTGGGAGGAGGACTGAGGGGTTAGAGAGGCGCTTTTAACCGTTCTCGGGATTGTCCCGTGTTACCTTCTTCATCTGGGGAAAGGGGAGTACACATTTTTGCCTATTACAGGGTTGACGAAAAGGGACCATAATAATGGTTGGGGAAAAAACTACTAGGGTGAAAATATATCAGGCCTCGTGGGCCTCGAAGGAGGTAGTAACAACGGGGGACACGACTTCCTGACGCACTAAGCAGGGGGTTTGATGGTAGCACTAAATATGCATTCTCTATTAAAGCTCAATCAAGGACCTCACTCAAGCCATCACTACTACCTAGTACTCGACCAACGAATCTGGAGAACAAGCAAATCTCTAGGGTTTTCCGGAGAAAGAAACGGGACATAGAGAGCTGGCGCCAAGGCCTTCCACACGTTCGACCTAAAAACCTGCAAAGGGCTGGCCGAAAACCACCCCATATCTCTCAAAAAACAACATAAAAGAAAGAATGGTGTTTTTCTAAGGGTGGGAAAAACGTAGGGGATACTTAAGGCCCGTTTTGGGGCAGTCGCGGTCCACTAAGAAAGGAGCTGAGCGCGCGTCCACCACGAAGTATCCCGAGGGACTTTGTGAGAACGAAAGGTCTTAGGATGGTTTGCTCGTGAGGGGGGAACGGCGGGGGAGGGGGAAAAAAAGGGTCGGCTACCATGTCCAAGACACCCGACACAAACAACCTTCTGGTGTCGTAAGGGGGGACTTCTGACAACCAGGGATTAGACCTCTTCTTGGACTATTTCGCCTCCTCTCAGATGACCTAAGAAAGGGGGAAGTCTGAAGGGGGACCGACTGTCACCAGAAATAACGACTGGTAGGACTTCCCTCACTAAGTCTTTACCAAGTACAATGAGGGAAAACCCAAATAAGTTCGCCCTGCACTCCTTGGGGACTCCTACCCACATGAATTTTTTAAGTCAAGAAAGTCTTAAGGGAGAATAGTTTGGGTAGAAAAAGCATGGTTCTCGGTCGCAACAACGCGGGTAAGGACATTGCCACAACAGCGATTTCGTGGTCCGAGAGAAGCTAGGGAGGAACTCGGAGGGGCAAAGCCTTCTCAGCAAGGTTATTTTGGAGTGGGAAATCTTAACCCTGCTTCGGGAGAGGGGGGGCCTAAGAAAACTCGGGCGGTTTCAGGAAGGAAATAAGAGGGCACGGCTACTATGCCGGTCCCTTTCATCCGACTGTAAAAAAAGGGAAAAGAGGGGCACCGCTGTGTGCGTGCAACTGCGCCTTCTCTTAGGGAGGTACCTTAAATCTCAGGAGACGCTTTCAGGAAAGGCCTAGAAAAAGGGGGGGGGAACCAGAACAAGGTAACCGGCGACGAGCCCCAGTCGTCATATAGGGGTAAAAAAAACCAACCACCTCAATTTTAAGTAAACCATAAAAAAAAAAAAAAAAAAAAAAAAAAAAAAAACAAAAAAACAAACAAAAAAAAAACAACAAAAAAAACCAAACAAAAAAAACACAAAGCAAAAAAAAAAAAAAAAAAAAAAAAAAAAAAAAGAGAACCAAGCCACACCCCAACAAAAGAACACCCCCAACCCACCGGGGAGAGTATCTGCCACGTCGTAGGGGTCCTCAGAAACGTCTTTCTCCTAGTTGCTAGAGGTCGCTTTCTAGTTCTCGTGTCAGCCTCCTGGAAAGTCAAAGCGCATTAGGCGGCAGTGGTCCAAAATCCCCTCGAAAAAGAGGTTTTGCAAAGTTGGGTGGGACGACGACCATGAATACTTCCGTCAAGGATTGAAGAAGTGAAAAAAAAAAAAAAGAACTGCAATTAAAGGGATCAGGGATAAAAACCGCCTGCGCAAACAGGGAGAATAGGAAGACAAAAAAATTGTGACCTCGTCTTCGATCTAAGAGGAAACCATTGGGGGAGGACACCCTGGGGGGGGAAGAGAGGGTCATCGAGGATGCGGGGAGCACCGCGTTGATCACGGGATAAAATGGGGGGAGCGCTTTGTTCACCGGGAATTAGCCGACAGGGGTGAAGGTGGAAGGATCGATGGAAAAAAAAAACCGAGGAGGGGGAAAGGGGGGGCTCGTCGTTGTAAGATGTTCAGGTTAGACTATAGGTCGTCTGGGGAATAAAAGGTTTCGACATACCACCCGACCATTTAATAGGAACGCCTGGGTCGTCGCGGTGCGTTTATGAGCGGGTGGAGGGGTAGATCAACCATCGGTCTTGGTGATATTTAAATGGCTATAGAAGAAGCACGGAAAAAAAAACTGGGAACGCCCCTTCGTCTTTCCGAAAATCAGGAAAGTAGTCCGATGCTCCTCTCTTTGGGGAGAAAGGAAAGAACGGCAAAATGTAGCTGGTTAGGTCAGACCCCCGGGAAGGCGACGAAGCCTACCTTCGACCAAGCAATCGGGATGCCGCACAATCGGTGCCACCCCAATGGATGAGGAGTTCCACCGCAAGAGAAAGGACGCGTCGACGAGAAGTCGAGAAAGAGGTGAAGAAGGGTTGAGAGGGGAAGAGAAAAATAAGGTACAGAGAGTAGAAACCCATGTAGAACACCTCTAAAAGGAGCACCGTATTTTTGGGAGAGGCGGATCATTACTGAAGAGAAGCGCGCTGGAGAAAGTAGGTAGTATTAGGGGAGACGCTGAGGAAAGAAGCTTGGGCCTAAAGTACTACACCTCATTGGAAATGAAAGAGAAAGGAGAGCCCCCACGGGAGCAGATTCAAGCTCATGTATTGGGATGAATACCCCTCTCGGAAGGCAGCAGCTTCCTTCCACTCCTCTGAGGTCAGGGAAGGGAAATCTACGCCCGAAATCGTGTCGACGGGACACGACGGAGCCAATCGGAGGGGTAGCCTACTACGTGCGGAAAAGTACCTCAATCTCGCCCTCTCCACTGAAGAGGCCCGCGGGATATGCGGGGTAAGAGATATCGTGGATCGGAAGAGTTGGACATTCGGAACAGAGGAACTCGTTGGGTGAGGGGCATCGAACTCGAGGCGGAAGAAGAGCAGAAAGAAAAAAAGGTCGAGGAGGATCCTACGGTGCACGATTGGAACGAACCATCACGGATGGTTGGTCAAGGAGTCAGGGCGGACGCTCAACTGGAGAAGTAGAAGGGGGGGACGTACTTGGGGGGGGTACCATCAAGGGACTGCAAGGCGACCATCCGGGCTCTTGACGTCGGAAAGCTAAAAAACGAACTCCTTGAAGACTTTTAGAAGAAAGTGAGAAGCTAGGAGAGGGCGGGAAAGGGGGGAAATACAAATGGAGGTGTTCATCGACATTGCGCCACGGGAAAGAACTGCGTGCTCAAAAAGTACATTTTAACTTACAGAAAAGGATTAAAGGAGAGAAGGGAGGAGGATAAAATGGACACCAGTGGGGGAGATCGTACCGGCATCGTTCCTAAGGGGAAACAACTGTCGGTTACGTCGAAGAGGAAGGTGTAGAAAAATAGGAAGTCCGTATACGAGTCCTCACGACAGAAGCCAAAGGCGCGGGAAGAAAAAGGTGCAGAAAGGCTGCAAAGCCAAAACAAAAACGGGAGGATTGGAGAGGGAGCTGGCAGGGTGAAAAAATGAATCGTTGTCTGCCTCCGGACTCAGGGGGAGAGGAGCGAGGAACGACCAATCGAACGAGACCCCCTTTAACTCGGGGACAGGGAGTTTTTCACCCGAAGGCATTCAACTATCGCGTGTCAAAAAGAGAGAAACTAGTCAGGGACAATTTGGGAAAGAAGAAAAGAAGAGGCACTTGTAACACACTGACGGTGGATCACGCCTAAAGGAAATCAAGGCAGTGTGCTCTATTCACGCCTAATTTAGGGCGAAGAAAACACTACCCGGAGAAAAGGAGGGAAAGAGAGAAAGCCTCGAAAAACCCTCTCGCGTTCGTTCATCTCAGTCGAATATACGAAGAAAGGCGCAAGAGACAACTCGCTAGAGGGGGTGTCTATTCGTCCTAAATCACTCCATAAAAAGGGAGCAGTATCGGGAAAAAAAGGGGGGGGGGGGGCCACAAAACAAGGTGGTGAAACTCATGAGGGCTCACCAGGGTGAACGCGCCCCGAACTCGAAGGGGGGGGGAGCGGGAAGAGAGGTCATAGACCCAACCGAGCAGCTTCCGCGATCTTCTTCATAAATCTACAAAGGCAAGCTCGCCCTCAACAGAAGCAGGCGCGGTAATAGATGCAAAGGAGGGAGTGATGAGCTTGCAGGTCGAAACACAGTAGGGCTACGCCTCCTAAATCTGTCCACGTTCGGGGACCAGAGAAAAGAGTTGGAAAGGGGGAGGGGGGTTCAGAGGCCTCCGAGTGTTCTACAAAGAGTGGTCCTGCTCCCAGCGGGTACTGATCCGAGAAGGGAACGCAATAAAGGTCGCAAGGGGGAATCACCCCCACCAAACCATCTCTTATTTTGCAACTGACCGAAATATTGGGTAACTGAACAATGAGAAGGGCGGGGGGGAGAGAAAAACCAGGAAGAATCGGTGGGCGAACGATATTGTCTAATAAGTAATTAGAAGATAAATACCACACCTCGGGTCGTCGGGAGCGGGGGGTTGGGGAAGGTTCACGATAAAATGGGGAAAAGGTGCACCCGCATCCCCGAGATAGAGTAAGATATGGGGGTGCTCTACTCTTCGCAGAAAGGGGAAGGAAGGGTTTAAATCAACGGGGGGGGGGCACCTGAGCGTGTTCGGAAATCACTGCGCTCGCGGTCTGGCTGGTGGTCGAAGTGCAGGGATTCACTGTCGCCGCTCCCAAATAGGGGGAGGGCAGGACTCAGTCCACGCTCATACACCGGAGGGGGGGGGAAGGGCGGCCTCGACTAATCCTCTTTACTGTGAAAATAAAGGGAAAAAAGCAGGGTCAGATGAAAAGGCAAATGCTGGAGTGAGGACGAGACCTCTCCAATCCGTTCAGGGAAGATGGAACCAAAAGAAAAAGAGAGGCTAGACGGCGTGTGAAAGCTCCAATTACCGAGGTAGGAAAAAAAACAACCACCAAGATAAAATGAAAGAGGTCTGGCACGGAATACCACCGCTTTTCCGACAACGGGAGTGACGCGTCGCACCTTAAACCTTCCGGATAAAGTTGGAAAAGGAAAAGCGGGGAATGCCACCGGGCAAACGGAGAACTACTCCCCTAGCGGCACCGCGCAAAAATTTGAAAAACCAGGAAGAATTCACCGGTCTCCAAACGCTCTTCAGGAGCAGGCACCCACGAAACCTTCACTCGAGTCTTCACATGTACGGAGAGGGACGGATGAAATGAATCTCGACGCGTGACGGGCCGCGACGATGGGCTTCTCCATAAAAGCAACCATTTTCACTCTTGCAGGGGAAGAAAGGGGGAACCGGGGGAGGGAGTAAGAAGTCGTCTCCAATCCAAAAGGGCCACATCAAAAAAGCGACGATCATCGACGCAGACCGTGGGATAACCCGCACAAAACGGAAGTGGCAATGGGGAAGCGAGGGTGGGGTGGGTTCTACCAGACGGGGAAAAAACTACTCTAAACGACGGAAAAGCTGAGTGAAAAACCGGTGTCACGTGGATTGTCGACCAAACGGGAGAGGGGAAGGCTCACGAACCTTATCCGAATGGAGAGGCACGGGGGGAGCGAAAAGCAAACGAAGAAACGGGGGGACTCTGCAAAAAAAAGACGGGACTAAAGAGGTCGGGGGTGGTTGGTCGTCCTCCGCTCCCGCATAACAACAGTCGGGCCTTCTCAAGGAGCTTCCCTGAATCCAGAAAAAGGGACTTTGGGAGGGTCGGGAAAAGGATCTGGGGGGAATTCGTGAAAAGACAACATAAAGACAGTTCAGTGGCTCCTCATCAACCCTTGGATCCTAGAATATCAAGGGTCACGATCCAAGAATGGGGGGGGGTCGACTTGGGTACTTGGCAGCCCTATTTTCCTACAGCAAAAGAAAGGGGTGAAGGGGGGGTCCCCCTAATGATTCCCTAGAATGGAAAACTTCCCCAAGAGAAGTGGGGGGGAACGGTTAAAGGTTCATTTTTGTTCAGGGGATTCTCTAACGCTGCAAGGGGTAGGGCGAGGCGATGTGGAGGTACCGTGGACCAGGCTTCTGTTTACCTGCTTCAGGAGGAAACGGGGGAAAGATAGGAGAGCATAGTTTCACTGGGAGTCAGTTTTTGGTCCCACCGGGTCCCTACTCGTGACGGAACCGGGAGACCGACCCGGGCCTATTAGTTACACGGGGGGAAGGGCAGGGCCACCGCTACGCACCTCACCACTATAAGAAAGGAAGTAAGACGAGGTTCTACAA